>Ga0209751_10000155_pt1 | contig 71363 bp, 73 predicted proteins | sample RifCSP13_1_FD_184019 | JGI IMG/M metagenome (GOLD analysis project Ga0209751, IMG submission 184019) | Soil microbial communities from Rifle, Colorado - Rifle CSP2_sed 13_1 (SPAdes) (version 2) | ecosystem: Environmental > Terrestrial > Deep subsurface > Rock core/Sediment | place: Rifle...
GATATAAGCGGTTTTGTCCCTCATTTCCGGCAGATAGTCGTTTTTTGCCCAAAGTATCTGGGATTGCCGGTCAAAACCGCATCTGATAAAGTGTTGGGTTTGCTCGCGGTTGTTTCCGAGTACCCACTCCGCGTAATAATAGACCGAAAGTACCTTTTCCCGGTCGTTTTCGTTTTTGATTTCCAGTTTTACAAACTTTGTGTTTCCCACAGGGTCAATAAATACCCGTTGTATAGAGGTGATTCCCGACCACCTGCTTTCATACTCTCCCCATCCGTGACCGTATCTGATTTTATATTTGCCCCGCCCGGCAGGCAGTGGAGTAGTTGTCCACCAATCGGAGTTCGCCGTGTCTTTGATATATACAATCTCACTTGGATCTTCAGTAACCGCGTCATTGCTCCATGAAGTCAGCCGTTGGCTTTGACTATTCCCGGACCAGGTCATCCCCAGCCCTCCAGTTGTCAAAAGACAACCGAAAAATGGGTTTGCCAGTACGTTTGTCCATGGCAGGGGAGTAATCCTGCTTTCTTCGGCATCGGTTTCAATTACGTATTCGTTAGAATCCTCCCTGGAAAACCCACCCGTGCCGTTATACAGCACCAGGCCGCTTTTGGTTGATTCCCTGAGGTTTGGTGTACCTGCTTTTCTAATCCTGCGGTACTCGGCCGCACGTGGATCCGGATACCATTTGGTCTCGATCCTTCCCACCACTTCCAGGGCATCTGCCAGGCTGCCTGTCTGGGCATCCAGGACCAGCCGGGCAACAGCTTTCAGCAGACCCGTATCTTCACGGGGCATCTGGTCTGCAGTCAATAGATATATCCCGCCGCTTTTTCCCAACCGCGGTCGGGAAAGAGATGTATCCACCATTGCCTGTATCGCATCTTTAAGCAGATTGTTGTATCCGGTCTGCTCCTGATTGATCACTACCATATCAAACACCACATTTTTCATTCTCAAAAATTCGTGCGCCAGCAGCAGCTGCCTCAAAAGTGTCAGTCCCTCTTTTTTATGGATAGTCGCCAGTACCACCGGGTTGTCTCCGGAAATTCCGTACGGAAAAAGGCCGCTTTGTCCTTTGGAGCTTTTTTCCAGGCTTTCTGCGTCCGGCCTCAGAGCCGGATCGGGAAAAATTATTCTTGCCGCCAGTTTATGGTAGGTTTGCACCTCTTCCTCGCTCACCCCCAGGTGCCTCATTTCGATCTGGCTATGAACCTGGGACAGATCAAACACCTTTTCCGCCTCACCGATCTCCCTGTATCTGGATGCCAATTCTACCGCTTCTGCTCTGGAGTCGGCAGACCCGCATACTACGGCAATTCTCTGGGTTTCCCCGGGTTTGAGACGGATTTTTATCCGGGCGGCTGCGGCCGGGTCCAATACTGCACCCGTAGTACCGGACAGGCTGCCCTCTGCCAGGCCGGCAGCTTGTTCAATTCTCCTGCCCCGTCCCAAAAATGCCATTCTGTCTGTCTCAAATTCCATAGCGCCGCGCATTTTTTCCGTTCCGACGGCCAGAAATGCCCATAGTTCTTTTTCTTCGTCTCCTTTTCGTCTTCTTTTAAACAGCAGACAATTCTTATCCTTATCGTAGTCGGTCTCTACAAATAATTTTTCAAAAGCCTGATGAATGACATCGTTCCTGTGTTCTGCCAGGGAAATTTCTCCGTAAGTAGTTACATCCAGATCTCTGATAAAACGGCTGTGGTTGGTCAAGTGCAGTATCCTGATTTCCACCGGCTTTTCCGGATTGACGCAGACCTCCAGTCTGGTTTCGATACCCCGGTCTTTTCTCAGGTATTCCACCCGGTGCATAAAATGCCGGACCTCATATTGCTCCGGTCTCCTCCAAAACGGCAGGTATGTGGCTGACCATACAAGTCCCCCGGGGAGGTCACGGATGATCATAAACAGCCCCCAAACGTCAGTAGTCATTTCCTGCCTCCACCGCGTAATATCTTTGCTGTTTATCCGGGAGAAGCCGGTGCCGTTATTTGTTAGGACAGTCAGATACTCACCATTGGACAGGACTTGGGCCTTCCAGGTAAACTTCTGCGCTGCTGGTTCTTTTTCTGCCAGGTTCAAAAGGGGGATTCTCGGCAGCAGAGCTTTTTCTTCACGTGTCTCTACAGCCGGTGCATGCTTGGGTATTCTTTCCTGCAGCAGCAGTTCCGCAGCAGACACTGCCTCATCGCTGTGAAATCTTTTTTGCAGCAGTTTATCTGTCAGGTAGGCATGTATACCCGCCATGCTCATGCCCTGATGGTGAGCCATAAAAGACTTTACGACCGCCGCTTTCTGATCCTTAGGCAGCCGGTTTACAGTAAAATCGACGGCCTCATAATATCCGAATTCGCCTTTTGCACCCACGGCTTCCAGTTCCTGCAGGTTTCTCCAACTGTCAAAGGGTGAGTAGGGAAGAGTCAGAAAAGTAGCGTACGGCGTTATTACCAGATTCTCCAATAGATCCAGCTTCAGTCCCAGGTCCGGTACCCCGAACAACCGGTACTGGTAGTTGTATTGAAAATCGTACGCAAAATAACCGGATTCGGAAATTCCCCAGGGTATTCCCTTGGACTTGGCATACTCTTTCTGCCTCTCAATTATTCCTTCGTTTGTTTGGTCCAGAATGGTATTTTCAAATTCAGACAAAAACAAGCCCGGCATCAGATATTCAAAGACAGACCCTCCCCAGGACAAAAGTACAGTCTTGCCCTTTACTCTGGTCAGCGGCCTTCCCAGATAAAACCAGTGCTGGTCAGTAATCTGCCCGAGCGCTATAGCCACAAAACTGGCCAGCCTCGCTTCCGAAGCCAGAAGGTCATAATAGCTGTCGTCCTGGTTGCCGGATTCCAGGTTAAATCCAATGGCAAAGACTCTTCTTTCCTTGTTGTAAAGAAAAGAAAACTCCGTCTCTTTTATATAAGCGGAAATTTTATGGATAAGCCTTTGCCAGCGGCGTTTTTCCAGCCCGCTATTATTAAAATTGGCAGGAATTTCGTACTCTGCTTCGGATAATTTTCCGATCCAGTACTCTGTTTCGGCCGGAGCGGGAGAACCGGATACCGTCAATTCCCCTATTACCTTTTTCCAGGCTTTGCTGTCGCCCGGAGTCACTTTGCGGCGTTTTTTTTGCGTTTGAGGATCAGGCGAATTCTCAAGGCTCTCGGTAGCCAGTTGGGAAAATATAGCCGCCGCCTCTTTTCTTTTTTCCGGCCTTTCTGCTGCATCCATAATATCCATACAGCTTCTGCGAACGGCGATCATTCCGGCTACGAAGTTTCCGCTGTCTACTGTGGAAATATATCTGGGAGACAGCGGCTGCAAATTTGAAATGTTATACCAGTTCATGAAATGTCCGTTATGTCTTTGCAATTTACCCAGGGTATGCAGAGTTTTTTCGATTTTATTAAGTAGTTCCCCTCTGGTAATAAAGCCCAGATCATATGCACATACTGCGGATATAAGCATAAATACTATATTTGTCGGTGAGGTCCTGTCTGCTGTTATCGGTCCGGGTTCTGCCTGCAGATTGTCCGGCGGCAGGTAATTATGTTTTTCGTTCGCCAGTATGTCAAAAAACCTCCAGATTCTGGCGGCGGTCTTTTTCAGTTCCTCTTCTGCCGTATTCGTTAATATCTCTTTTTTCTTTTCCTTGGGTCGGCTGATCTGATATGCAGTTAATGGGGATAATACCCACAACATAGGGATTATTCCCACTAACTGGAAATAAGCATTTCCTTGCCATAAGAAGTAGATTCCAAAGAATCCGGCTGCAGCAGCCGGCCACATCCTGGAAATAAATCCGGAAGGCTTGCCGGTATTCCTGGATTCCGCCATTGCATGTGTTGTCCATTCCAGAAGTCCCGGTAGCATAAATAATCTTCTGCATACACTGCGCAGAATTGCGTCCGTATTCCTCCAGGCTTCGTAAGGTAATAGCGACAAAATGATCAGACCTCTGAGGAGCAATTGACCCGTTTGTTGTTTGACTGCAATCATAAAACTGCCCCATGTTTCCGACTGTGGTTTGCTTTTTGCCTGGGAAAGGAATGTCTGTATCAGGGGGTAAAATAAAGCCGAAAGCCAAAAAATGTTTTCTGCTCTTAAAGAAAAATCTCCTGTTCTCATATGCCACAAGGCAAAAGCTGCAATTCCGGCAGGGACTACGCTTCTGCGTAGGTTGTCAAATATTTTCCATCTGTCCGATGTCCCCAGGGGATTTTTTTCAAAAGTGTTGACATTAGTTGGGACACCGGACAAAATCCACTGGAAAATCTGCCAGTCGCCCCTGGTCCATCTATGGGATCTGCTGCTGAAAGAATCGTATCCCGCCGGCGTATCTTCCAGAAGCTCAATGTCCGAAGCCAGCCCTGTCCTTAAGTAGCTGCCTTCCAAAAGGTCATGGCTCAGAACCAGATTACCCGGAAACCTTCCCCCGATTACCTCAAGCGCTGCGTCCACATCATAAATAGCTTTTCCCACATATACCCCGGTACCAAACAAATCCTGATACACATTGGAGACTACGCTGGAGTAAGGATCCAGTCCCGAATCTCCTGTAAATACCCTGGCAAAAACAGATCTTGCTGCCGATGGTGCGCTTACGTCTACCCTGGGTTGGATTATTCCGTAGCCTTCCACCACTCTTTTCAAACCCCGGTCAATTACCGGTTTATTCAAAGGGTGGGCTATTGCCCCTACCAGCTTTCTGGCGGTGTTTATAGGCAGCTGAGTGTCCGCATCCAGCGTCAGTACATATTTTATTTGATCGAATATTTCCGTTTCGCCCCAGATTCTGGTAAAACTTGTCTCAAAACCACGCAGTATCTTATTGAGTTCTTCCAGTTTTCCCCGTTTGCGTTCCCACCCCATCCACTTTTTTTCCCGGTCGTTTCTGAGTCTTTCACGGTGCAGTAAATAAAAAATATCTCCTCTGTCGGACATATATTTCTGGCCCAGTTCTTCCACTTTTTTATGAAGTAGGTTCAGAATTTCCGTGTCCCTGGCGTTTTCCTTTTCGTCGGAATCGCTCCAATCGGTCAGCAGTGCAAAATGCAGGTGCCTGTCCCGGTTCGCCAGATACCTTTTTTCCAGGTTTTCTGTCAGATGTTCCACATCGGCTTCGCTGGAAATCAGTCCGGGGACTACCACCATCGTCCGGTATTCTTCGGGAATTCCGTCTTTAAATTCCAGTTTCGGGATTCTGTCCGGGGGAAAAACAGATATCACTGCCCAGTTTGTCAGCCCTACGGCTATTACAGATGCCGGGAGACCGGCGAGCACCAGTGTTATCAGGGTTTCCGTCCCGCTTATGACACCAAGATAACCGCTCCACCAGGCCATAATCCCCATCCAGATATAAATGATGCTCCCCAAATAAAAAGTTGAAGGAAAATCTTTGATCAATTTCTTCAATTTGGTTAGAAGCGGAGGATTATATTCCAGTTTCCGGTCCATATCTTTCCGGCCATGAAATATCAGGTAATACCCTACATGCCCTTTGCGGGCGGTATCATCTCCCGAATACATGCCTTCCCGCGCCAACTGTACCGCTCTCCTGGCTGTCTCTTGCTCGTTGTACGGGCTGAACTTAGAAAGTGTTTCCACGGCATGTCGGTACATATCCCTTGAAGTGAAATCCATTTGCGCGTAGACGCCTGAAGGATCCTGACGCAATATTCTTTCTACAAGACTCGTGCTTTCAAAAAACTCAGTCCAGTCCAGGGAAGACAGCAGCCTCAAAGAATTGACGATGTTGCCGGTTGTCACCCTGTTTGTCGCCTGCAGCTGGTTTTGGGCTTTGATCACTTCTTCCAAATTGATGTCTTCCTGCACCAGGTATAGCTCCAGCCATCGGATCACCGGCACCACATCGGGCCCCCGATCACGCAGGCCTCTTAGTAGCCATACCAGAAACACCTGGTCCGGAGATTGCGTCTCAAACATCTGGCCGATCAGCCGGGAGGCCTGTTTTTCGGATGCTTTATGCCTCACAAACCTGTTCGCCCATAAATTGGCCGCTTGTCTTTTTTTCAGGGTGGAAGCTGCTTCCTGCATTATCCGTCGCAGATTATCCAGTAGCACCATCCGCAACATGATCGGTACGGCCCACAATTCTGCGCTGGAAAGTGCGGCTACTGTCTGGTATGAATTCACAAAGTCTACCAGGGTCTTATAGTCCGCAAGGCTGTCTGTATGAGAAATCAATTCCAAAGCCATCGCGTAAACTCTCGGATACCCCCGCAATGGTCCGCTTTTTAGTTTTGGCAGCAGTTTGTAAAAACCCCGGGATAAGTCCTGTCTGACTTGCCTCAGCTGGCCGGATACGATGTAATAATTGTCCAGAAGCCATTCGGTGGAGGAGGGGAGAAGGGTTTTATCAGTTTTCAGGGCTTGGGTAAACTCATCATGCGTTCTTTCCAAAATTTCCTTGTTTCCTGTCAGTTGGATCAAAAGGGACTGAAAAAAAATTCTTTCAAATCCTCCCGCTTCCTGTGTATGGGCAATGTATTTGGCATGCTCCAGCAGCCTGTCGGATGCAAACTTTTCCCCATGAAGCGGTGCTTCGCTTACATCGTCTCCCGGAAGCACAGGTACTTTAACCTTGGATCTGATAATTCCGGTCAGTCTTCTAAGCCACAGCTCACCCTTCATCCATCTATTGTACCAATCCTTTGCCGGGAAGTTATTCAATACCTATGCGGATTTCCCGGAATTGTTTTGGGCTGTTTTCCTTTACCTCAAACTGCCAGGCAATTACTTTTCTCCCGCTTGTCAACTCACTCTTTTCCAGGTCATAACATACAGGTATCACTGTTCCGCTAAAACCCTGAAATGTCTCCGGTGCAAATCCCAAAGCCTGCAGATTGACACGCAAAGGATTGTTTTCGTCTCCTCCGGGAGTTCCGAAATTCTCTTTGTCTTCAAATTCTTCCGCTTTCATCAACAGTACTTCCGCCGCCGTACCTACCACCTGTCTGCTGCCAAAATCAAAAGTTGCTTTATCTCCCGTTTCTACAAGCCTCATCCAGTCAAATTCCAGTGGGTCGTTATTGATCAGCCACTGGCCCGAATGGCCGGCGATCATCACCCACCCGGGTTCTGTGGTATCCATGGTCAGGGTCATATTGTCATTTTCTCTATTGGGTTTATTAAATACCTCCAGCACCTTTCTTAATTCCTCAGGGTTAGAATTATTTACCACCATGACTTCACCTGCCTGTGAAGCCCCGTTTTCTCCATTTATCGAAAACGGCTGCGAAAAGTCGATGCCCCCTTTGATAAAAAATGGTTCAACGGGTGAAATTCTCTTTTCCACTATAGTTAAACCTTTTGTGTCAGAGGTTTCTCCGTTGGTAAAAGGATTTTGAGGTGAAATCAATGTAACCGTTTCGGTGGGCAGAGCAAATCCTGCCACGTGTACCGACTTTGGTTTATTATTTATTGGCTCGTTTATCCCTGCCGCCTCGGCTGATTTTGAACCATGTATCAATCCATATGCGATCAAGGCTGTTCCTAACACCATCCCCGTTAAATATACTAATTCTCTAAAATTGGGTAGTTTGTTTTTACCAATTTGAATTTCTTTTATTTTTAGTGTAGAGACCGGGGCTTCTTCATAGTCTTTCTTGGATTTTTCATCCATACGTACCATGTGCCTGGTTCGGGCTTTGACTGAGACCTTCAATAATTTCAGATATGCCTGGGCATTCGGATCCGTTTCCCTTTTTACCAAATCATCTATCTGCGCCAGGCTGCGGCTTTCTGCAGTTTTTACGTCTTGGATATTATTCTTGTCTGTATACTTCAGATGAGCCGCAAAATATCTGGCTGCGGAAAACTTACCCGCTTGTGTCAGTCTTCTGGATTTGCCGTTGGCCGATGGCTCCGTAAACTCCTCGGGATTAATTTCCTGTTCCATTCCTTCATTCTTTGGGAATTTCAGGTTTTCCATACGTGTGTGGTATTTATACAATTCAGGATTTTCCTTCATCCCTCTATTTTAACCACCAAATCAACTCCAAGTCAATACTATAGGTCCTTACTTTGCGTTCCTGGCTTTTCTTTTCTTTCGTTCTAACACCAAACCTGTCGCGCCCCCACCCATAATAATCAAGCCTGTCAGATATGCAATTTCTACTGAATTTAATCCCAATCCTTCTCCCCCTGTCGTGAGTTCCACTGCTTTAGCCTTAGCCTGCAGCGGCACATCTGTGGCTGTAGGTGTTTTTTCCGGCGTCGGGGCACTGCCTGTAAGTTCTATAACACACATTTCTTCATCCGTAGCCCGGGATTCTCCTACATAAGCCTGCAGTTCGTATCCTTCACCCATGTTCAGGTAATCACCGGCAGGAATGGGGCCTGCTCTCATAAACCTGTCGGTTACAGCGCTACCAATACCAGTTACATTTTCTTCACCCTTTTGCAGCTCCAGGACTACTCTTTTACCTTCTGGATAGCCTGTGACATACACATCAGTTCCTATAGTTTCAATACCGTCACAGGATGGTCCTCTGCCGGGAGAGATTGGAGTAGATGTATTTGTAGCCAAAACCATTGTACCGGTCGGTGTTTGGTTTATAGGAGTAGGGGTGTCAGTCGGGTTTTGCGGTGTAACCGTAGCTGTTTCGCTCGGTTTTGGTGTTTTGGTAGGATTCTGGGTTCCGGTTTCCGTCGGGGTTGGATCCGGCGTTTCGGAAGGGTCAATTGGAGTTTTGGTCGCAGGTGAAGTAGGAGTGGAAGTTGCTTCCAGTGTTTCCGTTGCTTCGACAGCTTGTTCAACAACCACTTTTATTACCTGGCTATATTCCAAAGCTTCAGCCAGTATATTTATTACTCCGTCTTTTCCCACATTAATCGAATCAGACTTTGGAAATGTCTGGTCTTCGATATCATTATTTGTCTTCAAAACCTTTTCCTCTTCAGATGTGGTTAATGTCACTTGCCCAATTTCATTCTGTTCATCATATCCGTCAGTGTCACAACCGAAACGATAATCGCTTATAACTATTAAGGTCACCTTGGCATCTCCTTCATGAAGTCCGATGATTTGCCCGGATTCAGTCTTGGGGTGTATACCATTAGTAGACAATTCACGGGAAATAAATGTCATCCCGCTGGAAGGAGGAATAACACACTCCGGTCTTACTTTATCATAGTTTTCTGCATCAAATCTCGCAGTCGGATTTTTCTTTTCCAGCGCTTTTTGTACGTTGGCCAATAATACTTCCTGATTGAGGGAGATTGCTGGTATATCAGCCGCGATTACGCTTTGTGCTTCCGGTGCACCTGTGCTTGCACCAAAAATTAAGGCTGCGTTTCTGACAATTTCGAGTGAATTCATGTTTGTTTATAAATTAAAAAGATCTACAAAAAGATCAACAAACCGTATACTACTATAGGTTTAGCATCTTGTCAACCCCTAATTTCCGGTTCAGTTACTCTTTACGGGCAATCTCCACACTTTCGCGCCTGTTCGCAGGCCTTCGATCCACGAACCGATCTGTGTTTGCAGTTTTTGCTGCTTCAGGACTTTTTCCGCCTGTTGTTTCTTGTCTTCTTCATTATCACCGGTCAGGAAAGCTGCGTTGTCTGTTACATAAGTTTCCACTTCCTGGGCGGACACGCTGGCCTGGTCGCTTAAAGCCTTTTCAATGGCAATTTGCAATCCCAATTGCTTCTTCACATCCGCCAAGGTCAGACCTCTTTCGGACAAAACGGTTTCCAGGTCGGTACCTTCTCCCAGGTTGGCTTTGATTTCATCCAGGCGGGTATTTACTTCTTCATCTGTGGCCTTTATTCCCAATTTGGACAACTCCTGTCTTACCAGATGCTCAGTCACCAGATTATCTATTACTGCTTGACCATTTTGTTTGTACAATTCCCGGTTGATCTGGCTTCTGGTTATCGGCTTCAAACCTACAAATGCCGTCACCGGCCAGCTGTTGGTCCAGTACCAATAGCCCAAAAGCAGGGCTATAGCCCCCATCAGTAGCAATGCGGATTTCGCCCTGATTTTTGGTTTGGTTTCGACCTTGGGTTGAAATAGCGTCTCCGTGGAACGGACTGTACTCACATCCTCAAAACTTTCAGTTGCTTTCGGGCTCTTTCGCCTTGTTCCTCTTCTTTTTACCGCCATCTCAATGATGTTAGCACACGATTAATTGAGTATGCAATCGGCAAAAAATATAAAATTTAATTGCCAAATACCAAATGTTAAATGATAATTAGTCCAGTGCCTCATCCCAACCGCCTGGACAAGATCAAACTTAGGCTGGACCGGAATTATCTTTATCCCGGCCAGCTCTGCCAGACAATCGCCAAGGTAAACGCCGGCATCGTCCACAAAATCCCGTCTGTCGAACCATACTGGAAAATCATGGATTATATCTATCTGAAACCCGGCTCCACAATCAAATTTCTTGGTCTTGCTAAGGATCTGAAATTCACGGGTGATGTTCTTCCTGTCCACTCCGTCTTTGAGACGGTAAGTCCGCTGATATACGATGACATTATCTCCGAAAACATATCCGGTTCCCGTCCTCATTTGGGAGCAGGTGATATAGTAATCTTCATTCCGCAGGACCGCCAGTTCATCTCTGCTGCGCCCCAACAATAACTATATATTTGTAAATAAACATATTAAATGATAAATGATTAGATGGTTAAATGAATAACGTTGTCTGCCCTCACTGCCATCATTCCTTTGAGCTTACGGAGGCTTTCCGTCACCAGGTCGAAGAACAGATTTTGACAGACATCAGGAAACAGCACGCCGTCGAACTGGCTGTAAAAGAAAAAGCACTTCGAGAGTCGCAGGAGCAGGAACTTAAACTGCGGAAGGTTAAAAATGAATTGGATGAAGAAAAACGGGTCTGGGAGCTGGAAAAAATCCGCCAGATGGATACGGAAAAGCAAAAGGTCAGAGAAAAAACTATGGAGGAATTTCAGGACATCTTCCGTCTGAAGGAAAAAGAAAAAGATATGGTCATCGAAGGGCTCAAAAAATCCCTTGATGAAGCCCAAAGAAAAGCGTCAGTCGGTTCCCAGCAGCGTCAGGGAGAAGTATTGGAACTGGATCTGGAACAGCACTTGTCCCAAAGTTTTCGGGACGATGAGTTCATAGCGATCGCCAAAGGCGCTCTCGGTGCGGATATTCGCCAAATTGTACGCACTCCGAGGGGGACAGTATGCGGCACTATTCTCTGGGAATCAAAGCGCACCAAAAACTGGAGCCAGGGCTGGATCGGCAAACTCAAAAGCGATGGACTGCGGGACGGAGCGGATCTCCTGGCTATAGTCAGCGATGCGCTTCCCGAATCTGTCACTCACATCGGCCAGCACGAAGGGGTTCATCTTTGTTCCACTGCCTCGGTCATTCCTCTGGCCACACTCCTTCGCAAACTGCTGATCGAAGTCACCCGCCAGAAAAAGATAGGGGAGAACCAGACAGACAAAGCCCACCAGCTTTATACGTACATCACCAGCCGTGACTTTTCATCCCGGATAGAAAATATTATAAATATTTATCAGCAAATGCAGGATTCTCTGAACCGCGAACGGACCGCCTACGAAAAAATGTGGAAGCAGAGGGAATCCCAGATAAACCAGCTGCTTAATGGGGTAGGGGGAATTTATGGTTATCTTCAGGGAGTTGCCGGCCCTTCTCTGCCCTCTGTCCCCGGCCTGGAACTACCGGATTCATGACGTGTATAATTAAATAGCCCTATGCATATCACCGCCTTTCTGTCACACCGCAAATTGCGGATTTCCCGGCCTGCTTACGACTCCTGTCTTGAAGCCATCTCCCGGATGACGGTCAGTACAGACCCCTTCCACGACGAAACCCACGTATTTTCCATCCTGGACAGTCTGGATAAATTTTTTGATGAATCCCGGGAAATAAATTGCTCTCAGATCGATTACGAAGTCCTGCTGCAGGCAGTCTGCTGGCACGACATTTGGAAATCCACCAAGATCCAAAAAAGCCGCCGCCGGGTATTTTTTGACAATGCCGCGGATGGTTTGGGCTCTATGCGCATTTTTGGCCGGTATGCTCGCTCCGTTTCTCTAAACCCGGACACCGCAAGGAAGATCAAATATGCCATCCGCAAACACTCCTCCCTGCAGTTTCTCAAACGCCGCACTCCCGAATCACGCTTGCTTTACGAAATGGACACGCTGGAGATCTGGTCTATCGAGCGCCTGACGAAAGCTATCGGGTATTTTGGAGGTCTGGAAAATATTTCCCCCAAGCTGTTTAAGATCGGGAAATTTTATTTTGACCATTGGATGGCCAAAAAAACCGGGTCCAAGCTGCATTTTGAATGGTCGCGGCAGGAATTCTTAAATCGTAAAAACCGCTTCTTTTCGGACATCGCCCTGCTTGTGCGGGATTACGCCCGTGTTTGGCGCCATCACCCTACCGCTTCTTCCGTCTTGCGCGAAATAAACGAAAACCAGGCATCCAAAAATCTTAAAATTATTTTAAAAGGCGCTTCCAAAATAAAATCAAATACGAATACCAGGAAATTGAGTCTGGATACACCCCGGCTCAACATACTGCCTACGGCCACGATTGGCAGCAAAAGCATATCCCCCAGAGAAGATCCCAGCTCGCGCGGTGGTTTATACGAATAGATCTGCGCCGTCTGCCTTATCCTGTAGGCAAAAAACGTCACCAGACTGAGGAAAAAGACAAACACTACAATACTTATCAAGCCGAATCCTATTCGGATAAGCCCCCAAGCGATCAGAACAAATATGGCAGGAAATAGTATCGCGTAAATGGCATAGAAAAATTTAAGCGTGGTGGACGTCCTGGCCTCAGAGGATATTTCCACCTCTTCTTCCTCGGCCGTGGCATCAAACTTTTCCATTATTTCCCAGGCTCTTTCGATCATTTTTTGCTGACTGGTTTTGCCCGGTAATTTGATGCCTGCAGTTAATATCCACATAAACGCCACCGGAAACAGGGTGTTTATCGTCAAAGCCACGTATTTGACACTCCCCCCGATCCATTTTTCCAGCGGCACTTCCAATATCAGGGCAAACAGCATTTTGGTCAAAAATACATACGTCAGGCTTCTCCACATGGCCGTGCTCATCCTTTGTTTCATAAGTGAAAGCTGATCGGAAAGTACCCATTTAGCCAGATTTTTAAAGTCTTCTTCGTTTTGCACCGATTTTTCAAATTCGGCCGGCCTGGCAAAATACATATCCCGGATCAGAGTCATCGGCCCGAGTTGCCGGCGGACCAATATCATCAGTCGGTTTAATAGGGGATTGCTCAACGCTTTTTTGTAATAATCCCAGGTAGTTGTCAGTATTTCTTCGGTGGATTTATCTTCCCCGGCCTGTTTGGAAATCAATTTGAAAATATGGAAGGCAATTTGCTGGTTATCGGATTGGGAATAAGTCTTGTCTACCGCCGCAAACAGTAACAAATCAATATTGCTTATTTCTTCAGCCCGGATCATATGCTTCATTACATGGAACGCAAAATTAGTAAATTTCTGGTAATCGGAATTGGGATTAAGCTTTTCCTCAATTTCCGCCGAGACCAGTCCCACCAGCCATTCCCGGTCATATTTGCCGGACTTGATTAATTCATAGTATTTTTCCATTAATTCCTGTATCTCTTCTCCGTGTACCGCGCTTGTATACCGGGCCCATCTCAATTCCTGGACCAGTATCTCCGATATCCGTTTGGATCCCGAGGAAAAAACCAGCTCCCTTTTCAGTATTCTTTCGATTGCCGCCCTCCGCACGAGATGCTGCGCCCGGTATTCCAGTGCGTTCCTGGCGGTTTCATATACCTGTGCCAGCTTTCCCACCGGATCGTCCGTCTCTTTGGGGCTATCCTTCCGGATATTCTTGCCGAAGTTTAAAGATTTCAAAAGCGCTTCCGCCGCCGCATGCATATCTCCACCATTCTACAGCAATTAATAATTATGTACTCTCCGCCAGATACCGCTTCACCTCGTTTACCGTTTGTTCCGGCGTCATTTCACTTTTAATCATATACCCCCTGGCCCCCAGTTTGACTGCCTCAGCTATTACCGACTCCTGTCCCAAATTGGATAAGACGACTATCACTTTGTTTTTACCTTCGGGTGGATTCTGGGCCAGGTCTCTTAATATGGCAATACCGTCTTTTTTCGGCAGCATGATATCCAAAAGTACCAGGTCGTATCCGCCCCGGGTCACTGCCTGGTAGCCTTCTTCCCCGTCCACTGCCTGGTCTACCATAAACCCTTCCGCGGTCAATATTTCCATGTACAAATCGCGTAAATACTCATCATCTTCGATTATCAATATACGTTTCTTGAGGTTCTCATCCATATAAGATTGAATTTATAGTATTTAATTACCGGTGTAAAGCGGTAGTGAAAAAGTAAATGTCGAGCCTTTGCCTGGCTCTGATTCAAACCAGATTTTGCCGCCGTGCATCTCTATATATTGTTTGGACAGATAGAGCCCCAGTCCGGTGCCGCCGATTTTGCTGATCACCAGGGATCCTTCTACTCGCCCGAACTTCTGAAAAATCCTTTCCTGGTCCTCCTTCGCAATCCCGATTCCCGTATCTTCGATCCCCACCTCCACCATATTATCTTTTAGACGTACACTTATGCTGACCCTGCCTCCTGACTGCGTGAATTTAAACGAATTGCCAACCAGATTCACCAGTACTTGGTGAATCTTGTCCCGATCGCCTGCAGCCGGCGAAATTTTTCCATCTGTCTCAATCTCCATTACCAGGTTTTGTTCAGAAGCCCTGGGAGCAAATTCATCTTTCACTTCCCGGGCCAGTTGTACCAGGTCCAAGGCTTCAAGTTTCAATTGCACCCTACCGCCTTCGATCCGGGATATATCCAGCATTTCATTTACTAAATGGATCAATCTTTCGGTCGAATTATAGACTTTTTCCAGATGTTCACGGGTTTTGGGAGTAATTTCACCGGATTTGTTGTTCAGTACCAGCCAGGTATAGCTTTTCACCGCCGTCATAGGCGTCCTCAGCTCATGGCTCGCCAGCGATACAAATTCATCCTTGAGTTTATCCAGCTCTTTAAGTTTTTTGTTTGCCTCGTCTAGTTTCTTGCTTGTCGACTTCAAGTTTGAATATAGATTTGCATCGTGAATTGCCAAACTTACAATATCCGTGAAGCTTTGTATTAAATTCTTCTCGTCCTCACTCATCTCGCTCACGTCTTTTTCCAAACTAAAAATCATAACTCCTATACACAGCTCACCATCAAGAACCGGAAATACAATACTATTTTTGACCCCTGAAATAGTCTGAAGCCTTCGCGCTTCTTCTTCGGTCATCGGTGGTGTAAGAATATCTTTCCAGTCAAGCACCACTTTGGGTTCCTTGTCCTTGTAAGAGCGTATACACAAATTGTTTTCTGCGGTTAAAGGAATAACTATTTGATCAAATGTCATTTTTCCTGCGCCCATAGTCGCCTCCGCGGCGGGTGTTTGTGACATAGAAATTCTTTTCATTACCCCTTCTTTTTCATCAACTAAAGCCAGTACTATAATTCTGTATCCCAGCTTCAAAAAGTCGAGTTCTATAGCAATGCTGTCTACAATTTTTTGTACGACCTGTTCAAAATCTAGGGTATTGAATATTATTTTTTGAATTTTCCATAACGCTGCCAGCGTGTCCGGAGTTTGAGGTATGTTGGTTACATCCATATCTCATTCAGTTTATCTTCGTATTATTCCTGTTTGCAACTGCAATGTTGCAATTCTTATTATCCTGTAAATCCATTTGGCTTGTCCAACCAATCCTCTTCACGACCAATTGCTTCTGCCATTTTTACAATACATGCCGGATTGTCTATTGCCAATTTTGCCAGTTCTAAACTTTTACCCTGCGGTAGGTTTCCTTTCCGCGCCGCCATTTCTCTACCTACCTTTGATACTTGCCTCGCAAGCTTCTTATCAGGATTTTGTCTACCGAATAACCGCCACAAGAATTCGGTATTTGCTGCGCCCATAATAGAATAAACTCCTGGGCAGGGGTAGTTCTTCCTGCGTGAGGAATAAGTTTGCATAGTGCCAGTGTGTACACCCGCCACATGGGTCCAGCTCTCTGAGTCTAAAGTTTGATGGGCATTTCGCCAGGAGCTGCCCCCCATTACTCCATTAACAATACTTTCTGGATATTTGTCTTTTTCAATATCTTTGAAATGAGGCCTGGTTCCCACTCTCTCCCCTGGGAAACCATCAGGTACCGCCTCAACACAGTAGGAAAATCCCATTCTTTTGCATTCATTTCTTAAATACTCATAATTCTCCATCGCCCGTCCGCAATCATCATGAAGGTGCAAAAATATATCAAACTCACCTGGATCGCATAACCCTAAAATTGTTCCCATAAGGCGGGTGTAGTCTTCAGGAGAAGCTACCCCGTTGGTATCTGGTATTCCTAACCCCTTTATTATTGGTCTGGAAAGACTTTCATTAACTCCTCGTATCCCCTGAATAAATCCTTTAACCTCAGAAGGATTGGTTTGGGTAGCGTGTTCCAAGCTTGCCCTTATGTATTCCACACCCGCAACATTGGCTAATTCAGAAACAAGTTTTAATCTTTCGACCAATTCAGTCGATGTACCAAACGACATACCGTTTCTTCTTATAACACCCCCAAATATATAGATCTTTTTAAATCCACATTTAATCGCTAGTTTCATATCGTCTTCTACAGCCCGGATATGGACAGCCAATTTATTAACCGTATCAGATTTTTCCGCTTCTAATAATAATTCTTTAAGGTTTCTTGCTGTTGTCGGGGAAGAAATAGGATTTGGTAATTCTATGTTTAAATTAGGGTAGTACTTCAGATGCTTTACGAGGATTTTCAATTTTTGGTAATCCAATTCTCCCGGAGGGGGTAAGTTTGGATTTAGCAAGTCCTCCGGAGAAGTAATAATAATGCTGGGAGTTTGCATTGCCTCCCGGAAATTTAAACTTAATACTTCTTGTGCCATAGCCTAATAACTCAAAATTTATTATTTAAGTGGTAATTTTTATCCTATCAACCTTCTGCCTTCGATTCAATTCCTCAAAATCTCCACCCTTTAAATCGGTGTCTTTCCAATTGATTGTCCCGATCATCATCAACCACTTATCACTGACTTTTTTCCATACCAATGATTTTATTCCCGTACTCCTTCTAGGAGAAAGTATTTTAAATATATTTTTGTCGTTGTTGTAAATGTAATCCGTGATAATAATGTATCCCTGTCGCCGGACTGCTTTAACAGCCTCCCTGAATGCCTTTTGCGGATAATTTAATTGGTAGAAGGAAAATTGGGCAATATAAATATCAGGCTTTAAGCGTAATACGGATCTGGGAATATTTTCCATATCGCCCCTAACTATTTTCGTCCCTTTTTCTTCACATTGCATACTCCTTAGCAATTTAAAAAAACTTCCGTCCGATATTTCACCAATACGGACGGAACAGGTAAAGATCCAGGCTATATTTTCTTTGGTTTCTTGCTTATCCAGGGCAATCCAGGTCTTAACGCGTACCCCTGATTCTTTGGCTGCATACAATCCTGCTGCGGATGGTGAACCGGCATCCAATAAAATTAAAGGTTTTAATCCTGACTTTAGGTCTAAAATAATGCTTAACTTTCTCATAATACCGTAGTACCTGTTAACCCTGTGGGTCTGTATTGGTTTGCCGGCTAAACTTAAGGCTTCTTGTGTAGAAATATTTTTTACGATATTCAACCATCCTTCAAAATTCATTTCTTTGCACTTTTTTCTGGTTTTTTCGAGTTTTTTTAAAAAATCCTTGTCATTATTAATAAAAGAGGTCCATAACTCCTCTAAAAAATTCCAAAGAACAATCTTTTCCAGTAACAACACTATCTCTAAAGTACTTTTATAAATAGTCATCTTTTCAGATTTCAGTACCTCTTCTATCCAGTTGTCAGACTTCTTGTTAAAACTCTTTATCAATGCTTGTGCAATGACTCGAACATCCGCGTCATCATGTTCTGCTCTTCTTTTCAGTTCTTCAGTAATTCGTTTTCTATCCATACTTCAGCTTACAGTCAAGCCCAAGAATGCAACACCCAGATTTTTGCATACTTCTTCCATGTTTCCATAACCCTCGCGTTCTTGTACTGCCCGAGGAGAATCCTTCATTAATCTGATAACAGACCAGGAAACACCCGTAAGTTTGGCATCTGTAATCAGCCAATAGCTATGTTCCAAATCTTGTTTAAAAAACTGAGCTAATAACCCCCACTTTTTAATGTTACCTTCTATGGTCCAGTTTAATGATGTTCCCCCTATCCTAATTCCTTCTTTCCAGGCCTCCTGCACCAACTCAGAAAAACCTTCTATCCTGTCAGATGGAAACAATTGCACCCAGGATATTCCCATTTCATCTCTTTTCTTTGCCCAATCTGGATAGTTTTTTTCATTCCTCAATGGCGCCCTCACAAAGCAGGGGGGGTATATTTTTTCTGGATCGATTGAATAGCTTACTTGAATTTCCTTTTTTATAAGATCATCCGGCATCATTACCCCAAATAACATATGACGCTCCGCTTTTTCAGAACTTTTTACTCTGACAACCCTGTCTACTGCTACCTCATTGTCAATATCAAAAAATATTCCTCCCACACCCCCGTGCTTTTTATCTCCGATGACCATCATTATCATTTCCTGCTGCTTCAGAGCTTTAATTGCCTCTCTCCTGCTTGTAATATTATTAATATATCCTATTCTTGCGGCAACTATTTCTTTTTCATAACCAAAAGTATTTAAGGACCTGTAAAATTCCAACGGGCTGCCCATTTTATAAAGTATAGCCTATAGTTATAAACTAGTCAAGCGGGCAAACCTTTTGTACCTCTTCTATTACTTTCCTTTGATCCGTAGTGGATTTCAAAATAAATTTACTAACCTCCAGCGCCTTTAAAGGTTCCAACAAATTTTCACTGCCGATTGTATACATAATCCCAATTTTTTCTACAGAAGTATTCTTAGATAAAGTCTTCATTTCCGAAATTAAAGTATAAGAACTCATCCTAGGTAATATTAAATCAATCAATACAAAATCATAATTATTTATTTTAGCCTTTTCCAGTCCCTCTTCTGCATCTATTGCCGTATCAACTTCGTAGCCTTTATCTGTCAGCAATGTCTGAAAAAGCTCTCGGGCCAATTTGTAATCTTCAATTATTAAAATTTTCTTCATTCCACAGCTTCATTATAAACTCTATTTGTCATATTGTTACTTTTCAAATAGTGATTTATATTTAATTTGCATACATAAGGGAAGGAGGTGAAAAATGCTAACTCTAGACAAAGCCAAACAAGCTCTGGAAGCGTCGGAAAAAAAAGCTGATGAATTGGGAATTAAAGTCACTACCTACGTTGTAGATGAACACGGTACCCCCATAGCTATGTCTCGTATGGACGGTGCCTTTACCGTCAGTCCCGCTTTTGCTATCGCCAAAGCCTATACTGCCGGCACTTTGGGTATGCCCACATCAGCCATGGAACCTTATGCTGTTCCCGGTAAGCCGTATTATGGCGTTGAAGATCTAGCCGGAGGCAGGTTTACTACCATTTCCGGCGGGATGCCGATCATGCATAGCGGTAAATGTATCGGAGGGATAGGTGTAGGTGGTTCAAACGACACTTCCCAGGACGAACAATGCGCCAAAGCTGCGGCTGAAACGTTTTCTTAATAGACCCGCCGGAGGAAAATACATGCGGTTCCCAAAAAAGCCGCGTGTGTTTTTTTTATCCCGAAAATATCTTATCATTATTCCAATGCCCATCAAAAACCAGCTGTTCCTGGCCTTGGCAGCGGTTGCCTTCATTCCCACCCTGCTTTTTGTTCTTTCAATTTACTTCCACGTCCGCCAGGAAACGGACCTTATTTCAAGACCGGATGCTTACCAAAACCTCCCCCGGCTGACCCGGATCAATGAACAATTAAATCAATACCTGGTTTTTTCCGGACTGGTGTCTTTATGCCTGACCGCGGTAATCGTCCCTCTCACCTCATGGTCCATATCTTCAAAAATTTCCACACTCGACAAAAAATACCGGGACCAGACATTCAAAATGTCCGGTATTATCGATGAAGAAAAAAGGAAGGAAGCAAAAGACCAGGCGCTTCTCAATTCCATCGGAGAGGGGATCGTAGTCACGGACAAAAACGGCAATATAGAGCTGATAAATCAGGCTGCCGAAAACATGGTTGGTTGGAAAATGTCAGAAGTAGTCGGCCGTAAGTGGTATGAAATAGCGCCTTTGCTGGATGAAATGGGAGCCCCCATACCGTCGGAAAAAAGGGCTACTCAACGGGTATTTCTGGAAGGGAAAACCATATCCAACGCCAAATATTATTATGTCCGCCGGGACAAATCCGTCTTCCCTGTAGCCACTACTGCCGCCCCTGTGATTCTGGGAGGAAAGACTATTGGTGTTATCGCAGTTTTCCGCGACATCACCCACGAAAAGGATGTGGACAAGGCCAAAAGCGAATTTGTCTCCCTGGCTTCCCACCAGCTGCGTACTCCGTTGTCCGCCATTAAATGGTTTGCGGAAATGCTTTCAAATGGTGACGCCGGTCCGCTGAATGTCGCCCAGCTCGAGTACGTATCCAATATTTACAACTCCAACGAACGGCTGATAGACATGGTCAACGGACTTTTAAATATTACCCGTGTCGAATCCGGCCGCATTATCATAGACCCTGTTCCTACGGATCTTAAAGAACTGGTAAACCAGGTTACGGCCGACCTTCAGAAAAAGATCCATGAAAGGCATCAAAAGCTGGTCATCAGCGTCAATCCGGATTTACCCAAAATCAAAATCGACCCCAAGCTGATCAGCCAGGTATACTTAAATCTCATCTCAAATGCCATCAAATACACACCGGAAAACGGCGAAGTTTCAATCTTTATCTCGCGATCGGAGACGGAAATCATTTCCCAGGTGACCGATTCCGGTTACGGTATACCCAAAGACCAACAGCAAAAAATCTTTCAGAAGTTTTACCGCGCTTCCAACGCCGTCAAATTCGAACCGGACGGTACAGGCCTGGGGTTGTATCTGGCAAGGGCGATAGTGGAATCTTCCGGAGGCAAAATCTGGTTTACCTCCGAGGAAAACCGTGGGGCGACTTTCTGGTTCTCCCTACCGCTAACCGGAACCCAAGCCAAAAAAGGTGAGGTGTCAATTTCATAAAATTGTGATATTCTCAAGTTATGTCTGATGATAAGACACCGATCGTACTTGTTGTCGAAGACGAAACACTGCTTCTTCAGGCCATCACTACCAAGCTCCAGTTAAACAATATCCGTACGGTATCCTGCATCTCCGGCGTCCAGGCTCTGGATTATCTGAAAAGTATTACCGAAGTACCCGATGCCATCTGGCTGGATTATTATCTGCGTGATATGAATGGTCTGGAATTCATGCAGCACCTCAAGTCAAATCCCGCCTGGTCAAAAATTCCGGTGCTGGTTGTCTCCAATTCCGCCAGCTCGGATAAAGTTCACAGTATGCTGGCTCTGGGTGTCCGTAAATATCTTCTCAAAGCCGAATACAGGCTGGATGAAATTGTGGAAATGCTCATCGACTTTATAAATCACCCGCTGGAACCGGAAATCTCATGAAAAAAATCCTAATTGCCGAGGACGATAAATTCCTTGCAAATGCCTACCGCTTAAAACTTTCCAAGCTGGGTTTTGATGTCCGGCTTGCCACGGACGGCCAGGAAGCCCTGAATATTCTCAAAGATTTTATCCCTGACCTGATGATTTTGGACCTGGTAATGCCCAACAAGGATGGTTTTGCCGTACTGGAAGAAGTCAAGTCCAGACCGGATACGAAATCCGTTCCGGTGATCATCGCATCCAATCTGGGTCAGAAAGAAGATATAGATCGGGGGTTAAAATTAGGGGCAGCTGATTATATCGTCAAAGCGGATGTCGCCATTTCGGAAATTGTTGACAAAATAAATGCAGTCTTGGGCGCTCCTAAAAAATAGATTTTCTCTATGCTTCCGTATGACAATCCCCGGTTAAAACAGTTTCTTTCGGATCTTGAAGTAATAGATACCGCCAAGCTCGAAAAAGCCTACGACCAGGCTCAAAAAACAAAGGAGCCATTGGGAGAATTATTAATCGAAAAAGACCTGATTTCGGATGAGGATCTAGGAAAAGTCCTTTCGGACATGCTATCCGTCCCGTTGGCCCGCTTGAGTCAGGTTTCGGTTCCCCAGGACCTGCTGCATATCGTTCCTGAAGTCTACTCCCGCAAACATCGCGTTATATGTTTCGGCAAAGACAGCGCCGGGCTCAAACTCGGTATGGAAAATCCGGGAGACTCGGATGTAATTTCATTTATCGCCAAAAAGGCGGGGGAAAAAATCCACCCCTATTTAATTACCACCCGCGATTTCGACCAGGCTGTTTCTCTTTACAAAAAAGACCTCCAGGCATCTTTCGATCAACTGCTGGTAAGCCAGGTAAACTCGGCATCGGCATCCCCCCAGTCAGACGTCCCGGTTTCCAAACTGGTAGATATGCTGATTGAGTATGCCTATACCAACAGAGCATCTGACATTCATATCGAACCGGAGAAAAAAATTTCCCTCGTCCGATTCAGGATCGACGGCATATTGCACGATGTCCTCCAACTGCCTAAAAACCTTCACGAACAGGTAGTATCCAAAATCAAAGTTTCTGCCCGTTTGCGTACGGATGAGCGGTTTTCCGCCCAGGACGGCCGCATGACGGCTTCACTTCCCCAGGAAGAATTGGATATCCGTGTCTCCATCGTCCCAATTGTCAACGGTGAAAAGGTAGTTATGCGTTTACTTTCATCCCGCGTGCGCCAGTTCAGCCTCAGGGACCTGGGCATGAGCGCTTCTAATCTGAAAAAAGTCGAAGTAGGATTTGCCAAGCCGTACGGAATGGTTTTGTCTACGGGGCCAACGGGTTCGGGTAAAACCACCACTATCTATTCCATTCTCAAGATCATCAATACCCGCGAGGTGAATATCGCAACCATTGAGGATCCCGTGGAATACGATATTCAGAATATCAATCAGATCCAGGTAAATCCCAAGACAAATTTGACTTTCGCCAGCGGTCTGCGGGCTATTCTCAGACAGGATCCGAATATTATCTTCGTCGGCGAAATCCGCGATCAGGAAACAGCGGATATAGCCGTCAACGCCGCCATGACCGGTCATCTGGTTCTTTCTACATTGCATACCAACGATTCTGCGACAACCCTCCCCAGGCTGATAGATATGGGAATTGAGCCCTTCCTGGTGGCATCTACAGTAAATGTCATCATCGGCCAGCGGCTGGTGCGTAAAATCTGTACCAAATGCCGTGTTTCATCAGACGTACCCGCTTCCGAATTAGCCCACCGGCTGCCTCCGGTACTGGCCAAAAAATATCTGACAAAAGAAACTGTCAGGACTTATGTAGGCAAGGGTTGTCCTGTATGTCATCACACCGGCTATTCCGGACGCGTGGGTATATTCGAGGTTATGCAGATTACCGATTCCGTCCGCAAGCTGATTACCGCCAAAGCGGATGCTTCGGAAATTATTAAAGCCGCGGTTCAGGACGGAATGCTCACCATGCTGGAGGACGGCGTGACAAAAATTTTGTCAGGGGAAACCACCCTGGACGAAGTCCTCAGAGCGACCGCAGAGTAATTGATTTTGAACTTTAATTGATAATTGCGAATCATTAATTGATAATTGATTAGATGAGCCTGTCCTCAATCTTCACCCCGCGTATCCGCTTCGTAGACAAACTTCTGTTTACCAAGCATCTCTCAGTCATGCTGCGAAGCGGCATCCCATTATCCGAATCCATCACGGTATTAGAAGACCAGACCAGAAACTCATCATTCAAAAAAATTCTTAACTCGCTTTCGGCCTCTATCCAAAACGGTGCATCTTTGGAAAAATCGTTGTCGGCATTCCCGGGAGTTTTCGATACGCTTTACAGAAGTATTATCCATATCGGCGAGCAATCCGGCACACTGGAAACCAATCTGGATTACCTGGCATCCCAGTTGTCCAAAAATTACGAATTCAGGAAAAAGGTCCAGAGCGCCCTTTTATATCCGTCTCTGGTTTTGTTTACCGGTGCAGGTGTGGGGTCTTTTGTGTCTCTCTTTGTCCTCCCCCAGTTGGTAGATTTATTTGCTTCACTGGGTACGGATCTGCCGGCCTCCACCCGTTTTTTGCTTTTTTTTGCCGGCATAATGAAAAGTTACGGTGTACTGATCATCCCTTCTTTTTTCGGCCTGGTATTCCTGTTCGGGGTTTTTATCCGCCTGCCGGTAATCCGGCCGGCTTGGCACCGGTTCCTGCTGTCCCTACCGCTTTTCGGTATTTTTTTTACTAATGTCCAGATCGCAGGATTTACTAGAAATCTGGGCCTGATGCTCAAAAGCGGCATCCCAATTGCCCCGGCTTTGCATTCCTGCGCTCTTTCGGCAGACAACCTCGTGTTCCGGGGTTATATTTTCAATCTGGAAAAAGCCGTCACCCATGGCAAATCCATTTCCGAGGAATTGAAATCAAAATCCTACAAACACGTACCTTTTATCGTCTCCCGCATGATCGGAGTGGGGGAGAGGTCCGGCAAATTGGACGAAACCCTGCTCTATCTGGCGGATTTTTTTGAGGAGGAGGTAGACGATATGACCAAAAACCTTTCCACCCTGATCGAGCCGCTGCTGTTGTTTCTGATAGCCGGTATGGTTCTGTTCCTGGCCATTTCCATCATCTCGCCGATTTACAACTTTACCGGTTCTGTTAAAAAATAGTCCACCAGTATGTTGCGCCGGCCGGCTTTCTCCCTTATCGAACTACTGCTGGTGTTGGCGATTATCTCCTCTCTGGGGATTTTTACTGCATCCTTTTATTCCCGCTTCCTGCTCCGTTCTGCCGGGGACCAGGCCAGGATGCATCTGGTCTCCTCCATCAACAAAGCCCGTACTTACGCCGTGACCGGCCGCCGTAACTCAGACTGGGGTGTCAGATTCTCCCCACCGGTTCTGACGCTTTTTTCCGGATCGTCATATGCCGCCCGCGATACGGCCGTGGATGAAAATATCACTTTCAATCCCAACGTAACCGTCTCCGGAATCTCGGAAATTGTCTTTTCCCGCCTTACAGGTTTACCCGGCACCACAGCCGTAATTACCCTCTCCATCGGCTCGGATACTCAGAATATTACCGTTAATTCCGAAGGCATTCCCTCAGCTCAATGACCGGATTTAAAAGCGGTATCTCTATCCTGGAAGTCATACTCGCTGCCGCCCTTTTTGCTGTTTTTTCCACCGCTGTTATCAGGGTCATGATCCAATCCCTGGATACCCATCTTTTGGCAGGCCAGCAGGCTCAGGCGCTCGGTAAGGCTTCCGAAGGGTTGGAAGCCTTGTATTCAATAGCCAACCATTCATTTTCCGCTCTTTCGGACACGGTATCTTCAGGTTTGTCGTCCGCCGGTGGCCAATGGAATTATTCCGGGACAGGGGACAGTTTCGACATTTTTACCCGCACCGTTTCCGTTTCGCAGGCAAGGCGCGATTCATCCGGAAATTATGTCAATTCCGGCGGTTTACCGGCCATGAATACCAAAAAGGTTGTTTCTACGGTCAACTGGACCGTAATGGGTTCCCGCGGTAACTCGATCGTGCTGTCTGGATATTTTTCCGACTGGCGTTCTCCCGTCCGCCGCACAGGCCTGCTGGTCTATGGCGACGGCGGTACATCTTCAGACGCGATCCGTTTTACGATTCTGGATCCGCTTACGCTTACCTGGAGTCCCCCCGCGACAGTCGATGTAGATCCGTCTGCTACAAACAAGGCCTTGCGCTCCGTACGGATTTTTTCCTCCCGCACTCGTAACGAAAAAATCATGCTTTCCCGGCACTACAACGGTTCCCAACAGCAGATATTTGCCTCAGTTTACAACGGGTCGGTCTGGGGGAACATCATTCAGTTGTCATCCTGGAGTTCGAGTACTTTGCTCGACGTCCGCAACTTCGATGGAGCATATCAGGCAAACGGCAGCTTTATGGCCGTATACTCAGATAATACTACTATTCCCAAAGTCCGGGTATGGAACGGCAACGTCTGGGGTACTGCTTTTTCCGCTCAGAATATCGGCGGCATTCCGGTATATGTCACAGCCCGCGCCCGCCCTGGGACCAATGAGGTAATGACGGCTTATTTTGACGCCCAGTCCGATACCAATACCCAGTATTTTAACGGCGGGGCTTACGCGGCATCCTCCTGGTCTCTCCATCCGGAGCATTCCGTCACTGCCCCCATGGCGGGAATTGAATATATTGATTTTACCTGGAATCCTGTCGATCCTTTAAAAGGCGCTCTCATCTATACCCAGGGCAACTCCGATAAAAATATGAATATCCGTATCTTTACGGCCAACGGTTCAGGCTCAGGCAGCTGGTCTGCTCTAGCGGAGACGACCAATCAGAGCGAGCTCGGACCCATGCAGGTCACCGCTTCCGCCGCCAGTACATATCTAGCCTGCGACAAGGACAGTCAGCCCACTCCCGATATTTATTGCTTTACCGCCAACGGCACCCCCTCCTGGTCATCCCCAGTTAACAATATAATCACTACCGGTTCCGATGTCGGATTCCACAGGTCTTTTGATGTGGAATTCGAACCGTGGACCGCTCTGGACGCGCTGGTTGTATATTCGGACAATACCACAGTCCCCAAATTCCGCAGTTTCGATTCCTTCTCAGGCGCTTTTTCGGCCCAGGGAGACGTACCCGCCCTCGGAGCCGTATTGCGTACCGTCCGACTGGAGCCAAACAGCTCTTCAAACGATATTATGAGTTTGCTGACTGATAACAACCAGGATTTGTATACGTTTGTCTGGGACGGCGTTGCCAATGCTTTTTACTCTGCAGGCAATGGTTATTTTCTGACTCCCCAAGGTGTCAATGGGTCATCTGTATCAGACATGTGGTACGACTTCGCCTGGGACAATTTTTAAATTATGAATAAACTAAAAGGTTTTACTTTTATTGAATTGATTCTGTATACCGCGATAGTCTCCACTGTCCTGGGATCGGTTATTCCTTTCGCCATTTCCGTCATTCAGGGTTCTGCCAAAAGTGAAATCCGGGATCAGGTAAACACCTCCGCCTCCCTCATCAGTGCATTTATTTCATCCCGGATAAAGAATGCGACCGGCATTAACCTCACCGGTTCAAATTTCGGTACAAACCTGGCTGCCGACCCCTCCGCCCGTTTTACTTTGGACATTACCGGTGCAGGTACTCCTCTGGTATTTTCAGTTTTAGACGGCAGTCTGATGCTCAGCCGGAGCGGGGGAGCACCGGTTAATCTCAATTCTTCGGGTACGCGGGTAACGGAATTGATTTTTACGGACAATTCATCTGAAAACATCAGTTTCTCGCTCACTCTGACAGATAACTCTTCCTCCACCCGCCAGGAATACCAGTCTTCAATTAACATTGTTAGTTCCTCTCAGTTGCGCTCCCGCTGACCTATGCGAACAACGAATCATCCCGGAATAATCGCTACCACTACGGTCCTCATTGTCATGGTCGTGTCTGTCGCCCTGGCATCAACTTTGATTTTGACTTCTATCAATTCCGGGCAGAGTTCACTTGCTCTAGTCAAAAGCGATATGGTTTTGCGCCTGACCGAAAGTTGCTCCCAGCAGGTTCTCTCCGTCTCGCGTTTGGACTCTTCATATTCAGGGGGTGCTGTTAATTTCCCGGAAGGAGCATGCACTGTCTCTGTCTCCAAAAACGGCAGCACCTGGACCGCAGACATTACCTCCCAACTCGATACTTACACCCGCATTATCCGGCTTGTTTACACCCGCACTCCTTCAGGAATCACTCTCATTTCATGGCAAGAAATTTGACCCCTTGACAAGGGATTGTGAAAAGTTTTACAGTTGATTTAGACAAAAATTATGACTGCCCGCCAAACCCTGAAAAGACTCCAAGGTTTTACCCTTATAGAAATTCTTCTGGTCGTCGCCATGATCTCCATTCTCGCCGTAGCCGTCTTCGTCGCCCTTAATCCAGCTAAAAGAATTATTGACTCCAAAAATGCCCGCCGTCAGAACGATGTCGACAGCATCCTTTCCGCAGTACATCAGTTTATCGTAGATAATAAAGGAGCCTATCCCTCAAATATGCCCGCAGCCGGTACCGAAGTCCAGCTCGGAACAGATGCAGCGGGTTGTGCGATCGCAACCGGGGGATGCGGCGTGGTAACTGCGGCATGTACGGATCTTATGACCGGAGGCACAAATCTTGCGAAGTATCTAAAAACTATGCCTGTAGATCCGACCGCTGGTACCACCTTCGACGCCGGAGCTACCGGATACAGTCTTCTGTTAGACACAAACGGAATTGTTACTGTTAGGTCCTGCGGCTCCGAAACTCCTACAGGCGAAACGACAGTCGAAATCTCTGCCGCCCGCTAATTCTTCCTTCTTCTCCTGATTTAATTTAATATTAGAATTGTTGTTGTATTATGCGCATTGATTATCTCTTGCATCTCAAATCAAATTCCCTGGACCTTGTATCGGCAGACGGCAAGGTGGTCCGCAAACTGCATTTCCCGCCTTTGGTAGTTTCCCATCTGGAGATATCCGATCCCCGCCAGTTTGACACCCTGCTTACCAAACTCTTCTCCGGCCTGACTCTCAGAAAAAAGTTTCTGATTATCCTTCACGACAGCGTCTTGTTTATTAAGCAGCTTACGGAGCTCTCTCCAGAAAGTCTTCACTCTTTTCTGGACCTGGTGCCTTTGGAGCCCGAAGATATCCTTCATTTAAGTGTCACCCTCCACAATAAAGTATTCGCTCTCGGCACTCCCAAAAAGCTTACTCGCGCTCTGGAAATTTTTCTGGAAAACAGCGAAGGCAAAGTTATTGCCGCTCTGCCCCAGCCTTTTCTGCCTCACCTGGTGTCCAAAAATTCTCTGTCGGACCAGGATATTCCATATTTATCCACCCGGATTGCTTCACTTTCGGGATTAGACCTTCTTTCCGCCGGCCTGAAAAAATCCCGTCGTACCCGCAGCTACCGCCATCAGGTTGCATTGGCACTTTTAGTGATCGCCCTTTTCTCTCTTGCTACGACCGCGTTTGTCTTCAGAAAACGCCTTTTGCCTTCTCCTACCGCGGCTTCAGACCAGCCTCCCCCGATATCCGCTACCCCCACACCATCCCCGGCACCCAGTGCCACACCCATGCCGGAGCTAAATGTATACGATCTGAAGATTCGTGTTTTAAACAGCACCTCCACCCCCGGCCTGGCTTCCTCTGCAGCCGACTATTTAATCTCATTTGGATACGGTAATGTTACCGCCGCCAATGCCCCTGGTGATACTGTGACTGAGACTCTAATCAGTCTCAAAACACCTTCCCCGGAAGTATTTGAAGAGCTCTTCGCCGCCCTGTCCTCCCGCTTCTCCGTCTCATCCCAATCGGCAATTTTAGATCCCTCTTCTCCCTTTGACGCCGTCATCACGCTCGGGCTTTAATCTCCGCACGCTCCCCACAATCCGAGGTTTTTCTCTCTGGCTTTTCTCTGTGCTTCCACAAAGCTTTCGCTGTATTTGACGTCAGGTGGGTATGTTGCCGCAGCCGCGTACCCTTCTTCCACCATTTTCAGGTTGATAAATTCCCCATCTTTTTTGATGTACCTCAAAAGTCTCCCGTACCTGTCGGTTTCGGATATGTCTTTTACCAGAGTTACATCCGCCCCCTCAACTAATTCCTTAAGTTTTTCAGCAGCTTCCTGGCCAAAGCATTCGTCCTTGCCGGTAATCTCAGGTGTATCTATCCCAACCAGTCTCACCGTCTGCCCGCTTTCCAGTTTCAAAGAATCTCCGTCTATAACTCTTTCCACTTTATATACCTGGTCCTGTCCGGATAATACTTTCTCCTTTGGTATTTTAAGAATTTCCGGAGTCTTTAATTTATCAAACCGCATTGCGGAAAACAGATAAATCAATATGGCCGCGGCAGTAATAGCCATCAAACTCAAAATCCATCTGTTTCTTTTCCCCGTCGAATCGTCCACAATTTATATTATAGCGCCGCTCCGATAACCAGCGCTGCCGCTCCCACCGCAGCCGCCAGCTTCTTCCCTTCTACCATGTTCTTTCCGGTCTTCAGTGCCAGAAGCGGCCATCCGAAGGCGGCATCAACCAGTACCTGTCCGCTTTTTGCCCATTCCCATTTCTTATTTAATTCATTTTTCATATCTGTTTAATCGCTACCCTATATTATACCCAAACAATCAATAATTATGTAAGAATTTTGTCAATTATAACTAATGCTGAAGTGACAAGGGGTAGGGGAGGAGGTGATTTCAGTATCGGGGTGATCTCACCGCTTCTGTCGCTTACCAATCTAGTACCCATTTGACCTGTCCATCTTTTCAATTGTTATCTTCGATCTTCAATAATATGTTACAAACAATAAAGATATTGGTAAAATTCAATAGAGAAATTTGGGGTGGCAGGAATTGCTTCCGGAAATCACCCGGGTCAGAAGACTGTGTGAGAATTTCAACGCCAAATACAACCGGGAGCGGTATCACCGGGCCCTCAACTACCAAACCCCCTACCAATATGTTACTCTCCATCAAGAGAAAGGAGCCCAACCGTTCTCTATCTAGGTGGCCAGCACAATCTATTGACTTTTAGCAATTAGAGCTATAATAGTCACCATGACCGAGGCTTTTCGTAACGCTTTGTCGGCGTATTTAAAATCGGGTGGAAGTTTAAATTATATGAATAGATTTTGGCACTTGGTCCGCGGAACTGAAGATGCTCTGACGCTTTGCCTTCCTTTTATTGACCAATTCGGACAACAAGGCCTTCATCCGAAACAATTGGCAGAAAGCGAATCCGGATTGCCAAAAACCGTGGAAGGTTTTAAAAATAATCCGGAATTTTCAGTTAAATTACTCGCCTGGACTGCTCATTCAATAATCGGTCATAACCCGGAACTGATTGGCACAACCCCGACAGATATGTATGTTTACGGGAAAATTATGAATGAACTTGCAGATCTGTCTAATGATAAAACTTCTTAGGTTCAAATTCTGTCTTGGGTTGTATTGGTTTGATACGATTTTTCGAAGCTTAATATTACCGGGGGTATAAGAACGTACGATCTCTGCTTGTGGTGAGCGAAGCCGAACCAAACCCCTGTCTGCCGGCATGCAGGTCTGTATTGATAAGCTAATTGGCCAATTATTTGACTTCTTTATGTATTCGGTAAATTCTAAGGAGGTTACCTTTTTGAGGCCACTTTTGTTACCGAGATGGGCAATGGCCTAAAAAGACAAAACCCGTATATTTTAAGTTTTCTTGAAAAGACGGTTATAATGAATAAAGTATGAAAAAAGTTAAATTTGCATTATCAGTTATAGTCATTAAAGAGGGGGATAGTTTTATTGCCCATAGCCATGCTTTGGATTTATCAACAGTTGGAGACACTTTTGATGAAGCCAAAAATCGATTCGAAGAGGCCGTAGAGATCTTTTTTGAAGAAATTTCCCGAAAAGGTACTGTTGACCGGGCACTGACCGAACTGGGCTGGCAAAAACAAAATAATGAGTACCTTCCTCCAATGGTAGTAGGAAGCCAGACTGAGAGTTTCTCCGTTCCCCGTTTTGTAAATTAAATGTCAAGAATTACGCCTCTGGACTGGAAACAATTTGAAAAGTTTCTATTATTCGTCGGCTGTACTTTTGAAAGGCAAAAAGGCGATCATCGAGTATATTGGAGAAAGGGTCTTTCAAGGCCAGTGATATTGCCCATGTATAAAAATCTACCCATATTTGTTATTCGCAATAACTTAAGAACACTGGGCATCTCGCTAGATGAGTATCTTCAAATACTGAAAAAATTGTAAAACCTGATTACATACTTGCGGCCACTTCTGTTACCCCAATTGCCGACCCCCTAAAGAATCAGATTATTTCCCTTTCAGATATTCTGACAACCCATATTTTGCAGGTTCAAACAGGTCTAGACCTTCAATAGATTTTACTGGTAAAAACTGCCACTGAGTTCTTTTTTCATCAGGATCTTCTCCTAATATTCCGGATTTGTATTCTGCCAAGTAACCAATGGATTTATACCAAAGTGCATTATCCTCTCTGAAAAACGTTCTCTCATAGACTTTATTGATAATATGACATTTTATGCCTTTCCCGTAATGACCACCGGTTTCTTCAAGTATTTCTCGCAAGACCGCTTCTTCCAACGTCTCTCCGTTTACAGCTCCATCCCAATGACCTCCCGGGAAAGCCCATTTATTTTTATTCCCATCAAATCCGATTAAGATCTCACCTTTGGAATTTAATACTATCGCTGCAACTCCAATTTTGGGGTTATCTTTACTTGAACCATCGTTTTTCATAACAATATTTTACAATTAAAATCCAATCCCGTCTTGGGGTGATATGTTTTGATACACTTTCTTGAGGCTAGAAAAACTGGGGTCAAAAACCGTACGATCTCTGCTTGTGGTGAGCGAAGCCGAACCAAACCCCTGTCTGCCGTCAGGCAGGTCTGTATTGATAAGCTAATTGGCCAATTATTTGACTTCTTAAAGAAGTACGTAACTTAATAATTTACCTTGTATAATTGTAATTAAAATGGATATGGAAATAGGTAGTTATACAGAAAAAGGTAGGAAACCCATATTAGTTAAACGACTTGTTACCACTTTAAAATATGTTTTAGCAGAAAGATTAATTCAAGATCCGTATTATCGAAAAAAGAAAACATACCCGGATTATCTAAGTCAGGATTTTGACGCTAGGGATGCAATAAATAATACAAACGGAAAAATTGTAGAGCTTGGTGGACCGACACCCGATGATTACACTTCTCTTGGGCTAAAATTAAGTGACTTAGATCGTGAAGTTACTATCACCAATATAATTTCTCCCACTCCAGACACTAATATGGAAGTTAGTAGGGTGGATGTTAGATTCATGCCATATAAAAAAGGGTCTTTAGGGGCGATATTTTCGACTGGATTACCATCGAGTGAATACCCATTTATGCTTCACGGTGCATCAAGATGCCTCGAAGATGGCGGGTTCCTTGTAATGCAACACATCCTGCCTTCAACCATTGGAAATGCCATGGAAATGGGATTTAAACCAAAAGTTGTAAAAAAGGTTGGAGCTTGGACGAGTAAAACTGGTGTTCTGGAAACTTATAATGCAATTTTCCAAAAATCCGAAATTCCCCACCCCAATAAAAGCTAATATTTTTGGGTCACCCGCTAGACGACGTGCACATCTATCATAACCGATTTAATTAACCGAATCTATGGGTTTTTCGCCTCACCAGATAGCTCAAGAGAGATAACAGTTTTACGTCCTCTTTTGCTTCCAAACTACGCTAAGTCGAGAGTTTTCCCGTCTTGACCAAACACGCTGCAAACGAAAGTATACAGACACGAATTAATGGTAGCGTTATGGGTTTTAGGAGAAACATTCCGAAGCCTATGGCCCATAACGTTACCAGTCAATTTGCCTAGTAAGCTCAACGGTCGGACGGCGAGCTTGCTATCTGGACAGAACCTCGTTTAAGAATCGACGTTCACCAGCAAGTAAGAATCTCAATCGGTGGCCAAAGCGTCACGGTTTTTTTATTGCGCATTGAAATAATTGAGGTCTTCCTGAAAGGGGTGACTCCGCAGGCTTTAACAGTAATGCCGCTGACAACTCCCGACCTACATCAAATCGGCCGGGTCACTACCGAAGAAACCGGAAAGAGGAGAAGATGAAACTAAGTGGAACCGGTTGCTCAAAATGGCCACTTTAGCTATACTTCGTACAGAATGAACATCTACAAGGCTGGAGTTAGTCGAGTTAAGGAAGTTTGTGAAAGCACCTTTGAAATAGAATTCGACCTTTCGCCGGACCTAATTGAGTTTAAAGCCGGACAATACGTGTGGGTCCAAATCCCGAAAGAAATCGATGACCCCAAAGGCAACATTCGGGCTTTTTCCATAGTGTCTACCCCTGATGAAAAAAATATCCGGATTGTCTTCAGAAAAGGAACAAGTAACTATAAAAAACACCTGCTTACCTTGCGGCCGGACGAAAAAGTTCTAATCTTCGGTCCATTTGGCTTTCTCAATATACCGGCCCAATCCGATATTCCCGTCGTATTCATCGTCGGTGGAGTAGGCATAGCTCCGTTTATGAGCATGGTCAACCATGCTACCCAAATCAATTCAAAACAACAAGTCAGACTGATTTATGCAAATAGTAGAAAAGAATCCGCGCCATATCTTGAGCAATTACAGGATCTCAAATCCCGTAATTCTTCTTTCGACTATGTAAATATTTTCGGTAAAGTAAGTTGGCAAGATATTGAGAAAGTCTCCCGCAAACTTAGGACGCCCTCCTTCTACGTACTTGGGCCTGAGACTATGGTAAAAAGTGTTGCTGCCTATCTTTTTAAGCATGGAGTAGCCAATCATAGATTGGTTTTTGAAGAATATTCCTGTAGTAAGGAATCACTGAAAAAAACAGGTGCGCTAAAAATTGTTAATGATCAAGTATTCAAACTGGCGGTCCAAAGTGCTTTCAACCACATTGTCATTACCGATTTGGACGGGACAATTCTCTACGCGAATTCAGCGGCCAGCCACATGACCGGGTTTTCAACATTGGAAATGATCGGAAACACTCCCAGACTTTGGGGTGGCTTGATGAACCACAGCTTCTATAAGAATTTATGGACCACGATTAAGGCCAAACACCGGACTTTTTTGGGAGAACTAACCAATCGGCATAAAGACGGTACGTTTTACACCGCCCGAGTAAGAATATCTCCCATCATCGATTCCGCAAATGACATGATTGGTTTCATCGGCACGGAAGAAGACATCACCAAAGAAAAAGAAGTAGAGAAATTAAAAGACGAGTTTGTTTCCATTGCCTCCCACGAACTCCGGACGCCATTGACCGCCATCGACGGCCTTATCTCCATGGTTCTTGACGGCGAGTATGGAGAAGTAGATAAGAACTTAAAGCAGCCGCTGGAAGACGTCAATACTTCAAGTGCCCGCTTAATTCATTTGGTAAATGATTTACTCAATCTTTCCCGCATTCAGGCGGGGAGAATGAAATATACTTTATCAGAATTCTCTATTGCAGACGTAATTACTGAAACTGTTCAACAATTAGAACCATTATTTACCAAAAAAGGGTTAAGGCTCACAACCGAAAGACTCAAAAAAGTACGTGTTCGGGGTGACTCTGATAAAGTGAAAGAGGTTCTGAATAACCTGATTGGTAATTCCCTGAAGTTTACCGACAAGGGAGGTGTGACGGTATCCCTGAAAGTAACAGGTGATAAAGTGCACATATTTGTCCGTGACACCGGCATCGGTATAGCTAAAAAAGACCAAAGTAAACTATTTGGCAATTTTCAACAGCTTGAATCAGGCGCGGGCAGACCCGCTGGCACAGGTCTTGGTCTTCACATCTCAAAAGAAATGGCCCTTAAAATGGGCGGTGACATTTGGTTAGAGAAGTCTGACTCCGGTAAAGGCAGTACCTTCGCCTTCTCTATTCCCAAGTCATAAAAAGTTGTACAATAAGCTAAATGGCTAAAATACTTCTCATTGAAGACGACGAAATTTTACAAGCCATGTACCGCAAACAACTTCAGTCCGCAGGTCATCAGGTCACCACCGCCCATGACGGCAGAACCGGCTTAGATTTGGCTCAGTCCCATCACCCGGACCTTGTCCTTTTAGACGTCATGCTTCCCGGAGGTCTCAACGGCTTTGATGTTTTGGAGCAGCTGAAGAATGACCCGAAAACCAAAGACATCGCAGTCTTAATCCTCACGAATTTAGAAACTGAAGAAAAAGTAGCCAAACAAATCGGTGCTTCGGGTTATCTTGTCAAAGTAAAAACAAGACCCGACGACGTTATCGCCAAAGTTACGGAGTTGCTTTCCAAAGTATGAAAAAAATTCTGCTTATTATTGAAGATGATTTGGTCTTAGCCCGCATGTACCAGACCCTCCTGCAAAACCACGGCTTTGACGCCAAAACCGCTACCGACGGCGAAGCCGGTCTTAAAGCGGCTCTGAAAATCCATCCAGATTTAATCCTACTTGATATTCGCATGCCCAAAATGGACGGTATGACAGTCATGCACAATCTGCGGGAAGATAAGTGGGGCAAAACGGCTCCCATTATCATTCTTACTAATTTAGACCTCACCGACGAGCGGCTTACGAGAGTAGTCAAAGACCAGCCGTCGTATTATCTTATAAAAGCCAATAACTCTCCTGAACAGGTTCTTGAAAAAGTAACTGAAATTCTGACTTAATATGGCCAAAATATTATTAGTCGACGACGATACACTTTTAGTGCGGATGTATCAAAAAAAACTCCAGAACGACGGATTTATCGTAGCAATTGCCGATGATGGAGTTACAGCCCTCAAAAAAGTTCCTGAATTCAAGCCCGATCTCATCGTTTTGGACATCATGATGCCCAAAATGAACGGCTTGCAAGTATTGACTAAACTCAAAGAGCAAAAAACCACCGAAAAAATCCCCGTCATCCTGCTCACCAACGTCGGCTCCTCGGATGAAGACATTGAGAGGGGATTGGATCTGGGCGCTGTCGCCTATCTCACCAAGGCCGGTAACCGGCCGAAAACCGTGGTCGGAAAAATCAAAGAAATTCTATCCGGCTACGTCCGCGAAGTACCTCAAGTTAAAGATTAAGCTTCTGCGTGCTCCTGTAAGAAGCGGGCGAAGAAGAATGCCGGAATTACTGACAGCATAATTAGCGCTGCGCTGCCCAGAAACGTCAGATCAATCGATCTCTTCGCAGTGTCTATCAGCGAAGTCTGCAATTTACCTACAAACAGCATGCCCGTAATTGACCCGTCATACGCCTTCAGGGGAGCATAGGCTGTGTAAAACGGCTGATTAAGTACCGTTGCAGCCCCGATATATACTTCACCCTTTTCCAGCACATTTTGCACTACATTAGTGTTTGTCTCAATTGTCCCCACAAATCTCGACTTCCCGTCGGGAGCCAAAAACGTCGTGGCCACTCTTTTATCCTTTCCGAATACCGCCGCATCCAGTCCGGTTACGCTCTTCACTCCGTCCACAAAGGTACTATCCACCACAAACCCGGTTTCTACTACTCCAATCACCTTTCCGGCTGCTTTCCCGCTTCCCAACATCGGCACCGCCGCCTTGACCGTAATCTCCGAAACTGCAATTCCGGGTACATATTCAATCGTCGCCGCTTCCTGTCCTTTTAAAGCGGCCGCAATTATCGGATCGGTGCTCACGTTATCGTTTGTCCTGGAAGTATCTTCGGCTCTGACCATCACCTCACCGATCGTGGACGCGATTACGAGCGTGCTTGCTCTTTGTGAGCTCAGATACCCGGCAGCCAGTGTCGCCAAACCCTTTTTATCCTTCTTATTAAATGCCGTCTGTACGCCGCTGTCTTGAGCCACTGTTTTTGCTTGAGCTGCCGTTCGTTCCTTCAAACTCTCAACCGCATAGTCCAGAACTTTGACGTCGGTTTTAAGATGTTGCAGCGCATCGTTCTCTAAATTTCTCAACAGCATGAAGGTGAAAAACACCGTAGTCGTCAGGAAAAAAACCAGCGACATACCAATCGTCATCACAAACACTTGCAGTTTCACCCTAAACCGGATATAGCCCCACACCCATGCTCCCAACACTACTACTCCCAAAAATTCAAAAAGGTGTTGGATATACCATAGCGGGCCGAATTTTGCTAAAAACCTGGACCAGTAAACGCTCGTCGTATCTGACCAGAAGAACGCCATCCGCAGCAATTCTGAAACGCTAAGAAGCAAAAAGGCTACACCCGCCGGTTTCAGCTGCTTCTCCAGTCCCTCCTCGACTTTTCTAAAATAAGTCAAAGCAGTTAGCGCCATCAGCACTCCGGAGAGGGGTACCAAAGATTGAAAAAGAGCCGGAATCGGCAGCGCAACAGCCGCATGTTTTTTCCCGGGTGCGCTTAATATCGGCTCTTCTGTCAAACTGAACAAAATCAGGCCCAGGCCGGAAATCTTTACTATCTGTGCTATAAGAGCCAGCGCCGGGGACTCAATACTTATTGATGCCAAAGCAGACACTGCCGCCAGGCAGAAAAATCCTACGCAACGCAGCAGGGGCGTTCTTTTATTTTTACTTATCTGTGCTGAATCAAAATACAAAATGCCCGTCGAGAAAAAGACGAACGCCGCTATGATATTCAAAGCAAACAGGGCGGTATTAGAAAATAGAAGTTGCAGCAGCATACTTTATTATCGCACCTTTGCCAGTATATTTAGTATCTCATTTTTAGACAACACTCCGGTAATTATTTCCTGGATTTTTCCGCTTGAGTCAATCAGGTAATGTTGCGGCAAAATAGTCACGTTGTAATCGGTACCGGACTTGCCCTCCGGATCGGCCACAATCGGGAATGTATAACTGCCTCTTTGCATGAACACCTGTGTTCTCGCTTCCGTCTCCTGTAAAGAAACTGCTAAAATTTCATCGGAATCGATTCCCGAAAGTATCAGTGCCTGATCCTGAGACAACGGTGACCATGGTGACAAGAACGTCAGCAGTAGTTTCTTATTCTTATGGTTCTCTAATGGTAGTCCTGCCGTGGGTGCATCCGATCCGACTGCCGGTTTTGTGACCTTCTCTGAAATTTGCTTATTTCCCCCAACTGTTACCACCACTGTGTCCGGAGGAGAAAATGGCAGAGACAACAACGGGTTTGACCTCATGGATAAATCAAAGTTCAAAGTGGAAGTTCCTGTAAGTGTCAAAATTTCACTTTGGGTAGTCCGATGCCCGGGAGCTTTAATCTCCACATAGTACTTTCCCGCCGGAACCATGAAACTGAATGCCCCGTCATCGCCGCTGATTTGGGGATTTTCTTGTCCAAACGATGCCCCCTCCCACAAAACCCATTGCTGAACAATCGTGTCAAAGTAATACACAGAAATCTCTGCGTCAGTAATTTTCGCGCCCGTGGCTTGATCCGAAACGGCTCCTTTCTTCTCAACCAAAAGTGTATTAAATAACCTTTCAGCTCTGTTGTTCGCACCGTCTACTGCGGAAACAACCACCTCCTTAGCTCCCTCGCTTTCAAATTTCACCTTCCCGACCCACAAATCCGTTCCTGGCTGGGGCACCAAGTCGAAATTACCATCGCCTGTTTGGATTTGGGCCCCGGTCACTCCACCCTTCATACTCATGGCGATAGTTGTCTCGGTACCGGCTACCATTGAAATTGAATTATTCTCATTCGGAGTCAAAATTTGCGGTCCCAGAGCCTGTACTCCGCCTCCGATCACCGGCGGAATGGTATCAACAACCAACGTCACCGTTCCAGATCTGCCCACATTTCCGGCGTTATCAAACGCTCTGGCCGAAACCTGATAATTCCCGTCTTCCAATGTTTGGGTTGTCAATCCGAATGACCCTCCTGAATATACTGCAGGCAGCCAAGTAGCTCCGTTATCCAGTGTAATTTCAGTTCTGGTCACCGTTCCCGACGCTGAGCTGGCATGACCCGTAAATCTTGGGGTAGTGTTATTGGTCGGGTTTTGAGCCGGTGCAGACAGGCTAACGGATGGGGGAATAGTAATAACAGTTACACTGGATTCTACGCTTGTTGAAACATCAGCCTGGCTTTTCACTCGAACCGTTACTTTGTGAGATCCCTCGGAAAGAGACGTTGTCTCGAAAGAAAAATCCTCTTCTTTACCGTCAAACTTACCGTCATTGGCAGCGGCCGGTAGCCACTCAGAAGCACCGTCAATGTTGTACTCCACTGCAATTAACGTCCCTTGCTCAATGTTCGCCTTACCTGAAAAAGACGGCGTAGCATCGTTCGTCGGGTTCGAAGGAGTGGAAGACAAACTCAAAGATGGTGAATAAACAACAGCCGGTTCGCTTGAAACCGTAGTTAATGTTGGAGTTGGAGATTCAGGTCCCGGTGTCGCAGAAGGAGACGGGGTATCCGTAACTGCTGCAGAAGTCGGGGCTACTGTCGGCGTCTCAGTGGGAACGGAAGTTGGAGCCGTAGTCGAAGTTGGTGGAACTGGAGTCGGTGTCGGACTGGCTGTGCTCGTTGGAACAGGTGTCGGTGTACTAGTCGGAGTCGGAATTGGTGTGGACGTACTTGTGGGCAAAGGTGTCGGAGTAGCCGATGGCGGAACCGGGGTTGATGTTGCAGTAGGAGTCGTCGTAGGCACGGGTGTGTTGGTTGGAGCCGGATTAACCGTTACAGTCGCCGAAAGAGTTGAACCCACCTGCACCCCACCCATAATACACAACGCTGTAACCGTCACCGGCGATCCCACCGTTCCCACACCACTCACCACGGTGGAGTAAGGACTAGCCGGATCTACCATCGGTGATACCGACGCGACGGTTGCGTTATCTGTCGAGAAATCGACTTCATCGACACCGCCTCCACTATGAACCTCTGTCACGTCCCAATCCGCAAACCCACCCACCGTCACTGTCAAAGACGTTGGCCCGGATAGCGTGCAATCCGGCGTCGGTGTGGCAGTCGGCGGTACGGGGGTAGGAGTACTCGTCGGACTTGGCGTAGCGGTCGGCGTTGCCGTAGGCGTAACTGTGGGCGGCACGGGAGTAGGAGTTACAGTTGGAGTCGCTGTCGGTGTCGAAGTTGGCGTTGGGGTGGCAGTCGGCGCAGCCACAAGCATTGCCGGTGTCGAACCTGTTCCCCTGGACACACCTAATATCAGACATGAAGCTCTAAGTGTTGTAGAACCTGGTGGTCCTGACCCTGGAGAAACATTAGTTGTGTATTCATCAGGGGAGCCAAAAGTGCCCGGACTGGTCACCGTCGCGACCGTCGAGTTGTCGGTCGTAAAGTCCACTTCGCTCACCGAACCTGCGCTGGGAACTGCCGAGACCGTCCATGTAGACGCCGCTCCTCCCACAGTCAACGTTGACGGAGCTGATACTGTTGTCACATTACATGTTGGAATTGGTGTAGGCGTCGCGGTCGGCGGTATAGGGGTTGGGGGGACTTGGGTGGGCGTCGGAGTGACCACCACAACTCCTCCAGTTACGGTAAATGTAGTACTGGCCCCTGAAGAACAGGTGTTATTTGTGTAAGCGATAAAACTGACGTCATATGTTCCCGAACTACTTGGGGCAGTAATACTAAACGACTCCTCATATGTTCCGGAAGCGCTATAGTTTGCGGTATTCACACAGTTAGCTCCTGATATGTCCCAACTGGTTCCATTCCAGTCATTATTTGTACCAGTCCCGGATGTTGTAACGTTAACTGCAGCTGTAATTGAAGCAGAAGGAGCTACTGTAACAGAACTGGCGCCATTTAAAGTTACCGAGTTTATGGTCCTGGCGGCCAGTGCCGGACCCGCAGCGAGGGCAAAAACCGGTGTAAATACCAGAAATGATACGATATACTTTAGGCAGTATCGTGTCATCAAATAAATATACCACATCAAAAGACTTGAGTCGTTTCACTTTACCTTCTGGTGACGATCCCTTGCCCGCGCCACCGATAAAATTCAGCCCGTACCGCCAGTCCAGGCTGGAAACATTCTGGTCATCTAAGAACGGCAAGACTTGGTTAACCGTCTACTTGGTTATTCTCCTTGGAGCAGTATTGGCCGGCTTGACTCTTTACAAAAATCTGCTGTAATTATTGTGTGGCCGACTACTCCAAACGTCCTATCTGGCAATGGATTGCAATTTACGCTGTCGTTGGTGTTGTTATCTATGGTGCTGTTTACCTTTTCTTTTTTAATAAATCCGGTTACAACACTGCCCCGGCCACCAGCACGACCGAGGTTAACCCGACTTTGATAGAAGCCCAAAAAAGAGGCGAGCAGGTGTCGGTTTTTCTTACCCCCTCCGGTTTTGTTCCCGTTGCCTTAATCGTCAAAGCCGGAACCACTGTCTCCTGGCTCAACCAATCCGGAGTTACCGGCAATGTCTCCTCCGCCCCCCATCCCACTCACACCGCGTACCCGCCCTTAAATTTAGGCAATTTTGAGGCCGGCAAATCCATTTCCCTCACTTTCAATACCCCCGGCACTTATAAGTACCACAACCACCTCACTCCTTCCCAGTCCGGTTCCATCACCGTTAAGTAACAACCATTCCTGGGGGTGGAAGACGGGTGCTGCCCCCGCGACCTCCGGGTCCACAACCCGGCGCTCTGCTGTTGAGCTACATCCACCAAGTGCAGTTAATTATAACCCAAATTACTCACACTCCCATAAAGGTCTGGACTTAAACGGGCTGGGTCCATAGACCTCAGGATGCCGTGCGATATATGCCTGTATATCCAACAATATAATTGATTCAGGATCAACCCCGGTTCTTTCCAAATGGTTTCTCCTGATGATTAAATCTGCCTGGCAAAACGGTCCGCTCTCTTTTACATCTCCCGCTTCGGTATATAAAAGCGACCCCGCTGCCTCACCGTGGGAAGAGGTCTGAAGACAATATATTTTGATTGTTCTTTCAACCATACGCTATTTTAACAGTATCTTAAAATGTGCAGTATTCTTTAATTAGTCCGAACGCATTTCACCCCGCGGGGGCGGGGAGAAGTCAAAGTGAGCCGCACCGCTAACAATTTCAAGTTTTCTTTGGCGGCAAAAATTAATCAATAAACGCGAAGGTGTCCAACATTTGTTCAAAAATCTTTTTAGTTGATTCGACTAGCGACTGATCATAATCACCAGCAACATGCCATGTAATCCTAAACATATTAAATCCCTTGGTAAAGAAAACGGTATTATTGTCGATCTTGAGTGCCTTCATATTCTTGAACGTTGTTTCTTCGATTTTGACTCCTTCAAGATTGATTCCGGCAGGAATTTGTTTTACCCATTCTCGATACCATTCTTCGGTAGGTGTTTTTCGAAGCGGGTTGGGTTCGACAATAATATCAACAACTGCATCGTTAAGGTAATTAACGCCCTGTTTGGTTATTTTCGTAAACCGAACAGCCGCAGGAAATTGTTTTACGGTTACTTGCACAAGTTCCCAGTCTGGAGGGTAGCTAACTCGATATTTATATTCTGTGCTTGTATATACTTTCCAAAGAGAGGTTTCAGATTGAGCGACTTCATTATCTCCAATCTCTGTAGAGCTATACCACCCGGAACCAAGGCCCTTTACGCACAACCTTTGGTACAAATCTCCAATCGGAATATCACACAAGTAATAAATACAATCGTAGTTAGTTTCTTTCTCGCATTGTTCATTATTGGCAAAAACTTTAGTTTTTACAGCTTCTCTGGTGAATATAAAATACCCCGCAATGCCAAATACAACGATGGTAGCAATAACGGTAATTTTTATTGGTTGTTTTATTTCCATGCTTTGGTGCGCTTGAAAGACCTATGCTGGAACACCTTCTGGATTCAATACTGGGCCAATTCAAGATTTTGGATGAACGGGAAATCCCTCCAAATTTAATTTAATTTTTTAACTATATCTCAAAGCTACTTTTTGGGTTTACTTACCACTTCTATAATGGCATTCGACAGTTTATTGAACGCAACTGTTTTCTCACGGAAAAGTACAGTAGGAACATCATTTTCAGGAATATTGGTTACACCTCTATCGTTAAGATAAACAACAAGTCCATCAGGAACACTTACCCCTGGTTGAATTCTTTTGGTAATTTCCATTAACAAATATGCTTCCGCAGGGTCTAAGCTTCCAGGTACAGAAACCCCTCGGTCTTTTAGAGCTTGAGCTTCTCTGATATCTCTAGGCAACCTAACTTCTTCCAAACCAAGAGCTCTTGCAGCAGATTTCAGAAAATTTATATCAGCTATTGGGAAAGCAATTTCTTTAACCACAGCCACAATTTACCAGTATTTTTTTTAAAAAGCAATAAAGTTGAGAAAAACACTTTATATTTTGCGCACCCGGGAGGAATCGAACCTCCATCAACTATTCCGTTCGCAAAGCGCAAGCCGAGCCATCCAGTGCCCTTGGAGGGAATCGAACCCCCATTACCTGTTCCGAAGACAGGTGCTCTATCCATTGAGCTACAAGGGCTCGGCTTGAGACGAACCTATTAGATTTTACCCCACCTTCCGCTTAAGCGTAAAATATCTGCAGTGCTGGACCGTCTCATTTCCTTCATTCTCTCTCTGATTATCGTAGCACCTCCCGTCCCAATAGTTTCTCCCCTACCCACCCCTATTCCATTACCCCCAACTCACTACATACCCCAACAGATCACCTACAATTCAATACTTTCCCAGGATCACTCCTGGACAGCCACCCTTTCGGCTCAAAAAGTAACTACTGTAATTACTACAGGAGACGTGATGCTGGGCAGAAGCATCAACGCCAAGGCCGCGGCTTCAAAAAACTTTTCTTACCCTTTTTCCGAAGTTTCCGGTTTCCTCAATTCCGCAGACCTGACCTTTGTAAATCTGGAGAACCCCATCGTCAAAGGTTGTCCGGTTATCAATGATGGTTTTAAATTCTGCGCCGATCCGCGGTTTCTGCCATTCCTGACGCAAGCGGGTATCGACGCCGTAAACCTGGCTAACAACCACGCAGCAAATTTTGGTGCGACTGGTCTGAAAGATACTCTACGTTATCTGGAATCTGCCTCCATTCTGGCCGCAGGTGTTTCCGGCCCGGTATATTTCGCCGCACCCAACGCCCGGATCGGCATTTTGGGTTTCAATGATGTAGGCGGCCCTTACCAAGGCATATCCCAGGCAGCAGATGAGGGGATTAAAGCCGGCATCAATACAGCCTGTTCCCGATCGGATATTGTCATTGTCCAGTTCCACTGGGGTAGTGAATATACTACCACGGTTACAGGTAGACAGCGCCGGTTCGCCCGCCTGGCTATAGATTCGGGAGCGGATCTGGTCATTGGCAATCATCCGCATTGGGTCCAGCCGCTGGAAATTTACAAAGGCAAATTGATCGTTTATTCTCAAGGCAATTTTATTTTCGACCAGTCGTGGTCCCTCAAAACAATGCAGGGGTTGTCGGGAAAGTTCACATTTTTCGACTCACTTCTGGTCGATGCCCATTTTTTCCCGGTTGTTATCTCACCGGAAGGCCGACCGGAAATCGTTTCCTTCGCCCTCGGACGGTCCATTATGGAAGTATTATCTCCCTAATCAAATACCAGACTTTCTGAAAACTGTTGGTGAAACTTCATATCATCTTTATTCCATATACCATTCCCCAGGGTATTAATATAAATGTTTGTATCTCCTTCTCTTATCCACGTAGTCAAAGACCAAAGCAGTTCGCCATTTTGCGATTTCATCTCATAACCCAGTTTTACCGCCCTCCTGCCTCCGATTTCCAGGGATCCAATTTTATCTATTTCATCCGTACCTTTCTCGGCCACATACCATGCATCAAATTCCCTTTGAGTGGACATGGGAGGTTCATCCTCTCTCTGGCTGGCTACGGTTACAGCCGCCTGGCCTGTCGTCCCTGGCATTTGCCCGGCATTGGCCGGAGAGTATTCCACCCTTATATCAAAGTTTTTATCATTCTTCTTCTCTTCCTTCCATCCCCGCGGGATTTTATAGCTGAAACTGCCTTCTGTTAAATACTTTTTCTGCCAGTTCCAGGACTGATTAAACTTACCCGAAGTTACCGCATACCCCAGAATAAAAAAACCTGCTATCGCCGCTATTATCAATATTGTTCTCGCCATTGTTGCCTCAGACCGGTAATACCGGTAAATATTTTAATTAGTATTACCCCTGTCACAAAACCTCCTACATGGGCAAAATACGCTATTCCTCCGCCTGCCGCTCCTAGCGACCCTGCCCCGGAAAACAACTGCAGGACAAACCAGTAAAACAGCATGGTATAAGCAGGAACAGATGCTTCCTGAAGCCACCCGAAGACCGGCAGCAGCACATCCACCCTGTGCTTCGGGAAAAGTATTAGGTACCCTCCCATCAGCCCCGCTATAGCCCCAGATGCTCCCAGGTTTGGGATTCGCGAAGCTGGGTCGACAACTATTTGCAGTATCGAGGCTCCCAGTCCTGCTGCCAGGTAATAGATTAGATATTTAACATGGCCAAGTGTATCTTCCAGATTGTCTCCGAAAATATTCAAAAACAGCATGTTTCCCGCCAGGTGCAAAAATCCTCCGTGTACAAAAACGGAGGTGATCAGAGTTACCAGGCTTGCGCCGGCTACGATTTCAGAAGGCTGCATTGCCCAGGTTTCTATAAATCTGTCAAATGATCGTTCTCCCAGGAAAAAATACATATACATGTAAACAGCAATATTTATTGCCATCAGAGCATATGTAACAAAGGGGAAAGTATTGCTTTTGTTGTGGTCGCGCAGTGGTATCATGCTATTTAAGTATATCCCATGATTTCATTTCCCAAACTATGGTTATTTGCAGTAGGTTTGATCCTTCTTTCCGCTCTGGCGCTGATGATGCTCCTATACCTGCGTTCTTTCCGTTATTCCGGTATAAGTAATTTCGCAGACTGTGCTGCCGCCGGCCTTCCTGTCACGGAATCATACCCCCGCCAATGCCGCACCCCGGACGGCAGCAGCTTTGTGGAAGAGATTCCTACCGTCTCACCTTCGGTCTGCCTGGATTTGTGCGGCAACGGCACGTGTGAGGAAATCGTCTGCACGGCTATCGGCTGCCCCTGTCCTGAAACCCCGGCCACCTGTCCGCAGGACTGCCGCTAAACTATTCAAACTTCAACACTATCTCGTCCTCATGCCTCATGACATAGTTTTTCAGCTCGGTATTTTCCTCCCCATTGACGGTCATTATTACCTTCCCTTCGGACCAGTCAAATTTCTTCTCCCAGATATCAAAAAATCTGCCCAGAAGCACCTGGTCCGGTGTCACCCGACCGTTAAACTCCAGGTGTATGACTCCGTCTAAAAAGTCCTCATCGTGAGTATGAATGGGCTGCTCACTGTTTTTGCGTCCGATGTCGCTTTCAAGAGGTATTTTTTCTCCTTTGACATAGATTTCCAGCTTCGGGTGCCAGTGAATGCCAGTTGATGATAAAACTTCAGGTTCATTGCCTGCTTCGGTCGTTATTCCGGCAGCCGTTCCTGTTTTTCTAGTCGCCAGAAAAATCCCTCCTCCCAATACGATGGCCACAATCAGTACAAACCCCGCAATTATCTTTTTATCCATTTGGAGCTGGTAAGCGGATTTCGCGCGAACTAAACCAGCTAATTGATAATAGCACGAAGGAATTTGAGTTGATTGGTTTCCAGCTTAATCAACTACGAACGATTATTGTACCCGAATGTGCTATTTAGTAGTTATTTTGACAGGAGAAATACCATCTTTACTCAAATTATCCCTTATTCCCTGCTCATCTTGAGCTCGTGTTTGACTTGGCAAACCACTACCGTACCAAACTTTTACCAGTCCACCTTTCAATTTCTTTTGCTCAGCCCTGGGATTAAAATGGCTAGCTTCTTCTGAATGAACTGTTACCCAGTAATCTTGTTCCATTGAAATAAATATACCACTAGCGTCAATAAGTAGCAAAATTACCCCCCTTTATAGTATCCATGTTTTGCTTTTTGAGCGGGTAAGGGGAATCGGACCCCTGTATTCAGTTTGGAAAACTGACGCTCTGCCATTGAGCTATACCCGCGAGCGCAGCGAGCGGGGATTAGCGAAGCGCTTACCCGCAATTAGATCATTTTACAATTTTATTTCGCATCTCTCTACCTGCACCTGATTTAAAGTATTTTATGGCGTCGGCACTACTCTTTTAATCTCGATGGTCAGAATACTGGTCATTATCGTATTGAAAATATCATTCAATATTTCCGGTAAATTCTTAGCTTCGTTTGAATTATAGTATTTAGTAGAAAAATCCTGAAAACTGTTTACCACGTATGGGAACGGTACTTTATCCAAAACGGTGACAGAATACAGATCTACTTCAGGATCCCGTACCCCTTTCGGATTGGGACTCTGTGTGAATGTCAATGGAATCCATGCGGTATTCGTATCTGCAAGGTTGCACGCCAGGTATTCCATTCCGTGTTTTTCACATGTATTCTCACCCGATCCCTGCGGGCAGGTCCACCCCTGACCGTCATCGCTTAAAGGCTTAGTCATATTACATTTCGTTCCCGATGGGCAGCAGAATGCCCCTTCCACGGGACAAAATATATACTGACCGCATTTCGGGTTCGGCGTCCTCTCGTTTGGAATTCCGTCAGTTATAATGATTTCGATCTGTTTTATTCCGGGCGGATTATTAGTATTAAAGTATTTGTGCATAAAATCCAAGCCGCCGCCGACATTGGTCCAGGACAAAACGTTTTTGCATGCCGGACTTTCCTGTCCACCACTCCTGCCAAAACCATTTTTTACAGCTAGCCGCATCTCTTCAATGGTCCATGTATTATCCGGGTTGATCGGGTTACCTATTGGTGTTCCGTCGGGTTGGTATTGGGTGTAAAGCCAGTTGCCTATCAGATTATAAAGTGAAATACCCACTTTCACCTTCTCATTCCCCGGCGTTTCACCCAATTTTTCTAAAAACGCGTCTACTGCTTCCTTCATTTTATCCATTCTGGTTATTTTCGGCCATGTGTCGGGTTGTATTTCCGAACACGAAGGGTCAGAACAGGCTGCCGCTCCCATACTGCCGGTGCAGTCCAGGGCAAATAGGATTTGTGAATCTTTGACCTGAACCTCTTCTGAAGTTTCCCCCCCTTTGGATATTACAATTCGGCTTGAAGCATATTCCCGTTTGGTGGAAATAGTTATAGTTTCAATTCCCGTAGTTGTGTCTTTTTCTCCGGTAATATTTAAAATCGTTCCGTCCGGTAAAACTTTGTTTACCACGGAGAATGGATATGTGAAGGCATTGGGATAACCACCCAAAAACTTGGCCACCGTATCATTCACTTCACTTTGCGCGTTGTACGAAGCCGCTATAAAATCCGAGTCGGTCCGGTTGCGATGCACGGATAAAAGCAGCCTTGCCTGCCAGGCAGTAATCATAAATACCGCGATCACCGAAACTAGAAAAACCGTCAGTAAGGTCGCGATGCCGGTTCTCATTTTATTCAGAAACAATTTTCAGCCTTCTCTGGGAAATAATAGATGTCAGTGCGTCCTGGGACAGATCCGGGGTTTTGCTAATCATCTGCACATTAATTTGTAGACTGACAAATTCCGGGTCGGCACTTAAGTTTTGGACTTCAAAACTGGTAACTCTGATATTTTCCGGCGTTATCGGTGTAGTGTCCCTGTATATTCTTTCACCGATTATTTTGAACTCTTGCCCGTCGGCAGAAAATCTGTCAGTCTCTGCAGTTACTGCTTCGGCCCACAACACCTTGGTAGAAAATTCCCTGTGCAGATCGTTTTTAGTTTGTTCAAATGCCTGCCTCCTTTTATCCTTTACGGTCGAATTGAGTAAAGTCACCATAAAAGAGGAGATCATTACAAACACCATCCCTGCGAGCGCCAACCCTATCAAAAGTTCCACCAGGGTGAAAGCTTTTCTGTAGGTAATATTGAATCGGGTCATATTCTTTCAAGATTGGTTATTAACAACTGCGTCTTTGATGTTTTTTCATTTCCCGAATCCTTCCATTTGATTTCAGCTTTTATCAATTTACTGTTTTCGTCACCTATACCTCCGTCAGCGCAGGCTTTTATTACTCCGTTACTTGCATCCCGGCATACTCCCAGCACCTCGACTTTGCGGTCGAATCTGGTCTCGATACCTGCTTGTTCACCAGGCTCAAGTGTCCATACCGGGTTTGGACCGCTGCTGTCGATGGAAGGGTGGTAAGGCTGTCCTTCAGGATAATTTATAACACTGCCCTGCCAGTCGCTTAAAAATATATTGTAGACCACTTCAATTTCTTCGCCCAAAAGCCTGGAGGCCTGGCTTTCATAGATAGATCTCTTGGATCTTGAAGTCAAATTTGAAATCGAAGGGAAAAAAGTGATTCCGATTATCGCCACAGATGCGATGGACAAAACCGCTTCAATTATACTGAAACCTTTTTGCCTGCTTTTCATTTTTATCCTTTTTTAACGGTTACTACACCGGCCTGATTAACTTCCACTTTCATCACCTTGTTTCCCGAAAGAGTTTCCAGTTTGATGGAAAAATTCCCGGTAGTCTCACCGCTTCCCAGCACAAACCACACACTTGCCGGTCCGTTAAATTTAATACCCGGCTCCAGTCTGTATTCCGATTCCATACTCCATATTACCGGGTTTCCTGAAATTAAAATGTAATTATTGTTACCGTCTTTTCTTACACCCCAGGCTTTTTCATCTTTCCCGTCCCGGGCAAACAAGTGTGCCCTTTCTATTACCGTAGCCAGGCTTTCAGCAGAAGTTACCAGTGATTGATTTATACGCACGTTATTGAATACGATCACCGACGGTATTGCCACCACGGCGATAATTCCAATTACCACCAGTAGTTCAATCAGAGTTAGGGCAGGCAGCGTTTTCATTATTTACGGTTTTACCGGACAATTACTTTTGCCGGGCTATTGATGGATACAATATTTGTTAGACCAGTATCAATCATATTTTCGTCTACACCCAGGTAATATTCTCCCGGTTCCTGCACCCGTATCCGGATTTTACCGACGGTTATTCTACCCCTGAAAGCCAGATCATATACCAGCTGTTGCGGCTCAATGGTCATGTTTGGGGAATTGAGCTGTACAGTCAGGCGGGGTAGGGGATATCGGCCTCTTTCATATTCTGCGTTCAGTTCCAATTCTGCTTCACCTCCCGGAATAAGAATCACCTCCGCAGGTTCCCACCAGGTCCTCAATTCCCCCGATTGATCCGCACTGGTAGAAATATTATAGCCGTTTCTGTTCAGGACTCCGGCAATCACAGCCGGCAGTACTACCGCGACCGCCATTAAGGACAGGATTGTTTTTTTATTTTTACCCCAAAAATCTTGGAAAGAAAACTCGCTCATCTTCTACCATAGTACATCACCTTCCCGTCAAAATAAACTATTTACGGGATACTTCTTTTGACAGCCAGGAACATTAAACCTATAATACATAAACTGTAATTGATTATGGCTGGAAACACTCGAGAACTAGCTAATTTCAGATCGGGGGAATGGCGGACCGCGCATATGGATCTTTTTTTATCGTCTTTGGCTATAAACTCAGGAAAAATCGCAGAACTATTGGAAATGGGTCCGGCAGAAAATAACCATACGGAATGGTACGACCCCAGGATAAAAAACGCCTATTTCATAGCCGGAAAGACACATATTGCCGATGCGCTTCTAACTTATTCACTTATTTGGAACCCACTAAACGGAATTGTAGAAAGAAACAATTTTCTGTTGGCCGAGGTCTTGCGTAATCAGGGATTTGGGACTCAAATCACCCTTATTACCGAGGACTTTGCACGGTCGCTTGAGGCTCACACGTTAAGCATTTCAACTATAATCGAACCTCGTTGGTACACTAAACTATTGGCCTTGGGATTTAAGCCTGACCCTGAGCATTTTGGTGCTGTAATGAAGAAATTAAAATAACTTTTTTGTGTCCGTAGCCAGAATCTTGCCGTAAATTTCGAATGAGTTTTCTGCTCATTTGTGCCAAAGGTGAATTTCAGTTTGAACACCTATCTGGAGTGGATTATACCGCTGATGGATTGTTTTAGCCTCCAAACGTTTTAATCGCTCCAAGACAAGACTCTTATCAAACTTCTGGTAGAATTTGATTGATGAGCAGGGTAAATAAAGCCAACCTGAATGCCGGGATTCGGTTTTGGCTTGAGGAGAAACCGCGTTGGGGCCGGGATTTTCATAATAGTTTTTACAAACATTTAGGAGAGCTGCGTGCTAATGGACTGACTGAACAATGGTGGAAGACTATACCGGATATTTTGTGGGAGTGGGTTGCAATTCGCCCAATGACCAAACTGTTCATTCGTGAACGTGGACGGGACAGATTATCTGATTTAGCAACCGGATACAAACAACTTTTGAGTAAATGCAAAGCAAAGACTCCCAAAAACATACTACTCAAATGGGAAGATGTTGAATTGTTGTTTACAGTAGCGAAAAAAATAAAGGGGGTTCAAAGTCCTGTTTTTGCCAGCAAACTCTGTCACTTTATTGCTCCTGGTGTCTTTCCTGTTATTGACCAGGAGGTACTTGGAGGAAGTAACAACTACAAAGATTACTGGCAACATTGTAAGATGTTATGGCAGGAAGTGAATGACAAGAATAGTTTGATGAAGATTTTGTCAAATACAATCGGCAATGGCGTTATTTCTGATTATCCGTATACCACAAAGATTACTGAACTGTGTTTGATAGGAGAACGCACCAGTGTATAGCGTGTGTGCCGAAGGCGAGTTTTAGTTTGAACACCTTCTTAAAGTGGGTTGTACCACTAATGGACTGCTTTAAACCCGAGAGTCTCAGATTAGCATATAATTAGCTCATGAGAATCGGTGTTGTCGGAAGCATGCAATATACGGAAAAGATGTTGGAATTACAGGATAATCTTAAAAGCTTGGGTCATGATGCCTTTTTGACCAACCTGGCAAGCCCTTTTATAGGAAAGTCTGATAAAGAGAAAGAAAAGATAAAAATCTACCAAAAGAAAAACAAAGATGCGATAAGAGAATTTTGGAAGCAAATGCAGGGTGCAGATGCTATCTTAGTGGCAAACTTTGATAAAAATGGTATCAAAAACTATATTGGCGGCAACACTTTAATGGAAATTGGATTTGCACATGTCTTAAATCAAAAAATATTTTTATTTAACCCGATTCCGGAAATTTCATATTACAAAACAGAAATTGAAGCCGTCAAACCAATTGTTCTTAATGGTGACCTGAGTAGAATATCTTAGAAATTATTTCTTCCCCGCCTAAAAGGTAAATGTGCCGAGGGCGAATTTCAGTTTGAACACCTTCTTAGAGAGGATTGTACCCTTGATTGATGCTTTTGACCACAAAGCTACTACTTATTGATTTTCAAATTTAGCTTCTTTGGGAAAAAGTAGTAAAAAGGGGTAACCTTGATAGTTACGGGTGACTTTTCCACTTCCGTGGTCTTTAAGAAATTGAACCATCTCGTCAGTGATCTTTTTAGGGTTTATTTTTGTCCCTGTTCCTTTATACTCAACCTCAATAAAATTTCCCAAACCCACCACTTTGTCTATAGCTATTTCGTAATCTTTATAAAGCCAAATCTGACGTTCTTTGTCAACTCGCGTAATCGGCATAATATCTATGGCAGAAAATATTTTCCTTAAAGAAGTAATATCCTCAAGTTTAGTTTCAAACTCGTCACAATCATTTGTCTTTCCAGCTTTGTCAAAGTGCCAATTTTTGTAGTTGATAGAAAATTTTCCATTTGAATCCCTAAGCCTTAACCATTCTTTAGTCGGTCTTATTGAAATGAAATTCCTGTGCTTAGGAACAAAATATTCATCTATTTGATGCTGTGTGCCAATCAACTCGGCATTTTTCTTTAAAAAATCAATTAGAAGTTTAATTTTTTCAACCTGAACTTTTATTTCAATCTCCACGTCTTTTGCCATGACAAAGTTATTTTACACCGAAAATTTTTGTGCCGGAGGCGAGACTCGAACTCGCACGCAGGGGTTACCTGCGGAGGCTCTTAAGGCCTCTGCGTCTACCATTCCGCCACCCCGGCATTTATTTCATCAATTATCTCACGTCCGAAGCCAGATTTGAAATATTTTTCAATCCTCGGGTTCTTCAAATGTATATCCGTAAGATAGATATCCCCAAGCTTTTCGTCGTAACAATTCGTAATAGGATTTGATATTTGGAATCGGCTAATGCCTCCCTGACATCTTTCTCCGAAAATCCGAATTGATCGGAGCCGATTATATGTATGGGTTTACCTGCTTCCTTTTCCATTGGCAAATTATATCAAATCTACTTTTTCGCCACCCCGGCTGCTTACTACAGAATTTTAGTATCTTTTAGTATAATAACTACGTCCGGGCAAGTGGTGAAATTGGTATACACGCAGGCTTCAGGAGCCTGTGGCCGCAAGGCCGTGGAGGTTCAAGTCCTCTCTTGCCCACCATTCTTTTGGGCGAGTGGTGAAACTGGTATACACGCAGCCTTGAGGAGGCTGTGGCCGCAAGGCCGTGGAGGTTCAAGTCCTCTCTCGCCCACCCCAAACTGCTCCTCAAGTCGTGTACGAATAGTACTAAAAAGACTTGAGGTAAAGCGGGGTGGGTCTCGCCCACAATAAAGAGGAGTTGTAGCTCAGCTGGTCAGAGCGCCTCTCTTACACAGAGGAGGTCACAGGTTCGATCCCTGTCAACTCCACCAAACCTGTTCCGGAGACTAGTTCATCGGAGCGCTATCGCTAACCGATGAACACATAACGGAGACTAGTTCATCGGTAGAACGCTCGGTTTGGGACCGAGAGGTACAGGGTTCAATTCCCTGGTCTCCGACAAGGCAATGCAGGCGGGGTTCGTGAAGTGAGAAGTTCAATTTCCCACACTCATTAATTTGGTCGGGTATTACGCGATCTTGTCACCAAATTTAAATTTTAAATTCTTCGAATTGTTCCGTCCTCGTTATAAAATACGACATTCGTTTTATTACCATTTTCCAAATCTTCCAATGCTTGATGATTAATAAACATAATATGTAAATCTTCTTCAGAAAAACCACTACCGCGCAAAAGTCTTTTATCGGTTTCCTCAACCATTTTTCTTACAGCCTCGATATTAGGGTTGGTGAAAGTTATCTTATCTTTTTCAATTTTCACAAATATCAGCTCCTAACAAGGAGAACCCCTGGGTAGAGTCCCCATATTAATAAAACTTCCCGATATCAATTCTTCCCACCTGCCCGCATTAAAACTAATAATATGCTCCCGGTCTCCATCAATTGTAAAGGTGGTACATTCGTGGGATAGGAAAAACGCCCCAAAATCCGTTTTCACTTCCTTCGCACTATACCAGTAATGGCTGGCAACCATTATTAATAACTTGTCAAAATCTTCGGATTCAAAAACATTAGTGCTTCTTTCGCATTTTTCGTTTCTGCATTCCGCCCTGGGCATATTAGTATTTTACACCCATAGGTCATTACCCATGAACAATGCTATAATTTTAGAGCAGTTTTTCGCCGAGATAGCCAAGTTGGTCACGGCAGGCGCCTGAAGAGCGTCGGATGTTGGTTCGATTCCAACTCTCGGCACAGTTATAATCCATAAGTCTTCCTGAAGATTGATGCAAATCCTGCAACAACCGCAATAACCAAAACCAGGATAAAATTTCTGCTTCTATACTTTTTAAGCCGCCAGGCAATTAGGCCCCCTGTCAGGCTGTAACCAAATGGTAACGCCGGCAGATAATGGTACAAAAAAAATTCCCGGCCGATAATGTAGTAGGGGATTGTCATAATCAGAAACGCCCCGATCAGCCAACACATTATTAATATCCACATCTTTTCTACATTCATTTTTTTCCTGACGGAATTAAGGACCAAGACAGGAAATAACAATAACGACACCGCCATAAATTTCCAGCCTGCAGGATTGCCTTGTAGGGTAATACTTTCTGCCCACTCCAGTTTTTGATTTCCAAATACCCACTCATGCGGCAGACTGATATCAGTAAAACCCGTGTACCATAGATTAATACTGTAAGTCAGTTGGTGATGCCGCGGTAAATAAGCCAGTATATCTGTTAATTTTCCTGTAACCGGGTAAGACAAATAAGGTTTGGCTGCCTCAACCCAGGTAAAAATTTCGTCTCCGACACCGGCAAAATGTTTGAAAAAAATTATCCATACCAGCAGGTAAATTCCGATGGCGGCTGCCAACACAATAAACGCAGTCTTGGCGCTTTTTTTTAGCAACCATATACCTAAGATAACGATCAGCAAAAATCCCCACCCGCTTTCCTTGACGGATACAGCGGCCCCCAAAAGGATACCGCACAAAATCCATTGGCCAGTAAATTTTCGTGCTAAAAATACGGTTACAGCACCCCATCCCGCAGTCAGAAGCATCATTTCCGGCAGAATAAATTTTGAATAAGTCACCAAAGCATTGTCAAATACCGCAAATATACTCACTGCCAGGGCTGCCGAAGGATTGGCAAACAAAAGTAGGGTCGAAATATACAAAATAACCGGTAACAGCGATCCCAAAATTACATTAATAGACCGCATCCGGACATAGGGTAAATCACTGATATCTTCCTCCCTTTGCACCACCCGTAGTTGGGGCAGGGGAGAGATGGCAGATAAAGTCTTAGCAAAAATCATGCTCGCCAATTGAGGATGGGCGTCAAAATACGATTTTCCGTGTGCGTAATACAAAGCGTGCGTAATATAAGCTCTTTCATCAAACACCGACCGGGGAGGATTGTCTACTCTCCATACCCTTACTACAAATGCTGTAATAAAAATCAGAATCAATACTTTCCGGTTGTTTAAAATACTTTTCACTGGTTTGTATTATAATTACATAAAATTCGCGGGCGTAGTGTTGTGCTTCGCACAATAACTACTTCCGTTTAAAAATTCGCGCGGGCGTAGTTCAGCAGTAGAACGTCTCCTTGCCAAGGAGAAGGTCGTGGGTGCGAATCCCATCGCCCGCTCAAGAAGGCTAGTTCGAGTTAAAAAATTCTACAATTTAGCGCTAGCCTAGAAAAATTAACACCGGGAGTGGGAATTGAACTTCTTATATAAAAATATTTACATCGATGAACAGATTTTGAGGTTATTAAACTATATTCCAATCAAAACCACTCCCAACGTAGTAAGAAGTATCCCAATTAAGTTGGTTTTACTTATCTTTTCCTTCAAGTAAAAGTAAGCCAAAATTACAGTAATGGCAGGGTATGTACTAGCTACAGGTGAAACTAAAGAAGCTGGTCCCTTACTAAAGGCTATATAAAGAAAAAGCAAGCCCATTGGCATCAAAAAATTTCCGATTAGACTATAGATAATTCCTTTCTGATTACCAGATATCTTTGCTGGTTTTTTATCAAAAATTCTGGTTATCACCAAAGAAACTACTCCAGATAATGCCAAAGCCAATATGAAGGAATAAAGGTTATATTGAGTTAGAGCAACCTTACCCATAAAGTCACCAAAACCAATTGCGATAGAACCCAAAACCGCCCAAATAACCCAGCCTGAAAATCGTAACCTTTCATTTTCAGGTTTGGCAACTACAAACATACCAATTATGATTCCTACAATTCCTATAAGCTGAACGAAGTCAAGTGATTCTTTCAAGAAAAGAATCGAAAGCAGGATGGTATATACAGGATAGGTTGCCAATACAGTACCCGATAAAGAGACATTTGCTTTCTCAATAACATACGGGAAGACATAATTTGGCAAACTTGCAAGTAACGCTAAAACAAAAATCATAGGGAAAGCCTCCCATTTAACACCTCCTACCAAAGCAAAAGGGATTTGAACAATGAGCGCAGCAAGAGTTGCAAACAAATTACTATAAAAAGGAGAAACCCCTGAAAGGCCTTTCTTGATAAAGACTTGACCAACCCCCCAAAGCGATGTCGCACAAATTGCAAAAATGAACCAGTTCATATTTATTTGTTCAATATTACCAAAATCAGATCATCATTTTGAGCCAGGATATCAAGTTGTAAAACAAGCTTGGAGTAATGAATGTGAGGCGAATTTAAAGTTAAATTTGGATTAAATTTTAAAAACCTTTGGGGAAGACCAATGCACGCAGTTGACTGTCAAGGATGGTTTTGTGAAACGGATAAATATTCTCGGTTAAAATTTCCGAATTTAAAAAGTAATAGAATAAGGATTAAAACACACTATAAACCTGTTTATGGCAAAATTGACTATTATTATCCGCCAAAATGGAGGATTAACAATCAAATTGGCACCCGTAGTTAAAAGAATCACTTACTAGTGTCTTGTGTCTTCAGCTCCATGGTAAGTTTGCATCCTGAAGATACTTTTTCAATGATAATATAATAGAAAGCAGATGTATTTCAGAAAATTCCTCTGGATTTCCCTTTTTTCCGTGATTGCACCCCTGACCCTGGTGGTTTCCGCATTTCTTCTGGTAAAACCGTTTCTTATCGCCGAATTCGCCGGGCAGGTTCTGGGAGATAGTGCCTCCGTCTCTCTCCTGCCTCAGTCTCAAATCCCTGTTCCTTCATTCACATCTACTTTATATTCCTCAGATGCCCGGGCGATTATTCTCCAGAAGTATCTCCGTCGGTTCAGGTCGCCTCTGGAGCCTCACTCCCGGTTGATAGTGGAAATTTCGGACAAATACTCATTGGATTACCGCTTGCTTGTGGCTATTGCCCAGCAGGAATCAAACCTGTGTAAAAAAATCCCGGACAACTCTCACAATTGCTGGGGTTTTGGTATTTACGGTGATAAAGTTACCCGGTTCGACGGTTTTCCCGAGGCTCTCGATACGGTCGCCAGAGTTTTGAAGCGGGATTATATCGATAAAGGATTGGACACCCCGGAAAAAATTATGGCTAAATACACTCCTCCTTCTGTGGTGATCGGTGGTCCCTGGGCAGCCGGGGTAAACCAGTTTTTATCCGAACTGGAGTAAAATAACTACATGCCGCAGCATTACGACGACCCCGCTTTTTCCTATGAAGGTTACTGGTCCGGTCGCGGTTATGAACAGCAGGCAGAAATAATGGCGCTCAAGCGACTTCTTTTAGGGCAGAAATTTTACCGGGCAGCGGATATCGGCGGCGGTTTCGGCCGGTTAACCGGATTACTGAAACAATACTCACGTCAGACTATGCTCATCGAGCCCTCCGTCAAACAGCGGCGACTGGCCCGGAAATATCTGTCTCCGAAATCCCGTATAGCCATACTCCCCGGTCAAGTCCAAAAAACCAATCTTCCTCCGGCCTCTCTGGATCTGGTACTTCTCGTTCGCGTCATGCACCATTTACCAGACCCCTCAGCCGCTTTCAGGGAAATTCACCGGATTCTCAAACCGGGCAAATTCCTGGTACTTGAATTTGCCAACTCATTTCACTTTAAATCCCGTCTGTTAAGCTTTGTAACTGGTCAGCCAATATTGCTCACGCCGATCGAAAGACGCAGCCCGGCAAATATCAAAAAAGAAACTATTCCGTTTGTAAATCATCATCCGGAAACAATTATCAAACTGCTAACCCGCAGCGGATTCACCCCCGTTAAATTTCTATCTGTTTCAAATCTCAGGTATCCTCGGATCAAGCAATTTTTACCGCCTAACTGGCTTATTGCCCTGGAGTACGCGTTCCAACCCTTGCTGTCTTCTGTCTTTTTTGGGCCTAGTATTTTTGTCCTGGCTAGAAAAAACGAAATCCCTAAAAAAACTCCTCAGAACCTATAATAATTGACAAACATAGTTTCCCGTAGTAGAATATTTTTAGGTTCCACGGTTTCGGTGAAAATCGAGACGGTGGAATTATTAAAAAGCCTCGGCATCGGGCAGGAGCCGGGGCTTTTTTGTGCTTCGGACATCCTCCTGAATGATAAAATTACATGACGCGGCGATGGCGAAATGGCAGACGCGCTGGCTTTAGGAGCCAGTGACCGCAAGGTCGTGTGGGTTCAACTCCCTCTCGCCGCACATATTTTGTGATAAAGTATCCGCTTTCTGCCCCTCAAGGTGGTAAAATAACCTAAATTTAAAATTTATGTCCCCTGAAAATTAGCACCCGCACCGAAAAGTGAAAACTCACGAAACGGAAACGCTGCATATTGATTGGAGTCGGGTTAAGAAAAAAAGGTCGAAAAAAAGGCGGTTTTACTATTGTCACTTACGAGATAAAGAATAAATAAGCCGTGGGTTTTTAGCTTTTGGTCCGTCAAATAGGGGTATGGAAATTGCCCGTCACTGGCGCCTGAAAGACCAGCGGTACAGATTGGTGGGTGAAGTCTGTCACCATTGCGAAACCAAGATATTTCCTCCTCGTGATGTCTGTCCAAAGTGCAGTCATAACGCCAAAGCTCCGTATACCTTCTCGGGTAAAGGTGAAATTTATTCCTTTACCACGGTCCGGGATGCTCCTGCAGGTTTCGAAGAATATGCCCCTTATGCTGTTGCCTTGATTAAATTGGAGGAAGGACCGCTGGTAACAGCTCAACTCACTGATTGGCATGATAAACCTCCCGAAATCGGCACCCCTGTTGAAATGGTTACGCGCCGTCTCCGCCAGGACGGCCCTGAAGAACGAGGGATAATTGTCTATGGCTACAAATTCCGCCCGGTTCTCCAAAAATCTTCCTGACCAGAATATTGATCACCTGCCTGCAGGCACGTTGAACATTAGACATTAAGTATAAGGTTGTAGTATTATCCACATAAATGGACAGAAACAAGCTTATCGCCGCCGTGATTATTCTCGGTGCCCTGGCATCAGTCTGGTTTCTGCGCTCAAAAAATTCAAATATGGACTCAGATGCGAATCCCACCCCAACTCCCGCCCTCAATCTGGACGGCACTCCTTCTCCTGCCATTTCCGGCCGTCCTCAGGTGGAAATTGAGACATCCAAAGGTAAGCTTGTACTGGAACTGCGTCCCGACCTGGCACCAAAAACTGTTATTAATTTTCTATCCAAATGGAATTCGGGATATTGCGACGGTAAAACATTTCACCGGGTAGAGGATTGGGTAGTCCAGGGATGTGATCCTTCCGGAGACGGTACCGGAGGGCAGACTACCCTGCCTTCAGAATTTTCACCGGAACCATTTACTGCCGGCAGCCTTGGTGTAGCCCGTAAATCCACACCCCGCGAACTGAGCAACGACTCGCAATTTTTCATCGTCAAGACAGACTCCCTTTTCCTGAACTCTGAATACACGTACTTCGGCAAAGTGCTCTCCGGCATGGACGTTGTAAATAAACTGTCCCCCGGCGATAAAATAGTCTCTTCCTCAATTCTATCCAAATAGCATGGTCTCAGACACTCTGATTAACCGTCTGGAAAACGGCAGCATCGAAATCCGATTGACTCTTCCATGGAAGGAAATTCTCAATAAATACGGAGTCCAGGTAGAAAAAGCAGTCAAACTTGCTGTCCTGCCTGGTTTCCGCCAGGGAACTGCACCCCGAAACATGGTCGAACCTCAATTGGACAAAAACAAGCTGTATTCCGCAGCTGTCCAGGATCTTCTTCCTGCGGTCTTTTCCGCTGCTGTCAAACAGTATGCGCTCAAACCCATTCTTTATCCCAAGCTGACAATTACAAAAGGGGAAGAGGGGCAGGATTGGGAGTTTTTGGCCGTGACTTGTGAAGCACCCCTGGTTGTCCTGCCTGATTATAAGAAAAGCATAGCCTCGCTGGGTAAACTGGAAGAAACCGAAAAAACCGGCAAAATAATCGATTTTCTCAGGCAGAAAACGGCTATGAAAATCCCGGATCTGCTGGTGGAAGAGGAAGCCAGTCACCGGCTTTCCGCCCTGGCGGAAAACATTACCCGCTTGGGGTTGTCTGTAGATAGCTATCTCAAAACTAAAAATCTCACTCCCCAGGACTTGAAAAGCCAGGTTTCAAACGAAGCCAGAGCTTCCCTGGAGGCTGAATTCATTCTGCGGGGGATCCAGGAGCAGGAAAAGCTGACAGATCGCAAGTCCGTCCTCAATTTCTTGCAAAGTCTGGTATAATATTGAAAGTTAGGTTAGACCCATAGTATATGGCGCAAGCATCATCCAAATCCAAAAAACCCGCACCGGTAAATGACAATTTCCTGGAAGCCCTGCGTGATTTAAGCAAGGGTGTAGTAGACGACGCCCGGACCCAACTGCATCAGGCAGTTACTTCAGACGTTCGTTCCTCATTCGGCCTGGATTCTTCCGGCACCCTCAATCCTAATGAACAGGTGTCTATAAACCAGCTCCAAAAAGCTGAAGCGCAAGGTGAAGAGAAAGCGGAAAATCGTTTCAGTTCCCGGATTGAACAAATGCGTTCCGAAGAGAGATCCCGGCTTCTGCGCGAGGAAGCTGCGTCCCGGTCACAGATCGATTCCATCAGAAACGAAATCCTGTCTCTGGCCAAGTCCATGGGCGATTTCGCACAGGAAGTACAGATGGCTGCTATGCAGGCCCCCGCAAATCCGGGCATTTATCATAAAGGCTTTTTTGCCCATCTGAAGTCCGTTATCAGTCTTCTTCGTCAGAGAGTGGATTCTTCCAAAAACTGGCTGGCATCTGCAAATTCCCGTGCCAACAAACGCGGCCATTATTGGGGACAGGTCCAAAAATCCGGTACCAAATACATGCTTTCTTCCGAGCGTTACATGGTCACTTCCACAGGGTAACCCCTGAGCTTGCCGAACGGGGTCACCAGCACTGGTTGATAAAAGACGCTGTTATTGGTTATAATTGTCTTATTAAAGGCTATTTCTCTAATTATGATTACAGGTTTCCTCCCCCAAAATGATGACCCCCTCCCTAAGCATCCTGTCAGATCTGCTGAGTATTCCATCCGTTAGTACAGACCCGGAATTTGCCTCCGGCATGGAGGACGCCCGCTCTTATCTTCTTACTCTTTTCACTTCCCTCGGTTTTACGGCACACTTATTACCCGGCCGGCTTCATCCTGCTGTATTTGCTTCTTATATTGTTAATCCTTCACATCCTACGGTCCTTATCTATGGCCATTATGATGTCCAGCCGGCTGGTGCCCCTTCGCAGTGGACCACACCGGCTTTCGAACCGTCCATACGCAAAAATCGTATATATGCCCGCGGTGCGACCGACAACAAAGGCCAATTTATGATCCATGTCATGGCCGTCAGGAAAATGCTTGAATCTGACGCCTTGCCCATAAACGTCAAATTTCTCATCGAGGGGGAAGAGGAAATCGGCTCTCCCGGTATAGAATTGCTTACAGAAAATTATAAAACTTTATTATCTGCCGATTATTTATTCCTGTCGGATACGGAAATGCCTGCACTCGGCCAGCCTGCAATAGACATCACACTGCGCGGCTGTTTGGATGTGGAGATCCATATCCAGACTTCTGCCCAGGATTTGCATTCCGGTCAATTCGGCGGCGTCGCGCCGAACCCTGCACAAATTCTGGCAAAATTCCTTTCCCGGCTCAAAAACGGCAGCAATAAAATCACTTTACCGGGATTTTACACAGACGTTATTTCTCCAAATGATGAAGAAATTCGGGATTTTCGCAAAACAGAGCCTTCCGACACCCAACTCCTCAAAGAAGGACATTATTTTTTCGTGGGGGGAGGGGAGAACCGCTACTCCCTGAACCGCCGCCGCTGGTTCGAACCTACATTGGACATCACCGGTCTGGATTCCGGCTACACCGGCATCGGGACAAAATCGATCATTCCTGACACAGCCTCTGCCAAAATAAGCATTCGTTTTGTCCCGGACCAGGACCCTGAACAAATATATAGTTCGCTGGCTTCTTCTCTGCATCACTCTCTCCCCAAAGCAACCGTCTGGAGGCTTATCCGCTATCCTGTAGCATCCGCTTTCAAGGCACCTACAGACCACCCAGTTTTTGAACTCGTAAAAAGCAGCCTCAAATCCGTTTTTGGCCGGCCGGCGGTCTTCCAGGGCCAGGGCGGCTCAATCGGCTCTGTACCGGTACTTGTCCGCGCACTGGGCTTGCCCGCGGTCATGATTGGTTTCGGGCTCCCTGATGAAAACCTGCACAGCCCCAACGAACATTTTTCCCTGGAAAATTATTTCAAAGGAATTGAAACCATGTCCCGTATCTATTCTGCCCTCCCCGTGCTTCATTTGCCCAATCGTCCCGAATCAATACCTATTATTCTTGAAACGTCTTCCCCTGGTCTTTTGTAAACCAGGGCCGTTTTGGGGCTGATATAATTAGACACATTGGACTCGTAGCTCAGTTGGTTAGAGCGCGTCGTTGACATCGACGAGGTCAGAGGTTCGACTCCTCTCGGGTCCACTTATGTACCTGGGCGGTAATGTTTCCATAGCCGGAGGATTCGATAAATGTATCGATAGGATCGTCACAATTGGCGGCAATTGTCTCATGACCTTCGCTTCATCTCCCCGATCCCTGGAAACCCGCGAAATTTCGGGAGGTGAAATAGTGAAGTATTTGGAAAAGAAGGCAAAACACGGTATAGGTCCCCATTTCCTGCACGGTGCTTATTTGGTCAATCTCGCCTCAGAAAGCAAAACTAATCTCACAGCCAGTCTTGATTCACTCATTTTTTACCAGCGCTTTGCCGGACAAATAAATTCAGTCGGAACTATTATTCATATCGGCAGTCATAAAGGCAGGGGTTTTGCCGATGTAGTTGATCAAATTGTCGTAGCTATAAACTACATTCTGGACAGCAGTCCCAAAGGTATCCGGCTTATTCTGGAAAATGCCGCCGGTCAGGCGGGGACTGAGAGCGATGACCTCAAGGAACTGAGTCAGATCATCAGCCGGGTTGGGGACAGGTCAAAAATCGGTGTTTGTTTGGATACCCAGCATGCCTTCGCATCCGGTTACCTCTTGGATCAGATTCTGGATAAATTCGATCGGGCTATCGGTCTGAAGCATTTGACGCTTATTCATTTAAACGACTCGAAATCCGAGTTCAACTCCCGCCATGACCGTCATGAAAATTTAGGCGAAGGTAAAATCGGACTGGAAAACCTGAAGAATTTCGCAAAAGATCCCAGACTGCAAAATATCCCCTTTATTACGGAAGTGCCTGGTGAAAACAACTCCGGTCCCAGAAAGCAGGATATTGATTTACTCAAATCTCTGGTCGTATAATATATTCAAACTTATTTCGGCAGTGACGGGTACTCACCAACCCTGAGCCGGAACTTTAAATTAAGCCACCCAAGTAGCTAGTTGGAACCCTGGGACTAGTGAAGAGGTGGTTATTTATATGAATCTTGATCATTTAAATCACTCTTGTGCTCATCTTTTGGCCGCCGCAGTCATGGACTTATATCCGCACGCACTGCTGACTCTCGGCCCGGCAATAGAAAACGGCTTTTATTACGATATCGACTTTGGCAAATCCAAAATATCCGATGATGACTTATCCAGAATTGAAGCCAAAATGCACGACATTACCCCGGGTTGGAAAGGTTTTGATCGCAGGGAAATTTCTTCCGAAAAAGCCCGGGAAATTTTCAAGGACAATCCTTACAAACTTGAAATGATTAATGAATTGGCGGGTGGCAACCAACCAATAACCATCTACGAAAGTGACAAATTCAGCGATTTATGCCGTGGCGGTCATGTGGAACACCCGGATAAGGAACTCAAGCATTTCAAGCTCCAGTCCGTTGCAGGTGCTTATTGGCGTGGGGATGAGAAAAACAAGATGCTGACACGCATTTATGGGACCGCCTGGCCGACACAAAAAGAGTTGGAAAATCACCTGTTTCAACTTGAGGAAGCCAAAAAACGGGATCACCGCAAACTCGGCAAAGATTTGGAGATTTTTATATTTGCTCCGGAAGTCGGCCCCGGTCTGCCGTTGTGGCTCCCCAAAGGTACGATTATAAAAGATGAATTGGAAAAATGGGGTAGGGAAACGGAAAAGAAATGGGGTTACCAGAGGGTAAGTACTCCTTTTTTAACCAAGCGTGAATTATTCGTAACTTCCGGCCACGTCCCGTATTTCGAAGACGAGATGTATAAGGTCGAAGTTCCCGGAGAAAACAAGGAGGAACAATACTTCATCAAACCTATGAATTGCCCGTTTCACCACATGATTTACAAATCCAGGACCAGAAGCTACCGGGAACTGCCTTTAAGGCTGGCCGAATATGGTACAGTGGCCCGTTATGAAAACGCAGGGGCATTAAATGGAATATTACGACCCAGGCTGTTTGTACAAAATGATGCGCATGTCTACTGCTCCGAAGAACAGGCGATAGATGAGTTTGTGGAAATAATAAAACTGCACCGGTACTACTATGACACACTGGGCTTAAAAGATTACTATATCGCACTTTGCTTGAGAGACCCGCAAAAAAAAGATAAGTATCACGGCGAAGAAGAATTGTGGCAAAAATCCGAAGCTCTCTCCCGGCTCGCTTTAGACAAATCCGGTGTCAAGTATGAAGTCCAAAACGAGGGCGCTGCTCACTACGGACCCAAAATGGATTTCAAGATTAAATCAGTTATCGGCACGGAATACGGGATTTCCACCAACCAGATAGACTTGTTTATGCCCAGGCGGTTCGATCTGAAATTTACGAATAAATCAGGGCGGGAAGAATTTGTTGTTGTCCAGCATCGGGCTCCCTTGGGTTCCAGTGAGCGTTTTATCGGCTTCCTGATAGAGCACTTTGCCGGTGCCTTTCCGGTCTGGCTGTCCCCGGTTCAGGCTGTAGTCCTGCCTATCTCGGACAAACATTTGGCTTACGCTCAAAAAGTAAATGAGCAACTATCCGGACAAAACATCCGGTCGGAACTGGACTCGCGCAACGAGCCTTTAAACGCCCGCGTCCGGGACGCGCAATTGCAAAAAGTTCCGTATATTTTGGTAGTCGGTAACAGGGAAACAGCAGATAATTCCATTTCCGTTCGCAGACGGGGAACCAATAAATCTGAATCTGTCCCGATTGAAAATTTTATAGAATCAATACAACAGCAAATTGCTACCCGGTCTAATAATTGATATAATCTTGCAACCTAGTGAGTAATCCTTTCTACCGCATCAACCACCAAATACAGGCAAAGCAAGTCCGGTTGTTACGCGAAGACGGCACCCAGATCGGGATCGTCTCCAAGGAAGAAGCACTTTCCCAAGCCAGCAAAGATCAGTTGGATGCGGTGGAGATCGCCCCGAATGCGGATCCGCCGGTAGTTAAACTGATCGACTACAAAAAATTTCTTTATCAGATAGCCAAAAGGGAACAAGCCGCCAAAGCGGCAGCCAAAAAGGTCGACTTGAAAGAAATAAGATTGACTCCCTTTATGGCCGAAAACGACCTGCAGGTAAAACTGGACAGGGGGAAGGAATTCCTGACCGAAGGGCACAAACTCCGGGTTACCGTACGGTTTGTTGGGCGTCAGTTGGGTCATAAGGAATTCGGGCCTCAAATGATGGCCAGGGCAGTATCTGCATTGTCAGACATTTCCCAAATAGATCAGGACGGCAAGTGGATCGGCCGCCAGTTCACGGCCACATTATCGCCGGTTAAAAAATAAATATGTCAAAAGTAAAATCCAGAAAATCAGTCTCCCGCCGGTTTAAAATCACCGGCACCGGCAAGGTGATGCGCGGCGTGGCCTTCGGTAGGCATTTACGGCGTAAGAAATCCGCAGCCCAGATGCGCGGTTATGGGAAAAAACGCGTTGTATCTGGTAAAATGGCCCGCAGGGTCAAACGACTCCTTGCCCAAGCCTAAACTTAATCACTTAATCTCTTTATCACTTAATCAACTTTCAATATGCGCGTAAAATCCCCCCGTAAAGCCCAACATCAAAAGATCCTGAAACTCGCCCGCGGATATCGCATGACCAAATCCCGGCTGTTTAAAGTCGCAAATGAGGCGGTCCTGCACGCCGGTCAATATGCTTTTGCCGGCCGCCGGCTTCGCCGCCGGGATCTGCGCCACACCTGGATTACCCGTATCAATTCCGGTCTCACACCTCTGGGCGTAAAGTATTCAGTGTTTATCTCCGCCTTAAAAAAATCAAATATTGAACTGGACCGCAAAATTCTTTCCGAGTTGGCCACCAGCCAACCTGAAGCTTTCAAAGAAGTCGTCCGCTCCTCCGGCCTCAAAATATAATCTCCCAACTCTACTTTGTAATTTGACTAAAATTATTCACAGTCATATAATACTTCCAATATGACAACCGTAAAGAAAGCCTTTTCTGCCTTCTTTTTTATCCTGTAGAGGCGGGGCGGTTGTAACGCGTTATATACATCCACCCCGCAAGCGCGGGGTTTTTTAGTGGAAAGGAGGTGAATATTTATGACCAAACGTACCACCATGAATCGTCTGCGTTCATATCACCAGATGGTGATTTCCAATATGAATCATGAGGATTGGTACACCAATCCCCGGCTACTGCCGTTACCCACCTTGCCGGAGGATCTGGATCAGCTCGAAGACCAATACCTTAAAGAGTTGCGCCGGTCAGCACCGGGGATAGTGGAAATTGCCCGGAATTTGATCGACATTGTCCGGGGAGTCAGGGAAGGTAGGATTCCTTACAGGGGGCGTCGTTGATGACCAGGAATCCCGGTAGGCGTCGCCGGGATTCCATTAATCCGCCTGCTGACATAAAATCAAAATATATGCATCAAAAACTGCAGAATATAAAAAACGAGGCTCTGGCCCAAATTCTCTCCTCCGAGGGGAGGGAAGAATTGGACCGCCTGCGTACCCATTACCTGGGTAAAAAGGGAGTTTTAAACCAAATCGCCGGGGAATTTAAAAAATTGGACCGGGAACAACGGGTCGATATCGGCCGGCTTTTCAACGATGTTAAAGCTGCAATATCAGATGCGTTTAATTTTAAAAACGTAGGCATAAGCGGAATACCGGCCGGCGGACCAGCCACTTCAGGCAGTGAAATCGATGTTACTCTTCCAGGTTTCCCTCATCCTGTCGGCCACCTTCACCCCAATACTGTCGTCGCCCGGGAAATAAATGCCATATTTACCGGTTTGGGCTTCAGTGTCGCCGACGGACCGGAACTGGAAACGGAAGAATTCAACTACACACGGCTAAACCTGCCCCCCGATCATCCTGCCCGGGACCTGCAGGACACACTTTATGTCAAAGAACCGGAATATCTGCTGCGGACGCATACTTCTTCAGTCGAAGCCAGGATTCTGGCCGTGCACCGGCCGCCTTACCGTTTCGTCTTCCCCGGTAAAGCGTACCGCAATGAAAACGCCAACGCTTCAAATACGCCTATGTTTACTCAGTATCAGGGATTGGCTGTAGGGCAGGGGATTACTCTGGCCAACCTCAAACATACGCTGGAAACTTTTGTTACGGGATTTTACGGCTCTTCTGCCAAATCCCGCTTTCGCTGTAAATATTATCCGGAAGTAGAACCGGGCGTGGGTATGGATATCAGCTGTCCCTTTTGCAATTTCAAAGGCTGTATGGTGTGTAAATACCGGGGATGGATCGAAATTCTGGGTGCCGGAATGATCCACCCATCGATGCTGGAAATGGTTAAGCTGGATCCGTTAAAGTTCACTGGGTTTGCCTGGGGAATGGGTTTGGACCGGATAGCCATGACTCGTTACGGAATAAACGACATCCGCGCATTATTTAACGGCAATCTGGCTTATATATGATCGTTCCCCTGGACTGGCTGGCTGAGTATGTCGATCTGCCGGAAACAAAAGATTTGACCGACAGGTTGACAATGATCGGCCATATGCTGGATAAAATAAAACGTATAGGCACGGACACCGTTATCGATCTGGAACTACGCGGAAACAGATCGGACATGTTCGGACTGATTGGTGTCGCCAGGGAAGTATCAGCCGCATTCGACCGGAAGCTCAAGTTACCCCCGATATTCCCCCTGCCGGGAGTTGACCCGAAATCTCCACATTTGGAAGTAAACGCATCCGCCGGAAAACTGGTACACAGATATACCGCCCTCCGGCTGAAAGTCCGCGTCGGCCCTTCCCCCGGCTGGCTCATCAAAAAACTGGCTTCATGGGAAATTCCCTCCATAAATAATGTGGTGGATATCACTAATTTTGTCATGATCGAAACCGGCCAGCCATTGCATTCTTTTGATTTCCATCGAATATCCGGCGGCAAATTGATCCTTCGCCGTGGTCAGGAAAATGAAGAATTCAACACTATTCAGCAGGGTTTGACGGTCCGCCTCTCTCCCGAAGATCTGGTAATTTCCGATAATGAGCAGGCTCAGGCTTTGACGATGATCGGCGGTCGATTCTCCAGGGTGACGGAAAATACCTCGGAAATACTTCTGGAATCAGCAGTCTATGACCAGGCCAATTCACGACACAGTTCACACCGCCTGAAAATATATACCCACAGTAGTGTCCGTCACGAAAAACTTCTGGATCCCGGTCAGGTCCGGTTTGCGCTTGAGCGCGCGTTATATTTACTTAAGGATTTGGCAGATGCTGAAATATTAAGTCGCGTCAGCGAGTACTACCCGCATCCGGAAAAACCCAAAAACCTGGTGTTCGATCTTTCACAAATTTCCGGCCTGGGCGGAATAGAAATCAAACTCGAAAAGGTTACTGATATCCTCAACAGACTGGAATTTAAAATCGGTCCGCATAAAGCGGGGAAGCTGAATATTTCCATACCCACTATTCGTACCGACATAGTCGGTTCTGCCGATGTCGTTGAGGAAGTCCTGCGCATTCACGGTTACGATAAAATACCTTCTGTTCCGTTATCTGGTGAGACTCCCGCGCTTTCTACCTATCCCTCCTATTCCATCCAGGAAAAAGTGAGGGATTTATTTTCCTCAATGGGCGTAAACGAAATCATCAGTTTCCCAATGCTGCATCGGGAATCCCTGCCACAGTATTCCCTGCATGGATATTATCCCCGGCATGTGGAGTTGGAAAACTCAATCGATCCCCAAATAAACGTACTGCGCCCGACGCTTCTCCCTAATCTGGTAGAGTCAGCTGTAAAAAATCTTCACGCGCGTCAGCCGCGCGTCGCCTTGTTCGAAATCGGAAAAACTTTTTTCAATACCGGCAATATTTACCGGGAATCTTTAGCAGCGGGTTTGGTCATCTCAGGTATGGACCTGCCTCCCGCATGGAATACCGATCCCAAACCCATGGACTACTTCTATATCAAGGGATTAATAGAAAAGTTATTTTTCGGATTGGGATTGACTGTGATTTTCCTTCCCGAATCCGGGCATCCCAGCCTGCGCCTGGCACATTGCGCAGTTATTATGCATGCCAGAACCCGGATAGGCGTTTTAGGTCAGGTCGAACCGGTGCTTACGGATAATTTCCCTGTGTATTATGCAGATCTGGATTTGGAACTTATTTTGTCCCTGCCGACAATAAATCCCAATCCGTATCGCATTATTTCCAAATTCCAACCCATAATCGAAGACATTAATTTTGATAATGTTGTCAATTATTCCTCCCTGGAAAACAAAATCAGCAGTCTCAGTCCCTTGATTCAAAAAATTGAAGCGGTAGACAAATATCAGCACCGCCTGACCTTGCGCCTCACATTCCATTCGGATCAAATACAACTTTCGTCC
>Ga0209751_10000156_pt1 | contig 70041 bp, 53 predicted proteins | sample RifCSP13_1_FD_184019 | JGI IMG/M metagenome (GOLD analysis project Ga0209751, IMG submission 184019) | Soil microbial communities from Rifle, Colorado - Rifle CSP2_sed 13_1 (SPAdes) (version 2) | ecosystem: Environmental > Terrestrial > Deep subsurface > Rock core/Sediment | place: Rifle...
CATGGCCTGCTCGAGAAGGCCATGGAAGGCAAGAAGAGCGGCCTCGTGATCACGAGGACGAACCCGAAGCGCGTGCGGGAGAGGTTCTCGGTGGACTCCGTCCGGATTCTGTGGCTCACGGACCGGGAAAGCAGTTCCGAGCAGACGATCGCCCCGGCCCTCGAACGCATCGTCTACGAGATCGAGCAGTTCATGTCCGGGCGACCGCGCGGCGCGGTCCTCCTCGACGGTGTGGAGTACCTGGTCTCCAACAATTCCTTCGACGCGGTACTGCGGTTCGTGCGCCGCCTCATCGACACGGTGTCCGAGGGCCATCACATCTTCATCATCTCGCTCGGTCCGGCAACGCTGCGGGAACAAGAGCTCAAGATGCTCGAGCGGGAGATGGAGGTCGTCCGCATGTCGGCCTAGGGCCTCGGTGGCCCGTCAGCCCTTGCCGACCTTGCCGATGGACTTGAGGAACTCCTTGATGAAGCGGATCGCCTCGATCCAGTCCTGCTTCTTCTCCGCGACGCTGGCCTCCTTGAGGATCCCCACGGGCTTGGAGAGATCCCCGCCCCGGACCTTCAGGTCGAGGAGCGTGTCGCGCGCCTCGTGCATCTGCCTCTGCAAGAAGGGGGGCACGTCCCGCAGCAGATGATCGTGGGCCTGCTTCGCGAACCGCATGCCTCCCTGGAGGTCCCGGCGGTCCGCCGCCTCCCGGGCCTGCTTCGTGAACCGGTCGATTTCGCGCACGTCCATACCGAGGCTCCGCACCTCTGCGAGGAGCCGTGCGTCCGCGTCGAGGATCGTGCGGGCCTCATTGACCTCTTTGGACTGGGACTGGAAGCCTCGGATTACGGCCTGGAGGGTATCCCATGCGCCATCATACTCGCGCTTCTCGAGCTTCGCGAGGACGTCGTCGAGCTGCTGGCGCGGAGGCGAGGTCGGGCCTGCTTGCCCTCGGTCGAGTTCCCCGAGGAAGGACTCCATCCTCCCCCCGATGAAATCGACGAACGCTAGGTCGAGGGACTTCCGGGCATCCGCGATGAACGTGACGGCCCTCGCGATGTCCCGGCGCTTCCCCGCCTGGACCGCCTCGTTGATGAGGCGTTTCCCCTCTTCGATGTCGAGGCCGATCCGCTTCGCGCTCACCAGGAGCGGCTTCACGTCGTTCACGAGCTTGGGCAGCTCCCGCGCGATGAGCTTGGGGTCTCCTTGCGGCAGATCCGGCTCCGCGGAACGGCGTGCGTCCCGGAGGGCCTGGAGCCGCGGCCGGAACGCGATTCGGGAGGGTTCCGGGGAGGAGGCGACCGTGATCATCGAGGAGGGCGGCCGGGTGGGTGGGGCGAGCCGGGAGGCCTCCCGCGACACCGTCGGCTCCGACTCGAACTCGGGAGCGGGCGCGGATGCCTCCGCCTCAGCGGCAGCTCCCCCTTCAGTCGCGAACTGGACGCCGCAGCTGGGACATTGAATCGCATCGGAAGGCACCGTGGCCTTGCAGACAGGGCACTCGTACTCGGTGGACTCGCCTCCGGAGAACTCGGCCCCGCAACCGGGGCAGACCGTGTCGCTCTCGTGGACGACGGTCTCGCACACGGGGCAGAGGAACTGCTCCTCGGGCTCCGGCCGCGCCGGCGCCGGGGGCGCAATCGGCTTCGCCTCGGCCACGACGTCCTCGGGACGCGGACGGGAAGTCGCCACGTTCTTCAGCGTCTCGAAGATCTCCGGCCGGTCCGTGCGTCCCTCCATGATGGATGCGAGGATATCGTCGATGTTCTTCCCTTCACCGACATGGACGTCCTCCGACCCGCCTCCGAGATCGAAGAGGCTGAGATCCGTCAGGCATGAAGGGCAGTTCCGAGCGTCGGCCTCGATCGTGGCGTCGCAGACGGGACACACCTTGGTCGCTTTGGGAGGCGTACGACTGCACCTCAACGCTCGAACGTTTTCGGACCCATAGCGTGGTAAAAAGAACTTGTGGTCTCGGTACAGAGAATGATAAGTGCTCAATTCAGATAACGAGCGCGATAGCGTTAAGTGAAGCTTTGACCCGTGCGAGCGCCACTGAGTGCGAGGACGCATGGGTTTCCGCAACTCCATCGACGGGCTGGACAAGGTGATCCGCACGGAAATCACTCCGCCCAAGGTCATCCTCGTCACGGGCCCACCGGGCTCGATGAAGACGTCCTTCTGCTACTCCCTCATGTCCAAGTATCTCAAGGACACGGGGGAGTTCGGGCTGTACACGACCCTCGAGGAGACCGTCCAGTCCCATATCCGGAACATGGAATCCCTCGGTGTGGACCTCTCCCTGAACATGCAGATCAGCGACTTCACGGACCTCCGGGAGATCGATGCCGTCGTCGGGCCCGACGACCAGACCGACTACATCGCGTTCATCGAGAAGATGATCACCCACTTCCGCAAAGTGCACGGACCGAAGTTCAAGATGTTCGCCCTGGACTCCCTGGGCGCGCTCTACTCCCTCATGGAGACGAGCGACAACATGCGCAAGCGGATGTTCTACTTCTTCAAGATGCTCCGGGACAACAACCTGATCTGCCTGGTCGTCATGGAACGAAGCCTGGGGGGCGAGAGCCAGCTCCTCGGGAACGAGGGCTTCCTGGTGGACGGAATCGTGATGCTCGGGCTGGACCGCTCCCGGGGCAAGCTCGTGCGGTACCTGCAGGTCGAGAAGATGCGGGCGGTCGAGCACTCGATGGAGAAGCACGCGATCGAGCCGCGGAAAGGCGGGCTTACCGTCCTCGGACCCATCTTCGAGACCGGAGGTCCCGGATGACCGCTTCCACTCACCCGTCGGCACCTGGGAGGGCCGACGTCACCGCACCCCGCTGGAGGGCACCGTAGATGGCCGAAGGATCGATCTTGGACGCGCTGGACGCATTGAAGAAGCTCGAGGAAAGCATCAAGACCCGCGACGCCGAGTTCAAGGAGCGCGACGCGGCTCTCTCCGAGCAGACGAGCAGGCTCGAGGAACAACGCCAATCTCTGGAGCAAGAGCGCGCTGCCCTCGCGGAGGAGCGCGACTCCATCGCCGGGCGGGAGAAAGGCCTCCGTGCCCGGGAGAAGGAGCTCGAGCAGCAGGAAAGGGGCATCGCCCAACAGGAGCAGGAGTTCGAGTCCGCTCGCCAGAAGATCCTCACGAAGGAACGTGAGCTCATCGCCCGCGAGGAGGAGGCTGCGAGGCGCATCGAATCCCTCGTGAAGCGCGAGGACGAGATCGCCCGCCGCCACGAGGAGACCGCGGCCCACGCCTCCGAGATCGCGCAGCGCAAGAGCGAGGTCGCCGCGAGACAGGAAGAGATCCTGAAGGCGCTCGAGGAGCAGAAGGCGGCCCTCGAGGCGCAGATTGCCAAGGGGAAGGAGCAGCTCGAGTGGGAGAAGCGGCTCGCCCAGGAGGAACAGAGCCTCGCAGGACACCGCAGCAAGATCGCCGAGGAGACGCGGCGGCTCGCGGAACGGGAGAAGCAGCTCCTGGCCCACGAGCAGGCCCTCCGTTCCGCAGCGGTCCCGACCCAGCCCGCGCCGTCCCAGCCGGTTCCCGCGGCGCAGCCCGCGGCGAGACCGTTCGCACCGCCGGCCGCGGTCCGCCCGCAGCCCGCCGCGCAGCCCCAGCCCGCGCCTCAGGTTGCGAAGCCGATCCAGAAGCCCGCCGCGCAGCCCGTCGTCCAGGTCCAGCCCGAGGTGGAGAAAGAGGAGGCCGAGTCCGAGGTCCCCTGTCCCGCGTGCGGCACGATGATCTCCTCCGACGCGATCATGTGCTACGCCTGCGGCCACCGGATGTCCGAGGAAGAGGCCCCGGCCGAGGAGAGCGTCGACGAGTCCGAGGTCCCCTGTCCCGCGTGCGGCACGATGATCTCCTCCGACGCGATCATGTGCTACGCCTGCGGCCACCGGATGTCTGCGGACGACGACAGGAGCGGCAAGAAGGGCTCCGTCCCGGCGGTGAAGAAGGTCCTCAAGAAGAAGGTCATCTGAACCCGCCCCGGAACTCGAAAAACCGCAACCGCGCGGCAATTCGACGAGAGAATCCGCGCGGAACTCTCCATTTTCATAAAAAGGTGTGAATAATTAATTTCTCTCCATAGAACGGAAGACGTTACCCGTTCTGAGAACAGTTCGGTATCGGGATAGATAATCGGCCGGTAACCTATTTATAACGAGGTCACGGGTGAGACGATGACATGCCCACCGGTGGTAGCCTCCAGCGTCCTCGTTGGCGGTTCCGCTAGGGGAGGTCACTGGATGACTAGCCGAGCGGAGAAGACCGGTAAGGCGCTGAGCCTTCTGATCGTCGTCGTCATGGTCGCGGGCGGCCTCTTCGCCATCGCACTGGCGTTGGCCCCCTCCGTCCAGGCGGGGGCCAACGCCAGTGCGATGGCGAAGATCAACGGGAACTGGGTGATCACGACGGCCCAGGTCTGCACCGGGATCAACTACTCGATCGACGGGCAGTTGTACATCCGCAACGGCGGCAGTCTGCTCCTGACCGACGGCTCGATCGTCTTCGCCCAGGACACCACCCACCACGGCTCCTTCTGGATCGACGCGGGGGGCTCGCTGACCCTGGACAACTCCGTGGTCTCGACCCAGACGAACACCCTGAGCCCCTACCTCAAGCTCCAGGCGACCGTGAACGGGACCCTGGCCGGACAGAACGGCGCCGTCCTGAAGTTCCCGGGTACGCTCACCGTGCAGTCGGGCGCGACCCTCAACCTGACCTCCTCGAGGATCATCGGCTTCTCGGCGGGCGAAATCCAGGGCCTCGGGACCGCCAGCTTCGTGGATGACAACGACGACTCCGTCGTGCTCACGGTGAGCGGCGCGACAGCTTACCTCTACCAATCACGGATCGACCAAATCTACGAGAACACACAAGCGGGCGGCCTGTCCCGGAACATCACCCTGGCCAACGGGCAGCTCTACGCCTACGACAGCTATATCGGCGTGGACTTCAGCAACAGCTGGCAGATCCACAACGTCCTGAACTTGGACACGGACTCACACGCCTACCTGTACAACCTCTCCGTCGACGCGGTCGAGAGCGCGGGGACGCCGCTCTACCAGCAGCTCCCGGCCATCGTGCCTGCCGGGAGCGGTGAGGTGTACCTCCTGCGGTGGCTCGCGGCGACGGTGACGGATTCCTTCGGATCCCCCGTCCAGGGAGCGACGATCTGGTCCCGGGTGAGCCCGAGCGCCACGACCGCGCAGTACCCCGAGACGGGCAGCGCGAACCCGAGCTCGACCACGCTCTGGTACGTCGGTCGGACGGGACTCGGCGGCGGGTCGCCCTGGAACCGGACCGCCGCGTACGGCTTCGCGCAGATCCCCCTGTGGACGGACACGATCACGTCGGCCTCCCTGCCGAACGCGGTCTCCTTCGGCGACTTCGCGGAGACGGCGACGTATCAGACGTACACGGGGACGGCGGGAGTGTCCTTCGGACCCTACCCGAACCTCACCGCGGCGAACAACTACAAGCCCCTCCGGATCGTGCTGAACAACGCGATCGTCTGCCCGTCCACGGTCACCGTGTGGGGTACGCAGGCCTTCACGGGGACGGTCTCCCTGAGCGGGAGCCTGGAGATCGCGGGGGCCGTCACGATCACGAACGGCGGGATTTACCTCGATCAGCAGGCGAACGCCTGCTCCTACCTGAAGATCCGCGCGGGCGGGTCCCTGACCTTGGTCAACTCCGTGGTCTGGAGCAACTACGCGATGCCCCTGGACGTCCTCCAGGGAGGCGCGCTGACCGCGATCGGCGGCAGCCAGCTCCTGCTCACCCAGGGCGGGGCTCCGGGCCTACTCCGCGCCGAGGGAACGACCTCCACGGTCTCCCTGACGGACACGACGGTGAGCGGCAACGTCGAGCTCGCGGGCGCGAGCGCGACCCTGATCCGCGACTCTTTCAGCGGACCGGGCCTCTACGTCAGCACCCAGTCCCGGACGAGGCTCTGGGACGCGGTCCTCGCTGGCGTGACGAGCCTGAACCTCGCGACGGACCGGGGGAGCAACTCCTCCGTGGCCTTTGATATCCGGAACGTGACCTTCGACGACGTGCAGACCGCGGACCTGCAGTTCCGCGGCACGCAGTACGTGCAGTTCACGAACGTGCGGTTCTACGACCCCAGCGGGACCTGGTACCTCTCGATGATCTCTGGGAATGCGGTCGTGGCCCGCTACTGGTGGCTCACCCTCGACGCCGTCGACGGGACGGGAACCCTCCTCGCGGACGCGAACGCGAGCATCCGGCTCAACCGGGTGGACCCGAGGACCCTCGCCCAGCTCCCCGCGGACGCCGCGGGCACCCTGGTGCCCGGGGATACGATCTTCGGGACGACGTCCACCTCCTGGCCGGTCGCGGCGCCGACAGGCTCCATCCTGTACAAGGCCTTCATGGAGTCCCGGACCTCGACGAGCAACGGCCGGGTCGTGAACAACTCCTACGTGGCCAACGGGACCGCATTCCTACAGCTCACGACGTACTACAGCGACGCGGACGTCCAGGTCGCGCTCTCGGACAACACGGTCGTGCCCCTGCCCTTCTCCAGCTTGACCCCGGACCTGACCGTCTCTCTCCTGACCGTGTCGGGCGGTAACGGGAACTCCCTGTTCCAGCCCCTGAACACGGACCTGAACCTGACCGCGACGATCCACAACTCCGGCCAGATCAGCGTGAAGAACGTCGAGGTCGCGTTCTACTCCGTCCTCGTGGACGCGAACGGCGACGGGTACTTGGACCAGCCGACCGCGTCCTTCGCGAGCTCCCTCATCGGAACGGCGACGATCCCGACGGTGCCCAAGGTGGGCGACGCCACGGCGAGCGTCCTCTGGACCCCGGTCGGGAGCGTCGAGACGAGCGTGCCCGTGTCCGTGGTGGTGGACCCGCCTCTTGCGACCCCTATGGACGGCGGTGAGATCCGGGAGACGAACGAGGCAAACAACATCCACCCGGTGACCGTCACCCTGTTCACGTGGCCCGACCTCCTGATCACGTCCGCGGACCTCCAGCTCCTGGCGGACCCCGTGGTGAACAACAACGTGCCGATCCAGGTCTCCGTCCACAACTTCGGGACAAACGCCGCCACGGATGCCAGCGTCCAGCTCTTCGAGGGCGGACAGAACGTCTCCGTGCCGTTCCGGTTCAGCGTCACCGCCGGCTCGACAGCCACGCAGGTCGTCACCTGGAGACCCTCATCCATCGGGGTGCACACCCTGTTCGTCCTCGTCATCACGAAGAACGACACGATCCGGAACAAGGACTACATCTTCGTGAACAACGTCGCGAGCCTCGGCATCACCGTGGTCACGCAGCCGGACCTCGCCCTCTTCCAGTCCGACTTCGCCGCATCGAGGACGGCCCAACAGGACGTAGCCTTCACGATCACGGTGCCCGTGCACAACCTCGGGCAAACCGCGGCGGTGAACACCTCCGTGGCGGTCTACCTGGACGGGAACCGGAGCCACGAGTGGGGCCGCACCGCGGATGTGAGCGTCCTTGCGGGTGCCGGGACGAACGTCACGATTCAGGTCCGGGCGATCTCGACCCCAATCGTACACACCCTGATGATCGTCGTGGACCCGGACAACGTCCTCAACGAGGGTGGCGCGACCCAGGAGAACAACAACTACGCGAACCTGACCGTGAGCGTCCTGCCCCCGACCGGCCGCGTCTACATCGGCGCGCCGAACAACGGCACCGTGTACGGGCCCACGGACATCATCCTGGTCCGGGGCGTCGTGCGGGACACTTCGGACAACGGCATCGCGGGCCTGATCGTGAACGTAACCGTGATGCAGGGCAGCCAGGCCATCGCGGGCATGACCTACAGCCAGGCCACGGATTCCGCGGGCGCCTTCGCGATCTCGGTGCCGGTGAACAACCTGCCCGACGGAGACTACCGGATTCACGTACAACCGGCCTCGACGGCGGTCGCCTCCTCGGACGCAACCGTCAGTGTCCGCCGCGTTGTGCCCTTCCTGAACCAGCCCGTTCCCTTCCTCGGGATCCCGTGGTGGCTCATGCTCATCATCCTGGCGATCGCGGCCGCCGCGATCATCGGTGTGACGGTGTACTTCAAGGTCTACGGGCTCGGCAAGATGGTCGAGTGCGGCGAGTGCGGCGCCTTCATCCCCGAGGACGCGACGACGTGCCCGAAGTGCGGCGTCGAGTTCGAGAAGGACATGGCGAAGTGCTCGAACTGCCAGGCGTGGATCCCCGTCGACGTGAAGCAATGCCCCGAATGCGGCGTCGAGTTTGCGACCGGACAGGTCGAGATGGCGGACTACCAGCAGAAGATGCGCGTCCAGTACGACGAGGTCGTCCAGAAGTTCAAAGAGGAAGCCTCCCGGCAGCTCGGCCGCTCCCTCAACGACCGCGAGTTCCAGGACTGGTGGCGCAAGCAGCCGACCTTCCTGACGTTCGAGGACTGGCTACGGGAGGAAGAGGAGATGCGGAAGATGGGCTCGAAGCCGTGTCCCGTCTGCGGCACCCTCAACTCCGTCACGGCCACGGTCTGCCACAAGTGCGGCTCCCTCCTCAAGGAGCAGCCGCGCCCGCCCGCCGGCGGCGCGGGAGGAGTCCCGCCCGCGCCCCGACAGCCGGCACAGCCCTCCGCGGCCCCCGTGGGGCCCCAAGCCCCGCCCGGCGGATCGCAGGCGGCCCCCGCCGGCCCGGAGGCGATGCCCCGCCGGGTGATCCGGAAGCCGATGCAGACCCAGCCCGTCGTGCTGAAGCGAATCATCAAGCGGCCCGCAACCGAAGGCCAGCAGGGCGAGTCCACGGAAGCCGGCGAAGGCCAGTCGACGGAAGAGAAGAAGGAAGACGAGCTCTGAGCCCGCCTTCCCCCACCCCTTTTCCTTCTCTCCTTTCCATCCCCCGGGCGCAGGCGCTGCCCCGGCTCGTTCGGAGAACCCCAAACGATTCCGAAACGGGGATGATGGTGCCAGCCCATGCGTGGACGGATGACCCTCGGGAGACGGTGGCTCACCTGCCTCGGGACCCTCGTAATCTCCTTCGTGTTCCTGCTGCCCTCCCTGGGGTCCGCCGTCGTCCGGGCGTGAGCGAGGAGAAGGACTTATCCCGGGGCCGCGATGCGCCCCGCGCATGCGGCCGGAGGAACGCCGGACCGTGGCGGTCGCGGGGTATCTGCACGGCCTCTCCCATGGGAACATCCTCGCGATCCCCGTGTTCCTGGCCCTCGCCTGGTCCAACGAGTTCACCCCGGACCCGGCGACCCTCGGACTCCTCGCCGCGACCGCGTACGCCTGCTTCGGCGTGAGCAGCGTCCCCTTCGGATACCTCGCGGACCGGCGGGCACCTCGACCGCTCCTCGTCCTCTGCGTCTCGGGGATCGCCGCCTCCCTCCTCGCGATCGCGGCGAGCCCGACCTTGCCGCTCCTCGCGCTCTCCCTCGCGGCCCTCGGCCTGTTCTCGGGGATTTACCACCCCACGGGCCTCTCTCTGATCTCCCGCCGGCTCCGAGAACCCGGGCGGGGATTCGGGTGGCACGGGATGGGCGGGAGCCTCGGCGTGGCCCTCGGACCCGCGGCCGTGGGGGGGCTCCTGGCCATCGGTTGGCCCTGGCGCACCGTGGCGGCCTTGCTCGTCCTCCCGCCCGTGTTCGGCCTCGCCCTCCTCCTCGGACTGGGGGTCGGAGAATCGGCGCCGCTCGCATCGGATCCGCCCGCCTCGCCCCGGAGCCTCCTCCGGGTCTCCGTCCTCCTGATCCTCCTCGTGTACATGTTCTCAGGAATCGCGTACTGGGGCACGCTCACGTTCCTGCCCCGCCTGGTCGGGTCAGGATCCTTCGTCCTGCTCCTCGCCCTCGGGGCGGTGGGTCAGGTGGTCTCCGGCCATCTCGCGGACCGGGGACGGCCGGACCGCATCCTGTTCGCCCTCAGCGCGCTCGCGGGCGGCCTCCTCGCGGCCCTCGCCCTGAATCCGGAGAACCTGTTCCTCCCCGCCGCGTGGCTCTTCGGCTTCCTGCTCTTCTCCCTCGAGCCGCTCCAGAACACGCTGGTCACGAACGAGGTTCCGCCGAGCGCACGGGGCACGGCCTTCGGGATCACCTTCCTCAGCGTGTTTGGGCTGGGCTCTGTGGGCGCCGCTCTCGCGGGGCTCCTGCTCGCGCAGGGTCAGAAGGGGCTCCTCTTCGGGGCCCTGGGCCTCTCCCTCCTGGTATCGGGAGGGTTCGCCCTCCTCGTGGGGCGACGAGCGCGGGCCCGGCCGGGCTGATCAGGTGGAGGTCGTCGGGACGCCCTGGGAGGTGAGGGTCTCCCGGACAATCTTGATCATGCCCTCGGGGTCCTTGTAATAGGAGGACACGATCTTCGCCACGTCGCGGTAGTTCTGCACCCCGGTCCGCTTCATGTAGTCGAACAGGTCGAGGCGGCGCTTGACCTCCTGTTCCATCCGCCGCTGGTTCCAGTTGCGGGCCAGGGAGATCTTCTCGTAGACGTAGCTGTGCCCGGAGTAGTTGAACGTGTCATCCGCGGGGTTCCAGGTGTACGCGGAGTTCGTGATCAGCTCGTTCGACTCGGGGTCCGTGCCCACGATCTCCACGATCGACTTCACCCGGCGGGTCATGTCCGTGCCTACCTTGACCTGGGCCTGCAGGAGCACGATGTCGAGCGCGGCCACGAGGGCCCGCGGCAGGTTGATCGGGTCGTTCTCGAGGCGGTGGACCATCGCCTGGACGTCGTCCGCGTGGAACGTCGTGTACGCGGACTTGCCGGTGGCCATGGCCTGGAACACGACGAACGCCTCGGGACCTCGGACCTCACCGACCATCATGTACTGGGGGCGCTGGCGGAGCGCGGCGATGAGCAGGTCGAACATGTCGATCTCGCCGGCGGCCTTGCCCGTGGCGACGCTCTTCCCGCCGAAGCCGCCGCGCGTCAGCAGGGGGACCCAGTTCTCGTGTGGAAGGTTCAGCTCCCGGGTGTCCTCGATGGACACGATCTTCATCTGGGGCGGGATGAACAGCAGGATCGCGTTCAGGGTCGTCGTCTTTCCCGAGGCGGTACCGCCGCAGATGAGCATGGACTGGCCGTTCTCGATCGCGAGCCAGAGGTAGGACGCCATCTCGGGCGAGAGGGTCTTGAACCGGATCATGTCCAGGGGGGTGAAGGGGTTCTCGCGGAACCGCCGGATCGTGAAGCTGGACCCCCGCTTCGTGACGTGCATACCCAGGGTGGCCTGGAGACGCGAGCCGTCGGGGATCGTGGCGTCGAGCATGGGCCGCGCCACGGAGATGTGCTTCCCACACCGCTGCGCCAGCCAGATCACGAACGAGTCGAGCTCCTCGGCGGTGTCGAACTTCAGGTTCGAGGGGATCGACCCGTACTTGCGGTGGTAGATGTAGAAGGGCACACGCACCCCGTCGCAGGAGACATCTTCGACCTGGATGTCCGTCATGACCACGTCGATCGGGCCGTACCGGATGAAGTCCCGGAGGATGTAGTACATGATCCGCTCCTTGGACACGGGGTGGAGCTCCACGCCGAGCTCGCGGAGGAGCCCCTCCACGACGCGACGCAGGTACGTCTCCTTCTCCGTCTTGTCCGCGTCTTCGAGGAGCTCGAGGTTGGCCACGATGATCTCCTTGAGGACGTCCAGGAGCTCGGACTCCTCCTCGAGGAGCTTCGGCTCGATCGCCTCGTAGAAGTACTCGTTGGCGAGGGTGTCGTACAGGATTCGCACGTAGGAGTAGTTCTTCAAGATGGGCTGGACCTCGATCTCGCTCATGTTCCGCTGGGCAATCTTCGGAATCGTCGTGATCTTGCCCAGGGTGGACTCTTCGACGCCGCTCACCCGGGGCGCCTTGACCTTGACGCCCCTGTCCCCGAGGAGGCGGGAGAAGTACCGCTTCTTGATCGAGTCCAGGGCCTGGAAGAGCGTCCTCCGCCGCTTCTCCTCGATCTCCTCCAGCATCTTCTGGGCCTGCACCTTCTCCTGCTCGAGGCGGGCCACGCGGGCGCGCGTCTGGGCCTTCTTCGCGTCGAGGTCCTCGAGTTCCTTCGCGTATTCCGATTCCGCGGACTGGGACATGGTTCACCTCACAGGAGCTGGAAGCCGAGCAGGGCGATCACGAGCATGATGAAGCTGTGGCGGAGGCCGTTGGGCACCTTGCCGTTGTCGAGCACGCCCGCGAGGATCCCGTCCCCGATCGCGTGGACGATCGTCGCCAGGAAGAAGGCGATCTTGATCTGGTAGACGACCTCGGGCAGGTTCTGCGCGAGAGGACTCCCGATGTTCTGGGAGGTCGGGCCGGTCAGGGCGGTGCTCGCCTCGACCATCTTCGGGAGGAACGTCGCGTTCAGGATCCAGATCGTGACGAGGAACACCATGAACGAGATGTAGATGACCGCGATGTACGTGGACATCACAATCCTCCGCTCGTCCTCCGTGAGCTGGTTCTCCTTCGTGTCGTGAGATACCATCGTGAGCACGTCGGCCACATCGCCCCCCGCGTCGGAGGACTTGACGATGATCGCGACGATCCGCTGGACCATCGGCGTCTTCACGCGCTCGGAGAAGAGCTGCAGGGCCTCCGTGGCGGGGACGCCCCAGCTGATCTGGGCTGCCATCTTCTTGATCTCCGGGGTGAGCTTGCCGTATCGGCCGCTGCTCGACACGACGATGGCGTCGGCCAGGGTCATCCCGAAGCGCCCAGCCTCGGCGACGTCGCGGAGGAAGTCCGGGAGCCGGCGCTCGATCTGCTTGACCTCCCGTTGCTTCTTCGCGAGGTAGAACCCGTAGGGCCCGATGAAGCCCAGGACCGCGATGACGAGCCAGTTCAGGAAGCGGTCCAGGGGACGCTGGTCCGCGCGGAAGCTCAGGTTGATCGAATTGAGCAGGTTCAGCACGGAGATGAAGCCGAACAAGATCAGGAAGACTGTGCTGAACGCCAGCATGAGCTTCGTGCGGTCCGCCTTCTCGTAGAGCCGGATGCGCGCCTGTTCGAGATCCTCGCGGACCATGTCAGGCCTCCTGTTCCATGTTCCAGATCACGAAGATGAAGCCGAACTGACTCATCGGAATCATCAGGCCCACGACCACGAAAAGCAGCTCGATGACGAACCCCGTGCCCGCCTTGCTGATCAGGGCCATGATCGCCATGATGACGACGAGGAACAGGGGGAAGGCGACCACGACGGTCACGAAGGACTCCGCGAGCATGCCCAGGGTCTCCATCTTCTTGCGCATCTCGAGACGGTCTTCCTTCTCGAACTGCTCCGCCTTCATCAGGAAGTACGGCTTGAGCTGGCCGCCGCTCGTGGACGTCGTCACGACGCCTTGGAGGAAGTCCTGGAACTTGGCCGAAGGCGAGCGCGCCGCGGCCCGGCGGATCGCGGTCAGGATGTCCGCGCCGAGGAGCTCCGTGTCCCGGGTGATCCACTCCGCCTCCCGGGCGACCTCGCCGTAGACGGACTGCTTGGAGAGCTCCTTGAAGATCACGTCCACGGGCACGTCCGCGGAGGCCATCGCGGAGATGAAGGACATCGCGCCGGAGATCTTCTTGTCGATCTTCCGGCCGCGCTTCTTCGCGAGGGCCGCGGGCTTCCCCTTGTACACCACGGGGAGCCCGAAGAAGAGCATGTAGGAGAGGAAGATCGGCAGGGCCGCCACGAGGGCGAAGAGCGTCAGCAGGGTCACGATGTCGACGGACAGGATGAGCAGGAAGAGGCTCAGGGCGAGGGCTGCCGCGACGGCCACGACCGAGGCGATCGTCGTGTTGAGCCAGGCGACCGCTAGGTACTCCTCGGGGCGAAGGCGGATGTGGGCCTTGAGGAGGTTGTCCTCGAGGTCTCCGGGTTCCCGCTTGCGGGCCTGGACGAACTTGCCGAAGGTGCGCCACGCGAGCTGCTCCCGCGGGGACAGGCTCACGTTCACGGGCTTCGCGCCCTTAGGGAGCCTCACGAGGTGGGCGCCCTGCTCCGCCTCGCCCTCCCCCGGACGGAAGCGCTTCGTCTTCGTGAGGGTGCCGCGGGTCTCCAGCTTCTCGAACGCCGTGCTACCCAACGGCCTCACCTCCTGCCTCGAGGGGTTTCTCGGCCCGCTGCTCGGTCCACCCCATCTCGTCCCGGATCCGCTTCGCGGTCTCCTCCGGATACTGGTAGTAGGACACGACGATCTTGGCGATCTCGCGGAAGTCGACCGTGCCCTTCTCGACCATGTAGTTGATGATGTCGATCCGCCGCTGGAACTCGCCCTCCATCTCCTCGTGGGTCATGTTCTTCATTTCCATGATCTCGTCGAAGAGGAAAGAGTGGCCCTTGTAGACGAAGGTGTCCGTGGCGGGGTCCCACTCGTACACCGTGTTCGTGATGAGCTCGTTCGTCTCTGGCTCGAACCCGACGAGCTCGACGATCTGCTTGATGCGCCGCACGATGGAGTCGCCGATGCGCGCGTGGGTCTGGATCACGACGAAGTTGAGGGCCGTGAGCAGGATACGGGGCGTGTTGATTGGCGGGTTCTCCAGGCGGTTGACCATCGACTTCACGGAGTCCGCGTGCATCGTGGACATCGTCGGGTGGCCCGTGGCCATGGCCTGGAACATCGTGTACGTCTCCGCGCCGCGGACCTCACCGACCAGGATGTAGTTCGGGCGCTGACGCAGGGCTGCGCGCACGAGGTCGTACATGTCGATCTCGCCGCCCGCCTTGCCGTCGGCTCCGCGCTCCCCCACGCCCGTCCGGGTCGTGCCCGGGATCCAGTTCTCGTGGGGGAGGTTGATCTCTCGGGTGTCCTCGATGGACACGATCTTCGCCCCGGGGCGGATGAAGAGGCCCGCGCTGTTCAGTGTGGCCGTCTTTCCGGAGGCGGTCCCGCCGCAGACCATCATCGATTTGCCGTTCTCCACGGCGATCCACAGGTAGGCGACCATGTCCGGGCTCGCCGTGCCGAACTTCACGAGCTCCGTCGGGGTGAAGGGCTTCTCCTTGTAACGCCGGATCGTGAAGGACGAGCCGCGGGTCGTGACCTCCTTGCTGTACGTGGCCTGGACGCGGTGGCCCTCGTACGTGGTGCCGTCCAGGATCGGCATCGCGACGGAGATCTGCTTGCCGCAGCGCTGGCCCAGCATGACCGCGAAGGAGTTCAGGACGTCTTCGTCCACGAAGGTGACGTTTGTCTTGATCGACTCGTACTTCTGGTGGAAGACGAAGAGGGGGATCCCTGTGCCGTCGCAGGAGACGTCCTCGATCCGGATATCGGACATGAGCACGTCCACGGGGCCGAAGCCGACGAAGTCGCGGATGATGTAGTAGACGATCTTGTCCTTGGACGCAGGCTCGAGGCGGAGGCCGCGGGACTTGATGAACGACTCGACGGCCTCGTTGAGGTACTCCTGCTTGTCCTTCTCCGCCATCTTGTCCCACTCGTACTCCAGCGTGCGCTGGAGCGAGTCCTTGAGCATCGCCAGGAGCTCCTTCTCCCGGTCGTCGAGCTGGGGCTCCCAGACCTCGTAGACGTATTCGGAGCGATCGTGGTCGTAGACCACGCGGGCGTACGTGAACGGTTCGCGGATCGGGATGACGTCCATCTCCTCGAGGGACTCGCGCTCCAGGTCGGGGATCTTCGTGAGGTACGAGCCCCGGGACCCGGACCACTCCGCCTTCTGCGCCATCGATCCCTTGGGCATCATGATCTTCTTGCGCTTGGCCATTCCTTTCACCTCAGCTGTTCATGTTCGACTGTTCCCCGATCCCCACTTGCACGAACGCGGTCTGGAGCGTGAAGGAGCCGATGGGCACGATCGTGTTGAAGACCTTGAGCCTCAGGGTGTAGGTCTGCGTCACCGTGTTCAGGTCCGCCTGAATCTCGTAGAGGTTCGGGGCGGTGAAGTGCGTCGTGAAGGCGTTCCGCACGAACGTCCCCTGGCCCTGCTGGACCCGGTACGCGCTCGAGAGGCTCGTATTCAGGAAGCTGTACCAGGCGAGGGCGTACGCCGAGGTGTGGTTCACGTAGATGGTGGACGCCACGTCCGTGTAGGTCTGGAGGCTCACCCCGAAAACCTTCGTGTTCACGACCTCCGTGGTCGTTCCCACGAGGCCGCCCTGGCCGTACAGGTTGACGATCTGGAAGGCGAGGGTCAGGTTCGTACCGCTCTTCGTCGCCTGGAATGTGGGTTCCGCGCGGATCACCTGGCCGTCGGACTGGGCGCGGATCACCGCGCCGTTCTCGTAGACGACGTGCTGCGGGACGAAGTAGCGGTTCCCGACGTAGAGATCGATCTGTCCGCTCGCGTTCTGCCACACCCGGGTGAGGACGCCCGGACTCGGCCCGACGCGGTAGGTGAAGAAGACGCTCCACGGTCCCTGGTCCGGGTCCGCGGTGATCTGCCCCAGGGTCGGTGAGGAGAAGATGGGCACACCGTCGAGGCCCAGGGTCACGGCGCTTGAGGCGGTCGTCGGGAGGAAGATCTGACCGGAGTTCTGGGCCATCTGGGCGCCGAGGATCTGGAGGTCGATGGCGCCCTTGATCCCCCCGAACTGGCCGATGGCCCCGTTCATGTGCGCCGCCTCCGAATCCTTCATCCATACGGGGACGTACTGGTTCACAATCAGGCTCAGGAAGGTCAGGAAGACCAAGAGGGCCATGATCGTGCCCACGGTCGACGCGACACCCCGCTCGTCCTTTCGCAACCTGCGGATCACAAGGACCATCAAGTCACCTGTGGAGAATCCTCTGTGGGCATTCCAGCGGCCCATCCAGGGTTACGCTATTTATAGGTGTCGCGCTGAAATTCCACGGTTGAGAATGAGTCCGTTTTCTCCATAGAAATCCGACGACAAGGAGGGCCCAGTTTGGCACGATTCGCCGGACCCGTCGGGGGGGTCGTTCGCGGACGCGCGCGGGCGTCAACGCCGGCGGCCCTTCGCCTGCGCAGCCGCGGCGTACAGCAGGCTCGCCTCGCCGAGCATGAACCGCTTCATCCCGTCGACCGACGCGTACTCGTTCGGTGCGTGCGCCCGCGAGCCGTGGCCGAGGCCCGTGGAGACCCACGGCAGCTTGAGGTACCGATCGAAGGCGAAGGCGGGCATCGTACCGCCGCTCGAGGGCCAGACCTCGGGCTCCCGGCCGTGGGCCCGAACGGCGTCGATCGCCGCGTGCGCGATCCACGACTCGGGGTCCGTCTTCGCAGGACCGTACGGGCCGTGGACCTGGATCTCCAGGTCCCCGAAGCCGTGCTTCGTCAGATGGGCCTTCAGCTTCCGGAGGGTGCCTTCCACGGTCATGTCCTTCACGAGGCGGATGTCGATCTTGGCGTAGGCCACGTGGGGGAGGACCGTCTTCGTCCCGCCGTGTTCGGTGTAGCCTGCGTAGATCCCGCAGAGGTTGATCGTCGGGTCGAACAGGTACTTCAGGAGCAGCTTGTCCTTGGGGAGATCGTACTTGAACTTCGCCGTGCGCTCCTCCTTGAGCCACGCCTTCGGGTCGAACTTCTTCGCGAGCTCCCGGACCATCTCGATGTCCTTCTTGGTGGGCGGGCGGACGTCATCCCAGAAGCCCTGGACGATCGGCCGCTGCGTCTTCCGGTCGACGAGGGTGTCGAGCGCCTGGACGAGGCGCCAGACCGGGGACCCGATCCAGACCGCGTTCGAGCTGTGGATCTCGCTCTCCATGGGCCCGCCCTTCGCCTTGTTCCCGCGCGACCAGAGGGTGAGGTAGAGACAGCCCTTCACGCCCAGGTAAACCGTCGGGACGCCGCGGAGGTCCTCCGAGTAGTCGTTTGCGAACGCCCCGTCCGCCTTGAGCTCCGCGCGGTGCGTTCGGATGTACTCGATGAAGTTCGCGCTACTGATCTCCTCCTCGCCCTCCGCGAGGATCTTCAGGTTCACCGGCAGCTCGTCGACGTCGCGGATGACCTTCCACGTGTGCAGGTGGCCCATGAGGGCGCCCTTCGAGTTCGTGGAGCCCCGGGAGATCACGGAGGGACCGACGCCCTCCACGTCGTGGATCTCCGCCGCGAAAGGCGGGGAACGCCACGCCGCGAGGTCGCCCACGGGCTGCACGTCGTACATCTCGTACTCGACGAGGGTCGTGTCCGCTCCGACATCGAGGAAGCCGACGATGAGCGGGTGGCCGCCCTTCGCAAACGTCTCCGTCTTGCAGCCGAGCTCCGCCATGGAGGAGCGGACCATCTCCGCGCACTCCGCGACGCCCTCGCCCGTCGCGCTCACGGACGGTTGTCGCAGGAGGCGGCGGGTCTTCTCCAATCCCTCGTCGAACCGGCTCTCGATGGCGCGGTACACCTCGGGCGGCGCGATCTCCTTCATCGCCCAAGGGGAAGGAGCGACGGACGATAAGGACGACGGTCCGCGCGACGCGGTCCTCCCCGCGGAGGGCGTCGTTAGCCTCATCCTTAACAATACGGACCCTTTCATGAGCAGTTGCGTTGATGGGGGTCCGGTGTGTCCATGAAGCGCCGGATGCTCGCGTTGTTCCTTGCGCTGTGCGTCGCGGCCACGAGTCTCACCCTCCTCGTCGCCGTCTCCGTGGCGCCAGCCCAGGGTCTGACGGCCTTCCGTTCCTATTCCGAACTCACCTCATACCTGGACCGAGTCGTCGGCCAGGGCTACGCTTCTTTCCGGAGCGGGCAAGGCGGGCTGCTGACGGGCCCGGCGGCTCCCGGCGCAGGCGGCGAATACTCGGGGACGAACGTGCAGGTCGCGGGGATCGACGAGCTCGACACCGTGAAGACGGACGGGTCCTACCTGTACCTCGCGGGGGACCGGGATGTCGCGATCGTCCGGGCGATCCCCGCAAGCGACCTGGCCGTTGTGGCTCGTGTCCCCGCGGCCGTGACTTCAAATGCGACCGTGAACGTGAGCGCCGCCCAAGTTACTGGGCTCTTCGTGGTGGGCCAGAAGCTCATCGTGGTCGCCTCGAGCGGCTACTCGTATCCGATCGACTATGTGCGCGGGGCTCCCAGTTCCCCGGTCGTCGGCGCTCCCGTCCTCATCGCCCCCTGGGGCGGGACGGGCGGGGACACCCTCGTGTCCGTGTATGGCGTCGAGGATCCGGCGCATCCCCGCCTCCTGCGGACCTACGAGGTCTCCGGAAGCCCCGTGACGGGCCGCCTGATCCCGCCCTTCGTGTACCTCGTGATCAATCAGCCCGTGGTGAAGGTCAATGACACCTACGTGATCCCGAGCACGTGCGACGGCGGGGGTTGCGAAGCGCTGCCCCCCGAGTCGATCCGCTACGACCCGAGCGCGAATGAGGCCGGCTCGTTCACGAACCTCTTCGCTTTCGACGCCGACACGGGTGTGGCAGACCTTGTGTCGGTCGTCACGGGCTACGCATCGACGGTCTACGTGTCATTCGAATCGCTCTACCTGACGTACACGAAGTGGAATGAGGGACCGGTGGACCCTGTCCTCTTCGGGATCGCGACCCCGCCGACGAGCGTTTGGACGACGATCCACAAGGTCCGTTTGGCCGGGATCACGATGGAGCCCGTGGCCCACTCGGACGTCCCCGGCACCCTGCTCAACCAGTTCTCCCTGGACGAGAAGGACGGATATCTGAGGGTCTTCACGACCGTGCTCCAGTGGAGCGAGAACACGTTCAGCCAGGACAACGGCCTCTACGTGCTCGACGGCGGGCTGGCGCAGGTCGGAAGGATCGAACACATCGCGCCCGGCGAGAACATCCATTCCGCCCGCTTCCTGGGAGACCGGGCGTACCTCGTCACCTTCCAGAAGATCGATCCGTTGTTCGTGATCGACGTGTCCGTGCCCACGGCACCGAAGATCCTTGGCGAACTGAAGATTCCCGGCTATTCGGATTACCTCCACCCCATCGACGAGGACCACCTCCTTGGAATCGGGAAGGACACCACGAACGCGACGGAGGGAGATTTCTCCTGGTACCAAGGCCTCAAGATCGCGCTCTTCAACGTCTCCGACGTCGCGAACCCCGTTCAGATGAGCCAGTACATCATCGGGGACCGCGGGACAGGCTCGGACGTGCTGTCGGACCACAAGGCATTCCTGTCGATCCCTGCGCGAGGCCTTGCCGTGATCCCCGTCGATCTCGCGATCATCAAGGCGAGCCAGTACCCGGATCCGCTGCCTCCCTGGGCGTATGGCGAGATCGTGTGGCAGGGGGCGTACGTCCTTTCCGTGGACCTCGCCGGCGGGATCGGTCTCCACGGACGGGTCACCCACCAGAACGCGACCGCAGACGCGTACCCGGGCGCCAATCTTGACTACCGCTACGCGATCCACCGGTCCCTGTACATCGGCGACGTCCTCTACACGATCTCCCAGGCGATGGTCAAGGCGAACGCCCTCGCGGATCTGTCGGAACTCGCTTCCATCGTGTACGCGTGAGCCGGAGGACGCCGTTGGGGGTTCGACCGAAGAAGCCGGTGTCGAAGGTCGGATCTCTCCGACGAAAAAGTATTTCCCTATCGCCGGAATGGTCCGCCTCGCGCCGCGGTAACTCAGTTTGGGAGAGTGCGAGACTGAAGATCTCGAAGTCGCCGGTTCGAGCCCGGCCCGCGGCATGACTTTTTCGTGCGGGTGACCCAAGCCGCCCCTCACGGACCGAGATCAACGCCCGGCCCTCTTCAGGACCGCGAGCGCGGTCGTCGTGATCCATCGGCTAGGGCGTCCGGGGACCTCGAGGCCGAAGGGATAGAAGGGGCCGCGGGTCTGGTAACCGGGATCCTGCGAGTCCGGGTGCAGGGCGTCCATGTTCCAGCTCCCGTCGCGGTTCCGCATCCCTTCGAGCCGGTCCAGGGCGGGACGGATGCGGGGATCGTCGCCGTACCCGAGGGCGGTGAGCGTGTCAAGTCCGACGAGGAGGTCGTAGAAGTAGTGGACCGGATAGTGCAGCCGGTACCACGGGGCGTACGGCGTCCGGCCTTCGCGGAGGAGACCGCGGTCGAGGTAGAAGTCCGCGCCCCTCTCGATCGCACGCCGCATCGGCGGCGACCGCGCGGCGGGAGGCATTGCGGCGAACGCGGCCAAGGCCTCCCAGGCGTCGAGGGTCCCCGTGCGGGATGGGAAGCAGTGCCAGCCCCCGTCCGGCTTCTGATGCCGGACGAGCCAGTCGCTCGCGGGACGCAGACGCGGATCCTCTCGGTATCCGAATCGGACGAGCATCCGTACCGCGTTCCCGGTGAAGCACACCTCGCTGCCGCGATACCCCAGGCCGCCACTCGGTGCGGCGAAACGGCGAAGGAACAAGTCCACGGACTTCCGAATCCTCGAGTTCCTCCCCGACACCCCGAGCTCGGAGAGGACGAGGAGACGCCAATTCGTCGCGATGTACTTCGGGCGGTACAGCTCGAAGGCCGAGGTACCCGCGGTGTCCCATTGATCCTGGGGGTGCTGGAAGCGGAGGATCTGGGCCGCCCAGCCCTTCCGCCCATTCTGCTTCGTCGCGCGCAGGACGTCGGGATCATCCTCCGGTCGATCGAGCAGTTCCCGCAGGACCCGAAGCCGGACGCTGGGGTCCGCCGCATCCCCGAGAAGCCAGTCCCGGAGTCGACGTGAGAGGGCCATGCGACGGAAGAACGGGGGACCGGTATTTAGTCCCGCGAACTTGGAACGACGGCGTCCACAGGGAATGCCCGCGCCAGTGGACCGGGGTCGGTCGCAGAACCCGCCTTGCCGCGAGCCCGTCCGGCAACCTTTTTATCGGAAGAGCCGTTCGTCGCTCGTCCCGCCTTAGCTCAGCCTGGTCAGAGCGGGTGACTGTAGAGTGCTCCCGCGCACACGGCGTGCGCGGTGCCCGCTGGCATCATCAGGCCCCCGGTTCAAATCCGGGAGGCGGGACTTACATTTCCCCGCCAGGTGGCGCATCCGCCAATCCCTGGTATATGTTCATATACTACATTAACACATACCTAGCATCGATGCAGGCGCCGCCCATGCCCCCGAAGCTAGAACACAAGGGGCCTACCCTGGGAACATTGCACATGGTCGAGTCCGTCCTTCGGAAATCCGACGAACCGCTCAGCCTCAACCGGATCAAGAGCCTCCTGCCGCGAAAGATGATGCACGCCGCCCTTCGGGAGGCGATTGACCACTACAAGCGTCTGGGCTGCGTGGCCGAAGGTTCGAAAGGCGTAATGTGGACGCTCAACGTCGAGCCCGAGTTCTGGAAGGTCGTAGGGACTTGGGAGGCTCGTTGAGCTGGCCCGTTTCACCGCAAGCGGGGTCCGGTTGGGACCTCGCGCGCGTTCCGCCGAGGCGAGCCTTCAGCCGAAACAGCGGAAGAAGCTTCAGTGGTGGATCGCGCGTCTGAAGCAAGACGTGTTCGCGGGAGACCAGATACCGAAAGACCGGATTCCGCTTCAGCTCGCGACGCGCAGCGGTCTTCCGTTTCCCATCGGGAACGTGTGGCGGTTCGAGTTGCCGCTGGCATATCGCGGCGTCTACACGGTTCATTCAGCACCCGGACCTGGCACCGTCGTCCTAATCCTCGAGATCCTGTCGCATAAGGAATACGAGCGGTTATTCGGGTATCGGTAGGTCCCACGCGGGGATCTGCTTCTCAATCCATGGGAACTCTCAGGTACCCGTGCACGTCGGCGAGGGCACCAAGATAGCGTGGCGAAGTAGGCGGGACCCCTCCCCCTGGCAGTCGTGGGTCGCCACGTTCAAACGTCGGAACGGGATGGCCCATACATGGCCGGATTCCCGGGAATCATCCGCAAGCTCCCGCAGGCCGATGCGCCGTTCCCCGGAATCACGCTCAGGCTCCTCCAGGGACCCACCGCGTGCGCGACGTTCGTCGAGGCGATGGAGGACGCCGACATCCCGGAGCACTCCCACGGACCGCAGTGGGGAGTGATCGTGGCAGGTGAGCTCGTCCTGACGATCGACGGGAAGACGCGCGTGTACCGCCCTGGAGAGGAGTACTACGTCCCCGCGGGAGTGCCACACGCCGCGAAGCTCCGACGCGGGGTCCGGGTCGTGGACTTCTTCGACGATCCGAAACGGTACCGCCCACGCGCCGACTGAGCCGGCGAGATGGGTCCGCCCGCAAAGGCGAGGATTCCGTCCCGGTTCGCGAACTCCCTGCCAACTGCGGGCGACGATACCGGACGGGGGCCCGCAACCTCGGGGAGACCCGGGCATGCGTCGCTTCTCTCCACGGGGGGCCCGTTCAGAACATCGGCGTCTGCGCCCGCGCAATCTGGGCGCTGATCCGGTCGATGTACTCCTTCATCCGCGCGAGGATCGTCCGCGCCTGAATCACCCCGAGGATCCGGCCGTCCTTGACGACGAGGACGCGACGCGTCCCTTCCTTGGACATGATCTGGGCCACCTCGCCGATCCCGATGCTCGGGTCCACGGACACGAGGTCCCGGCTCATGATTTCCTCGAGGCGGACCGTCGCGGGATCCCGTGCCTCCGCGACGACCCGCGCGAGCACATCCCACTCCGTCACGATACCCGCCGGCTCTCCCTCGGCGGACGTCGCGATCACGAACCCGTGGCGGCGATCCCGCATGAGCCGGGCAGCCTCGAGGACGGAGACCTCGGGCCGCAAGGAGATGAAGTCCTTCTCGACGATGTCCTTCGCGTAGAGGACCATCCACGTCGCAATAGGGCGTCCGGGGACTTAGCCCTTCCTCCATCCGGAGGAGAGAACAGTACATCTAGCGGGAGCGGTTTCGCCGGGGTCGATGCGGGTCGGAGGCGTGAGCCGCGCCGCCCTCTTCGCGCCCGTCCTGGTCATCGGCGCGCTCCTCGTCGCGGTCGGTGCGGCCTCGGCCCACGCGGAGTTCGTCTCGTCCACCCCCGGACCCTTCGAGATCTGGACCTATGCTCCCTCGAGCGTCACGGTCACCGTGTCCGAGGCGGTGCAACCCGGGTCCGCCCTGATCCTGGTCACGAACCTGACCGGCTCCCGGGTGGACCAGGGAGCGACCGTCCTCTCGCCCGCGGACCCGACGACCTTCTCCGTCGACACGCCCGGGATCGGCCCGAGCGTGTACACGGTCACCTGGAGCGCGATCTCCGCGGACGACGGCCATTTCGACGTCGGGACGTTCTACTTCATCGTCCGCAACCCGGACGGGACCCTGCCGGGCCCGTTCCCCCAGGGGAGCGGCGCGACCTCGGTCGAGCTTGTGTCGCCCCTGGACGTGGCCCTGCGCGCCCTCCAGTTCGGCGGGTTCAGCGTGGCCTTCGGCACCCTGATGTTCGTGCTCCTCATCTGGGAGCCCGCGCGCTCCGACCTCAAGGGCGCGGAGGCAGGGTCGGCGAGAGCGGCGGAACGGATCCTCCTGCGCTTCGCGCGGTGGGGCGCGCTCGTCTTCGTCGTGGCCGTCGGCGCCTCGTGGGCCGGCAACCTGCTCGCCGCTCCTCCCGCGACCCTTGCGGGCGCCGTCGGCTCCACCTACCTCCTGTCCTCGGCTCTCCGCGTAGCGTTCGGGCTCGCCTTCCTCGGCTTGGTCACCGGGACCCTCCTCCGGCCGACCCCGGCCTGGGAGGGCGGCGGGCGGCCGTGGACGCTCCTCGCGGCCCTCGTCGTGGGGCTCGCGGCGATCCTCGCCGAGAGTTTCGCCACCCACAGCGCGATCGTGGAAGAGGGTTGGCCCTTGGGACCGCTCGCGGATGCCGCACACTTGTACGGCGTGGCCCTGTGGGTCGGAGGCCTCCTCGCGGTCGTGCGCGTGCGGGGTCCGCTCCTCCGCAGCCTGTCCCCCGCCTTCGCGGCGGTCGCCCTCGAGGCGTTCTCCCGGTTCGCGATGCTCGCCGTGGTCCTCGTCGTGGTGGCGGGCACCGCTCTCGGCGTCCTCCTCGTGGGCAGCCTCGGGGCCCTCGTGGACACGGAGTACGGCTGGGTCGTGCTCGCGAAGATCGGCCTCCTCGTGCCGATGGTCGCCCTCGGCACATGGAACCGGCGCAGCCTTGCACGGTCGAGGGCGGACGGCAGTCGTGCGAGGGACATGGCTCCCGTCGCCCGCCGCGTCCGGGCGGAGGCCGCGCTCGGTGCGGGGGTCCTCGTCCTGGCGGGCCTCCTCACGAGCCTGAACCCCGCCGCGCTCCCTCCCGCGAACCCGACCTTCACCCTGAGCGGGACGGATGCTGGCCTGTATGCCGTGTTCCAGGTCTTCCCGTATCCTTCCGGACCGGGGAGCTACCTCTTCACCCTGGAAGCGTGGCTCGCGGACAACGGTTCGAACGTCATCGACGTCGTGAACGGCTCCGCGAACCTCACCTTCCGGCCGCCGGGGGGCGGAGCGCCCCAGACGGTCACGATGGAGGGCCCCCACGGCCTCAACCACTTCTACTACGGCCCCACAGGGATCCTCTCGGAGGCCGGGACCTGGGAGATCGACGCGCGGGTCGTCCGCACGAGCGGCCCCGTCGCGGACTTCGTCTTCCGCGTGACGCTCCGGGGCTGAGCCCGGACCTTGCGCCGCGATTTTGTCAACGCCCGCCGTCGCCCAAACCTATTAGTAGTCTGACGCGGAATTTGGATTTGTCAGACAAGGGTCAGACTGACCCTGATGGGATGGGCATGGGTCTACTCCGTTGGCTCCTCTGGCCGCGCCGCTCGAAACGCGACGAAGACGAGGAAGAACCCCGCAGGAAGAACGCCCGTCAGAAGGGGCGCCGGACGGATCCGGGTGTCTACCGCATCGAAGTCGACGGCGAGGCGGGCCACCTCCGCGGGGAAGGGCCGCCCTTCTCCTTCTGGGGCTCGTCGCGAATCATCCTGATCCTCTCCTTCCTCCTGTGGTGGATTCAGCCTGCCGGGCCGATGATCGCGGGCTACGTGGGCGGACGTCGGGCCGGCTCCGCCATGAAGGCCGTGGTCGCTGCCCTCCTCCCCGTCGTCGTGATCTTCGCCGCGAACGCGGTGTACTCCCACAACGTCGCCGCGCAGCAGATCGACTTCGTCGCGAGCCTGCCCAACGTCGTGGGCGACGGCGCGGCGAGCATCCTCCCCTTCCTCGCGCCGTACAAGGACTTCCTCGTGGCCTACATGGTCGGGTTCGTCAAGGCGCTCCAGTTCACGTTCGGGATGGGGACGAACGGGTACCTGATGGTCATCATCTTCTCCTACATCGGCGGGCTCATCGCGGAGCAGACCCGGCGCGAACTCTACTACCGCCAGGGGTCGAGCCAGACCGTCGGCGTGAACCTCGTCCAGCCGGTCCTCGCGGGCCGCCACCACGAGGACGTCTACGAAGAGGAGGACGAGGAGCTCCAGGAGTTCCGCCGCCCGCTGCGCGCGCGGGCCCATGCGCGCGGCACGTCCGCGCGGGGCCGAGGGTCCCGCCGCCACGGTGCACCCGTCCGGTTCGACGATTATCACAAGCTCTCCGCCGAGGCGGACGAAGGGCGCTCCAGCCGGCGCGTGAGCCGCGCCCGGGATCGGGACGAGGACGAGGAAGAAGAAGTCGCCGTCCGCCATGCGGCCCGAGGGCGGCACGAGGAGCATCGCCGCCATGCTCGCGAGGCCCGGGGATCCGAGGACGACGAAGCCGAGGACGAGGACGACGAAGCCGTTGAGCGGCGCGAGTCGAAGGAGAAGGAGGCCCGCCGTCCGAGACTTCGCTCCCACGACGAGGAGGTCGCGCTCCAACGGTTCGTCGAGCGTGCGCTCCGGAATTACGATCACTCGAAGCTGTGAGGCCCGCCTCAACCCCAACCCTTAAATTGGACGCGGTCCTCGCGCAGGGCGGATGTTTTGTCCGAAGTGCGGATCCCTCATGTTCCCGGTCAAGGGCGGGAGACTGCACTGCAACTCGTGTGGGATGGAGCGGTCCGTGTCCGGAAAGGACGTGACCGTGACTCCCGTGTCGCGCCAGGGGAAGGAGAAGCCGACGGAGACGCTCGTCCTCGATGAGATCACGGAGACCCTTCCCAAGACCCGAGTCGAGTGCCCGAAGTGCGGTCACTACGAAGCCTTCTGGGTCATGCGCCAGACGCGGGCCGCGGACGAGCCAACGACGCGGATCTACCGCTGCACGAAATGCGGACACACCTGGCGCGAGTACTGAAGGACGGAGCGCGGCACGCGGGAACCTTTATTACGGTTCATCTGATTGTCCGCCGAAATCCTGGGGGAGATGGATGTTCGAAGCGAAACTGAAAGCGGAGGTCCTCAAAGAGGTCGTCGACGTGGTCTCGACCCTCGTGGACGAGGCCAAGTTCAACGTCGGCAAGGATTCCGTCACAATCAAGGCGGTCGATCCGGCCCACGTGGCCATGGTGGACCTCTCCCTCGACCGGGGCGCCTTCGAGAGCTTCAAGGCGGACGAGACGGAGCTGGGGATCGACATGGACAAGATGAAGGAGATCCTCCGCTTGGCGAAGTCGGGCGAGGTCATCTCGATCAACCATGACGAGGACAAGAACCGCCTGATCGTCGCCGTCGGGAACACGACGCGCCGGATGTCCCTCGTCGACACGGCCGGGATGAGCGACCCCAAGGTCCCCAGCTTGAACCTCCCCGCGAAGCTCATCGTCCGCACGGACGAGCTCCGCCAAGCGATCCGTGCGTCCGAGAGCGTGAGCGACCACATCGCCCTCAAGGCCTCCCCGGAGGGCTTCGAGATCGTCTCCGAGGGCGACACGGACACGGTGAGCCACATGGTCCCCAAGGACATGCTCGAGGAGCTCCAGGCGAAGGAGGCCGTCCGCTCGCTGTTCCCCCTGGACTACTTCTCGAACATGGTCAAGGCGATCAGCTCCGCGCCGACCGTGGCCCTGTATCTGGGGACGGACTACCCGGTGAAGATGGAGTTCAAGATCGCCGCGGGCAAGGGAGAGGTAAAGTACTTGCTTGCTCCTCGCATCGAAAGTGAGTAAGTAGATATAATTCAAAGATATTTCTAACTGAATTGTCATAATTCCGCTCGTAAATTTGCAGACAGATTGGGCGGGTTGACGTCAGGCCTGCATGAACACAGCGTGTCGTGGCCAGATCCCTATCCTAGGGCGCCCCTGAAGGTCGACGTGCATCACGCGTCGGTCCTGGCTTGCCTTGGTGGCCTCGTCGACGGGGACGGATACTTCAAAATCACGAAGAATTACCGGACTCCTGGGACCAAACATCCTTACTACGCCACCGTGCTTGGACTGGCTCAGCTCTGGCCGGGGGTAGCGGTCCGCATTTTCGCTGACACGCTCGGCGGCGAGGTGAAACAAGTACTCACGCAGCGCGGGACACGGATGGCGCGATTCGAACTTGGGGGGAAGATGGCGGAGTCAGCTGCGCGTCGGTTGGCGCCATTCCTGCTTGCGAAGAGAACCCAGGCGCTCCTGTTCCTCGAAGCGCTTCGGTTGAGACCGAAAAGGCACGGCAGGACGCTTGGGACGGAGAGAGGCCACGAGGACGTCGAGAAGGTCGCCCAGGCACTGGTGTCGGTCCAAGGGGGTTTGTGGAACTTCTCAACGGGAAGCGTGATACTGGCCGCGTCCGTGCACGGCTATGGCTCCCTCACTCCGCTCGAACTGGGATGGACCCGACAGGAAATCCTCGCTTATCTTGCCGGAGTGATGGACAGCGATGGGAACTTCAGAATCTCCCGGCAGCGTGTTTCGGGAATGCGTTGGCCCCACTACCGGACAAACATCCGGTGCGCCCAAGTCATACCATCGCCTGCAATTGGGTTGCTCGCTCAGACTTTCGGCGGTCGAATCTCAACAAAGCGAGGACGGAAGCCAAACCACAGAGATCTCACCTCTTGGAATCTCCACGACAGGGCGGCATCTCCCGCAATCGAGGCGCTCCTGCCATATCTTCGTGTGAAATGGGCTGAGGCTTGTCTTCTTCTTGAACTGAGGCACTTGAAATCTCTTGGAAAGGAGGATCTAACAGAGTGGCAGCACTGGGCGCGATGGCAGCGTCCAATCAACATGCGGAAGCGCTCCTATTCGGCCCGTCAGGTTGCCGAGTTCGAGCGAGTTCGCCAAACCCTGTTGGCGCTTCACGAAGTCGGCCGGTCTTTGCGACCTAGCGTCCCTGCAAGGCCAGGCTCAGCAGCGTATCCGACGAGTGCTTGCAGTAGTCTGTCGCGTTCTCGATCCCCTCGAGCAGATCGTTCAGGATGACCACAATACCCGGGTTCGTGTGGATCTTCACGAGGATCTTGCGGTTCGAGAAGTAGAGGTCGTCCACCACGTTCTCCAGGCGCTTGACCTCCTCGCGCGCCTTCATCATGCGGTCGTAGTCGACCCCGTACACGTCGATCATCGCCTTCAAGGCCCGCGCGCAGTCGAGGGTGTTCTTCGTCATCTCCTTGAAGGAGCTCCAGACCTCGGGTGGGATCGTCACGCCCGTCTCCTGGAGGAGGTCGATGTTCTTCCCGGAGACTTTGAGCCAGTCCGCGATGAGGTCGACCGAATGCACGAGCCGCATGAGGTCCTCGCGGTCCTTCGGCGGGAGCTCGCCCCGGCTCAGCTCCTGCACAAGGCTGATCTCCACGTTGTCCGCGGCCTTCTCGTTCAGGATGAGCCGCTTGAACGCGCTCGCGAGCTCGTCCCCACGGCCGCGGACCGCCGCGTCCGTGATGTTGTCGAGCTCCTCCGCTGCGTCAACGACCTTGGTCACATGCTCCTTGACCATAGCCAAGGCGCGCGACTCCCGCCGGTTCCGGAACCATTCGAGCTGGCTCTTGTCACTCAAGCTTCAACGCCTCCTGGAGACCCGCGTAGGGACGCGGGTAGACCAGGATGTTCGTCTCGTGGAACGAGACCATAACATCCCGGGCGCTATTAAGACTTTGAGAGGTAGGGACATCGATGGAGACCAGGTCCGAGGTGAAGAGACGCACCTGGAGGCGTTCCGTGGCTCCGAGGAAGTGTCGGCCCTCGACTCGACCGGGGATCACGTTGCCGAATCCCTCCTTCGTGATCGTGAGCCACTCCGGCCGCGCGGCGAGCACGACGGGGTCGCCTTCGAGGAGGCCCTTCGCGGGCACGCGGAGGACGTAGCCGCTCCGCAGCTCCACGAACGCCCAGTCCGCGCGGATGCGGCGCACGGCGCCCTCGAGGAAGTTGCTCTCCCCGACGAAGTTCGCGGTGAAGACCCCCTGCGGGTGGTTGTAGAGGCGCTCGGGAGGACCCTGCTCGACCGTCTGGCCCTTCCTCATGACGACGACGCGGTCCGCGACGGACATCGCCTCCTCCTGATCGTGGGTCACATGGATCGCGGTGAGCCCGAGGTCCTTCACGATCCGACGCAGCGCGTAGCGAAGGTCGAGACGCACGCGCGTGTCGAGAGCGGACAAGGGCTCGTCGAGCATGAGGAGGCGCGCGCGGTTCGCGAGGGCCCGGGCGAGCGCGACCTTCTGCTGCGAACCGGTGCTGAGCTCCGCCGGGAACAGGCCACGCTCCTGGAGCATCTGCACGAGCTCGAGGACCTCCTTGCCCACGTGGTCCACGTCGGCGGGGGTGCGGTCGTGGACCCAGGGACCGTAGGTGGCGTTGCGCCAGACGTTCATGTGCGGGAACAGGACGATGTTCTGGAAGACGTACCCGAGGTCGCGGTCCTCGACGCCCAGGTTCGTGACGTCCTTCCCGTCGACGAGGACCCGTCCTTCCGTCGGCTCCCAGATTCCGGCGAGGAGCTTGATCAGGGTCGTCTTCCCGCAGCCACTCGGGCCGAGGATGGCGACGTACTCGCCGTCCTCGATCGTGAGGTCGCCCTTCTCGAGGGCGGTGATGCGCCCGAACCGCTTCGCCAGTCCGACGGCCTCGATCCGGGGCACGTCACTCGACCTCCAGCGCCGCGGCCACGCCGCCTTTCGGAACCGGGAACAGGAGAATGTGTTCCCCGGGCATCACGACGAAAACGGGGTCGCCTTCCTTTACCCAGTTCGCCTGGGCCGTGAGCGGCTTGACCTTGAGGACGCCCATGGGTTCCGTTCGGACCTCCAGGGAGATCCGGCGGCCCATGAAGAGCCGGCGCTCGACCACGCCCTCCACGCCCTGGCCCGCGGCCCACTCCTGAGCCTGGATCCCGCAGGCCTCCGCGCGGATCCCTGCGAGGACCGTGCCCTCGAGCCCCTCGCGCTTCGTCGCCGTGAGGTTCGTCCCGCCGGCGACGAGGCGAACGGCGCCGCCGTCCGCGGGGAACGAGCGGGCCTCGAAGAAGTTCATCTCGCCCAGGAAGTTCGCGACGAACGGGGAGGACGGCCGGGAGTAGACCATCTCCGACGGGCCCACCTCGATGAGCTCCCCGTTCCTCAGGACCGCGATTCGGTCCGCGACGACGAGGGCCTCTTCCTGGTCGTGGGTCACATGGATCGTCGTCGTCCCGACATGGCGGATGAGGTCCCGCAACTCCGCCCGGAGCTCGATCCTCAGGCGGGCGTCGAGGGCACGCAGCGGCTCGTCGAGCAAGAGGACCTCGGCATCCGCGGCCAGGGCCCGCGCGAGCGCGCACCGCTGCTGCATGCCACCGCTGAGCTCCCTCGGATAGGCCCCAGCGCGGTCGATCAGATGGACCATGGACAGCATCTCACGGGCGAGGACGTCCCGCTCTCCCTCGGGCCATCCCTTGACCGTCGGCGAGAATGCGGTGTTCTCCCAGACGCTGAGATGCGGAAACAGGGAGTAGGTCTGGGGCATGAACGCGACCTGGCGCTCGTCGGGAGGGAGCCTCGTCACGTCCCGGCCGTCCATGCGGATGCGTCCCTCGTCGGGGTCCAGGAGACCCGCGACCGTGCGCAGGAGCGTCGTCTTGCCCGCGCCGCTCGGCCCAAGCACGACGAGGTACTCGCCGTCGCGGATGCGCAGTCCGACATCCTTCAAGGCGTGCTTCGGCCCGAACGACTTCGAGAGCCCCTCGAGGACGACCTCAGCCATGGCCTCGCCTCCGTTCGAGCGCGAGCCGAAGCGCCAGGATCGCCGCGAAGGACACGAAGAGGAGGACGAGCTGGGCGAGGGCCGCCTGGTAGTAGTCCTTCGTCTTCGTGATCAGGTTCACGATGAGGATGGGGATCGTCTCCGTGGACGTGGAGACGGCCTGCGTGGCGCCCGTCTCCCCGAGGGAGCGCGTGAAGGCCATGATCGAGCCCGCGAGGACCGCGGGCCGGATCGCGGGGAAGAGCACCCGCCGGAAGACCTGGACGGGCTTGGCTCCCAAGGTCCGGGCCGTCTCCTCTGTGGCCGAGTCGAGCTGCTCGAGCGCGCCGACCGCGTTGCGGACGACGAAGGGGAACGTGAACGCCACGTGCGCCAGCGTGACGAGGACGACGTCCGATGGGACGATCGCTCTCTGGGAACCCCAGAACAGGCTCAAGGAGATCCCGAGCGCGGCGCTCGGCACGATGTACGGGATGTTCACGAGCGCGTCGAGGAGCTTCCCGAGACGCCGGAACTTGCCGCGGGTGATCAGGATCGCGAGCGGGACGCCCGTCGCGAGGTCGATCGCGGTCGCCACGCCGCCGACGAGGAAGGAGACGCCGACCGCGCCCCAGAAACGGCCCCAGTCCAGGGCCGCCGTCGGGGTCGCGACGGCGAGGAACAGGAGAAAGAAGAAGGAGGGAATGAGGATGAAGAAGACGAAGAACCCCATCGCGCCGATGTCCCGGAGCCGCGGGAACACCCCCTTGCTCAACTTCCGCTCGACCTTCGGGCGGACCCGGCGGAGCGGGATCCGGAGACGCACGGCGATGTACTTCACGCCGACGAGGAGGCACAGGCTCAGGACGATCATGAGCGCGCTCACGAAGGCCAAGGCGGGGCCCAGCGCGGGATCGGCCCCCGCCAGGCTCTTCCATGTCCCGATGAGCGCGGTGCCGTTGAAGACGTTCTGGTCGACCGCGCCGATGAGGGTGAGGGCCGTCAGCGCGCCGCCCGTGTCGCTGAGGGCCTTCGCCAGGACGAGGAGGAGGCCCGTCGCCATCCCGGAGCGGAACATCGGGAGGGTGATCGTGCGCGCGGCGGTGAGGCGGCTCGCTCCGGCGGCCCGCGCCGCGTTCTCGTACTCGATGTCGATCTCCTCGAGGATCGCGGCCAGGGACCGCACCATGTAGGGGAATGTCGTCGTCAGGTGCAGGAAGACGAGGATGAGGAACGCGTTGCTCGTGATCCCGAGGGCTCCCGGCGGGAACTCGGTGATCTTTGAGGTGGCGCCCCAGAAGAGGACCACGCTGAACCCGAGCCCGGCGGTCGTCACCGCGAGGGGCGAGTCGATGAGGGTGTTGAACCAGCTCTTCCCGCGGAAGTCGTGCCGGACGATGAGCCAGGCGATAGGCAGGCCGGCGAGGAGATCGAAGGCGGCGACGACGAGCGCGACGCCGAACGAGAGCCAGAGGGCGGGCAGGATCAGGGAGGACTTCGTCGGGTCCGAGAGGACGGTCCCGACGCTCCCCCAGTCCGCCAGGACGTAGCCGAGGACGAAGAGGGTCGGGAGGAGGACGAGGAGGAGGAAGAAGCCGACGATCCACCCGTACCAGACGCGCAGGGACCACCGTGTGGAGACCGCGCGAAGAAGGCGCGACCGCCAGTCCATCGGGACCGGATGGGCGGGGGCCCCCGGCGACCGGGCCTCCGGGGGTGACTCGGGGATCCCCATGGACGCCCTCCAGGGATCAGCGGCCCTTCACGACGATGTCCTCGAGGATGTTCGCGACGTCCTCGCAGCGGTCCGTGACGATTTCCAGGTTTTCGTAGATCTCCTTGAACTTGATGATCCGCATCGGGTCCCCGGTCTTCACGAGCTCCCCGATGGACGTCATGAGCAGATCGTCCGCGACGTTCTCGAGGCGGTTGACCTCGATCGTGCACGCCATGACCGCGTCCTGGGCCTTGTGATCCCGGACGGACCGCACGCCCGCCCGGATCTGCTCCGTCGCCTTGAGGATGATCTCCGCGAAGTCCGTCATCGGCTTCGTCGGCTTGTCGATCTCGTAGATCGCGAGGCGCGTCGCCGTCGCGTGAATGTAGTCCAGCACGTCATCGAGCTTGGACGCGAGGCCGCTCAGGTCCTCCTTGGCGAGGGGCGTCACGAAGGCGCGGTTCAGGGAGCCGTAGATGTGGTGGACGATCTCGTCCCCGCGGTGCTCCAGATCCTTGATCTTCTTGCGGTGATCCGCCAGGTGCGGGAAGTCGTCGAAAAGGGCGCGCAGCGCCCGGGCCCCGTTGAGCACGTTCTCGGCCTCGGCCTCGAGGTCATCGAAGAACTGCTTCTCCTGGGGAGTCATCCATTCCTTGATGTCCAATGTGCCTCCACTCCCGAGGCCCCCGTAGAAATCCGCGGCCTATATAGCTTCCCGAGAAGCCCCCCCGCCGGCGGCGCTCGGCTCAGGCCTTGCCTTCCAGGGCGCCGAGGTCCACGCCGCTGTCCGCGAGTTGCTTCATGAGCTGGCGGCGCATCTTGCGGTTGCCCGCGAAGCCCTTGATCGCCTTGCGGGACATCTCGTAGTGCCGGAGGAGCTCCTTGACCTCGCGCGGCGAGACGCCCGCGCCGCGGGCGATGCGCTGGACTCGGGAGGACTTCACGAGCTTCGGGTCGGTCATCTCCGCGTCTGTCATGGAGTCCATGATGATCCTGAAGCGGCGCAGCTTCGCCTGCGTACCCTCGACCTCCTCGTCCTTCACCTTCGCGGAGACGCCGGGGATCAGGCTCGCGAGCTTCTTCATCGGGCCCATGCCCGTGAGCATGTCGATCTGGTCGTACATCTCGTGGAGGGTGAACTTGCCCGCCATGATCTTCTTCGTGAGCTCCTCGGCCTTCGCCTCGTCGATCGCCTCCTGGGCCTTCTCGAGGAGGGTCTCCAGGTCGCCCATCCCGAGGAGGCGGGAGATGAAGCGAGGGGGCTCGAACTTCTCCAGGTCGTCGATCTTCTCGCCCACGCCGATGAAGACGATCGGGGCCTTGACCTCCGCCACAGCGGAGAGGGCCCCTCCGCCCTTCGCAGTGCCGTCCAGCTTGGTGACGATGACCCCGCTGATGCGGACCGCGTCGTGGAACGCCTTCGCCTGCGGCCCGGCCTGCTGCCCGATCGTGGCGTCGATCACGAGCAGGCGCTCGTCCGCCTGGACGGCCTTCGCGACCGCCTCGATCTCCTGGATGAGGTCGGGCTCGAGGGCATGGCGGCCGGAGGAGTCCACGATGAGGATGTCCATCGCCTCCAGGGCCTTGACGCCCGCCTTCGCGATACGGACGGCGTCCTTCTCCTTCGGGTCGCCGTAGAAGCCCGCGTTGATCTGCTCGGAAAGCTGCTTGAGCTGGTCGTAGGCCGCGGGGCGGTGCACGTCCGCGGCGACGAGCCCGACGGAGAGGCCCTTCTTCTGGAAGAACTTCCCCAGCTTCCCCGCGGTCGTCGTCTTGCCCTGCCCGTAGAGGCCGACGAGGAGCATCCGCTGCTTCTGGAGCGGGACCTCCCGCGAGGACCCGAGGATCCTGACGAGCTCCTCGTAGATGATCCGGACGACGTGCTCTCGCGGGCTCATCCCGGGGGGCGGCGCATCGTTGAGCGCGCGGCGCTGCAGCTCCTTCGTGATCAAGAGGGCGAGCTGCACGTTGACGTCGGCCTGGATCAGCGCGCGCTGGATGTCGCGGACGATCTCCTTGATCAGCGCCTCGTCGATGTAGCTCGAACCCGCGATCTTGCGAAGCGCGGCCCGGAGGGAGTCGCCGAGCTTCTCGAGGACCATCGGACGCCTCCAAGAAACGTTACGGCTTAAGGTTGAGGGCTCACGCCGAAGCGGAATACGCGTCCGCGTGGGACAGAAAAAGGGAAGGGAGGGCTAGCCTTGTCAGAAGGGATGGGATGCACTCTAACGAACTAGCCCAAAATTCCCCCGATAAGTTATCCTCGAAGGCGTATTTAACATTTTGTAAAGACGCCGGGGAGGCCGGGCCGCCGCCATCCCTTTGTCAGAGGTATCCGGACTTCTGGAGCATCATCAGGTCTTCCGTGGACAGCTTCTCGCCCTTCTTGAACCTCTCGTAGATCTCCTCGGCCTGCCGCTTCGCGTCCACTTCCTCGACCTGGCCGGGCACGTTGTGGTTCTTCATCCAGATCCCGTGGATGATCTTGTCGTAGTCGTGGACCTCGCGGATGTGCTCGATGTGCTTGCGGTGCTCCTCGTCCGCGAGCATTTTCGTCTTGATGAACTCCTCCTGCGCCTGGTCCGCCTGGCGGCGTAGCTCGTCGCTCTGCTCGTAAAGGGCGGACATCTGGTCGTGCTCGGCCTGGGCCTGCTCCGCGAGCTCCGATACGCGCTTGTGGGCCGCCTCGGCCTTCTCCCGCGCCGCCTTGAGCTCCTCGCGGACCTTGGCGACCTCCTCGTTCTCCTCGAGGGCCTTCTCGAGCTTCTTGATCTCCGCCTGGACGCGGGCCATCTCCTCGATGAGGGCGCGCTCCTTCTCCGCGCTGAGGACGGAGGTCATCTGCCTGAACTCGAGGGCCTTCAGGTCCCGCCGCAGCTTGCTCTCCGGGATCGCCCCGCGCGGCAGCTTCCTCCGCTTGACGTCGTTGAGCCCGTCGAGGAGCTCGTTGACCTTCTTGTTCCAGACGTCCCGCTCTTCCTTCGCGACCTTGACCAAGGCGTTGAGCTCGTCCCGCTTGATCCGGTGCTGGGTCGCCTCCTCGACGAGGGAACGGACCTGCGCGTTGAGCTGGTCCCGCTTGTCGACCCAGTCCCGGGTCTTGTCGTTGAGCTCGTCCCGCCGTCGGCGGTGGCGCTCCGCCTCCTGGTTCTCCCTCTCCCGTTTCAGCTGCAGTTCATCCAGCAAGGGCGATCCTTCCGCGCCGCGGATCTCGGAGGTGGTGCGAAAAAGCCCTTGACATATAAAACTTCCCGGTCCGCGGACCTCCATGGAGCCCGGCCCATCCGATAACAATGTCGCAAAGTCCATGAGCGTCCCGCCCGATGGGAGCGGGGTCGAATGCGTCCGATCGCCGTGTCCCTCCTCCTCGTCCTCGCGGGCCTCTGCGTGCTCGCGGCGACGGTCGGCCCTGCCACGAACCCGCGGGAGTTCCCGGTCCACGCGAGCGCGTCTCCGGCCCTCTGGCTCGGCGTAGACAAGGACCCGGTCGGCCGCAACGATAGCCTCACCTACACGATCTGGGTCAACGTAAGCGGGAGCGGACAGATCCAGTCCGCGTTCCTGAACCTTTCCTTCCCAAGCTACCCGAACCGGACCTCGCCCGCGATCCTCCTGATCAGCGGCGCCGCGACGGTCCCGCCCGGATGCCTCCGACTCGCGGACGACGCGTGGCAGTGCTTCAGCCTACGGGCGGGGGACGCATACCGATGGTCGATCCCCGCGAACGTCTCGGAGGACGCCTCGTTGGGCTACATCCAAGAGGGGAACGCGACCCTCGTCGCGCAGACGGGGAGCGCGAGCGAGACCCTGACCGCCGCCGTCGGGGTGTACATCGCCGGCGCGAGGATGGAGATCCGGATTTCCTCCGAGCCGGCGTTTTCGGCGCGGGCGGGAGATCCCATCCGGTTCTGGGTCAACGCCACGAACATTGCGGACGTCGAGGCGAACCAGACCGCGAATGCCACGGCGAACGACGTCATCCTGACCGTCGTCCTGGATCCGTGGCTCCGCCTCGGGCCCGGATCGCCCCCGCTGACGAAGACCGCGGCGAGCCTGACCCCGGGGAGCACCCTCGCCTACGAGATCCAGGTCATCGTGCAGGACAACACGACCCCCGGGACCTTCGTCGGGATCCGGGCGAGCCTGGTCTACGAGGACTTCAACGGGTATGTTCCCCGGCCGGGGGGCCTTTCCGCGCGGATCTACATCCGCGCCGCGGACGTGGTCTCGGGACCGAACCTGATCGCGGGGGCCGCGATCGGCCTCGTGGCCATCGTCGCGACCCTCGTCGTCCTCCTCTACCTGGGCCAGCGACGCCTCACGATCGAGGAGGCGTTCCTCATGCACCGGAGTGGCGTCCTCCTCTACCACGTGAGCCGGAACCCGGACCTGAGGAAGGACGACGACCTCGTGGCGTCCATGTTCGTGGCGATCCAGGAGTTCGTCCGCGACTCCTTCCGGTCCGAGGCGCTGCTGGACGAGGTCTCCTTCGGGGGACGGAGGGCTGCGGTCGTCCGCGGGGACCATACGGTCCTCGCGGCCGTTATCACCCGGGGCGACGTGGCTCATGTGGTCCCACAAATGCTCGCGGCGGTGCGAGCGGTGGAGTCCACCTACGGCCACGTGCTCGACGCGTGGGACGGGCACATGGCGAAGCTCGCGGGCGTGGACCGGATCCTCAACCGCTTCCTCGCGGGCGGGTTCCGCTCCGCGTGGCGGGCGCGCCTGACCTGACGCGCTCCACGCGGGGGCTAATCGCACGCGCTGAAAAGCGTCGAAGAAGCTTTAACTACGGGCCGTCGGCTATCACCCTGCCAGGGACCGGGGACCGCCGTGTCGGGACATCAGGATGGGGATGTTCGCATGCCGAGGCCGACGCGGCCGGAGACCTCGGTCCTCGTGCGAGAGCGCCTCGCGAAGGATGCGAACGACGTGGACGCCCTGTTCGTGCTCGCCGCGATGCGGACCCAGGCCGGCCGGGTCGACGAGGGACTCTCGATCCTCGACCGGGTCCTCGTGATCGACCCGTCGTACCCGGGCGCCTGGTTCTTCAAGGAGAAGCTGCACCGGATGCGGGGCGAGCCGGACGAGGCCGCGTCCGCGCGGGTGCGGGGGGAGGCGGAGCAGGCATGAGCACGGGCCACGAGATGATCAAGCTCAAGATCTGCATGGCGGGAGAGGCGATGGTCGGGAAGACCTCGCTCATCCGCCGCTTCGTCCTCGACGAGTACGATGACCGGTACACGGCCACCCTGGGGACGAAGATCACGAAGAAGCGGGTGACGGTCGAGCACCCCGCGGACCGGCGTCCCCTCGACGTGGACCTGATTCTCTGGGACATCATGGGCACGCCGACCCTGCGGGACCTCCTCAAGGAGGCCTACTACCACGGCGCGCAGGGGATCCTGGGCGTGGCCGACCTGACGCGCACGGAGACCCTCCACGAGCTCGACGACTGGTCCCGTTCGATCCGCGAGGTGGCGGGAGACATCCCGACCTACGTCGTCGTGAACAAGGTGGACCTCAAGGAGCAGCGGCAGCTCGACGAGGCGGCGATCCAGGAGCACTGCCGCGTACGGAACGCGCCCTGGACCTACACGAGCGCGAAGACGGGAGAGGGCGTCGAGGAGGCCTTCCAGGGACTCGTGGGTCGGATCCTCCGGCACAGGGATTGAGGGTCAGGCCATCCGCCAGCGACGGTGGGCCTCTGCGCCCGTCGTGAAGCAGAAGTGGACCGTGTTGAACTCCTTCCGCAGGGAAGCCACGTCCGCGGCGACCTTCTCCGACGCCTCCCCCCGGACCGCCACGCGGGCAATCAGGGCCGCGACCTCCCGCATCTGGGGCTCCCGCATCCCGAGCCGGGTGAGTTCCTGGGTGCCCAGGCGAACGCCCGACGGCTTGACGGGGGACGTGTCCCAGGGCAGGAGGTTCTTGTTCGTGATCATGTTCGCCTTCTCCAGCGCGAGGGCGACCTTGGCCCCGCCCCCATGGGCGGAGACGTCCGTCGCGAGGGTGTGGCTCTCCGTGAACCCGTGCTTCTCCGCGAGGACCTTGATCCCCTGCTCGTGGAGGGCCTGGCCCAACGCCTTCGCGTTGCGGACGACCTGTTCGGCGTACGCCCGCCCGAACTCAAGGTGCTCCGCGAGGGCCACGCCGAGCGCGGCCATGGCATGGAGATGGTGGTTCGAAAGGACGCCGGGGAACACCGCCCGCTGGAGCCTCTTGATGAACTTCTCGTCGTCGGAGTCGGAGAGCATGATCCCGTGCTGGGGCCCGGGGAGGGTCTTGTGGGTGGATCCCGTCATCACGTCGGCACCCTCGTGGAGCGGGTCCTGGAACTTCCCTCCCGCGATCAGGCCCAACACATGCGCGCCGTCGTACCAGACCGTGCAGCCCGCCTCTTGGAAGGCGTCCCGGAGCTCGTTCAGCGGGGTGGGGAAGAGGAAGACGCTCTGGCCGAAGGCGGCCACCTTCGGCTTGACGAGCTTGATCAGGTTGGCCGTGCCGTCCACGTCGAGGTTCATCCGCTCCACGTCGAAGGGATAGTTGACCGTGTTCACACCTCGCATCCCCGCGGCCCCGAACTTCGCGGAGCTGATGTGGGCCCCGTAGCTCAGGGCCACGGAGGTCATGATGTCCCCGGGCTCCAGGAGGGCGAAGTAGACGGCCATGTTCGCGGTCGTGCCGCTGATCAGCCTCGGGTCCGCATGCCGGACGCGGAAGAGCTTCTTTGCGAGCTCCGTGACGCGGATCTCCACCTCGTCCGTGTAGACGTTGCCCTGGTAGTACCGCTCGTGGGGCAGGCCCTCCGCGTAGCGGTCCCCGAAGTCGGAGAGGAGGAGCTCGCGGGCGAGGGGGCTGATCACGTTCTCCGATGCGATCATCGGCAGGCACTGGGAGAACCAGGCGTGGTGCTTGTCGACCTGGTCCTCGATGAAGGCAACGTCCTCGTCCATGGCCCCAACCAACGCGGGGATGAGGCTTTCGAGCTAAATAGATTCGGCCGCGGCCGATGCGGAGCGCCTGGGCGGCGGCGTGGCGGGCTCAGAAACACCGTGCCTTGCCCGCGACGATCCGGTCCGTGAGCTTGTATATCTTCTCGAGCTCATCGTCCACGATCCTCTCGGCGTCCTTCTTGATCGAAGCGAGCTTCGTGCCCTTTTCGGGGATGATCTGGGCGGCGGCGGCCTGGGGCTCGTCGATCGGCTTGCCGATCTGGGAGACGATGCGGACCCAGACCTCCTTCACTTTCCCCGGGTGCTCCCTTACGATGCGCTCGGCGATGTCGAACGACAGGAGGTTGTAGAGCTTGCCCACGTGCGTGACGGGATTCTTCCCCGCGGCGGCCTCCATGGACATCGGCCGGTAGGGGGTGATGAGGCCGCTCACGCGGTTTCCGCGGCCCACGCTGCCGTCGTCCCCGTTCTCCCACGACAGGCCGGTGACCGTCAGGTAGTAGATGCCCGCGTCGTAGTTGTCGCCCGTGTTGATGTCCACCTTCACCTCACGGTCCGTGTACTTGACCGCATTGTCCAGGACCCGCTCGCGCAGCTCCTGGACGATCGCCTTGTAGTGGTCCCGATCCGGGATGTGGCGGTCCACCATCGCGGCCGCGATCGTCAGGCGGATCTTGTCCTTCTGGCGGACGCCCATGACCTTGATGTCCTGGCCGACCCCCTTGAGGTCCTTCTTCAGCGGCCCGTTGATGAGCTCCTCCGTCCTCAGGACGAGGGTCTCCGTCTCCGAGAAGGGCGCAAATCCCACGCCGAAGGACGTGTCGTTCGCGAGCTGCTTCTGGGTGTCGTAGAGGCCGCGGAGGTCCACGGAGCCCTGGCCGATCTTGCAGTCGATGACCAGGTCCGCGTCCACGTTGAGGTTCGTGGCCGTCTTCCGGATGTAGTCCCGAGCGGCCTCCACGGCCGTCGTGCGGTAGGGCAGGCGCTCGCCGTTCACGGTCGTCGTGGCGCGGCCGACGAGGATCACGTTCGCGGGCTCGAGGACGATGCCGCCCCCGAACTTGGGTGCGCTCTGGCCGCCGACGATCTCGCCCTGGTCCGTGTTGTGGTGCAGGATCCGCCCGTACCGGTCGAGGTACATCTTGCAGAGGGAGCGGGAGACGGCCTCCGCGATCCCGTCCATCATGCTGTCCGGATGGCCGACGCCCTTCCGCTCGACAATCTCCGTTCCCTGTTCTTCGATCGGCGTGTGCACGAGTTCCTCGACGAAGATGTTCCGCGTCAACGTGAGCCCCCGGAAGGCAAGCGTCGGAAACCCTGGGTGGATATATGGGTTTTGTTGTGGCGGGTGCGACCCCGTCCCAGGAATACCTGGAGAGTCATACTTATTCCTTGATAGGAATAGTCCTCTCTCCGATTCGAATGAATATCCCGAGGGTCGGAAAATTCCGGAACGAATATGTACCCCCTCTGCCCTGCCGCGAGGCATGCTGCCCGACTTGGAGGAGATCCCGCGGCTGCGGAAGGCCCTGGGCCTCACGCAGACGTCCCTCGCGCGCCTGGCGACCGTCAGCCAGTCGACGATCGTGAAGATCGAGAAGAAGCAGATGAACCCCTCCTATGACGTCGTGCGGAGGATCCACAACGCCCTGCAGGCCGAGCTGAAGAAGCAGGAGAAGAAGGCCCTTGTGGACCAGATCCAGACGCGGAAGGTGCAATCGATCGACGCGAGGATGGCCCTCGAGGCCGCCACCGCGGAGATGCGCCGCTGGAAGTTCTCCCAGATGCCCGTGTTCCACAACGGCCACTCCGTCGGCTCGATCTCGGACAAGGTGATCAACACCCTCGTCCTCTCCGGCCGGGACCCGAAGGAATTCGCGCGGATCCGTGTGGACGAGGTCATGGAGCCGGCGTTCCCCCAGGTGGACTCCAAGGCACCTGTGGAGCTGGCCGCCAGCTTGTTGCGGCACTACAACGCCGTCCTCGTCACGAGCAAGGGCGAGGTCACGGGCATCGTGACGAAGTCGGACTTGATGAAGCTCCTCTGAAGGCCGGACGGGACCGTGGCCGGGAAAGGGTCTCGGGCTCCAGTTGTTATCGTTAAATAACGATAACTTCAAGCCCTCCTGTGCGATATCCCTCGGACGGTGTCCCGATGATGGTCGGTTGCGGGTACTGCGAGAAGACGATCCATGGGAGGCCGTACCTGTACTTCTGGCACTACGAGAGCCGCGGTGGCCGGCGGGAGCAGTTCGAGGAGTACGTCGGCCCGGCCCGGAGTCTGCGTGCGCGGGAGGCGGTGACCCGCAAGGTCTCGGCCTATGCCGAGCGGGCCCGGGCCGAGATGGACACGTTCGTCCGCCAAGCCCGCGCGGAGATGGCGTCCGCCTACTCGGGGTAGGGGACTTCAATCTCCCCGAAGTCTTCTGCCAGCCTCACGCGATCGAAGACCGCCTTCGCGTCGTTGTAGATCGTCGCCGGGTCCTCGTACCGCGGGCTCAGGTGCGTCAGGACGAGCAGGCCGACGTCCGCCTCCTTCGCCACCTGGGCCGCCTGGCGGGAGGACGAGTGCCCGTACCGGTTCGCCTTCTCCTCGAGGGCCGCATCGGAGGTGGCGTCGTGGATGAGCACATCGGCTCCACGGGCCATCTTCTTCAGGAAGTCGTGGGGCATCGAATCCCCCGTATAGACGATCTTGCGCCCGCGCCGGGGCGGCCCCAGGACCTCTTCGGGCTGGATCGTTCGCCCGCCCACGGTGATTGCACGGCCCTCCTGGAGCTGGCTGTAGAGCGGCCCCGCGGGGATCCCGAGCTCCTTCGCCTTCTCCAGGCTGAATCGTCCCGGACGCACCTTCTCCTCGAGAACGTAGCTCAGGCCCGGGACCGTGTGGACGGCCTCGAACGCGGTGACGGCGTACTCCCCGCAGTCCACGCTCTCACCGGCGGCGAGCTCGTTCGCCCGGATCGTGAACCCCGGGGCGAAGTACCCGAGGGACAGGAGCTCCGCGACGAGCCGCTCCGCGCCCGTCGGGCCGTAGACCTCGAGGGGCTCCTCCCGGCCGAAGAAGTTCATGCTCTGAATCAGGCCCGGCACGCCGAGGAAATGGTCGCCGTGGAAGTGGGTGAGGAAGATGCGGGAGACCTGCATGAAGCTCAGCTTGCTCTGCATGAACTGCCTCTGCGTGCCCTCGCCGCAGTCGAAGAGGATGACCTCAGGCCCGCGCTTCACGGCGATCGCGCTCACGTTGCGCTTGGGCGTCGGCCACGAACCCGACGTTCCCAGGAACACGATCTGCATGGGCGCGCCTCCAACGCCCGCCACGCCTTAACGCCTTCGGGCTGCGCCGCGCCAAAGCTTTATCGCCGCCCGGGGATGCCCGCTCGGGTCGGGCCATGCTCTCGATCGACGGGCAGTCCCTCGAGATCGACGATCTCGTGCGCGTCGCGCGCGGGGGGGAGAAGGTCCGGCTCGCGCTTGCCGCGGCGAAGCGCGTCGACGCGAGCCGGAGGGCGCTCGAGAGGATCGTCGCGAGCGGCTCGGTCGCCTACGGGATCAAGACGGGGTTCGGCGAGCTCGAGCACGTCGCCGTATCGGACCGGGACGCGAAGCGGCTCCAGCTCAACCTGCTGCGGAGCACGGCGGTCGGGCAGGGCGACCCCCTCCCGACGGAAGTCGTGCGGGCCGCGCTCCTCCTCCGCGCGAACACCCTGGCGAAGGGCCACTCCGGCGTGCGCCGGGCCCTCATCACCCTCCTGCTCGAGATGCTCAACCGCGGGGTCCATCCCGTCATGCCCTCGAAGGGATCCCTCGGCGCGAGCGGGGACCTGGCGCCCCTGGCGCACATGGGCCTCGTGCTCGTCGGCGAGGGCCGGGCCGAGCACGAGGGCAAGATCCTTGCGGGGAAGGACGCGCTGTCGCGCGCGCGGCTGGCGCCGATCGTGCTCGAGCCGAAGGAGGGCCTCGCCCTCATCAACGGGACGTCCGTGATGACCGCGGTCGGCGCCCTCGTCGTCCGGGACGGCCTCGCGCTCCTGAAGGACGCGCAGGTCGCGGCCTCGATGTCCTTCGAGGCGCTGCGGGGCTCGCCCGCACCCTACGACGATCGCTACGTCTCCCTGAAGCCGCAGCCCGGGGCCCGGGAGGTCGCAGCGAACCTGCGGCGCCTCCTGCGAGGCAGCGAGATCATCCCCTCCCACCAGGGCCCGCATCGCGTGCAGGACCCCTACTCCCTCCGGTGCATTCCCCAGGTGATCGGCGCGTGCCGGTCGGCGCTCGAGCACGCGGCAGGCACGGTCCGGATCGAGATGAACTCCGCCACGGACAATCCGCTCATCTTCACGGAGCACGCGGAGAGCGTCTCCGGCGGGAACTTCCACGGGCAGGCCGTCGCGATGGTCCTCGACCATGTCGCCCTGGCGATGGCCGTCCTCGCGGGCTTCTCCGAGCGTCGCACGGCCCGGCTCGTGGACGGGCGGCTCAGCGAGCTCCCCGCCTTCCTGACGAAGGACGGCGGGCTGAACTCGGGCCTGATGATCGCGCAGTACGTGGCCGCGGGCTACGCGAGCGACAACAAGGTGCTCGCCCACCCGGCCTCCGCGGACTCGATCCCGACCTCCGCGAACCAGGAGGACTTCGTCCCCATGGGGATGTCCGCGGCCCTCAAGGCCCGCGAGGCCCTCTCGAACGCCGCCCACGTGGTCGCCCTCGAGTACCTCACCGCGGCGCAGGGCCTCGAGTTCCTCCACCCTCTGAAGCCCGGCGTGGGCCCGCGCGCGGCGCGCGACCGGATCCGCAGGGAGATCCCGCCCCTGGAGGAGGACCGGGTCATGGCCGACGAGGTCGCGCGAATCCTCGAGTGGATGCGCGCGGGAGAACTCGTGGCCGCGGCGGAGAAGGCCGCCGGCCCGCTCGCGTGATCAGTCCGCGGCCCCGCCGAGCGGCCTGAAGCACACGGGACAGCGGCCCACGCGGTTCGCGCAGAGCTCGTGGAAGTCGCGGCCGCAGGCGCACTGGAGCACCTTGAAGCCCTTCTTGATCACGCCCTTGCAGATCGGGCAGCGGGACTCCAGGTCCGCCACGAGCCTCCGGGGCTTCTCCGTGGCGGACTGGGCCACCTCGATCTGGGCGATCATCTCCTGGACGTACTCCTTGTCGTCGAAAACGCGGTGGGAGACGATCTGGATCGCGAGGGGCACGGAGCCCGGCGCGGTCATCTTGAGCTTGAAGCGGACGGACTCCTTCCCGCGGGCCCGGACCGCGGCCAACTCGGGGACGCTCTCCGTCTCCGCGTCCCCGAGGATGCGCAGGCGGACGTCCTTCGCGAGCCCCTTCCCGACGTTCTCGAGGTCGATCGAGGCCTCCGTCCATTCGTTGAGCTGCGCGGGGCCGACGGTCAGCGTGCCCTTGAGGTTCGGCGCGAAGGCCTCCACGGCATCCCACGCGAGGCGGTAGGAGTCCTCCGCCGCCCGGATCGCATTGGAGAATTCCTTCTTCCGCAACTGCATCGCCTCCGCGAGGCGGGCCTCCGCGGGCCGCATGTCGATCCCGAAGCGCTTCCCGTTTCGGATCGTCGTCTCGGCCTTGAAGGTCAGGTCCACGAAGCGCTTCTCGACGACCTTGACGCTCTCCACATGCTCCAGGGCGCGGTTCGCCACGTCGAGGGCGCCTTCGAACTCCCCGCGGGCGATCTTCTCGTTCGCCTCCCGCAGCAGCGCCTCCGCGCTGCTCGCGTCCGTCCCGAGCTTCTTCGCATGGGCGACGTTGTCTGCGGCCTCCTGGATCGCCTTGTTCAGGCGGGCGCCGAGGGCCGCTTGGGCGGCGTCCCGCCCGTCCTTGATCCGGCCGAAGGCTCCGGAGAAGTCCTCGGCCTCGATCCGGGTGCGCGCCTCGGAGAGGCGGTTGAGGACGGGCGTGGCATCGATCTCGAGCTTCTTGCACGTGGCCGCCATCTCCTCCGCCACGCGGAGGAGTTCCTTCAGGTGGGCCCGCACGAGGCCCACGCCCCATTCGAGGCTCTGCGCGAAGGCGGCCTGGGCCGTGGCGACGTCCCCCGAGTCGAGGGCGCGGTCCCCGTCCCGGATGTAGCCGTCGAGCTTGTCGGCCTCCGCGCCGGTGTCGCGGGCCGTCTGCCGCAGCGCGGTCGCCCGCACGCGGACCTCCTGGGTCTCCTCGTAGGCGAGGCGGAACTCCGCGAGGGCGTCCGAGGCGCGGATCGCCGTGTCCAGGGCCTTCACGTAGTCGGCCTTGTCGTACGCGGCCTGGGCCTCCTCGGCGATCCGGTCCACGCTCGGCGCCGGGCGCCCGAGGCCCTTGAGCTTGCGCTCGATCGTCTCGACGGCCTGGCGGGCCATGACCTGCTGGAGGGCGACCCGCTCGGCCTCCGCCTCGCTCTGCAGCGCGGTGGCGAGGGCCTGGCGATACTTCTTCGCCCGGAAGAACTCGCGGGAACGCTCGAAGAGCCGCTCCGCGGAACGGGTGTCCGTGCCGTCCTTGCGGGCGCGCACGATCGACTCCTCGAAGCGGCTCATCATCGCGGCGATCCCGCCGTCCCGCTCGCGGACGACCTCGGCCTCCGCCTGGGACACGTGGTCGAGGGCTTCCTCGAAGCGGCCCATCTTGTACGCGCGCTCCGCGCGGTCGAGGAGGGCCATCGTGCTCGGCACCTCGAGGTTCATCGCCTCCGCATCCGCGATGAGCTCGTGCACGTGGCGGATCGCGCCCTGGGCCTCCTCGCCCTGCTTCTTGAGCCTCTCGAGCTGATCCTGCAGATGGAGCGCGAGGTCCGCGGCTTGGCCCAGCTCCCCCTCGTCGAGGGCCTGCCGGGCGCGGATCATCTCGTCGTTGACCGGCGCGAGGTTCACGCCGTCCACCGAGCCGGCCATGGATTCCGAGCCACCGAGCAGGCCGACGATCTTCTCGCGGATGAGTGCCGTGTACTCCTGCTCCGAGCGGCCGGCGAGCTCGACGGCCTTCTCGTACTCCTTCGCCTTCATCGCCTCCTTCGCGCCCGTCGCCAGGTCCCGGAGGTGCGGCGCGTCGATCCCGAGCTTCGCCGCGAGCTCCAGGCGCTCCTTGTTCGCGAGGATCTTCTGGGCCGCGGTGTAGAGGACCGCGAGCTTCTCCGTCTCCGACCTCGCCTGCCCGGCGAGGGCCATCGCCTGCTCGTAGTCGAGCCGCTCGAAGGCCTTCTTCGCGTCCACGAGGATCTCGATGACCTTCGTGACGTCCACGTTCCGCTTCTTCGCCTCGGCGATGAACGCGGCGGCGCTCGAGAGGGCGTTGTACGCCTGGCGGTGGAGGGCCGTGGCCCGACCCGCACGGTCGTTCGCCTCCTTCAGGAGGCGGAAGCCCTCGAGGTAGTTCTGCACGCCGACGGCCATCCGCGCGCGGCGCCAGTAGTCGGACATCTCCTCCGTATCGATCCGGAGCCCCTGGGCCGTCGCGATGCGCCCCTGCACGAGGCCCAGGAGGTTCTCCGCGGAGGCGGCCAGGGTCGTCTGCACGTGGTCGCGCGCGGCGACGACGTCGGCCACGTCCCCGCGGCCCATCGCCGCGTTGAGCTCCCTGTAGAGGGATTCCTCCGGGGCCACGGCGGCCCCCAGGTCGAGGCCCATCTGGAGGGCGAGCCCGAGGGACTCGACGACGGCCGCGGCCTCCTGTCGGTTGCGTTCATCGATGAACTGCCGGCCTTCCTCGAGGTGGCGGAGGGCGCCTTCGAAGTCGCGGGCCGTGGCGGAGGTCTCCGCCCGCACGATGTAGACCTTGAGGGTATCGCCCTCCGGGCCGAGGTGGACGATCGTGCTCCGGAGGACGGCCGTGCGGTCGGCGACGTGCTTCTTGAGGGCCTCCTCCGCCTTGGACTGCACCTGGGCGACGAGGTCGATGGCCCGGCGGTGCTCGTTCGCCTTCGTGGCGACGATCGCGTCCTCCAGGAGCTTCGACGCCTCCGAGAGGTCCACGCCGTTCTGCTCGCCCATCGTAAGGACGAACTCGGCCCCTTCGATCGAGCGCATGACCTGTTCCCGCTCCGACTTCCGGAGCTCCTCGCTTGCGGCCTCGACCTCACGCTCGACGCCGGCCAGGTCGTGGGCCTGGTACGCCTCCCGGGCCCGCTCCGCAGCCCTCCGGGCCGGGACGGCGGACACGCCCTGGGCCTCGGCCTGGGCGAAGGCCCGGTGGAGCTCCTTGAGCCGCTCCTGGATCCGGCGCACGCGCCCGACGGACTCGTCCACGACGTCGTCCGCGCGGCGGGCCCAGTCGAGGGCCTCGCGGAACGCGCCCCGCTGGAGCGCCTGGCGGGCGTTGTTCAGGTGGGAGATCGCGTCCTTCAGGTCGATCCCCATGCTCACGGCCGCGACGAACTTCTCCCGCGACGCGCCGATCGTCTGGACGACCCGCTGGAACTGCGCGTCCTGGAGGGCCTGGAAGCCCTGCTTTGCGAGCTGGGCCCCAGCCTTGTAGTTCCCCTTCTTGATCTCGGCGTCGGCCTTGGAGAACTGCTCCTCCGCCGCCGAGGGGTCAGCGCCGATCGCGCGGGCCTCGTTGGTGAACTTCGTGAAGTCGGCGAACTTCCCCTCCAGGCTCTTCTGGAGGGCCTTCTCCGATTCCGTCCGGCTCTGGCGCAGGGCATTGTTCGCCTTCTCATACTCCAACTTCCCGACGTCGTCCTTCGCCCGTTCGAGCAGGGTCGTGGACTTCGTGACGTCGGCTCCGAGCTCCTGCGCCGTGCGGATGAGGTCCTCCGCCTCGCGGATCTCCTTCGTCATCGCGGACGTGAGGTCCTCCGTGATCGTGTCGAGCCCTTCCTTCGTGAAGTCCAGCGCGGACTGGAAGTTGTTCCCCTCCATCGCGGTGCGGGCGCGGGAGAGCAGGTCCTCCACGGGCGCGACGTCGCGTCCGAGGTTCTTCGCGGACAGGATGAGGGCCTGGGCCTTCGAGAAGGAGCTCGAGAGGTGCTCGGAGAGGGACTTCTCGCTCTTCTTCCAGCCCTTCTTCGCGAGGTCGACCGCGGTCGGCAGGTCCTCCGCGGCCAGGGCGTCCCGCGCCTTGGCGAGGGCCGCCTCCGCCTCGCTGGCGTCCGCGCCGACGGACTTCGCCAGGGCGGCGAGGTTCGTGCTGGACTCGAGGATCGCGGAGACCCGGTCCCGGTAGATCCGCGTCGCGCGCTCCGTGGCCTCTGCGGCCTTCTCCGCCGCGAGCTTGTAGTCCTTGGAGCCCATCGCCGCGGTCGCGTCCGCGAGGACCTTCTCCGCCTCGACGACCTTCGCGTCGATCTTGCGGGCCGCATCGATGACGTCCTGCGCGGCCTTGAGACCGTCCTCTGCGGCCTGGCGCGTCCGGGTGGCCTCTTTGACCTTCTCTTCCAGCTGTCGGCGTAGCTGGCTGTCCCGCAGGTACCCGCTCACGGTACGGAGCTCCGCTCGTTGAGGTGCGTGCCTCGGCTCGTTCCCCGAGGACCCTCGAGGGTCCGCCACGGCTCCGAGCTTATAAAGGGCTTAGCCCGTGGTTCTCATCGGCGATAGCCGTTTGCCCTTGGAGGGACGGAGGGCTCACGCTTGGGCCGGGCCGCCCGGGAGCGCGGAGGTCTCCGCGACCGGTGCCGCGGGCGCGGCCTCCGCGCCCGGGGGCGCAGGCTCCGCGGGCTCCGGCGTCGCATCGGCCGCCTCGGCGGGCTTCCCCCGGTACGGGATCCCGGCCCGCTGGGCCATGATCTTCCGGATGCCCTCGCGGTTCGTCGCCTTGAGGCCGAAGAACTCCGCGAAGTACCGCGTCGTCGTGAGCTCGAGGGACCGACCCGAGGGCTTGCGGGAGACGAGGCGCAGGCCCTCGAGGGCCTTCGTGTGCTCGTACACCTTCTCGCCGATCATGTCGAAGAGGTCGCTCTGGAGGATCGGCTGGTGGTAGGCGATGAGGGCGGCCGTCTTCAGGAGATCCCGGTCGATCTCCGGCGGCGCGAACACCCGCGCGCGCTCCGTGTACTCCGATCGGATCTGCATCGCCCACTTCGAACCGATCTGGGTGACCTCGATCGCGCTCCCCCGCTTCGTGTACTCCCGGGCGAGGGCGCGCAGGTGTCCCTTGACCGCGGCCTCGTCGAAGCCTGTGACGCGCATGAGCTCCTCGAGGGTGAGGGCCTTGCCGCTCGAGTAGAGGGCCGCCTCGACGATCGAGCGGTCGTTCACGAGCCCACCCCCGTCTCCGCGGCGCTGGCAGCGGCCTTCGGCGCCAGGGCGTGGATCGCGAGGAGCTCGTCCTCCGCCAGGCTCTCCTCCATGGAGATCCGCTTCACGAAGATCTCCCCATAGGGGAACTTCTTCTGCCAGAGCTTCACCTTTCGCAGCTGCGCGAGGAAGAGGAGGGACATGAAGACGGTGACCTCGTCCCACACGCCCCCGGCCGTGAGGGAGCGGAGCGGGATCGGTTCGCCGTTGAACTGGGCGAGCCTCGCCCACGTCACGCCGATGTCCTCCGAGAGGTCCTCCCCGTGGACCTTCTGGTGGAAGTTCGGGGCGAAACGCTTCGCGGCCTGCGCGCGCAGGGCGTTGAGCTGCATCTGGATCTCCGCCTCGCGTCGGGCCTCGTCGAAGGCGTCCATGAGCTCCATCAGGGTGACGGCCCGGCGGCCCTCGCGGCGGATCGCCTCGTTGAGCGGCGTGCGGCTCCCGTCGAGGACGAGGTGGTTGTAGTCCAGGTCCTCCGGGTCCCGGTACATGTCCAGGTCCCATCCGTCCGACGCGGCCTCGGCCTCCGGCGGCATCGCGTCGAGGAGCACCTTGTCGCTCTGCAGCTTGAGGACGGACCACGCGAGGAAGACGAGCTTCCCCGCGGTCACGAAGTTCACGCTCCCGTCCTTCCTCACCTTGTTCAGGAAGAGCTTCGTGAACTCGACGAGGTCGATCTCCCAGGGGTCCATGTGCTTCTCCAGGGCGAGCTCGAAGGCCGCGACGACGGACTTGTCGAACGGATCCCGGACGGCGACGTGCATCCCCTGGTCGATCTCCTGGAGCACGGTCAGGTAGCGGTTGATACGCTCCCCGCCTTCCGTTTCGCTCACGAGCGCCTTGTGGAAGAGCAGGTGGTTCAGGATCGCCTGGTAGTTCTCGCTCATGCCGGGATCGCCTCCGTGGGCTTCTCGTCCTCGATGTCCGCCAGGTTCACGCGCATGATGACCTCGGAGATCGACTCGGGGGTCATCGTCACGCCGACGATGTGGTCCGCCTCCTTCAGGGTGACCTTGCGGAGGCTGATCTGGATGAACTGCGCGGTGGACGTGTTCCGCTTGAGCATCCGCGCGACCTTCTCCGCGTTGACCGCGTCCAGGTTCTGGTCGATCTCATCGAGCAGGTAGAAGGGCGACGGGTCGAACTCCTGGATCGCGAAGATGAAGGCCATCGACACGAGGGACTTCTCGCCGCCGGAGAGGGCCTCGAGGCGGAGGACCTTCTTGTTCGGCGGGCGCACCTTCACGATGAGCCCGGCCTGGAATGGATCCTCCGGGTTCTCCAGGATCAGATCGGCCTCGCCGCCGTCGCTGAGTTCGGCGTACACTTTCTTGAAGTTCTCGTTGATCGCGACGAAGACCTTGCCGAGGCCCTCCTTCTTCTTCTCCGTGAGCTGGGCCACGAGGTTCATGAGCTCCTGGCGCTGGCCTTCGAGGCGCTTGTACTCCTCGTCGAGCTCCCGGTGCCGGGTCTGCTGGGCCTCGTAGTCCTCCAGGGCGCGCATGTTGATCGGGCCGAGGGCCGCGATCTGCGTCTCCGCCTCGGAGATCGTCTGCCTGAGCGTCTCCAGGGACGGCAGCTTCGTCTCCTTGAGCTCGACGGCCATCTCCTTCATGATCTGGTCGGCCTCGGCGAGCTGCTCCTCCTGGACCTTGAGCTCCGTCTGGAGCTTGAGGATGAAGTCGTCCTTCGTCTCGATCTTGTGGGCGACCTTGTCGAAGGCGCCGTCCAGGTCCGTCTTCTCCCGGTAGGCCGCGTCCCGCGCGTCCTGGAGGTCCTTGAGCTTCTTACCCATCTGGGCCTCCATCTTCTCGAGCCCGCGGATCTCGTTCTCGAGCCGGCCGAGGGAGGCCTCAAAACCCGTGATGCGGCCTTCGTGGTCCTTCCTCTGCCCGTCGAGGGTGGCGAGGCGACCCTCGATCTCGGACCTGCGGTCCCCGAGGACCTGGGTCTGCGTCGCCATCGCATCGAGCTTGGACTTGTTCTGGCTGAGTTCGTCGGAGAGGGAGGCGCGCTTCGTCATGAGCTCCTTCATCCGCGAGGAGATCTGCTGCGGGGTCGCTTCCATCACCGCTTTCTTGCGCTCCTCGCGCTTGCCGCGGAGGGACTCGAGTCCCTTCGTGAACTTCGCGAGGTCCTCCTCGATGCGACCTGCGGTCTTCCGCGCCTCCTCGAACCGCGCCTTGCGGTCCTCGAGGTCTCTCGCCATCGCGGCGAGCTTCCCCTGGTACTCCTTGCGCTTCGCCTCCAGAGAGGAGAGCTTGACCTCCGCCACCCCGGACTTGCTCCCGGTGTCCTTGAGCTGGCCTTCGAGGTCCAGGATGTCCCGGCGCAGGGTCTCGAGGCGCGCGCCGACCGCTTCTGCCTGGGCCTGGGCCTCCCGCAGCTTCTCGGAGACCTTCTCGAGCTCGTTCGCGGACGTCGGGCCGAACCGGACGGAGGACTTCTCCGCCTCCCCGCCGATCATCGCCCCGCTCGCCTCGATGAGCTCGCCGCCGAGCGTAACGAGGCGGACGCCGCCCATCCACTTCCGGGCCTCGTCGAGGTCCTGGACGACGAGAGTGTCACCGAACACATAGAAGAAGGCGTCCCGGTACTTCTCGTCGAACTGGCACAGGTCGATCGCGAACCCGAGGCACTCCTTCGCCACAAGGATCGCCTTGCCCCGGGGCTTGCCCACAAGCATCTTGTTGAGGGGCAGGAAGGTGGCGCGCCCGATCTTCCGCTTCTTGAGGAAGTCGATGCACTCCGCCGCCACGCTGTCATCGTCGACGATGATCGCCTGCATCCGCGCGCCCGCGGAGGTGACGATCGCGGTCTCGTACCGCGGGTCCACGTGGGCGAGCTGGGCCACCGTGCCGTGGATCCCCTTGATCGAGCCCGTCTCCCGGGCCTCGAGGATCGAGGAGACCGCCCCCGTGTAGCCCCGCCGCATGTTCTCCGCGACGTCCGCCTCGGCCTTGAGCTGGGCGTACTGGCGGGTGAGGGTGAGGATCGCCCCCTGGAGCTCCGTCTGCTCCCGCGAGAGCTTCGCCTCTTCGTTCCGCTTCTCGTGGAACTCCTGCTGGAGCTTCGCCAGGCTCTTGCCCGATTCCTTCGAGTGGGACTTGAGCTCCTTGAGCTGCCAGTCTGCGTCGTCGAACTCGGTCTGGTACTGCTTCCGGGAATCCTCGAGCTGGGCGATCTCCGACTCCAGGCGCGACATCGTGTCCTTCGTCCGGTCGCCCTCGAGGACGATGCCCTTGAGCGTCTCCTCGATCTCGTCGACCTGACGGTTCAGGGCGATGATCTCCTTCTGGATCGTGAGGACCTTCGCGTCGCTCTTCGAAGCCTTCTCGTCGATCTCGTGCAGGTCGACGTCCACGGCCTTCACGGCCTGCTCGAGCTCCGCGATCCGCTTCTCGACGTTCCCGCGTTCGCGCTCGAGGGCCTCCATCTCCTTGGAGACCTTGGACCGCTCCTTCGTTCCGTCGGCCGAGTCGACCTTGATCTGCTTGAGGGTCTCCTTCGACGTCTCGATCCCGTCCGTCGCGCGAGCCCGCTCGATCCGGAGGCCGTCGAGCTTCTCCTTGAGCTGCTTCGCCTCCTCGCCGCCGCGGTCCGCCATCTCCTGCTCGAGGGCGCCGAGCTTCGTCTGCGCGGCCTCGATCTGCTTCCGTAGCTCTTGCTTCTGCTCCAGGAGCCTCGCGCGGTCGGCTTCGTGCTTCTCGACCTGCTCCTTCGTGCCGACGATCTGCCGCTCGACGAGCTCGCGGTTCTTGTAGGCGAGCTGCGCCTTCGCCGTCGTCAGGCGGTCGTTGAGTTCCTTGTACTTGAGCGCGCCCTCGCGGTCGGCCCCGAGCTGCTGGATCTGCTTGTCGATCTCCTCGAGGATGATCCGGATGCGGTCGAGGTTCTCCTCCGTCTCCCGGCGCTTGCCCTCCGCCTGGGAGATGTCCTCGTCGAACTTCGTGATTCCGGCGATGCTGTCGAGCATCCGACGGCGGTCCGTCGTGGACATGGAGACGATCTTCTGGATGTCCCCCTGCTGGACGAAGTTGTAGCCCTCCGCGCTGATCCGCGCGTGGGCGAGGAGGGAGTCGAACTCGGAGAGGGACGACTTGCGATCGTTGATGTAGAAGTAGGAGTTGTAGCCGCCCTCCACGCTCGGGCTGAGGCCGATGTACCGGGTGAGCTTGACGTCGTCCGCCTCGATCGGGATCGTGCGGTCCCCGTTGTCGAAGAGCAGGCTGACCTGGCAGTACCCGGCGCCCTTCTTGTCCTTCCCGCCGTTCCAGATCAGGTCCGTGAGCTTGCCCGCGCGGATCGCCTTGGAGCTCTTCGGCCCGAGGACGAACAGGATCGCGTCGGAGATGTTGCTCTTCCCGGAGCCGTTCGGGCCCGTGATCGACGTGTAGCCCTGCAGGACCGGGACGGTGATCTTGTGGCCGAAGGACTTGAAATTCTCCATCTGGATCTCTTTCAGAAACAAGGTCCTCACCTGCACGAGGGAAGGTCGGCCCTGACCGGGTCTACGGCTACCCATCCCATGGATATCCTTCTGACGTCCGACCGGCGTCGGACAGGGACGCGGAAGGCGGTGATGGCTATAAAAACGTAGCGGGAGCGCGTTCGGGGTTGACAAACGCGGGACCGATCGCGCGGGGACACGTGCACAATCATTAAGTAAGCCGCGAAGGAATCGCGTCCTTACCGCCGCGAACGGAGTGGAGGGAATGGACGTTCGAACGCCGACGTTAGGGTTGTGCCTTGGAGTGGTCCTCGTCGTCGTCCCGGTGCTGCTCCTGGCCGGGGCCTCGGGGATGTTGGCGAAGGGCTCTCCGATCTTCGAGGACTCGTTCAGGGATACGAGCCTCATCGAGTCGATGCACGGGGTCGTCGTGGCGAACGGCCAGGTCAGCCTCGCCGGATCCGGGGGACCGGTGGACCCCGTACATGACCCGGCCCTGACCTTGTCCCTCGCGGAGACCGGGTTCCCCCAACTGATCGGCGCGCCCGCGGTGCTCCGGGTCGGCGGCGCGTGGTACCTCTTCTTCCATCTGACCCCTGACAACTTCGGCTACGCGATCTACGTCGCCACCTCCTCGGACGGTTTGAGCTGGACGCCGGTCTCCACGCCCGCGGTGTCGCCCTCGGGGAGCGCGTACCGCGCGGCCTACCCGGGCGTGCTCTATCAGGGCGGCCTGTTCCAGATGTGGTACGGCTCCTACGACGGGGTTGCCTACACAATCTACCGTGCGACGTCCCCGGACGGAATCACTTGGACTTCCGGAACTCAGGTCCTAGGCACGGACTACGACGGAGGAATCGACTACTGGTCCGCGGACCCGTCCGTCCTATGGGACGGGACGCAGTACACGATGTGGTACTGGTCGACCTATCCGGGCGCGGCCGCATCGATCCGGTACGCGACGTCCACGGATGGGTTGAACTGGAACCGCCTCGGAACCGTCGTGAGCCCGAAGACGCTGGACGGCATCGGGATGACGACCGTGGGCAGCCCCTCCGTGGTCCGGGAGAATTCGGAGTTGGTGATGTGGTACGGCTGCGGGACCCCGGGGACGGGGTACATCTGCCGGGCGAGGAGCCTGGACGGGGTGGCGTGGGACCAGGAGGGTGTCGCCCTTTCGCCTAATCCATCCGACCCTTCCCAGGACATCCTGGTCGGCCTTCCCAGCGCAGTCCGCCTGGACGACGGTAGATACCGCGTCTACTACGAGGCCCGGGGCAGCCGTCCTCCCACCGGGGCGTATCCCGGGGACGAAATCTGGTCCGGGACGACCACGTCGTCTGCCCTGGGACGAGGCTCCGTGACATCGGTCGCGATTCCGGCGGGGCCCGGCGGAAAGTATCGCGCTTTCGAGGCGTCCTGGAACCTTCCTGCGGGCACATCGATCACGATCGACATCCTCGACTCGTCCGGCAACCCGATCCCGGGGTTCGCCGGCTTGACGTCCAAGGAATTCTCCCTCGCAGAGGTCAGCGGGAAGACTTATCCCTCCATCCACCTGCGGGCGAGCCTGGTCGGGACGTCCAGCGATTCGCCCGCCCTGTACGCGTGGGAAGTCTTCTAAGCCCCGTGCGCAACCGCGCCCTCCCTCCGGGGGCAGTCGGCCCCTGGAGTAGGAGCCTGGCGGGAAAGGATTCTGGCGGAATCGGGGCGTCCTGGTCACGGGTGGCACCGGTTCGTTCGGACGGATGTTCACTTCGATTCTCCTCCGCGAATACCCGGTCCGGAAGGTCATCGTCTTCAGTCGCGATGATGTGAAGCAGCACCAGATGAGGACGGGCGGCTTCGATGATCCCCGCCTCCACTTCCTCACTGCAATGTCCGAAACGAGCCGCGACTTCGGCGAGTAATGAGCGACGTGGACGTCGTCGTCCATATGGCGGTCCTCAAGCCGGTAACGGCGTGCGAACCCAGTCGCATCGAGGCCATCAGGACGTAACTGATTGGCGGGCAGAAGGTGATCCGTGGGGCCCTGGACAGCGGCGTCCGGTGGGCGATGGCCATGTCAACGCCGTGGGGAACGGAACCGCGCGTCGACCGAGTGCTTCGTCGCCATCGCAGGCTGGCGTACTTTCGCAAAGATTATGATTGTCAGCGTCGGTACACGTGGTCGGAGAGGGGTGTGAGTCGCTTGGGGCAAGGCGCTCGGCGTGTTCTCATTTGTGGGCTCGTAGTCGGGTTCGTGGCCGTCCTGCTGCTCGCCAGCTTCGGCGCGGGCGCAGATCCAGGGACTTGGAAGAAGTACCGACGCAATCCCGTGTTCGACATTGGCGCCGCCGGGGCGTGGGATCAGGGAGCCATCAATTCCGTGAACGTAATCAAGGATGGGACGATCTTCAGGATGTACTACGCGGGCTGCACCGGCGTCGTTTGCGGCATCGGACTCGCCACGTCGAAGGACGGCATCGACTGGATCAGGTATCCGGACAACCCTGTCGTGCCCCCAGGGATCTACCCGGAGTGGAGTTACATTATCCAGAATCCGAGTGTGATGAAGGACGGAGACACCTACCGGATGTGGTTCTCTGCGAACGACTTGGTGAGCCAGATCCGGATCGGGTATGCCACTTCGGCGGATGGGCTGACCTGGGCCGTACATCCACGTCCGGTTCTCGTCGGGGATCTGGGCGCCTGGGACGCGGCTTCCGTGAGCACGCCAGCAGTAATCCGCGAGGGCGCGGGTTTCACGATGTGGTACTCGGGTCACTCGGGCGACTTCATCTATCGAATGGGACGAGCCGTGTCTCTGGATGGGATCGGATGGGCGAAGGACTCCTCGAATCCGGTGTCCTCACCGAATTTCGGCTGGGAGGACTCCCGTGTTCACCCCATGCAGATTTTGGCGGTGGACGGCGCGTACGAAATGTACTACTACGCTGGCTTCTCGTACGTCGTGATCGGCCACGCCATCTCGGCGGACGGCCTCACCTGGACTCGGTCCCCCGACGCGCCGATTCTCAGTCCGGGTCCCGCCGGCAGTTGGGATGCGGCATCTCTTGGCGTGTGCACAGTCGTGCAAGTCAACCACCGGCGAATGATGTGGTACTCGGGCTCGGACGGGGCTGTGAGGAGAATTGGGCTTGCCATCTCCGCAGGCTACCGCTAGAGGTGGAGGCCATGCCTGCTTCCACCAGCAGCTGATCATCGGGCCGGATCGCGCAGCCATCGGTGGAAGCTACATGCGACCGATGTGAGCCGGAACCCGAGGCGCTGCCACGCGCGCTGGACCGCGACGTTGCTGGCCAAGCACCCCAGGTAGACGAGGTCAGCCCTGTGGTGGAAGTGGACGAGGCCCGCATGGATCATAGACGTATACACGTCACGACCTCGTGCCGCGGGGGAGACCGCAGAGAAGACCATCTCCCCAACGATGCCGCCTTCATCCGTCACGAGCTCAGGATGATCTCTGTTCGTCGTGAACCCGACGGGCTGGCCATCAATCTCTGCGACAACGATCCAGTCAGCATCACCGCGGAACGAGTTCCTAAGCCAATGGCGGTACATCTCATCCGCTCTGTCCCGAGGAATCCGACGATCGTAATGGAAACGGTTGGCTGTGTAGGTCGCGGCGATGGCAACGAGCGTATCCTGGTCCTCTGGGCGCGCGTCGCGTAGATTCACGGATGGCTCGAGCGAAGGCGGCGGGCTGGCTCGCAGGTCGAATGCATACCGCATCGTCGTGTCCATATACGCGAACCGCTGCGCCTGCAACTCTGCGATCGTCCCGGCATCCATGGCGTTGACACGGGCGGACACAAAGACTGCCCCGCGCTTGGCCAGCTCCAGCATCGCAGCGCGAAGGAGGGCGTGCCGCGTCGTGCGATCGTCCTTCGAGGCAAGTGCAAGGGCGGTGAGGGCGTAGCATGAAAACCCGAAGAGGCCGGTATCGAAGTCGAGCTTGTGGAAGGCGATGATGCCGGCGGGTCGTCCCCTCCTCCGGCTAACGAGGGCGACCGTCTCTGGTCGAGCCAACGTACGACGGAAGGACTGTCTCTGCAAATCGAGGATAACGGCCCTTTTCACCCCTCGCAAATCCGAGAACGGCGCGTACTCGGAGGAGTCCAGTAGGGCGATGATGTCCTCATCGACCGCACCTTTGGGATCCACGACTTCGGTCGTCATCGTATGTTCCCGTGCGAATGTGACATGGTCCTAAAAAGCATTGTCGCGACGCGGCGCGCGCCCTGGCCGTCGACCAAGCGCCTGCTTTTCTCAGAGAGCGCCCGTCTTCTCGCGGGGTCCCGGAGAAGCCCAAGAACGCACGCTCGCAGGGCATCCGGCTCTAGCGGGGCCGCAGGGCCGGCATACTCTGCTGCACCGACGGCATGCCACCGAAGCGCATGGGTTCTTTGGGCGTTGTTCAGGGAGAGAACGGCGGTAGGGGTCCCGCACGCCGCAACCTCATAGAGGGTCGATCCCCCGCCGGTAATCGCCACGTCTGCTGTGAGGAACAGGGACGCCGTGTTCGAAGGACTCCGGTGAAAGCGAAAATCGGCTCGAGCACCCTTCGGCCGGCGAATCGACTGCCGAAATCCCGGCCCGATCACCACCTCGAACCGGACATCCAGGTCCGAGAGGGCGCTCACGATGCCTCTCGTCCCGTTCAAGGGGTCGCTACCTCCCAGAGAGACGACCACACGCCGGGCCCGCTCGCGAATCCGCTTGGACCTGCGGCGGGCCGCCTGGAAATCTCGACGCAGCAGAGCGAACCGAGGCCCGATGGCAAGAGCGGTGGAACCGTGATACCACTCGGGACTCGCACCGAGGTTCGGGTTCACGATGAGGTCGGCATCCGCGATACGCAGTCCTCCGTCGTCGATCGCCACGAGGGCACGAGGCCTCGAACCGAAATGGAGGGGCCAGGTCGCTTGAGGAAGTTCGAGATCGACGACATACGCTGACTCCTCCGGCAGCGACACTCCACCCCGGAGGACCTCCGTTTCCAGTCCCTCCTTCTTCACCATTGCGCCTTCGCGCGCGCGGGGAGGCAGAAGAATGGCGATTCCGGACGCGCCGCCATCCTGTAACGCCTGGGCTAGCGCAACGCAGCGCATCAGGTGCCCCAAACCGACATCCGGTCCCACTTTCGGGATGAGCCCAATGGGACCCCGCACGGATCAATCCCCCAGGGACTTTTGCCGGATTGCGGCGTTGATCGCGCGAACGTCAGGATGCGAGCGCAGGAATGCCACGATCCGTTCACTCGTGAGGCGGTCGGGATCATCTGCTGACATGACAAGCTTCCTGACGACCTGCAGGTCTTCAACGGTGTCAACACACACCCGGTAATTCGGCGCCCGAGCGGCCAGAGGGGCGAGCACGTTCACGAGCCGGAACCGGTCCGGGTGTTCGTAAATCGCGGGGGTGACGTGCTCGCGTTCGTAGGGTTCCTTTGCGAGGGTGTCGGCGACTCGGAGCGCATCGGCCAGGAACACCTCGACGTCGAACCCCCTGGGCCAGCTGCGCTCGAGCCCGTTCGACGCGTAATCCGCGTGGGTGCGCGCACGTGTCCGGACGACGCGGTCAATCACCTCCGGGTCAATGAGCGGACAGTCGGCAGTCACTCTTACGATAACGCCGGCCTTCATAGTCTCCGCAGCCCCGAGGAAGCGCTTCAACACGTCAGCTTCAGGCCCACGATAGGCGCGGACTCCAAGCCGTGCGCACACGGTGGCGATCGAATCGTCGGAGGACCGTTCCGTGGTTGCGACGATCACCTCGTCCACCGACTTCGCGCGGAGCACGCGACGGACCACATATTCCAGCATCGGGCGACCCGCCAGGTCCACCAGCGTCTTGCCTGGAAAACGTGTGGAGCCCATGCGAGCCTGGATGATGGCCACAACGCGGCCACGGCTAGATGTCGTCCCACGTAATCGGATGCCTGGCATCGATATCCCGCCTCGCCGTGCGCCCAACGACGCGGTCCAAGTACTTAGGCGGAATGCCGGTCGCGGGTCGGATGATGATGATGTTGTCCCGGCTGATGGTTTCGCCTTTGACGATCTTCACCGCGGCGAAGAGGGACCGCCGGCCTGCCTGGAAGAACTCTTCCTGGTAATCATGGAACTGCAAGACACCGTCGCCCATCGCGCTTTCGACCCCGCGTATGGCGTTCACCATGGCCCTGAGGTCGTCCGGCTCGAGCGCGAAATGATGGTCCGGGCCGGGCAGTGTGCGATCCAACGTGATGTGCTTCTCCACGATCCCCGCGCCCCGGGCCACGGCGGCGACGGGGATGCTCCAGCCGAGAGTGTGATCCGAGAGGCCGACGGGGATGTCGAACGCCCGGCGCAGGGTGTCGATGGCCGCCAGATTGACCGTATTGAGTGGAGGAGGATATCCGAGGGGGCAATGGAGAATCGCAACGGGCACCCCCTTTGCGCGGAAGACCGAGACCGCCTCCTCGATTTCTCCTAACGTTCCCATGCCTGTGGAAAGCATGGTCGGTTTGCCCTTTCCGGCGATGTACCGGAGCAGGGGGAGATGCGTGAGGTCATAGGATGCAATCTTGTATGCGGGGACGCCGAGCTGCTCAAGCAGATCTGCACTTGCCTCGTCGAACGGAGTCGACAGGAACGCGAGGCCATGGGAACGCGCGAGATCGCGGAGCTGCTCGTGCCATTCCCGCGGGAGCTCGAGTCTCCGAAAGAGGTCTGTCACCGTCTCCCCCTCCTTCATGTGGCCCGCGAGGCTCGTGGCGGACATGCTCGTCTCGGAGACGATCTTTTCCGCGACAAAGGTCTGGAACTTGACCGCGTCCGCACCAGCGGCGGCGGCCGATTCAACGAGCGATCGGGCAATTTTCAAGCTCCCGTTGTGATTCGATCCCGCCTCAGCAACGATGAAGGTGGGTTCTCCCGGGCCGATCCGACGGTTCCCAATCGCGAAGGATGTCCCCGGCGTCCCGTCACCTCGTCCCAGCATGGCGACGGTCCTTTAAGAAGTGCGTCCCGGGACGGACAATCGGCAGGTCGAAATACGCTGCCACGGATTCCCATGAAAGGAAAGGGCCACCATGGTCGGGTTCGACACGATCCAGATCGGCGACAGCGCGGCGTTCGAGAAGGCGATTACCGAAGAGGACGTGAGCGCCTTCGCGAGGATCTCCGGCGATCTGAACCCCGTCCACCTGAACGAGGAGTACGCAAAGACGACGGTCTTCCGCGGACGAATCGCCCACGGGATGCTAACTGCGGCACTCATCTCCACGGTCCTCGGGACGAGGCTGCCGGGTCCGGGGACGATATACCTCCGGCAGACGCTCAACTTCCTTGCCCCCGTGCGGCTCGGAGATGTGGTTGTCGCAGAGGTCGAGGTCATCGGGAAAGAGCCTGGAAGGCGTCGCCTGCGATTGGCCACACGGTGCAAGGTCCGAGATAAGGTCGTCCTCGATGGCGAGGCACTCGTACAGGTCTCAACCTAGCCCTTGAGACGGGGCCCTCGATCCGTTCATGTCTCTTTCCACGCGACAACGTTTATCTCGCGGCACGCCATCCACAGATCCGGAGGGATTTGATGAATTCGCCGCGATCGCGAGCGCGGGGACTAGAGATCACCGTGCTCGCGGTCTGGCTTGTGTCTCTCACCATCGCGGTTCCCGTACTCGCAGACGTAGCCACCTGGACGACCCGGCTCGACTTCGAGGGAGGCACTGTTGCGAGTCTCGACACCGCGACCGTCCCGGGCTCGCTCCAGCTCTCGCTGGACCCGACCGCGTGGTCGAAGGTGGGCAGCAGCCCCGTCCTTGACGTCGGGAGCCCAGGATCCTGGGACCAGACCACTCTCACCTCCGTGAGCGCAGTCCTGGATGGCGGGACCTTCAAGATGTGGTACTCGGGCTGCAGCGGAATCACGTGTCGCATCGGGTACGCTACCTCGACCGACGGGCGGGCATGGACGAAGTATGCGGGCAATCCGATCCTCGCAGGCACGTATGGGTGGGACGCCATCATCCAGAATCCTTCCGTCATCAAGGATGGAACCGGATTCCAAATGTGGTTTTCGGCAAACGACCTGAACGAAATTCGGATCGGCCATGCGACCTCCACGGATGGGATTTCATGGGTGGAGCAGTCGACACCGGTGCTCACGGCAACTCCAGGAACCTGGGACCAGGCCGCTGTGAGCACCCCCGTGGTCATCCGGGAGGGCGCCTCCTATACGATGTGGTACTCGGGCCATTCGGGCGACTACGCGTACCGAATCGGGCGGGCCGCTTCTCCGGACGGCGCGAACTGGACGGAGTATGCCGGGAACCCGATCATGTCCCCCGCATACGCATGGGAGGAGAGCCGGGTCCACCCCATGCAGGTCCTCACCGGCCCGAGCGGCTATGAACTCTTTTACTACGCAGCCTTCAACTACGTCCAGATCGGGCACGCAGTCTCCACGGACGGAATCGCGTGGAACCGGACGCCCACGAGCCCAATCCTCTCCCCCGGGCCCTCGCCTTGGGATTCTGCGTCCCTGGGCGTTCACAGCGTCGTCCAGGTTGGCGCGGAGCGCTGGATGTGGTACTCTGGCTCGGACGGCATGACGCGGCGAATCGGGCTCGCGAGGAGTCCGTCGTACTTCCCGACCGGGACGTTCACATCCACTCCGTTTGATTCCGGAGACAATAGGACTTCATGGGTTTCGATGGAGTGGATCGCCTCGACGCCATCCGGTTCAGACATGATCCTCTGGGTTCGAGCAGGGAATGCTTCCGTTCCCGATGCGCAATGGTCCGATTGGGGTCCTGCGTTTGGTTCCGGACGCGCCAACTTGACCCTCCCGAAGGCACGGCACCTCCAAGTCCAGGCTACGTTCCTGAGCAATGGGCAGCAGACCGCTCGTTTGGACGAGATTCGAGTCACGTACCAGCCGACCCCCCGCGGAGCCCCCGACCTGATGTTGTGGATTCTCTTGGGAATCGTGGGCGGCGGCGCGGCATCGGTGTTCGGCGCGATCTGGGCGATCTCACGCCGTCGACCCGCTCAGGCCAATCCTGCAACGCAGGAGGCAATCCAGTCATCCGGCCCCGCGCAGGAACAATTGTGTCCGCGTTGCGGCGCGCGCATCCCGTCGGGAGATGCGTTTTGTGGCACATGCGGACAGCGGGTCCAGGGATGACCGTGACGGAAGCCGCGACGCTGGCGGCACTCTCGGCTCGAGACGCCCCAAGTGCTACCGAGAGTAGAAGGAGAAGACCTTCGTCGTCGCGTCGATGACGTCTTCCACGTCGCGGTCCGACATGCCGTCGAAGAGAGGCAGGGTGATCTCCCGTTCGTAGAAGGCCTCGGCCCGCGGATAGTCCCCTGTGCCGTAGCCGTACGCTGTTCGGTAGACGCTCAGCAGGTGGACAGGGATGTAGTGGACCTGCACGCCGAGCCCCTCCGCGCGGAGGGCCTCGAAGATTCTACGGCGATCGACCCGAAGCTCCCCCGATCGGATACGTACGGGGTAGATGTGATAGGAGGACTTGCAGCCTGCGCGCTCCACGGGTGGATCGAGGCCAGCAAGCCCTCGGAAAGCTTTGGCATACCGGGCCGCGAGCGCCCGGCGGCGCGCCACGCGGACGCCTAGCGTCCGAAGCTGGCTGAGACCCAAGGCTGACTGCAGGTCTGTCAGCCGGAAATTGTGCCCGAGCCGAGGGATGTCGTAGACCCAGGGCGGGGCATCCGGAGGTCTCACGATGCCGTGATGGCGAAACGTACGCAGGTCTTCGGCGAGGACCTCATCGTTCGTGAGGACCGCACCGCCTTCGCCCGTGGTGATATGCTTCACCGGATGGAAACTGAACACGGTCATGTCCGCGAGACTGCCCACGGGCTGACCGTGGTACGTGGCCCCGAGGGCGTGTGCGGCATCCTCAATTACGGTCCAGCCGCGCTCGCCCGAAAGTCGCCGGATCTCGTCAAGGGGGGACGGATGGCCCGCATAGTCCACGGGGAGGACGACCTTGGCCTTGGGATCCGCAATTCGCTCCAGAGCCGTCGGGTCGAGGAGAGGCCAGTCCGCGGCGACGTCCGCGAAGTCCGGCCGCGCACCGCAGTAGACCATGGCGTTCGCAGAAGCAGAGAAGGTCATCGGCGTCGTGATGCCGGTTGACCCAGGTCCCAACCCGGAGACAGCGCAGGCCGCGTGAAGAGCTGCCGTCCCGCTCGACATCACGACCGCGTGTTTTGCCCGGCAGCGGCGCGCGAGGGCCCGTTCGAAGCTGTCGACGAGAGGGCCTTGGGTAATTCGATCAGATCGCAGAGCTTTCGCGACGACACGGACGTCTTCAGAGGTAATGGTCTGGTGGCCGTAGGGAAGGAGCTTCGTGCGAACCGGCCTGCCGCCCTCGATGGCGGGCTTCGTAGGCATCAGACGCCCCTCAACATCGCCTTGAGCTGGGCTTGGGTGAGCCAATTCGTGTTCCCGTTGCTTGTATAGCGGAAGCCGTCCGGCACACGCTTGCCTCCGCGCAGGGTATTCTTGGTCCAGAACGGCTGCTCGGGTTCGATGACGAAATGGTCGCTGAACTCCCGGGTCCGAGGGGCCTCCTCCTCCGTGACCAGAATCTCGTGGAGCTTCTCCCCCGGTCGAATCCCGACAACCTTCCGCTTCGCGTTTCCAGCGATGGCTTGCGCGAGATCGACGACACGCATGCTGGGGATCTTGGGTACGAAAATCTCGCCGCCGCGCATGCGGTCCACGCAACGGAGAATGAACCGGACTGCTTGCTCCTGGGTGATCCAGAACCGCGTCATCCGTTCGTCCGTAACCATAAGCGTGCCTTTCATCGCCTGATCCCGGAAGACGGGGACGACGCTGCCCCGGCTGCCGACGACGTTGCCGTACCGCACAACGCTGAATCGGGTCTCCCGGGGACCACTGTAGGAGTTCGCCTGGACGATGAGCTTCTCCGCCACAAGCTTCGTCGCCCCATAGAGATTCACGGGGTGGACGGCCTTGTCCGTGCTCAGGGAGATCACGCGTGCCACGCCGTTGTCGATCGCGGCGTCGATCACATTCACGGCACCCTCGATGTTCGTTCGCACGGCCTCAATGGGGTTGTACTCTGCGGTCGGCACCTGCTTCAAGGCGGCAGCATGGACAACCACATCCACTCCGTTGAGCGCGCGGGAGAGCCGATTTCGGTCCCGGACATCCCCGATGAGGAACCGCAGCCGAGGATCGTTGAAGCGAGCCTGCATCTGCACCTGCTTCCACTCATCCCTGGAGTAGACACGGATCGCCTTCGGACGGCTCTCCTTCAGGACGAGCTCCACGAACTTTTGGCCAAACGACCCCGTTCCGCCGGTGACGAGGACGGTGCAATCGTCGACGGTCATGGCCTGCCGTCCGCCCCAATGTCGGGCGGGCTTAAAACATATCCGAGCCGAGGTCTCTGGGACCGATGCCCATCCGCATGGGGAATGTATAAGTTTCCGTGAGGGCTCTCCGCGTTCCGAATGGACGGTCCGCGGCCGCTCGCGTTCGTGTCCCGTGCGGAATCGCTTTCGCGGTTGCCTGCGGAGAGCCGCGTCTTGCCAATCGCCCCGGAGGTCACGGTCCCGCGGCGACGAGAGGTCGCGTCCAGGCCCGAGGACCTGCTGAGCCCCGAGGACGAGGCCACCATCGAACGCGCCGCGCAACGGGCCGCTTCGGAATGGTACAAGGACCAGACACGGGACGCCTTCCTGTGGCGCGGGGTCGATCTGGCGGAGTGCTTCTCGGCTAGTCTGACCTTCTCAATCCGCGACCTGGTCAAGACTTCGCTCGTCCTAGAGCGGGTGCTTGACCGAGAAGCTCCCACCGCGGTTGTCGTCGACGCACTCCCCTTCGGGGAAGGCTTCCGGGCGTACCCGTACTTCGACGCCCTTCTACCGCTCGCCGTTGTCCGGGCCCGAGAGCGGGGATTGTCGTGCGAGGTCCTGCGCCAGGATGTGGGCAAAGCCGACGATGAATCAGAATCGAGCCTGGCCCGCGCTTACCTTCGCGTCGCGGCGAGGCGAGCGCTCTCCATTCTTCGCACCGCGAGGCCGCTCGTCGCGCTCGGGCCATATCCTGAATTCTACACTCCCGTGGCTGCGGCGTGGAAGGGGGGTGGCGAAGCCACCGTTGCCGTAGTCACTATCGGACAACCGGTCCGTGCCGTCCCAAAAGCGCATTTCTTTGTGGCCACCCTCGACGCGTTCGGCAGTGCGTCGGAGCACCGTGAGTCAGAACAGTTCCTCCAGGAATCCGTCGCCACCCTCGAACGAATCGGGCCGCCGACCGCCTTTGGCGAGCTGCCTCCGGATCTCTGGGACCCTCTCAAGATGGAGCTCCGGAGTCGGTTCCGCCGGCACCTCGCGGATCTCGTCGCGGCCGGTCTGGCGTTCGACGACGGACTCGACCGGGCGTCCCACGTGCTCCTCATGGAGACGGCAAGTCCCCTTGCACGGGCATTTGCCCGTTACGCCCTGCGAAGGCATGTGCCGGTTACCGTAATGCAGCACGGGATCCTAGCCGGCACTTTGAGCTATCGCCAGACGGAGGCAGACCGAATCGCCGCCTGGGGTCCAGCCGACGCGGCGTGGTTCCGCCAGAACCTCGCCCGGCCTGTGCTCGCGGAGGGCACAGGATGTCCGCGCTATGACGCACTACTCGATGCGTCGACCAGGCGCCTCCCGGCCGCCGTCGCCCGAATCCATACCGCGACCGACGTCGTCATGTTCGCCTCCCAGCCTTTCGTCCAGGACCGAGCTCGGCGCTCCCCGTGGACTCGTGCCGCGGCACTCCGAGACGTCCTAGAGGCGACGCGACGCGTCGAGGAGTTCCACCTCATAATCAAGTGGCATCCTGCGGAGCATCCGGAGCCCGTATCCGCGTCGGGGAGCGCCCGAGGACGCGTCAACGCGGTCCAACGGGCGGACACGTTCGCCCTCCTGCTACGTTCACGAGTCGTCCTCGCGATTTCCTCCACGGTCGCCCTCGAGGCAATGTATCTTGGGCGCCCGGTCGTATTCCTCGGGCCGTCCGATCCGGAGAGCGCGTTCCATCCAACCGAAGAGGGCGGAGGGCTACGCGCCTTATCTGCGGACGAACTCGTCAAGCACCTGCGGGCCCTCCTGGGCGACCCTTCCTATCGAAAACGGGTTGTCGATGGGCAACACGCCTTCCTCGCCCGATCCTACGCCCCCATGGACGGTCGTGCGGCGGAGCGGGTGGCAGACTTCCTGAGGGGTCGTTGAACCGCCATGGGTCACTACGACACGTTCGACCCGACTCCCTACCGGACGCATCGGCAGACCCTCGGGCGGGTCAATCCCGGGGAACGTGTGTTGGAGGTCGGCTGCAGCAGCGGGGCGCTCAGCGAGAAGCTACAGGCGAAAGGCTGTTCGGTCGTCGGAATCGAGAGCCGCCTTGAGGCTGCTGTGAAGGCGAGGGGGTTCTGCGAGGACGTCCTTGTAGGCGATGTCGAGCGAATGCCGCTCCCGCTCCCTGCCGCAAGCTTCGACACGATCCTGCTCCTCGATGTGCTCGAGCACCTCGTCGATCCGCCCGCGGCGACCCGCCGCTTGCTGCCGTTCCTCCGCCCCGGAGATCGCCCATTGGTCGGTACGATTCCAACTACTCGTGGGGCGATTCGAGTACGGCGATAGCGGTATCCTAGACCGCACGCACCTCCATTTCTACACGCATTCGTCCGCCCTCGAGATGCTCCGCAGGTGCGGCCTCGAGGTGACGGAGTGGGACATCGCGCCGGATGTGCCGCTCCTGCGATTCAAGCGGCGCCTCGAGGGTGCGAACTACCGCGTGGCGAGGCTTCTTCCCGGCCTCCTCTCGACGGAACTCCTCTTCGTGGCGAGGCCTACAGGGCCGGCCGCATCCCCGTGACACCCCGGCGGAAGTCCTGCAACCCTTCTAGGATGAACCTCCCGCGGGGGCGTCCAAGGACCCACGCCGCGATTCCTTCCGCCCGCAGCCGCCACTGAAGCCGCCTCAGCGAACCCTTGCCGCAGTGCCGGGAGGTGAGGAGACACGCATTCCGCGTTTGATAGTAGGCTCCGGTGGTCACCCGCGTCCTGCCGGGCCGGTGGTGGAGCACCTCCGCGTCCCGAGCGAGCACACCCCGGAACCCCGATCGGGCCGCACGCCGCTGCCAGTCGATGTCCTCCAGGTTGAGGGCGAACGCCTCGTCCAGGCCTCCCACCTTCTCGACGACCAAACGGCGCACGAGGAGGAACGCGCCTTCCAGTGCGTCGAAGGGCTCACCGGGTCCCACCACGTGGCGGGGCAGGTGTCCGCACCGCCAGCGGATCCCTGCGGAACGAACGTCTCGGGTGTCCGCATGCCGCTGGACCGGGCCCACGAAGCCGATCGCTCCGTCCTGTCCTGCCGCAGCGACCATCCGCTCGATCGTCCCAGGTGGGACGACGAGATCCGGATTCGAGAGGAGAACGAAATCCTCACCCTGGAGGAGTTCCCGGAAGGCCCGGTTGTACGCGGCGCAGTATCCAAGGTTCTCCCCATAGGCATGGGCCTCCGCGCCTATGCGCCGTGCCGTCTCCACGGAGGCGTCCGTCGATCCGTTGTCGATCACGACGAGGCGCGCGTTCGGGTAGGTCGTGGCCTGGAGGGACCGCAGACACGTCTCCAAGGGAGGGCCCGTATTGTACGTCAGGACAAGGACGAGGACGCTCGGCGACCCCACGAAGTCGGCACGGAGGCGGGCTCATTTGAGCCTATCGGGACGAACCGTTTAAGGGACATGGGGGGATGACGGGGCGTGCGCACCGCGATCATCGCCACGGTGAGGAACGAGGCCTCCCGCATCGAGGAGTTCCTCGCCTCCCTCGAGCGGCAGACACGCACCCCCGACGTGATCGTGGTCACGGA
>Ga0209751_10000158_pt1 | contig 69623 bp, 100 predicted proteins | sample RifCSP13_1_FD_184019 | JGI IMG/M metagenome (GOLD analysis project Ga0209751, IMG submission 184019) | Soil microbial communities from Rifle, Colorado - Rifle CSP2_sed 13_1 (SPAdes) (version 2) | ecosystem: Environmental > Terrestrial > Deep subsurface > Rock core/Sediment | place: Rifle...
TGCAAACCCTAAACCCTAAACCCTAAACCCTAAACCCTTAATCCTAAACTGCAAACCCTAAACCCTAAACCCTAAACCCTTAATCCTAACCCCTACTTTTTTCGTCTAAACCCGAAACCCTAAACCCTAAATCACTAACGGTCGGGGTCTAAAACCCCTGATGCACCAAAACCCTAAGGTCTAAATGTGAAACCCTAAACCCTAAATTAAACCCTAACGCGCGAAAAATCTGGGCTCTGTTTGTCTGTCCTCCCACCCCAACCCACAAGTAAAAAAATGAGAAAAAATTTTTTGCTAATCCGGCTCAAGCGGATTGGGGGGATGAAAGTGGAAAAACCCGCAACACCCGTGAAAGTGGGAAGAAACTGGAACCGCATGAAATGGGAACATGCTGGAACAGCCTGGCTATAATTAGCCCGAAGTCTGCAACTGACGCTATTTTCACTGGAATTATTTTTAATTATTTTCAAACCCACAAGCCCCAAAAATCAAAAAAAATTCCAGGTGGCCAGACCGGAATGCGGAAAATACCAAAAATATTCCCGGCTGGCCGGAGAGTACTAGTACTAAGAATAGCACGAATCCAAAGAATTCCAAGAGTTTCACTACTGTCGCTGAATCCACTAAAATTAAAAAGTTTTTTAGGAAAATTAATCCATCCTCCCCCCCACCCGCCGCCCTGGCCCCACCCCAGCCCTCACCCCACCCGAGGCCCCACTCCCCCCTCCAAGCCACCACACCGGACCCGATAAGGGAGAATTAGTCCCAATAGTGCTACTAATGGTAATTAATGGGATTGGTACGGACTGTTGCTCCTTTCTTCTGTGTTTTATCCTTTTTATTAGTACTACCGGCCCCAACACGTAACAAAATCACAAAAATTTTTTTGGCCTACGAATGTTTTGTTTGCTGCCTCTCTCCCCTCAAGGAACATCTGGGGCACTTAATGTGAGGCAGCTTAAGGTTTCTCCTAATGGCTACACATCTGGGACAATACGAAGTAATGACGATGTTCCAACCACCCCTTTTAATTACTTTCATCGCTCTACTTTATTACAAAAACTTAAAACTTTCCTCCGTTGTAAAGAATGCAAAGTTCATTCTGGCTGATCGAAGGACAAGCCACCGTTTGATACTTAATCGGCGTCGTTTCCAGCCCAAGTGACAAAAACCTTTCCAAAACTTCCTTCACTTTGTCTCGATCAAAAACCTTGATGAAGAGATAGCTGTTTTCGGAACGAGAAGAAACATCTTCAGTAATGATTCGTCCCGCACTCACACCAAGTTTCTGAATAGTGAAATCCGGATCCTGTGAGCGTTTCACAAAGCAAAAATCATCAGTTTTCCTCACTGGAGCCGGAATAACCCTAATCTTGTTCTCAGGGATGGGAAAGGGAACCTTCATTCGATCCACAAACTCCCCATGAACCCAGACCTGGAAGACTGAAAGGACACCGAAATCCTTTCCAAGGTAAATAAAGCTTTTGGGAGGAACCTCTTCTTCACCAGCAAAAAAGAAATGAGGGCTAAGTTTGCTTTGGATGGAGTATTTGCGAAAAGTCCGGGGGACGATGAAAGCAATGACCTTGGAAAACCCAGAAGCACGCTGAAAGAAGGCCACGGCTTTCCGTGACTGTCTTCCAAAGGGGGGATTTCCAACAGTCAATATGGCCTTTGATTCAGCTGGAGGCTTGAAATCCTTGAGGAAATCCATTCGATGCGTTTTGTCCTTGGCGTCGATGTCGATGAAGTGAAGGACATCCTTGGAAACCTCTTCCTCCAAAGCCTCAACAAAAGCTCCTTCACCAAAACAGGGCTCCAAAATGAAGTCCAGGACCCCGAAATCAACAAGGCCCTTCAGGAAAGAGACGCAGCGTCTTGCAACATCAGGCTTTGTGAAGTATTGGTCCAGAAGCTCCGGGGTTTTCCCTTTCACCCCTCTACCCCATTCTCCTTTTCTTTTCATTTTTTTGAAAAACACAAAAAAGAAAATCAAAAAGGAGGAGAAGGAGTGTTAAGGGAGGGCTGAATCATTTCCCTTAGGTCTTCTGCGAAAACGTTTGAATCGTAGGGTTCCTTGAAATAGTAGTTGATGCTGTTTTTTTCATCGCATGAAAACCAGTGGACTGCAGCGTCTTCTGGTCCAATGCGGATGTAAAGACTTTGAGTCTTTCCAAGAAAAGGCCATCCAATTTGGACCACGCTACCTTCTTCGGACGTAATGACCGGTTCCCTATACCAGTGAAGTTTTTGAAGAAGTTTTTCGGCGACGTCGATGGTAAAGGTCCGGGGCTGATCGAAATACGCCCAAGTATCGTTGCCGCTTTGAGCACGGATGGAATCAATTTGACGACGAACAGAAGGAGAAAGCATTTCTACACAAAATCAAAAAAAAGAACTCAAACAAGAAAAGGTTGAATGATGTCCCTAAGGGCTTCAGCATGGAAAACTGGATCTATTTTGTCGTCGCTGAAAACGAAGGTATGGCTTGGCCCCGATCCAAATGGCATGAAATAGATTGAAGCCTTGTCTTTCCCGATGGTAATCATAAGCTCTTTTTCCTCTTTAGTGGGAAAAGAAATGGCTATGTAGTCCGGAGACATTGGGATTACGGTGGGATCTTTGTTGGGCCAATGAAGTTTTTGCAGGAGTAGATCCGCGACATCGATGACAAAGGGAGGAACGGGATTTCCACCACTACGAATGAAACAGATTTGATTGTGAACGCCAAGAGACATCATTTTTCTTTCTACGGATTTTTTTAAAAAAAAGAATGGCCTCCTTGGAAAACGTAGAACGGCTGAAAAAGCTTCAAGCTGAGATCGAAAAAAACAAATCGGCCCGAGTAGATGTTTTGGCCGAATGCGTCAAACTTCAAGGTCAAACCGCAGAAAATCTATTGAGTCGTCTGGAAAAAGTGGAGAAACAGCTGAAACACCTGGAAGGAATGTTCGTGGACCTTGAAATGCAAATGCATGAATTGTGAAAAAGAAAATCATGAACACAGACAAATCGGTAGAAACGGAGTTGAAGGAGCTTAGGGAGACGTTGAGGATTCAAACAACGAATTTGAAAGAGGCACAGGAGTCAACCAACAGACTTGAGGACATGATGAAGATGCTCCGAGGTGATATCCAATACTTGGAACGTCGAATCGACGAATTCCTTGAAATTTCCGAGTCTCACAAACAGCACTGAGGGAGATCATTTTTTGAAAAAAAGAACACAAAATTTCCCAAAAGAAAAAAAAGAACCCAAATCAGTAATCATCAAAGCTATCGTCACTATCACTGTCCGAATCAGTTGACGATTTACACATGTGGTCCATCTTCTGCTGCAGGAGATCCTGCCAAAAGTTCAGGCTGATCAACTCATCGGAATGTTTCTTGTGGACCCTGAGTTTCCCATAGAGAAGCAAGGCTTCGTCCCTGCTGAGGTCGAAAAGGGCCATGAATAGAAAATTAATCCATTGACGCTTGGCCCTGTTCTTTGTGAGAATCCTTAAATTCCCAAGCCAGATGCACCGCTCAGCAATGCAATTGATCATCTTCTTGTCAAGCCCCGTCTTCTTCCACAGGTTCTCTGCAAGGGCGTTGTATTCATCAGGGACATGGGCCCAGACATCGGCCTCCAGGGCTTCGATTTTATCCTTTTTAGTTTTCCACAGGAGGATACTATCGGATCCAGGTGGAGTTGTCTTGTGTTTGGTGCAAACTTCTTGATTAACAGGATCGGTTCTATTTCCGCAGAAGAAGCAACTTGGAGAAGCTGCCATTTTTTCAGGTTTCAAATACTTCCCAAAAGAAAAAAGAACCCAAGGATGCCCAAGGACGTCTTCAACAAACACACCTGGGTTGCAAGGCCTACTCGTCGAAGCGGGGTCAGTGTGCTTGTAGTCCATTTCTTGACCCCCGTTTACAAGGAAGAAGGAAGACTGAGCCACATTCGAAGTCATTGCAGCTTTTACCTTTTTCAGACCCAAACCGATTCCAAGGGCTTCCAAATCCGCTGGGTCCAGAACCCCGGAGAATACGGACTTCCTCATCATTTCTTCTACGTGGACCATGAAGGACTCGATGAAAGGGGGAAAAAGGTGAGGATTAATGTCACCGAAAAAGCAAATTCTGGAGGGTTTTATGATGTTCTTCTGATGTGAATGGTTTATTTTGCTGCTGTTTTTTGGGTTTGACGCCTATAGACCCTATAGCTTATTACTCCAATCCCTGCAAACACTCCGATCCAAATCAGATTCCTTAAGTCAAACGGGCTATCTTTTTTGCAAACAGGATCATTCGGATTCCAACCGCACAGGGAAGGGCAACCGGTCTCCTGGGTGCAACACTTTCCAACCCACTTTGAACAGTCGGGAGGAATAGTTCCGCTGCACTTAGCCTCGGTGGGACAGATGCCAGAAAAATAAGCATAGATGTGGTAGCCACTAAGTTTATTCTGGATGTCATACCACTGCACCACGGCGGTTTTACCATTGGGGTCAGGAATCGAGAGGCTCGATTTAATTCGCTCCAAAACAGTCCTGGCATTATCAGAACCACAAAGGTCCCAGTCCCAAACAAACCCGAAAACTTCGGCAACATAAACTCCATCGGAACCGCCTTGACAGCTCTGCTTACCGCAATAAGAAAATTGGTGCGACGTCAAAGCACTGAGTCTAAGGCCACTATCAATGTCACCGAAATAGATACTCTTCGTAAAGTAGCTGTCAGGGACTTTCTGACTCACATACCCGACCCAGGGGAAGTCCTTGTCCCAGCCGATTTGAAAAGCTACATTCGGTTGAAGTGCCCCAGGGGGAAAATCAGGAGGATGACGTTGCCAGTAATCCGCACTTAAATCTCCTTTGCTTTGCACAACGAAAACCCAAGTGAGACCAACTCCACAGGGAAGGACGGCAGGACCAGTACATGGAGTGGCCGGCAGGAAAGGAATAACATCCGGAGGTTGATTTGTAACCCAAGTAGTCCAAAAGTCTTTCACGGCTTTACTTCCGCATTGCCCAAACAAAGCAAGTTTAGGCTTGGCACTTTTCCCACCGTCGTCGTAGAGGAATTCAAACTCAAATCCCAAAAAAACAGTCTTAAAGTATCCATCCGGTTTCGACCAAGTCTGGTTCCCAATGACCATTTGAGGAACTTTTAGTTTCCCGGAAACGATGGCCTGAGCCTTTGAATCGTCCAAGAAAAAATGCTCCAACTGGGCAACATAGCGAACCTTACCTTCGGGAGTAATCGGGCCTTTCACACCAAAGGGGTTAGGATCAGCTGGATAGTCCCAAGTTTTCAGGTTAGTCCATTTCACGTCTCCAATACTTTGACAGTCCCAACTTTCATCACCTTTCCAATACCCATAGGTCCCATCAAAGAAGTAGGGAACAGAAGGAGTGACCTGGCCTGGAAGGAATCCAGGAAGGTGTAAGGCAACCTTTGCAGTGTCGTCCTTCGACCAGCCGGAACCAAAGGGGGGAATGAATTTCATCTTCCATTTTCGATATCCAGGAAATTCATCAGAACAGCCCCCATCCTCCGCACGACCCCAACCAGAAGCACACTGGTCCTCGGGGCCCACCAGAAACCTTCCAGCCCACCCATTCTTACTGGGAACACAGCAGTCCGGTTTCCTATAAACCACCTGACCCGGAGGTTTACCAGAAGCCTCAAGACATTTGGTCTTAGTGTTAAGACTTTGCTTTCCGGTCCTCATATACCCGAAATACTCAGCCCAACCTGGATGGTCCACAGAGCATTTTTTTGAGGAATACGGGAAAAAACAGGGATCCCTCTCAGAAGAACATGAACCCTGGTTATTAATTTGCTCCAAGAGGTCACTGTCACACATTTTCTTTTTGTTTTGATTAGTATCCAAAACAAGAAAATTAATGACCTTTTCGGCAAAAGAATGGGACACCTTTCTTTACACGCCAAAACAATGGAAAATCATCGCTGAAATCAGGGACTCCATTGACTTTTTCATGTTCCATGAAACAAAATCAAAACGATTAAGGAAGAAAGTAAGCCAGGCCTTTTCATACTGGGTCCACTTAACACCAGCGGTCGTAAAATCCTTTTTAAAGAATCCAAACAAAATGGGCGATGAATTTTTCTATGATCTATTAAGAAGGCCTGAAAGTGCTAACCTGACCCCAAAAGAATTCGAAGAACTGAAGTTCATCATTAAAGGGTAGACCAAAAAAGAAAAAATGCAAACATGTCCTCAACAAAGAACCCCAGAATGGTTCAGGCAAAGAAGCGGGCTCCTCACTGCATCCAAATTCTCAAGCGCCCTGGGACACAACAAGTGGGAGCCAGCTTTGAACGCTTTCCTCGACCTTGCACATGCCCGGGCCCCTACTTTGGCCCACCAAACAGAAGCAATGAAGAGAGGAATAGAGATGGAACCAATAGCAATCCAGCAATACGAAATGCAAACCGGAAAAAAAGTTAAACACGGAGGACTCTTCATCAAAGAGGGCCTGGGAGGAAGCCCGGACGGATGGACCGAAGACGGAACCCTAATCGAAGTAAAGACCCCAATGAAACCAAGGCCACATTTAGACCTGGAATACAACGATCAGATCCAAGGACTCATGTGGATCATGGACCTCCCCAGGGCGGAACTGGTGGTTTACTACCCACAGGGCCTTCAAATCCTGAGAATCCCCAGGGACCCCCTTTGGGAAAAGAACGAACTCCCAAGACTCAAGATGTTTGTAGAAATGGCAAAAAAGGTGAAAGAAGAACCCAACCCTGAGTCCAAGGCGGCTTTAATCTCAAGAGCCGGATTTGACGGAAACGAATGGCTTGATGGGTTTCGGGCCCACAAATACCTCATTTCACACGTAAAAGACCCAAGCCACCAAGGAACTCCAGAGGACGATTAGGAAAAAGGGGGTGACTGTTTCATTTTTTCCAAGACCAAAAGGCAAGGGCTTTCCATCAGGAGCATAAACCCAAGAAGGCTTTGTAAGTAACAAGAACATCCCACTCAACAAGGCCACCACAATGCCAGCCCTGACACCGGAGTCCACAAACCCGGCAATGAACAAAGGATCCATTCTTTTCTTTCTCTTTAATTACATTTAAACAAGAAAATGTTCAATTTCCTCCAAAGGCCCCTTGCAACAGCATATAGATATGCATTTCACAACGGAGACACTGAGATCGACGTTTGCGCTGGACTAACTGATGTCGGAGCAAACCATTGGCACGAAAACCCAGAGGTATGTGAAGACATGTTGGTCAGAAGGGCACTAAGCAGACTCACACAATTTTTCCTCGGACTCGCATTGACCAGATTTGCAGTCTGGTGCTTATTTGGACCAAAAACTTTTTCTTCTCATTCTAAGAAGTAAAAAGATGGCTGGTATTTTCACCAGGTTACGGTCAGCCACAGGACCAGCGGCAGAAGCAAATACCTATGAGTTTTTCGCCCCGGACATCTTGCAGGTCTTCAATGTTCAACACGTAGACTTCGCAAACATCATGAACCACTTCAAGCTTAGAAAGCAAGGGGGACGATGGTTGACAACACTGCCACTCCTGGAAACACAATATCAAGTCGTGGTTAGGAAAGCAGGCGATCTTCCCAAAGGCGGAGAATTGTTGGCTCCTGAGGTCATTAAATTGATCACAACCAAACACGATATCTACCTACGAGTGGTGAGATACAAGCACCTGCCCAAAGTCCGGTTTTACTTGGTCAGTGACGATAGGAAATGGTCTAAAAGGTATGAGGGCTATTTTGACCGAGCAGGTGAGAAAGCATACCGAGTAATCCCGCACTCGGGTTCTGTTTGGACTAACGCAAGCGGCGTTGTGCCGTATCCGGACATCAACCAAAATCTCACGGAGCAACATTCGGTCACTATTGAAAGCAAGAACATCAAAGCGCAGCCCGTCTGGTCACAAATAAAACCTGGGAGTGAACCCATTCCAAGTGCCTCGGGGGCAAGGGATCTAAGGATTGATGACCCGAAAGACACTACCACAGGAGACATCCTCACTCCTGACGACTTCAAAAAGCTCCATCCTGTAGGAGTCATGGGAACTCCGGCTCCAACGATGGCTCCAGCTGCAAAAACTGAGCCACCTGGACCTGTTAGGACGCCTGTCGAAGTAGAAGAGCCATCTGGAAAAGAAGAAGAGGAAGAAGAGAAAGAAGAGAAGGAAGAGGAAGAAGAGAAGGAAGAGAAAGAAAAAGAAGAAATCTTGGAACAAGGAGAGGAGCCCACTTCTTGGTTCTCCCTTGCCGGTTGGTGGGGTGGAGTAAAACAGAAGCCAGCCCCTCCTCCTCCTATAGAGACTGCTGCCGGAAGATTGCAAGCAACCGAGTTCGTAAGGAGACTAGCCGAAGAGAATCTAGCAGCAACCAGACCAGCACGGGACGCTGCATGGCGAGAAGCAGAAACCGAATTTTTTACAAAAGTTAAACAAGAGGTTGCTACTGTCAAGGATTACGGTAGGTTGAGGGACCTGTTCATCGAATGGATTCCATACCTATTTTGGAAGAGATGGAACGTGGACCGATTAGTGCCACCAGCCTACAATTTCGGTGAAGTGGTCAATGAATGGGTTCAAAAGAAAACTGCTGAGATACGCGCAGATGGATACCCTAAGGAGGTAACTGACCTTTTTGAAGAGGTGATGCAAGGGATTGCAGGCGCATTCGTGAGGGTCCTTGGGCCTCAAGGACCTGATGCAATACTAGCGGCAGCTGATCGGGGCCTCAGGAAAATTCCACAAGACTTGCCCGCACCATCTGCTGCTCTACTTGCTGGAGCTCCAGCTGCTGTTCCTCCTGCTGCTGCTGCTGTTCCTCCTGCTGCTGCTGTTCCTCCTCCTGCTGCTGCTGCTGTTCCTCCTGCTGCTGCTGTTCCTCCTGCTGCTGCTGTTCCTCCTCCTGCTGCTGCTGTTCCTCCTCCTGCTGCTGCTGTTCCTCCTCCTGCTGCTGTTCCTCCTCCTGCTGCTGCTGTTCCTCCTGCTGCTGCTGCTGTTCCTCCTCCTGCTGCTGCTGTTCCTCCTCCTGCTGCTGCTGGTGTTCCTGTTGATCCTCCTCCTTCGGCTCCTCCTCTGCCTACAGCTCCAATTCTTCTTACTCCTGCTGCTGCTCCTCCTCCTGCTGCTGGTGTTCCTGCTGCTGGTGTTCCTCCTGCCGCTGCTCCAGCTGGTGTTCCTCCTGCTGCTGGTGTTCCTCCTCCTGCCGGTGTTCCTGGTGGTCTTCCTGCTGCTGCTGCTCCTCCTGTTCCTGTTGGTCCTCCTCCTGCTGCTCCAGCTCCAGCTGTGGTTGTTCCTGGAGCCCCTCCTCCCACTCCACTGGAAGAATATGATCAGAAAATGAAAGAATTTGGAACAGCTGAATTCAACAACCCTGCTTCTGCAACGGTTTCAAATGCCTACATTTGGCAGTGGGTCTACAACACTTTTTGGAGATCCTGGGAGAGGACAAAACCCGGAGCACTTTTTCCCGACATTGGTCCTTTCTCCAAAAACATAGAGGAAAGGATCTTTGGGGGGATTAGAGACATTTTCGCAACATACCCGGAACATCCCATCTACACCCGTCTTTTGGAACAGTCTTTGCAGACTACACACACCATGGTTGAGTACTACATGAAGATCTACAACGAAGAGTTGGCAAAAGGACGAAATGCAGCACAGGCAACCGCAGCCGTTGAACGACGGAAAGCAGAGGGGGGTCCCAGAAGGTTTGGTTTCATCAGAAGATTCGGTATGGTTCCGCCAGATGTTAAAGTTGCTACAATTGGATCAGCAGTTGCTCCAGTTGCTCCAGTTGCACCAGTTGCTCCAGTTGCACCAGTTGCTCCTGTACCGGCTGATGTTGCTGAATTGCAGAAGGTCGTAAGAGATGGATGGAAGCGGGTGGAAGAACATGCAAACGCCGAGGCGCAAGCAGCACCAGCCGCTAAAGTGGCACAACAGCGCATGAGTGATCAAGCGATAGCCGCTTTTCTCTATGCATGGGCCTTTGCTGGATTGAAGGTGAATGAAAAAACTGGATTAGACCCAAGGACTTGGTTGGCTCAGTGGGTGGTAATTGTAACGGCCGACTTTAACGACTGGTTGGCCACCGGAGATCCGGTTAGGGTCCGCATGGCAAACGCGGCTTTTGAGATCATAAAGAATCTTGATGTAGGCCTCATACTTGGAGCAGTTGCCCCGGTTGCACCAGTTGCACCAGTTGCCCCAATTAGACCAGTTGCCCCAGTTGCACCAGTTGCCCCAGTTGCACCAGTTGCCCCAATTAGACCAGTTGCGGGTGGTCCTGGATTTTTCGGGAGAATCTTTGGGGGAATAGGAAGAGCAATTTCAGGAGTTGGAAGAGGAATTGCATCAGTTATTCCAGGGGACCCATACGGCCTGTCAGAAGTGACAGAATTTCCTTCCAGGGCTCCACCAAGGGCAGAAACAACCCTGGGGGTTGAAATCAGCCAAAAGCTACAAGAAGAACTCAACAAATTAGATGTGCTTCTGGACGAAAAGGTCAGAGCCGAGAGGGAAGCAAAAGGAGCATCTGCTATAGCCAAGGCCAGGAAGGACACGGATGCCACCATTGATACCTGGCTTGAAAAATGGTTCTTTGCGGGAAAGGAGGCCCGAGCTGACCTTGAGCCGGCACTTCGCGCAAAGCAAAGCTGGGAGGCAATCAAGAGCAGGACTGAGGAACTGCTAAAAGAAACCAAGGACCCGGTTCTCATCAGGGTTTACACAAAGATCGTTGAACTGATTGTGCAAAAGGCTCAAGGACCCGAGTTCTATGCCAAGTGTTGGGAAGAACAGATCCTCAAGACAAAATCAACGGCTACATTGATGCGCATCAAGGCGTATCTTTTGGACGCAGAGCAACCACCACAAGAAATCCGAAGGCTCCGAAACCTGGTGACGACACAACTCAGTTGCCGCGGCTGGAAGATGGGAACAAAACCTACCACTTACAAGCTTTACAAGAACCGGATAGAGGTCAAAAAAGGAGACCAGGCACAACTGAAGGCTTTCATTACTGAGGACCCGGATCTTTCAGAAGCAAACAGATTTGACTTACTTGAAAGACTTTAAGTTGGAGCAACCTGTTGTTCAAACAATTTAAGTTTTTTAACTGTTTCACTGTTTCGTTCTGTTGCTGGTTTGGCCAATTTAGAAGCAGCCTTCAAATACTCAAAAGGAAGTTCAGGAAGAATTACTCGAGTGACATTGCCCACAACATCATTGTTGAGATACCAGCGAGTTGAACAAGACAGAGAATACTCCTTGGAGAGAGGAATTTTCTTCCCCAGATGTGTTAAAAACTTTTCGTCAGCGGAAAGCGAAAGTCCCCCTGGTTTCGGCCTCACAGAAAGCTGAAAAATCTTGTTGTGAACCTCTGCCAGCCAAACCTCTGGTTCGGTTCCAATCGGTTCAACCCTCCAAATACGAAACCCCTCAAACTCCTCTACAATAGAGGTCAATAGAGAGATATCATACCCCGTGAAAGAAATGTCTTTACAAGTCTCCGTTTCGATCCTCACTATCTCATCCATATCAGACGGAACCCCAGGAACCAAATACCCTAATCTGCTTGAAAATTTCTGAAGTAATTTTACCTCTGCGTATCTCCGGCGAGCATTGTTGAAGATCTGGATTACTTCATCTTGACTAAAAGAAGCAGCCCAAAGTTCCTGGGCAAAGGAAGGGATCGACCCCTTTACCTTATCCCAAGCACTTGCTCCTATATCCCCTATATCTCCAAGAGGCTCTTCTTCTTCTTCTGTTTTGATTTCCTGACCTGCTTTGCAAGCAAATCTTTGCCGATACTCCTTTTCGCCCAAAAACTTGCTTCCAATTTTCCGATACTCCCTCTCCAAAAGGTCAACGATGTCTTCTTTGGAAGGAAAATCGACGTAGATCCTGTGAGGCATCCTCCTAAGAACCGCCGGATCCATCCAATCAGGATGATTTGTGGTCCCAATTACAAAAACATTTCTGAATTTCTTGATTCCTCCAGTCAGCTGAAGAAATGTATTCACCGAAGAGGCGACCACAAGATCAGATTCGCGTCCTTTCTTCAGAAGATCGTCGATTTCATCGATAAAAATAATAGAGAGAGTCGGATCCTTTTCAGAACCAGCAGCAACGGTCCAAAGATCCTCAAGTTTTTTCTCGTTCTCTCCAACATATTTCCCTCTAAGTTCAGCTGGCTTGGGGGCATAGATCCTGAGTTTTACAGCTTTGCTCAACTCGGCCAGCATGCTTTTAACAAGATGCGTTTTCCCAGTCCCGGGAGGACCAAAAAGAAGAAGGTTCCGATTAGGAGAACCCCAAACATTGGGATGAAAAAGAGGAAAAATAAAAGAACCCCAAAGACGGTCCTTGGCAACCTGGTGACCAACAACAGAAGCCATACTTAGACCCTCCAGGGAACTCAAAGGAAGAGGATCAATAGTAGCAACACTTCCAAGTTCATCCTTGGTTTTGGGTTTAGTGGACTTCATCATTGCATCCCACCGTTTGACACAAAGCTCGTAGTTAGAATCAGTTCTATCACCAGAATACAACAAAACAGAGGCCACATAGGCGTCCTTCAGACGCCCTTGAAGGGCCAAATTTTCAGCTGTTTCTTTCAACTCGGAAAATCTGCGCTGTTCAAGACACGAAAGCATTAATTTTCTTTTACCTTTTATTCCAAAGATGGCCACAAAATTTCAACGAGAAAAAACTAAAAGGGACCCAAAACTTGAAGAAGAATTCATAAACATCCAAAAAGACTGGGCCCCTACAAAAGAAAAGATTGGGACCTCAAAACTGAGGAGAATAATTCAGGCCCTGGGAGATGCAAACTTCGAAAAGATGAAGGAATTCAAGGAGATCCTAGTTCCGCCTTCTCCGGCGGTCCTGGAGCCAGAAGTTGAGAGGACCATAGATGAACTCCTTCAGATAGAGTTCGACGCAAGACCCAAAATAAACATCCTAAAAAGATTCAAAGAAACCCTAATCCTCCAAAAACAAGAGATCGCGCTTGGAGCAACAGGAATAGCAGTCCTCGGATTCACAACCGCTTCCTGGGCACTGATGGTCCCTGTGGCCTATGTCCTATACCAGGACTGGAAAACCAAAAGCTGGAAGCCTTTGGCACTTTTTAGCAGAGCAACAATAAGTGGCCTTGCAACAAGCACACTAACCTTCCAAGTCCTTGGGAAGCTTGCCTTAGTGATTCCAGGAGGAATAGGCGTGCTTCCAACAATAGCAATCACAGCAACCATCACAGTAATTGGAGGAGAGATAGTGAACGGGGTAATCAACAAGATCTTCTGCATAAAGGAACAGGAGCCAAACGCATACGCAGCCCTTCTGGCTGCTTCAGAAGCACAGTGGGCGGCTAAATACCTCTCATGGGACCCAAAAACAAACACATACAACTACAGCCACTGGAAAAGATTCCGTGAAATGACCAGAGGACCCCAAGCTTTGGCCGCGTGGTACGGACTCTACTGGGCGTGTCAAAAAATGGATTTCATTGGAGGAAACTGGATCTACACAGGTTTCTGGGCTCTCTACGGACACGCATACTTCATTGAGCCCTATTATCGGATAGTCATGACAAGGATTTGGTATCCAGTTTTCAGAATTTTAGGAAGACTCGTTGAAAAGATCCCTCTCATAGGCCACCTTCCACCTCTAATAAGAAGAAGGGTAAGCCAAAGGTACATTCAACTATCCCTCAAAATAGTCAGCCAAATGTTCCTAATCTATGTAGGAGGACACACCCTTCAATGGATCGCACCAGAAAACGCTTTTCCAGAAATTGCAAATGTCTACGCTCGAATTAGATACGGAAGGGTAAAAGAAAAAGTGGTGGAGTTCGGCCAGGAGTTCGTAGAGCAAAACCTAAAAGCAGACCTAACTTGGGAAGCAATTCTTCAACAGGCACCCCCAAAATATCAAGACATCGGAAGAACGTTTCCATCAGCAGAGGAAGGAGTAAAAGCAATCCTCCTGGAAATCAAGAAAAAGCCCCTCAAACCCACTGGAGCTCCTTCATTTTTCCCACCAAAGGAAAGAATTATTACTACCCAAAAACCCCCAGCTCCTTCAATCCAAAGAGGAATAGATTTCGAAAGTCTTCAAAGCATCTCAGCAAGAATAGCTCAAAGTTTAACAGCGGAACAACTGTTTCAAACTTTTTGGAAGAGCAGCTTCATGGAAGACTGGAAAAGGGCTTTCACGAATTCATTTAAATTTGGAACAGGAGACGAAGAAGGAATAGGAACGGGATGGCTTGAACAAATCACAAATTACATCGGCGGAGGAAAGGGAGACCTCGATCTACCAAAAGCAAAAACCTTCGAGGAAAGCTGCCCATACGATCAAAGCAAACTAAGAAGGAGATCCAATCCACTGCAGATTCTGGACGAACAAGGAAACGACGTCACAAAGAGCTGCACCTCGGCCACTCCAATGAGCCTAATTTCAGATGTATGGAAGATGTATGCAGGGGTTCTTCCAGGATTTACAGTAAATTTCGCCACCCAATTAGCAACTGTCGCATTCACTTGGTGGGGGACACTTGCAGCCCAAGTCGCAGGAGGAATGATGAAAGGCATTGTAAACCATGCTATTTGTGCAAAGGCTATGATTGAGTTCAGCAACGTCGAAAGGACCCCAGAGGATCGCCTCATCTGGGCAATGATTGGAGGCACAAACGGGTGTAGTTATTTTGAAGGAAGAAATAGATGGGGGACACTACAAACCGTTTGGCAGTCAGCAGGACCTGCAATGAAATTACTCAGCGACCCCTTTCAACTTGAAAGAAAACTTGCTAATCCATACGAGATCGTCCAAGGCCTTGGAGTCAGAGGAATCCTTGGGGACCCAGCATTTGCTGAGGACCCCTTAAAGAAACTGATCCTGGAGCACGAAAATGAAGTGACCTTGGAAAGATTTTTGGAGATCACAAGCAAAGAAACTCCACTTGTAAAAAATGCATTCAATGTAGGAATAGACGACGTCTTCGGGGGAATCAAAGGATGGGTTTCAGGATGGCAGACTGTAATTAAAACCGGAAAAAGGATTGCAACAGCAGAATTCAGCAACTACAACCAGGCAATAGAAAAAAAACTAAAGAAGAAGGAGGAATACAGCGAAGGCATCAAATTGATAGAGGAGGGGAGCTGGGTTAGTGCAAAAGACGTCTTGGTTCTTTCAAATCGACAAGTTCAGGACTACGTTGACTCCGGAATTTGGGGCAGACTAATGGGACCAGCCCCGCCAACGGACCCTGGGAACTGGATACTTTTTCAAACGCACCTTAGAACAAAAACCGTTCACACAGACACCATAGCCTCAACCTCACAAGGAAGGGTTCAAATCCTTAGTCTTAGAGAGGAATCCTCTGGTGGACCATTTACAACAGCAGAATGGCTTGGAGATGTTAGTAGTTGTGAGGAAATAGGGAAATGTCCTGTTGGCGGAGAAGACTTGGAAAGATTTCTTTTGAACAAACTATGGGAAAGAGCCGGATTAGGACTAATCTAAATTCTCCTTCTCCTCTTTGACCTCCTCAGGACGTCCAGGTATTTCCCAAGGGTCAGGCCTCCTTCCTCATCGTCCCACCAGTCACTTGGAACCATGACGAAAAGCTTTTTAATCATTCCCTCGGTGGCATTCTTCAGAAATTCTTCAGTAAGAAGAAACCGCCCACAGTTTTTCCAGGTAGCTCCGGTTCTGGGGTCCAAGGTCAGACTTTCCAGACAGTTCAGTCTGTCATTGGTCATCCAACTGGTTGACTCCCACTCATCGTCTTCATCACTAAGCTCCTCAAAATCCTGGAAAAGTTCTCCGATTCTCTTCATTATGGGGTCGGGAAGCCTCAGGAGAAAGGCTAAAACGAAAAGATCACGATCCTTCAGATAATCGCCCCAACCGAAATCAAGCCGCAGGTAGGGCCATTTATCTTTAAGGGTTTGCAGATGGTCTTCCATGTGCGGACAGGCATCCAGGACACAACCCAGGAGAACAACTCCGTCACAGGCCGCATACTTCTCGGTGTAAAATTTGTCGTGAAGGCTGTGAAGAATTACTTTCAGTTCTCCCAGATCTGGAAATGGAGGAGCTATAAGCTCCGCAAGACGCACAAACCGTTTCAGTATGTAATTCGTGATGTAAAAGTTTGGTTTTTCCCGGATTCCGAACCAAAAGATGTTCCGGCAATACTTCCAAGGGGTCTTGGTGAATTCGAGTGGATTCCAGGTCAACGAGGGAAGGGAAAGTTTTTGGAAGACTTGTCGCCACCTGGAGGACACCTTGGGAAGAACAGCAAGGGTGAAATAGAGACCCCCATCATCGGACACTGCAATCACCCAGCCCATTATCTCTTGAAGGATTTCATTTGGGACATCATCAAAATAGGAGCAGGCACCAGCCATGTGGAATTTTCCTTTTTCTTTTGGTCTGTCTTTTTGTGTGGAATTTGAGTTCTTTTTTAAATGAATGCCCTGGACCTCCTCCCTGCAGAAATATGGGAAATCATTTACAGCTTCATCATTAAAACCCATTCGTCCCGAATCTCCAGGTGGTCCAGGGACTTCATGGCCACATGCAGCCTCTTCAGAGCCGTGGCAACCAAATACGTGGCCAGCAAGCTTGATTGGCCAGAGATCGAGGAGATGCTCACTAAACGTCAACTGCGTCCTGACAAAGTCTTTTTACAGAACATTTGGCTGCGCCCAATTGACAAAACAACTTCAGCACCCTATCTCTTCTTCCTCCACCAAGACCAGATCAAGTTTCTTCTATCAAGCTTCACCGGACTCCATCCCAAACTATTTCACGAATATGTCGAGTCCACGGTCCCCTACTATTATTTGCCTATTCAAAAAAAGAAATTTGCCTTGGGATGCAGGAACCCCTTGTGCCGCTGGATGCCTGAACACCTTGAAATCCTCCGAGAGATTCCCATCGATGACTTCATGGGTTGGGGGCCGGCCTTCCTCCTCCCTGAATACGCCAGGAGGATGGAAGGAATCCTAATGACGTGCAATCTAATTATTCGTCTTTCCACGGATGAAGATAGGAGGATGCCACCTTCCAGATACACAAGGGAAGCCTTTCGGATCCTCTTTCAGGATACCCCGTATTCAGTTAGTGAATGGAGAAACATCGTCCAATACGGGGACCTCAACAGAATCCTAAACGAGGCCCCTGAAGCCCTAAGGTCAAGCATCTGGGCGATGGACGGAAAGGACTACTCCAAATTCGTCATGTGGTTCCTAACCAATCCGTTTTCCTTGGATGTATGTGATGCATTTCTGGAACTTCTGGCCCTGGGCTTCGACAAGACCCAAGGAAGAGGTGGGTTTCAGGCCTGCCTTTGGGAGTTGAATGAAGAAATAGAGGACGTGCAACTGGAAAGGCTTTACAGGATCCCTGAAATAAAGAAGATGATGGATGCTGAGGTCAACAATGACGGAAAAAGCCTTTGGTCCTGTTTTTCCAGGGAAGCCAGGGGATACGTTGAAAAAAAGAGAAGTCTTTTTTAAGAAAGAAAAAAGAACCCAAATTCCACACAAAAAGACAAAAAAGAAAATGGCTGGTGCTGCACTCTCCTATTTCGATGATGTCCCAAATGAGATCCTTTGGGAAATAATGGCCCTGGTTTTGAGGACTTGCAGTGATGGCAGTCTCTATTTCCACATCCGAGGCCTGCCCCGGGTTTGTGTGAGGTGGAACAAAGTCTTTAACAAAGGATACAAGGAACCATCGGGATGCAGAGGAGGCGAAACAGCGTTCATTAAAACCCCCTTCAGAGCTGAAACCAGGCAAATCTTTTGGCATTCGGTCCTTCTTTGCTCGATTACCACCGCATACCACCATACATTGAACGACCTTCACATAAACCCTGAATACATCAGTGTCATCGTTAGAGCAAAGGGGGTTCTGGAGAAGCAAAAAGATTTTCTTTCTGAAATCCACGACAAATTCATCTTGGAGGGGGTTCCAAGTGATTGCCTTTGTGCACTGGGCTGCAAGTCCCCCGTTTGCCCCGAGATGCAAGGACACCTTAGGGCCCTGGAAACCAAGTGGCCTGAACTGGGGCAAAACTTTCTATGTTTGGACACATGGGAACGTTCCTATTTAGGCCCCTCTGGCGCCTTCGTTTTGGCCTGGCTTCTAAGGGCCCCGGATCCAATCCTTGAAGCACTTGGAATCCTTCTCAATTGTTCCCCAGAGGAGGAAACGAGAAAGATGATTCTTTTTCAAAGGAGATACTGGGATCCGGAGGCCTCCTGGGAAAATTTTGGAAGATTTCTCTATCCCTTTCCCATTTTGGAGTGAAAAAAAACATTTCCTTTTTGTAGATAAAATGTCTTCTTTGAAAGAACTGAATAGCCAAGAAATGGATGCGCTTCTGGACCTGCAAAACATGGAGGCTTCAGGGGTCAGGTTGGAGGATCTTTGCTTTCCCTGGGAAGTTGAGGATTACAAAAACAAAACTGATACATGGAAAACAACCTTGGAGACCATGAAATCAAAAGGAATCCTAATCCCCGAGGGGGTGGAGAGATTGGTAGATGTTCTTTGGAGGATTTCACTTCCCCTGTAAATCAGAGACTTCCATTTGAAGATTTACAACATGTCTTTCGAGGATATCAATCCGACCCAAAAGTTTTGCCACAGTTTCTTCAAGCGTATCTGCCTTTTTAAAGATGTAAAGAGGCCCGGCTTGAATGCTCTGCAAAAGGGTTTCTATGGTGACCACCCTTTCGTTTAAAGACGGGCCGCAAGGCAAAATCTTGACTGTATTTTCTACCTCTAAGGAGCTCATTTCAGTTTTTTCTTTTGTTTTTATTTTTGTAAAAGAACAGAAGCCCCAAGACGAATCTCCCTATTTTGATTTCGCATGACTGGCCCGCATTTCGCGCAACAAAGAACCCCAAAACCTCCATAATAAACCCAAGTCAACCGAGCCCTCCTGTGAAACCCCCCCTTAAGGGGACACCACTGACTCGAGTCCAGGGGTCCTCTAATCGCCCTCTTGGATGACTTGCAGTCCGATTCTCCGGGGATCCTTGGATTCCCTCTAAAAATCTCCTCTATGATTGACAGTTCCTCTTTATCCACTCCACCGTCAGGATACACTGTCCTACTGTAGCGATAACCAGAACCAAACTCCTGGCCCTGCTTGAGGCTCCAAGGAAGCCGGAGACATCCTGCAGCACGGGTATAGATGCTTCTATCCCACGGCACACCCGGAGGAAAATGGAGCCCAATCGGATCAGCCACATCTACCAAGGTGAGGTGAAAGTGAGCCTTTCTCCTTGAGTCCCCAATGCCACTCAGGTAGATATCACAGCGCTGAAGGTAGCTTCTGCAAAGTTTTAGGGCAGCTTCGTAGCTTTCGCTTTCACTGAGAGGTTCGTCCACATCGTAAAAGGGATGAAAAACCTGAGTCCGGACCGCAACCCAGCCAGTCTTCTCCCCCCTTTTCACTTTAAGAACGTAGTCCTTGAGCCAATTGAGTTCTTCCAAAGGTCTCAACTTTGGATCAAAGACCTTGGAGCCTCCAAGGATGTTTACATATCCAAAGGATCTGCCTTCTTCCATCGGTCACCGGAAAAAATTTCCTCCGTTCCGTCGTTCCACTTTATTACCAAGGGGTCCAAGGGGTCCTGGGCTTCAAAAAGTTCCCTCAGTTTTTTCAATGGAATGCTTTCAGCGTGGTCCTGGTTTAGAATATCCTCCGAGATTTTTTGGGCCTCATCGTCACTTAGGGCACTCGTTTTGAATAGGATCTGTTTCTCCAGGACAATGTATTTGCTCTTCTTCTGGTGAGGGAGGTGGCCCTTTCGGTTCTTCCAAAACCAGCCCACTGCATTCAATCCCAGTGCCACCAAGGCTCCGGTTGCTATGGCGTGAACTGTGTTCATAGCGTCTGGAGGCTGATTCTACCTGTTTCTCTAATTCCGAAACGCTGACAAATTCTTCAAGAATCCCCGTGAAGCTTCTCAAAACTTCCTTAAAGGCCTCACCCAACATCTGGTCGTCCTCGTTCTTCCAGGTTGGAGTACAGCCACTCATCCTGTCCCTCGTCTTCCTGATGAAATGTCTTGTCGAAGCCACATACCTTGGAGTCCTAAGGCCTCTACTTTTCTTTTTGATCACACCTTCGTCGGCGTCAAACTGCTTGAGTCTGATGATTCGTCTACCACTTTCAGACGTGCTCCACATCTTTTTTTTCCGCAAACACACTGACACTTCCTAATTTTTAGAAGGTATTTCAAGATTAACATACCTGCAGTGACGCTACTTGTGATTAGGATGGCAATTGTTGCTGGGTCCATCTTTTTGGAGTTAGTAAGAAAACAAAAAAACCTAAAGGCACCGGTCCCAAGAAGACGGGTCTCTATCCCAACTCCCCAGAAATGTGAGGAATTTTTGGAGGACCTTAGAAAAACTCATGTTATTCTATCATCATTAGAAACATGTTGCACTTCGTCTTCTACGACAGAGAGGTGTACGACGCCCCTGGAGACCTGGCTCCCATCAGTTATAGAGTCGCAGAAGCCTTCAGAAGATTCAGGATTCTTCGGACTGAGGTCCGTCTGGAGGTGGATCCGGATCTGGTTTGTGTAAATTTTCCTGCTTGGACACTTCCAAGACACACAAAGATGATCATTTACGTAACTAAAAAACGCCACCACCAAAGAAGAAACAGCGTCTTTTAAAAAGCCAGTCTCACAGTCTCACCAGAAAGATTTTTCTCAAACATCCTCGGAAATTTCGTTTTCATCGAAGTCCTCCAGTCCCCTATAACCTTCTTAACAATAGCTTGAGTGTTCTTCTTCTCCTTCTTAATCTTCTCGAAATCAACCAAATTAACGCACCCTGTGAACCTCTTGGAGTCCTTCTGGCACCAAACGTCCAATATCCCATAACCAAGGACCCTCTCAACCAAGAAAAGAAGGCTCTTTACGGCCTGGGGACACTTTTCATCAATGAAGATTCCAGGCCACTGAAGGGTGAACCTAATCAGGTCATTCCACCAAAAGACCTCAGGGGTCCAAAGGGGAAAACCCAGGGTTTCATTGTGTGACCTGTCATCGTTCCAATCAGGATTCCGGATTGGGGAGTCCGGGTCCCAGCTCCCACTAAGGTTGTAGTCGAAGATCAGGACTTGCCACCGGCCCCTGAAGACGTCTACCTTCAGGATCTCCCAGTTTGTTTCAGGGACAGGAAAAACTTGAATGTTCGCAGTGTGAAGATCACCATGGCATCTTCTGTTGTCAACCATGAACTCGATCCCCCAAAGAACCTGAAGGAAAACGCAGGCCCAGGCCTCTTCTGAGTGTTCGTCCTGGGCCCATTTAAAAAGAGTCTGTGATGGTTCCAAAAATTTTGGAGTGAGGGCCCAGGACCATTTTTCACTGACGTCTTCACAAAGATTTGGAAGGAAGGTTCTTTGTTCTCCGCTCTTCCATTTCTTCCTTAACCACTTTCCAGTGAGGTTTTCAGGGAAAATCTTTGAATCCCCTGTCCTCTTGTAGCCTTTAAAAAATCTGTTTGTATCCACCGTTCCAATCATCCTTTCACCTCCATCCTTGGGAAGAGCAGGCCTCACCATTTTTCTCTTAGCCAACAAAGAATCGCATCTTTGAAGCATTTTTTTTCTTTTTTCCAAAAAAAAATGATCACACTTCTCTTGTAAAAATGGGTGGTCAAGAAACAAAAGAGACCCTTCTAATTAAGGGCGTTCCGTTTTCTCCTCTGAAACTATTGAATGCCTCCAGAACCCTGATGGACCAAAAGGAGTTTGCGGAAGCCGGTGGTTTGGGGGACCAGTTGTTTGCGGCAACTCCAGAAGAAACTCTTTGGATGGACACCGGGGCCTTAACGGTCCTTTCTGAATTCCTAACGAAGGGTAGATGGCTACATTTTCCAGGAACAGCGGAAGCAATTTATGAACTTCAAAGACTTTTGGATTACTGGGACATGGAAGACGTTCAAAACAGTTTTGAGATCGAGCTTAAAAAAGACATTAGATTCAATTCAGGTCTCTATTGGGGGGCTGTTAGGGCCGCAAACATCAGTAATTCTGATGAGCTATTCGAGATCACGAAAGATGTCCTGGAAAGCTATTCTCCCCCAGAGGGTCGACACGTCTTTGGTGGTGGCCGTCCTCCTCCTGACTGGATCCCCTCAAAATGGTTTGAATGGCTTGCCATGGAAGCTCGTATTAGAGGGGTTGTTTCCGAGATCGAAATTGCTGAATTTTTGATAGCCATGAACAGAACCGATTTACTGAACTATCTTGACTGGGAATCCTCTGAAATTCCCGAAGAGATGGACCCCTATCTAATGGCAATTGTTCCCAGAAGTATTCCCAGGGTGAGGAAACTGGACCTGGGAGACAGGAAAACAATGCACATCCCGGGAGGTGCTGGAAGTCCTTTAAGTGTGGATATAATTCCTAATCTTGAGACCGGACTACCTGCCATGTTTGTCGTTGAGGATTACAAAATCGTTTACTACCCGGATCCATTGTTCGACTTCTCCAAAAAGACGGAAAAACAGATAATTTTTGGAGAGTCTTGGGTTGCTGGAAAGGCTTTCAAAGGAGGGTTCTGGGTTGTGTCACAAAAACCCGATGCCCCAGGAAGTTCTTTAGGGAAATATTCTCTTGAATTCTGGGATTCAAACTTTAGCTTAAAATCCTCAAGCTACCTGTGGTTTGGGTTACAAAGAGACAACATCTTCATCAAGGCAAATGCGGACTACGTGTTGATTGAAGAACATACCATTGCTCAGGACGACTCAATGAACGGGGACAAAAAAAGACGCTTCATAGTCTTGGATGCCCAGTCCAAGTCTACGGCTGCTTATTTCGATTACCCGGAAAAAATCAGGGCCGTGGATCTTGTCGGAAACGAACTTCTAATCTTGGGGTTTAACTCCGGATTTTCGAAGGTCCTTCTGGACCCTCCGAAAAGAGGAACTAGAATCCCCCTTTTTGCTTTGGAACATCCCGCCTTTAGAGTCAGGTCCATGAAATGGATCACCCCAAATACGGCTGTTGTCATCCAGTTTTATGCAGCCTACTTTTTCAATTTCTCCAAAGGGGAAAGGAAGCTGATAAAGGATTTCGGGACTGGGTCTGAGCCCGAGATCTACTGGGAGCCCAAAATTACAGTTCCTGAATATGTGGGATTCGGGAAATTTGGGCTTTTTAGTTACAACCCTCAGTACGAATGGGAAAAATGGGAAGTGGACGACGACGACAACCCTCAAATTGTCCTCAGTGAGTCGGCCCAAATCCCTTCACCGGTGACTTTTGGGATACTTGGTTGTTCCAGACTCAGGGAACCCGTGGATCATTCCCATTTCCTTGATTGGAGACAGCTTTTTGTGATTCACGAAGATTATATTGTTTTCTTCCACAATCTTCCCGTTGATTAAAAAAACAAACTCATCCAAAAGCAACTCCACGGAGACCCTTGTTGCACATCAGGACGTTAATGCGTTCCTGGTAAATACTAACAAACAACCTTTCAGAGGCCTGCTCACTGAGATAACCAGCAGCGTTAAAAGTGAGCCGGAGACGAACAGTATCCAGGTGGCTCGGGTTAAACTCTCCACGAAGAACTTCATTCTGAGTGGGGTCCACATCAAAGTCGATTGCGTAAAAGACGGGCTGAATCCTCCGGTCCTCTGCTTTGAGCGCCGTGATGTTCTTCACAGCAAAAGCAGGCTCAATGCACCTCAAATCAAACGCAGGGTTGTTGTCAGGGATGAGCACCAGGCCGTTAAGCTGGAAGCCAATCTCATTGACCATATCAACCTGATGGAAGAAAGGAACAACACCAAGAGGACTTAGGGCAATAGCTGGAGCCACAGTCTTGGCGTTGACACAGTGCCTTTCGTAGTTCCAGCTTTCACCAGCGGTAATGTTAGGAATCGAGTTTCCAGCTGCCACAACAGCATTGGTTCCGTGGTAGTCACGTTCAACCACAACATAGAGACGCCGGGTTGGATGAATCGGCTGGATCACAAACGTAAGGATAGCAGTCGCAGGGTTCTTAACCATCCGGTCAATCAGTTGCACCTTTTGCACAAAGGGGACCTCTCCCTGGAAGTTCTGGAAGACCTGCCTTTCCTGGGTTGTGAGACCAATCATGGTGCTGTGAAGGATAGGTGCAATGTCGGGTCCAGTTCCAGCAGCTGCGATGCTGTAAAAGTCTTCACCGGCCGCCGGGACATAGGTTGGGCTGAAAATCCCAGCACCTCCCTCGAAAGCAATCAAGTTGGCAAAAGTCTCAAAGTTTGCAACAACAATCATATCAGTAGCATAGGCACCAATGAGGTTTCCGAACTTTCCAAACCCTCCAGTTGCGTGATCGAAAAGAAGGGGGGTCACAATGCGTCGGTCAGCATAGGACCACTCAGCTTGAACCAGGGGATCCGAGCTGAAGTCACCCACGGCCTCGTCGATCTTGGGGTGGCATTGGGTCAATGCTGTTCCCTCATCCGTGGTGCTTGTGTGGTAGTTGAGGAACGCGTGAGGGGCAAAGACGTTGTCAACCGGGACTGCGCCAAACATTAAACGATATTCCGGAACAGCCCAGATACCAACACAACGTTTCCAACGGATTGCACCTCCCAAAGCAGTCCAAGGGCCAGTTCCGGCTGGAAGTGGGGCAGCAAGAGTGGTTGTGACAGCGATGTAGTTACTTAGGCTTGAAAGTGTGAACCGGAAGTTTTGCTGTCCAACAAGGTCTCCGGCTTTGGTCACTGTGTATCTCACAGCACGCCTTCCGAACCCGGTTTGGCCAAGTGCAGTGTCTTCCGTAACATACCGGCTCCAGGGCATGAACGCCTGAGAGACGAAAAACCAGATGCTGTCCTTTGAGGGACTGCTGTCATCCGGGTAAAGGTATCTATTTGCGCCATCCCTTGGCGCCGTAGTCTGAAGCCAAACCATTCCTCCTCCTGACGTCATCTAAGGTTTCTTTTAATTTGAGAGGTAAAACATTTTTTTTTTCAATCAAGCCCAGTAAGATCTTCCCCCTCATCGCTAACTTCTTCTTCCTCTTCCCTCTGTTGTTGTGGGAGGATCCCCAAAGTGGCCCTCTGGAAACTGTATCCTGCAACAATGGTCACGATGCCAAAGATTAAAGCAACAGCCGGATTCTGAATCTTCGAAAGCATGGGGATACCATATAGGGCCCAAACCTCATCAACAAGTTTCCTTAGGTTTCCAGTGGTCATTGCTTCCTCGACTGCCCTATTGGCTCCAGCCATGTAAACCCCCATGTGTTCAGGGTCCCAATTGATTGCAAGGGCCTCCAGGATTCTCACAATTGTAACACCGAGGCTGATGATGATCCCCCCTCCAATGCTGTTGAAGAAGGGCATGGCGGCCTGGGATTGCATTCGTCTCCTTTCCTCCTCCTTTTGTGGAGATGGCGGTGGTGGTGATGCTTCTCTTTTTCCCCATCCTCTTTCTTCTTCTTCTTGTTCTTCTTCTTTTTCTTCTTCTTTTTCTTTTCTGGGTTTTCTTTGTCTTCTAAGGATGGGTGCATTGAGCGCTCTTTCTTCGTCACCTGTGATCGGTCTACTTTGTTCTTCCCAAGAAGATCCTCCAAATTGGGGGCTGTCTGGTGGGAGGACGATGTCAAGCGTATCTGATTCCATTCTCTACGTTGGTCCCAGTAAGAACGATTTTTCGAAATGTTTTCAAGAAGTTTTCGGAAGTATTCAGAGGTCTTGACACAGAGATCCAAGGTTTCCGTTAGGATATTCATTAAAAGAAAAAAAATGTCTACAACCTTTTAATCAAAAGACCAAATGCTGACGGAAGCTGCCTATGTTGCAATTGTTGCAGGAGGGTTCCTAATGGGACTCACGGTCTATCTGAAGTATAAGGATGGTGATCTTAGTGGAAAGCTTGGGCGACTTTACTCCTACTACAAGGAGATTGGTGTCACTGGAGGAATCCTCCTTTTGGCTGGGATTGCAATCCTGGTTTACCAATACACTCAAACAGGACAATTAATGTAAAAGATTATCTTGGTTCTTTGTAGCCAAAAAATGATTGCTGAGGTATTGATTTTCACTGGGTTATCCTGGCTTGGAACTCTGTTTTACATCGAAGTCACAGGGAAAAAGACTGAATGGGCTGCGGTTTGGGCCTACCGGAAGCAAACTGCAGTTGTTGGAGCCATATTGGCGTTGAGTGGTTTGGGCCTCCTATTGTATCAGCAAAGAAGATTTTGATTTTTTTTCTTTTCTTCTTTGATGTAAAACAAACAAATGTGGTCTGAGCTTTCAATCGGTGTCGGAATCCTACTTATCGCCAAAAAGACACAAAGAACATTATCCTTTTTGCTTGGGCTATTAGGTTTCGGACGGAAATTTTTGTTGCGTCCGGCCTCCTAATCCTTGGAGGAATTGGTTATCTTCTTTACGAACGGAGAGGATTTTAAATTTTTTTCTGAGTGTGTTCTTTAGCAAAGAAAAACAAATAAAAATGGTGTTCGAAACAGCAACCAGTGTTGGAATCTTTGTTGGCGTAGGGTTACTTGCAGCAGGAGTCGCAATGTGGGTTGTAAGTGACAGAAGGATGTTGCCTCTTCAAACGGGATCCATGAGTCTGGTTCCCCCTCCCGCAAGTTTTTATTCTTCAAGATATGGTAGTAAAAGCGGAGGAAGAAGGCGTTGATGGAAACCGAAACCATTCTTAGAAACTCCGTCCTCAAATGGGTCCAAATGAAAAAGGAGCGAAAAGAACTGCGGAAAAAACTTGGAGCATCTGAAAAGGTTTTTAGGGAATGTGAACAAACTGTCCTGGACCATCTAAGTGCACACAAAAAGAAAAGCATCCAAACATCCAGTGGAGTCATCAAAATGAAACACCGAAAACTACGGGCCTCCAAAGAGGAACGCCTTAAAGTTTTCCAGGACGTCTGCAAAGGAACGAAGGAAGATTTTGAAAAGATCCTCAGCTGTCCTTCTGAGAGGACGCGGAGCTACTTGGCATTCCAGCAGCAGCAAAAGAAGAAGGCAAGTTCTGAATAGCCGCACCAACAGAGGCCTGGACAATATACCTGAACTGCTTCAGCACCCCTGGACGAACCCTGAGGAGGATGACGTGCTTGAAAAGTTCTGGAAGAAGTTTACTAACACTGTCAGCTGTCCTTCTATTGAACCGGCTCAAAACCTTTTCCCCAAACTCCTTGGGAAACCCAAGCTTTTCAAGAAGTGGTCCAAGTCGTTGAACAGTCGCCTTTGGGTCCTGTCTGTTAAAAAGACTTCCAGGTTTCCCTGCATCGATCTCCTCCAGATTCAAAGAGTCTCCAACCAAATCTATTAGGTTCCCAGACCTGCTTAGTTCCTCCAGAATGGGGACGGCCTTTTCAAGCTTCTCCACAGCCTCCTTCAAGGATTCATCTTTTGGGTCCATTTTTAGAAGTTTTTCGGTTATTCCTTGGATGGTGTGAATGAGTTGAAGGGTTTTTTCGTTCCATTCCTCCTTTGTCATTTCAGTTTCAAGCAATTTGGAGACCCAATTTTCCATCTCTACCAAAGTAATAGTAAAAGAAGAATGGAAGAGATTTACAGTCCAAAGAGGTCCAAAACCTTTGTAGTGTTTGTATTGATTCTGACGAATATTTTGGGTGCCATTCTAATTTTAACAGCACCTGAATGTCGTCAAGTGGAGGACCAGGAGAAAGGAAAACAATCGCTTACCTCAACTCGGCGCTGAGAGATGCAGTGATTTTTCCAAACTGCAACAATTGCTCCCTAAGGATCGACCCAATCAAAAATGTCAGTCACATCAGAATCCTCAACGTCATAATTCCAAATAATCTTGGGGCCCTTCCTGCAGCAAGTCACCTCATCCTTCAAATTGAACCAGTGGTCGAGCCCCAAAGTTACTCGGGGTCCAGTGACATTGGGGCATCACCAAACGCCTACCAGAGGATCTCAGCTGTGATTCCTCTTCAGGACTCCTTTCAACTACAAACGGCAGCAGGCCCCGCTGTTTTTCAGAGCATGACTGTTTGGGATCCGATTAGGGCACCTGAAATCAGATTTTACCCTTTCATCTACAGCCTCAGTCAGTTCAGGGTCTCCATTTTCCAGCTTTCACAGGGTGCACTTGCAGTCGACAGGGTGCCCTGGCCTGGTGCAACTGCTGCAGGCGACTCCAACAACTGGCTTCTGGAGCTGGAAATTTTTTCTCACGGAACCTAAAGCAAAAGAGAGATGACTGAAAAGCGCAGTAGAAAGGCTCCTGAAAGACTTTCCTATGAGGTTCTTGGAGGCGACGAGGACCCCAAGGAACACGAGTACGAAAGCGACGAGGAGAGTTCCAGCTACAGCTCAAGTCCAGATGAAGATTCCTTGGACTCCAGTGACGAGGAGTTTGTTGTGGATGATGATGAAAGCAGCACTGAAGATGAAGATGAGGAAGAGGAGGAAAAAGAGGAAGAGGAAGAAGAGGAAGAGGAAGAAGAGGATGCAACAGTTGAGGAAGAGACTGAAACACAGGCTGAAGACAGTGATGATGAGTGTGAACACGAAGACAAAAAGCCACGGATCTCGGAGTGAAGTCTCCCGGGGGTCCACTTGGACGGTTCCGGAAGTCCAAGACAAGTAGCTACAAACTCAGAACAAAAAAGACCCTCAGTCCTTGAGGCCTGAAGACAGCGGACCTTGGAAGCAATTAGATTTCTTAGGGACCCGTTAAAAGGCTTCCCTATGAACATTCGTGGGTCCAGTGACAAGGGGGGAACCCTCAATTCTTCCCATCCTATAGGATCTTCTTTTTCAAGGTATTCACTCAAAGCTATCCTTGTAACCCCAGACTCCGGACTGCTGTGAACCAGGATTCCACCAAAACAAAACCCACAGTGGGTCCAGGGTTCACCGGTGAAGATCCCAGTCACAATGGCTTCATCGGTGCTTCCCTTAAAGAAGATAAGGGAGTCCTCTTCCTCCTTTCCCCCGGACTCCTCTTCCCCCCAGTTCAATAGGACAAGGAGTCTTTTTAGAATTAATACTGCAAAAAGTGTGAACAAGATCTTCATTTTTTTTTCTTCTCAAGATTTATATCAAAAAGAGAAAAAGATGGAAGGATCTGACATCCTCTCACAAATCCTACCAATGGGAATTACAATCGGCGCCGTGGCAGTGGGTGCAGCAGTCGGAGACTACGTTCAAATTCAGGACTCCTACATGGAGATGCTGAATGCATTTGTTGTCGGCCTCTTCATCTATCAGTTGGCATCCTATGAAAATCTAAGCAAGACAGCACTTGGGGTAGCTATTGCAAGTGCTGTAGGGGTCGGAGTCCTCGAAAGGTTCCTTGAAAACAAGATGGGAGTCCCAATGCTTTTCTTCCTCTTTGTTAGCGGCTTTGCTGTAGGCCGACCAGGGCTTCAGTTTTGGAGTAGCACCCCATTTCACATCGCCTTTAGCAACATCGTTGTAAGCTTTCTCTACGCAGAAGACATCCCAGCTGGAAAGAAACTCATGGCAAGTCTTGCGGCCGTAGCTGCACCCGTTGCAGGGTTCCTCCTGTCCAGATTCGGGCCACAGCTTGGACCGGAGGTCTTCACTGGTCTCCTCACCGGTGCTCAAGCAAGCGTCTTGTTTGGAAACCTTATCCCAAGACAAAAGACCCCAAGTATCGCTGCATCTCTTGTTGGTTACTTCGTTCCTTCTGTCCTTCTCCAGTTTACTCAGTAGAAGGATGTTTTCAACCCTAAAGACTTGGTTAAAAAGTCGTGAAAAAGAAAGACTCGACCTAAGACCATTCAAGGAAGCTTTTGAAGAGCTGAGGATCAGGGCACACAGTATCTCAAAAAGCCCGGTTTTAGGTTCTTTTGGCGAGGAGTGGGAAAGTTTAGCAACGAGGATTGGTGATTTTTTAGGATTTCTTGATTCGGACGATTCTGACATTGATCTAAGGCTTGCTTCTTTACTTCAGAAAAACGACAGGTCCGAAAAAAGTTGGAAGGAGGCCTTTCCTTTCCTCTTTAAAAAGGAAGACAGTGTGGCTACCCCAATCGAGGAGGAGGCCCCTGAAAGCGAGGAAGAAGACGAAAACTACCTTGGGTATGGGGAATGTCCAAGGGGTCCACTGTATCAAACGGGGGGCTATCAAAGGCACAACCATTTTAGGGATTTTCGAAAAGACCTAATGGGCGGAAGTGATGAATTTCAGGTTGGAAAGGAACTGAGGGATGCAATTAGATCAGTTTGTCCCAAAAGAGAACTGCAACCAACAGAAATGAAGGGGGTCCTCAGAAAGGCGGGGTTTGCAAGCATGTATCAGCACTCCGTTCAAATAGGAAGTCAACTCAACCTCTTTTCGGCTGCGAAATTTACCCCATTCGAAAGGGAACAATTAGATGGTTTTTTCGTTGCTACTGAGGCCGCATGGAATCTTTTGGGACCGGAAGAAAAGATGGACCCAACAACAGGGAGGATCAGGACAAGCATCCTTCCCCTAAGCTACCTGACTTCCAAATATCTTCAGTTCCTCGGAAAATGGGAGTTTCTCTTCCTCACCAGGATGCCCAAGAATATGGCACGACTGAGGTTTTATGACAGGGTCTGGAAGGCTATTTGCAAACGAAACGACTGGGATTATGTCCCAACAAGACAGGACTTTTGCGTGTAAATTATTTTGGGTTCTTTTTTAACCAAAAGAATGTCTTCCTCCGCTGGAATTTTTGGAAAGCACCAAAAAGAAAAAGAAAAAGAAAAAGAAAAAGAAAAGCAAAAGCAAAAACCTCCTCAAACACCTGTAATGTTGGAACCAGTTGAATGGACTTTCGGAGAACCTGACGAAGTGGTCATGGACAACGATGTAAAGTACTGACCCTGGTTCCTTCCGCACCTGTAAAGACCAACTCCACTTTTAAAAAGCCATTCGCCCGGGGACATTGGGGACTCGCTTTGATGCTTCCACTTTGCAAGCACAAATCCTTGGGTGTCCCCCCAGTTTTTTTCAAGATACTCCCACCTCTTTCTCCATGGCTGTTTCAGAAGGATGTCCGTTACCTTTTTCCCTCTAATCTCAACCCAGAAAAGAAATTTAGAATCGGGCTTGTATTCTCCTTGGATTTCCAGTTCAGTTACATTTTTGTGAACGATGAAATCGGTCCAAACACCAACGACTTCGGGGACCATCTCATCCTCCTCAAGTTTAAGGAGGAAAGGGTCCATCATGTTGTTGAAGAACCCAACGTCTGGCTCGGCTTCAGGGTTTAGGATGAAGTCATCAGGGATCCAGGAGGGAAAAACGTCTTGCCAAAGATTTTTCCAAATCATCCCTTTGGTCAGGACCCTTGGAGCAATTTGGACGATGCACCCTTCTCCTGTTATCTGATTTTGAATTCCTTCGATTCCCCACCTTTCGATCTCTTCCTTGGGGGGACAGTAGTGAAAAACCCTTCTGCTCCAAGCCTCGGCTGCAGCTACGGATGCTTCGGCCGGAAAGGCGTCAAGGATCCGAGGGTTAAATGCCCTCTGTGGGGTCCCGGAACCCAAATGAAGGATCACCAAGGGCCTGCTTTGATAGTCAGGCTGCAACAGTTCGGACATTCTACCTGAAGGAATCGGTCGATTTCTTTTCTGACTTGTTCTGCTTCTCCTCTGGGGATTGTGAGACTGATGTAAACGTTTTCGGATTCTTCTACCTCTGCCCAGGCTAAAAGGGATTTCAGGGTCCAAAGAAGACTTGTTTTCTGGGGGTGAAGTTCAAATTTCTGGTGCCTGGATCCAAGGTCCTCCCTGTCCCAAATGGCATCAACGCAGTCGAGGTACCAGGCAACTGCCAAGAAGAGGTCTTTGGGCATCCTTGGTTCTCTAAGGAACTGGCAAATTTGGGAGGTTGAGGTATCTACGGACGTCTTCATCTCCTTCCTTTTCTTTTATTGTTTTTTCCAGTCCCTCAAGCTGTTTTGAAACATCGGCGATCAAAGTCTCAGGGTTTATTCTTTGAGGCAGGCTTGGTTTACTCATCAAAAACCTCGAATGTCCCTGAGAAAGAAGCGCAAAATCGTAGCGCTCGTCAAATTCAAGATGGATCTCTTCTTTTCCTCTCATGAAAAGCAAGACGTGCCTTAGATAGGGCTTGGAGATCGTAGCGCAAAAATCTTTTTCGATGCAGGTCTCCGTAATCCATTGCTTTTGAATCGGTTCCTTTGATGTTGGATCCCTAACAAGGAAAAAGAGAGTCCCATTTTCATTCACGATATCTATAGGGACCACTTTCTGGGGCTCAACTGCAGCGAAGGCGCCTTTTAATTTTGTAGATTGAAGGACGATCCGATGTTCTGGGTTCAACGTTAGCGTCCCGGGGTTCTCCATTCGATTTGGAAGAACATTTAGACGCAAAAAGGAGCCCCTTTCGTCAAGGTGAGCTTTAAGTTCTTCTTCTGGGGTGCCTTTGTTCATTATCTCAAAAAAGAGAGTCGTTGAAACATTTGTTTTGCAGGCTCTAAGGATCTCATCGCACAAAATGAAGAAAGTCATCCCCAAAAGAGGATCAGATGGATCGGACTCCTCTGTAGCCTCCCAAAAACTGGAGAATACAATACTCTCGGCTTCATCGATGCCCCAATACTGAAGAAACTTTGGGCCCCTGAAACACAGGTGAAGTCCCTGGTAGATTTTGCTCAGGATTGTGACAGACGTACGGATCTCAGAAGTTGCGAATTTCATTCAAAAAAAATTCAGGTAGGTTCTTTGTAAAGATGTCCTCTGTTCAAAGAGTTTACAATGAAGTGAAGGATTACTTTGGGAGCCTCGTGGAAACACACCTGCTTTCTCAGGATTGTAGTCAGGTGATGAAGAAGAAGTTTCTACCAGAGCTGGAGTGGTCCGGAACCTGGGAGTCACACAAAACCCTGGGGGACTTCCTTCAAAACGAATTCTCCGAGAACCACGGGCCCACATACTGGCTCACCAAAGGGGGCCTTAAGCTTTACACAGAAGCAGGAAGGGAAACCCTAAGGAAACTCCTTGCTGGAGATGAAGAGGTCCAGAAAGTCAAGCCAAACAGGTCTCTCATTAGCTTCCAAAACGGAGTCCTCAATCTAAGTGATCTAAGTTGGATTCCGGGTCACCCAGAAGACATCGAATGCTGCAGGGTCTTCATTCCTCAGATCCTGGACCCCCTTTGGATCACTCAAAACCTGATGGACATCCAGACTCCAGCCTTCGACAAAATCATCCTAAGCCAAAAACCCTCAGAGGGAAATTGGGGCTTGGACACTGCACTGGACTCCGAAATCCTCCTCTGGGTCCTTGGGATGCTTTTTGGGAGGACTCAGTTTGAGGTCAACTCAAAGGACAGGTGGTCAAAGATGGTTTACCTCTATGGAGTCAGTCAAGCAGGAAAAAGCCTTCTGGTGAATGCCCTGGAGTCAATGTTTGACCCCCTTGATGTTGGACACATCGGAATCGAGGGAAACTGCAATTTCGCAGTTGCAAACCTCGAGAACAAATTCCTCTGGACTATTTCGGATGCTCACGACACCATAAGCATCTCAGCCCCAACTTTGTGCCAGGTCATTGACGGATCCAGGATGATGATGGAAAAAAAATACGTCCAGCAGTTCACGGCATCAGTTGTCAGCCAGGGAGTTGTGGCAAGCAACAGATTCGTCTTCGACAGCCACCCTGGGATCCACAGGAGGCTGTTTTTGTTCTTCTTCGGGGTCCACATCAAGAACGTCGACGCCAGTCTTCACTCACAACTCCTCGAAGAAAGAGGAAGGCTCCTTGTCAAGGGAGTCCGGGCATACGAGGCCATCCTGGACTTTGTGGGATCCGGTGATCCAAATGAACACATGCCCAAGTATTTTTCATGTGTGACTGATGAGTGCGCGGCTTCAAATCCCTACATCGACTGGTTCCTTCACTCCAGTGAGATCGAACGTGAACACCCCATCCCAGTCAACTGGTCAGAGGACACTGAACACATCAGGCAAAGCTTCCAGGCCTACCAGAGAGAGGTGCATGGAAAACTCCACTGGGCTCAGCACTCTTTTGCAACTGCCCTTAGCAAGTATGGAGTCCATTTAGTCAGAGTCCGTCATGGCCAGAGAATCATGGGAGTCATGCTTAAGTCCTCATGGTCCAGGGCCCACTCCGGACTTCCAGGAGACATCACAAGCTACTTTTCAAACTCTTTTTCTTCTTCCAATTTTTCATCTTCCAATTCATACTGAATCCTTTCCATTACCCATTTCCTCATCACAAGGACCACAAGGACCACAAAGACAGTCAACAACTCAGACAACATTTTTCTTCTTTCTTTTTTTCATTAAACAAAAAGAGACAAAGATAAAATGATGAAAACCCTTTTCCTCAATTCATATCCTCAAATCCCGGTCTCGGATTATTTAGTCCCCGAAAGCCACGGACTGGAAAAATCTTATCGTCTCCATTACAACCAAGGACACCTTGGAATGAGCACCCAGCCCCCTCGACAACTCTACATCAGTCGGACTAAGATTCGTGAACCGCCTGGAAGTATCAGTACTGCAATGAGTCATCAGAACACCTTTGCATGGGAAGCAGACGTCCACCCCCTAAACAGGGACACGGAAACAAACTCTTTTCAGATCCCAAAAAAGGAGAGGATCCAAGGAACACCTCTCAGGGGCTATGAGGGGACACAGCCCGGTGAGCCGCTTCCCTTTGATGCCCCAACGGGTGCAACTGTTCCTGATCGGAGGCAAAGGGCGTATTTCCTTGGAGGCATCAATTAACGCCGGATTTTCCTTGCTCCTATGTCAACCAAAAAGAGAACTACAATGGCTGTTCCAAAATAAAGCAATAGATTTGCAAATTCTTGGCTTTGAACAAAGTCATCACTAAGGTTGCTGTGACCCAAGACAAGTCTGGTAGCATGTGATCTGGCAGAGTTCATTTTTTCTTTGTTTTTAAGATTAGTTGAAAAAAAAACGATGCAACCAGTTCATCAACAACTTTTGGAAAGAAGCAGAATCCTAACTTATGGAGCAAACCCAGTGAGCGACTATGCGATAGGACTGCTCGAACTTCAGGCCGCCTCTACTTCTCCTGAATCGGTCCAGCTGCTAAAAGAAGCAGCAGGAAGATGGACCGACTCAGGAGGAGGAGACGAAATCTTTCGAACTATTGGGGAGGGGGACAGGTCCTTCGACGACGTCATAGGGCTGGAAAAAGAAAAAAAGGTCATTAGGGAATCAGTGATAGCCCCGTTTTTGCTTCCAAATTTTTTTGGAGAAGCCCCCAAAGGAATCCTCTTTTACGGACCACCAGGAGGAGGGAAAACACTCCTGGCAGAAGCAACTATCACTGAACTTCGGAAGACTGTGGCCGTTTCTATTCCGGACGCTGACGTAGCCTTAATTGCTCCAACTGCCGCAGACCTCAAGGGAAAATATGTCGGCGAAAGCGAGAAAAAGATTTCGGAACTTTTTAGGGTTGCAAAAAACAGACCATGTCAACCTGGAAAAACAATGAAGATCAGTATCATCTTCATTGATGAAATAGAAGGGCTAGTTCAAAGTAGAAGTCTTCAAACGGATCAGATCGGAAATTCAGTTGCAACATTTCTTCAGGAACTGGACGACCTCAAGACCCTAAGCACTGTGATCCTAATGGGGGCTACAAACTTTCCAGAAAAAATAGACGAAGCGGTGATGAGAAGACTTCCAGCGAAGATCTTTGTCCCTCTCCCTATTCAGGAAGACATCGCCCTTTGGCTAAAGAAGAAGGTTTCGAAATTCCCTTGGATTTCGAAGGAAATATACCAGGAGACCTACAAAGTCTCTGATATAGAGGATGTCGTTCCAATGCCAAAAGACAAGGTTTTCGCAGCGAAAAAGCTTAGAAAGATCTTCAAGACTGAAAGAGAACTAAGGGACATATCCTACTTGATGTGGGGAAAATCCTACAGTCTTTCGGACGCTGAAAACGCCTGGGACATCGCCCGGACACTGGCCGCTTGGAGGGAGGTGGGACTGAACTACACGCACAACCCGGGGGGAACTGTAAGGTTCGTCCAGCCAAAAGGAACCAGAGGGGAAAGTTTCAGCATCCTCTATGACGGGAAGCAATACTTCAGAGAAGACTGGGGAGAAAACTGGCTAAGCGATGAAGGTAAATTGATTCGAGTCTGGATTAACAACAAAACAAACAGAAGACAGATCAAAACCCCAGATAAGTGGATTTGGGAAAACGGGCAGGTCACAAACCCTGGAGGATATTTTAGCTCCCTCATTTTCACCTATAGGAAACCACCTGCACCTGAGATCCGCAGGCCCGACAGCCAAAAGGTTTCCCTTGCTCCTTGGGGCGGAGTCCCTACAATGGATGAACTAAAGATTGCGATTCAACAGCTGAACGTCGTGATGACCAGAGAATCCAAAGAATACAAGGCCCTGGAGGATTTCATACCTTCTTCTTGACGTTAGCCTTGACCAACCAGTCGAGACTTTGACACGCCTTGGATGCTTTCTTTTTTCCACCACCACCACCACCTCCTCTCTTCGTCCTCTTTCCTCCGATACTACCCAAGACCTTGCGGCTCTTAGCAGAATAGACCCTCCCTACGACCCTACCCTTTCGGGCCCTGGTGGTTTTTCTCCCAAAAAAACTGGAGGGGCCATCATCAAGACCCGGGTAATCAACACCTCTTCCTGCAACCTTTTTCCAAGCAGCCAAGGACACAAGAGGCTCAGCTGTTTTGGCATCTGACCTTAGAGACTGCCAATTACGACCCTTTCCTCCAATGTAAACCTTTCCTCCACTTTTTCTGAATCCATAAGAAGTTCTCTTGGGCATTTTTACTTCTAAGAAGAATAGAAATAATTTTTAATACAACTTTGAGTTTTTCACTGTTCATCAAAAAATTCCTTGGCAATCCTGGAAGGAGACTCTCCGTCAAGATCTGGACCGAAGTCACGGACAACAGCACTGAAAGCCTTCAACAGTTTTTTCCTTTCTGCATTTGTCATTCCCTTTGTCAGTTTCATCAAAGAAGAAAAAGCTTGCATCTTTTTGTTGATTTTGCGTTTTCCAGGCATTTTAGAAAATAAGAGCAAAAGATTTTATTTAAAGAAACTTCCTGAGAACCCTCGAATCCTGCTTCTGTTCCTCCTCATCTCAAAAAAGAAAGACTTTACATTACTTCGACCACTAAAAGCGATGTAGAGGTTTGCAACGGTTGCAGGCGAGGGAGGCCTTTGTCCGGGGGGGACCAGCATTTGAGCCTTTCCCATCATCCATTTCATTGCCCTGGAGGCTTCCCGTGCTGATGCCGTGGATTTTCCTCCGCTTTCCCTCATGACCTTTTTGTAGATCCCTTTGCTTGCGTTACTAAAGATTTTCCGCGTTTCCGGGGTGATTTGTCTAAAAAGGGGTGGCATCCTTTATTTTGAGAATAAAGTGAAACCAAAAAAAATCAAGACCTCTCCCATGTCTTCCTCCTCCCAACAAGAAGAAGAAAAGAAGGTTGTCCCAATCCTGGACCTCCTCCCCGAAAGCAAGTGGGTCCTGGGATCCAGGAAGGTCGACGCCAACAAGAACGTCGTCTACTTCCTAAGCACCCCACCAACAGTCATCCCACTCATCAAGGTTGAAGCCAAGGTCCAAAAGATCGACTTCAAATACATCATGATCAACCCGGAGGACGTTGAAGGACTCGAAACGCTGACCCTCAAGCTTCAGGAGCACTTCTTCCAGACCATGGTTCAGGACGCCCTGGACGACGGAAAGGGCCCCGAATGGATCGACCCAAGCAACACCCCGAAGTCGGTGTATGGAAAGGCCTGGTGGGAGAACAAGGACTTGAGCGAAAAGTGGAAGAAGGCCTATTTTCAGAAGGCCATCCCCCCACCAAAGGAGGAATACAAGGACCGCCCTCCGGCAATTTTCGTCAATGGTCCTCAATCACTCAGCATCACGGACCCCGACGACAAGCCGGTTGAGCTGAATTTCCAGGACAGGGTTGTTGTTGGAGGAACCAAGGTTCACATGGTCGTGAATCAGGATCCTACGAAGGATTTCTACATCAGGGTCAAGTATACCTTCACCAGCATCATTCAAGTGGAGAAGGGAAAGGCCCTGGAGGCCCCAAAGGTCCCAACCAACATTCTCATGGCTGGGACGAAGAGGAAGCTTGAGGATGTTGATGAGGATTGAGAAAAGGTTTTTGTGATGGCGTTTTCTATTTTTTCATTTTCAACCCAACAGTTTTTTTAATCCAGCAGGGCCATAGATGATATTCTTCTTTGGGTGCTTCCGGGCCTTGAAGAACCAACCACCCCTATCATCAACTCCGGGCCAATCGTATCCGTACCCCGACAATTTTTTCCACGTAGCAAAAGATGGAGCTTTCCTTTCGTTTCTTCGTGCGTCTGCCTTCCACGATGAGTAGGGCCTGTTTTTAGCGCCCAGCCTTCTGCTGACCACGACGAATCTCCCTCCTCTCGTTTTTCCCATGCGGGAGTAGCTGCTTAAACCCCTCGCACCGGTGGGACGTTTGGGCCTTTTTGTTGGCATCTTCTTTTTTACTTTGAAATATCTAACATTTTTTTTTGTGAGGAGATTTGGTTCTTTGCGATTTTTCTGCATTGCAGGACGAACAAGTTTAGGTCTATTACTCCTTTCATCCAGTTACAGGTAAAACAGCAGGAGACACAGTTCCCCTCCAAGTAGCCCTTCTTGGAGTCCATTCTGTCGATCCCGTTTAGGGGCTCTGCTCCAGGTGCCAGTTTTTGGGGATTTTCATGCGGCTTTGCTCCACAATAATAGCACTGGCCCCGAAAGAGACCTATGGCCCTGGACTCGGGGAGGAGGAATGCTATGCTTCTCCTTCGGGCATTTCGCCTGTATGCTCCAAGTTTTCTACGCGGCCAATTCTGCCCCATTTTTAAAAAACAAAAAGGAAAGAAAAAAAGAACTTAGTCATCAAGAAAAGGAGGTTTTCTTTGTTGATGAAAACACATCAGGCAGAGGAGGTGGTTTGTGATTTGCTGGCAGGAGCCACACGGAATCAAATCAATCCGAGAGTCCAGGCCACAGTGGGAGCAATGGAATAACCATTGGGACGTGCGATTCGGGACCCCTATGGTTTCTTTTTCTCCGCAGTAGTTGCAACTGAAAAGAACCTCAATGGTTCTACGGTTGTGAATCCCTTTCCTCATTTTCTTTTCAAATAGGCAAAAAAAGAAATATTTCCCTCAAAACCCAAAAAAAGCTGAGAATAACTTGTCCCCCTCAATCCCCATCTGCTCCATCTCCAAGGTCTCCGTGAGGCTTCGGAACTCCTTCTCCACTTCCTCGTCATCAGTGAAGAACATAATCTGAGCCAGGATCTTCTCAATGGGCACCGGGTTCCACGTTTCGATGAAGACCTCCACGGCTTTTTGGGACTTCTTCCTAAGCTTTGAGATGATGCTTTCCGGCACCCAAAGCTCCAAGGACTCGTATCCCTCTGGGTAGAGAGGAAAGAGATCCTCTTCCCAATAGGCCCAGAGGGGGGTTTCGGTCCTGTCAGGGGCCACGAAGCCGCTTCCGTCAACCCTGAGGATCCTCAGAAGCCCATGGTTACGGCGCAACTCTCTGATAATTGTATGAAATGCCTTCATGGCTTGGTCCTTCTCCTGGAAAGTGTAGAAGGCGGCGATGTCAAGGCCCTCGTTGTAGGACTTCCAGTCCTTCTCCGCGCCTCCGAGGCTTCCGAAAAGGTCCCAGACTGACTGATTCATCATTGCGATTTGGGAGAATTCCAAGGCTCTGAAGAACACCATGATCCCATTCCTTTCTGGCTGGGGCACCAGGATTCCGCTTTCGCAGGAGTCAAAGGGATAGATCGAATGAAATTCAAGCCAGTGATGCTGCTGCATGAGGTTGGGTTCTTGATTTTTCTTTTTTCTTTTTTCCCAAAATTTTTTTGAAAAACGGACCGGTTTTTTTTTCAAACTTTTGCGATCCACTTTTTTTCGCAGATCCTGAAATTTTGAGAAGTCTGAGAACAGACAAACAGATTCTCAATCAGGGCACCTTGTCTGGAAATATCCAAGGGCGTATCTTCTCATTTCTTCAAGTTCTTCATCATAGGGCCTGTGTTCCTCTTTAAGTTCAGTAACAAAGTTTTCCATATCATACCTAAAGTCCGTCCTGCAGCTAATGTCCTTGCAAAACCAAAAATGCCAGCCCAAAACCGGAAGCCACCTGGTTTCTCTCCCTCCACAGTAAACACAACAGTGACGTGGCATAATTGTTTCCTTTGGGAAGAAAATGAAATCAAAAAAGAAATGCCTCCGGTTCCTCCAGTTGTCACCTACAAAATTTCCTCCAGCACTCTTCCTGACGGGACCAGAATCTACACGTTGTGGACTATAGTTGAGATACAGGGCGAATTATTGACAACGGTCTTCGTGGAGCCTCTTTTGCCCCATAGCTGAAATTTCTTTTTTTTCTCTTTTCCTTGAAAGTAATTGCCCGGAAAGAAAATGCCTCACAAGTGCGACTTCTGTGAAAAGATTTCAACGGAGGGATTCTTTAGTGACGTGAAAGGCGGAACCTATTGGTTCTGCAGCTTTGAATGTGAAGAGGAATTAATTATTGCTAATTTTTCCGCTCGAATCCAGGATCCCAAAATTGTCCATGAAGGTTGAGATGTCCATCGTCCTCTCTTCAAATTCAGGGCTCATCAGCCTTGGGAAGTAGTAGTGTTCAGTCAGCGCAGGAATCTCACTATGGCGCTTCATAAGCGAGTCGAGTAAAACCTGTTTTCCGATGAGATCGAATCGCCTGTAGGCTGATGTGGCCTTCAATGCCTTGGCATGAAGCCAGACGTAATGCTGCATGAGTCTCTCCACAAGACGGTTTTTTCCGAGAAGGTCCTTGTAGTAGAATTGGAAGTTTTGCATATGTTCCTTGATCTTTTCGAAGCTAAACTTGATCTCGTCTTTCCCAGGCACCCTGTTTTCGGGGTCCGGAGTCATCACCACGTCGTAGTCGAAAATCTCCCCAATTGGTGGGAAGGAAGATGAAGACATTGGTGGGGTTCTTTCTTTTTCTTTGTTTCAATTGATTCCCAGGGAAGAAAGAAAAAAAGAACCTATGTTCCACGAGTGTTCCTGCTGCCACACCGTCGGCTGGGACGGAAAGTGGGTCAATGTTAGGGGGTGGTATCTTTGGTTTTGCCACCTCGAATGCGAAAAGGACTACAAGGACGACCTGGAACGTGAGCTTCCTAATGCTCCTGCTCCTGAGATCGGATGGCCTGTCCTGGAAGAAGAAGAGACTCAGTGTCGTTTTTGTGGATGGTATTACGAAGGAGACGAATGCCAGAGGTGCAAGGATGTCCGCAACGCCCAGGACCCGGAATTGGATGGAATGAATGATGATGATGAAAAGGAAGAGGAAGCCATACGCAAGATGCTTGACAAGTACTTTCAAGAAGCCAACAAAGATGAAACGTTTGGTTGATTTGATTTGATTTCTTTGTTTGAGTAAATGGAAGCAAACGTAGAAAAGAAGACTCGAGTGCTTTGTCCTTTCTGTAAGAATGAAATGGACCCAAGGGTTTCTCACAATCCCTTGAGTCCCAAGAGGAGAAGACCCACAAGTTATCGGCCCTGTAGCTGGTGTGGAAGGTATTCGATGCACAAAGGAGATGGAAGCAAGTAGTGGTAGAATGGCTTCTTGCGACGTTTGTAAGTTAAAATCTGGTTTCAAAATTAATCCCAACCCTTATTTCTGCAGTGATTGTTGTGAATGGCTTTACTCAAACGGACTTCCTTGTGAACCAAAGAAATGCGATTTCTGTCCCACAGAGGCAACACATCTCGTAATCGTCAAAGTCTGTGAAAAACATTACACCGCTACCACAAGAGACGCAGAAGGTTCACATTGATTTCAATCAACTAAAATAACGCACCTCCCCTTCAGCCTCAAGCAACTTCCTCCTCAACCTTTCCTTCACCACGGGGTCGTGTTCATCCTGCCACTTCATCCTTCGGTTCATCCATTTACGACGCCAAAACATCAACATCTCAAAGGAGTCGAAGGCCATGTTTTTTTGTTTCGTTTCAATTCATTCCCAAAAAGAACCAATGGAAAAAACGTCTCTCTGTGATATCTGCTTCCGCTACAAAAATAGGATTCACAATTTCATATGGAATGGTTGTGCGGACTGTCGCTTCGGGCGTTTGGAGATCATTGGGAGGCACGTTTGTCTGAAGCCCTGGTTTTTTCTCAAGGGAAGTTTTTGTGAAGACTGCATTCACGAAATAAGTTGTAAATTGTGGGAAATAACCGGCGAAATCAACAACGGAAAAATCTGGGAAAAGATTTGATTTTTGTTTCATTTCAATTGATCCCAAAGGGTTTTCATTACAGGGCTGTCAATTAAAAAATGCGGTCCATCCATCTCTTTCAGTCTCTTCTTAAAATCAGGATCCCTAAAAAGGAAAGCAACCCTTTCCCTGACCAACCAGTCCTTGCAACCTTTCATCCCGCACCAGAGTCTAACCACATCGTAACCTGCAGGTAGTCTCTTTGTGAGCAGTTCCCAAATCCAGACGTCCTTGAAAGTAACCGGAATGTGATTCCTTAGAAACCACCTCACTGCTTCTTCCCATGCATCGTAGGTCAGTCTCCAAAGCAAACTTTGAGCCCAAGGCTTATCAAGGTCCTCTGGCTTTGGAATTCCAGAAGAGATAAAGAAAAACCAAACGTTCCTCGGCTGAATCATCCCAACCAGGAGATCCGTCATCTTCGACAGAGAAGGATAGTCCCTTTTGTCTTCCATCCATCCGATGCACTGCCAAAGACTGAGGTCGATTTCTTCTTCTGGTAGAGCTGAAACGAAAAGCCTCAGGAGGTCCAAGTGCGGGCTTGTTTTTACAAGAATTTTAAAAATTGTGTCTGGGAGGAGATGAACTGCTCTTCTGAGGGCCTCTCTATGATTTGGGGCATTCGTGCATTCCTGAACCTTTTTGCACCCAACTGCATCGATGTAGTCCATGGATCCGATGTCTTCTAATGATAGGTATCCATTTTTCAGGGTGTAGTCATGCCTAAGATCATAGGATTTTTGATTCCGATTCACTAAAGTCCTGTAAATTTCAAAAACCTTCTTTTCACACCAGTAAATTACTGGAGGATGAAAACGAGAGTTTCCGATTGGGGCCAACAAAGGGTCTTCTTCATCATACCTGTATTTATACCATTCTTCTCCGAAAAACCGATGTCTCAGATAGGGGCTTCTAAGTTCTCTTCTTAGGACCCCAAGGGCTCCTTCTCTGAATTTCCTGCATGTCATGATGAAAGCCCTGACATTTTGTCTGACATTAAAAGAATGATCACAGTAAATCCAGGTAAAAATCTCCAAGAAGATGTCAGTGGGTAAAGTGAGCATCAGTGACATTCCAGATGAGGTCCTTCTTCAGATATTTGAGTATTTCGTAGGGGGCCACAGGGCTGCTTTCTGGAGGCTCAAAGTTAGGTGGGCCCTTGTTTGCAGGAGATGGTGGTTCATTAGTTTTCACCTACATAGGTGTCCCATGGACTTTCCTTGGTGGGCCCTTAGACCTTGGAACGCGGTTTACGGATACGTCCACTTCGATCTTTTTAGGACCAGGACCGTGATGAATCTGGCTTGTGGGAAGTGGACTAAATCCTTGATTAGGGAATTTCATGACAAGTCTGTGATCGAAGACCACGACTTCCCCCTTTCTTTCCTTGGGTGCACCAAGGGATGCCCCTCTAAAATGAGCCACTCGAATCAGCTACGGATGCAAATGGAGGGATTCAAAGTGGATGACCCCCCATCCTGGTATTTGGGATGTTACTTTAGGCTCAGTGTCGCTTGGAGGTCCCCAAAGGTCTTTCAGGAAATCCTGGCAGAACACATTCACCCTGGAGAAGTTGTTCCGATCTTTCAGAGTTTTTGGTTTGATTCAAAAATAGAGGCCCGAAACGAACACTATGAAAGACTTTTGGGGGCCACAAGGGCTTTTGAAAAACTTGGAACATGGGACCTTTGTCAACTTCTAAACCATACGCCCGATGAAAAAAGAGGAATGAGGTGGTATGCCTTGCTTGTGGAAAGACTTAGAGACCCTGGACCCAGGAATGAAGAAGGTCCGGGAACTGAATGACGTCCTGAAACTCTGCGTAGAAGCTTTGGCCTCCTTCTGCCTGAACGCAGAAGTGGCTTTGAATGATAGGGAAAACAGGACGGATCTTGATGAGGATGTTTTTGGGGGTCCTGAAGCCGATCCAGCATCTTTCTGGGTAGTGAATCCCTCCTGGGTAATTCGTCCTAATCATCTCAAAAAATTTTTCGTGCCTTTGGTAAATCCTTTGGATCGTTTTGTGCATCCTAATTGATGGGTCTGCCTGGCAGTTCATGACACTTTGAATGGCTTGGACCACTTCGTCACAGAAAAGGGTCCTGGCGTCGGAGTCCGCTGCTTCCCAGTCATTCCAAAACCTTTCAGCTGCGGAGAGCATGGCGGTAAAGAGTAATACTATAGTAAACAGCAATCTCTTGTTCAAAAGAGATAATGAAGACCTTTTTGTGTTCAGATATTTTCCGGCACGTCGATGTGCTTTTTGATTCCACCAAAGTTGAGTCCACCAAAGGGAAAGCAAGGAGACGAGGACGTTTAGCCGTTTTCTTCTTTTTTTTCTTTTTCACAAAAAAAGACATTGGGTTCTTTGCAGCAAAAAGTCAATGGCCTACTGCTGGGGCTGTGGAAAGGAATTTTTGAATGCTCCTGAGTGGGTCTGTCAAAGGTGGTGTGGAAGAGATCTTTGGATGCACAATGAAGAATGCCGGAAGGCCTGGAACGAAAAGCTGGAGCCAGAAAGGGTCCAGTTTAGGTTGAAGTTTGGGGAGGAGCCTACGGACTACGACCTTGAGGGACTGGATGAAGCGTTCCTATGTCGCTCCTGTGGAAGGGTTTCCCGCAGGAACCCGATGTTCCCCGAAGACGTAGAAGAAAGCGACAACTTCTGCTGGCAATGCAAGAAGAGCCTCAAAATCCCTAGAGGAATTTGATTAGGGCGTTTCATTTCTTTCTTTTCAAAAGTTCTTTTTTGAAAATGGTTGATGCCTTTGATCTTCTCCCTCCTGAAATCTGGACTTTGATTTACCAAAAGATTTTGGAAAGCCGCACCAGCACAATTCCCCAGGACTCCAAGGCTTTCATGGGAACCTGTGAAGCCCTTCGATCCGTCGCTGAATCCTTCCTCTGGAGAAACGTCCAGCACCCCGTCAGGTTGACTTTAATGAACCAACTCGACGCCATCCCCGAGGACTTAGAACGGCATTTAGCAAATGTGTCAACGCCAGTCGGTTTAGGGCTCAGTCCCTTCATCTTTTTCCTTCGTCCAACGGAGGCCATCAGATACGTCCTTAACGCCGCAGACATCCAGAACAGACACGACTACTTCCTGGACTGCGCGATTCCAGAGGGAAGCACCCCAATCGAGGAAATGGCTCAAATCATTGGATGCCCGGGTCCTCAGTGCCCTGGGATCCAGGATCACATTCATTTCCTGGAAACCTTCAAGTATGAAGACGCCTTTCTAAATTTTTTGGATTGGAATCGTTGGAATCGTCTCCCAGAGCACCTGCTTTTGACAGCTGCCAAAACGATTTACCTGCCCCTTTTAGGACATCTTGTGACAAGGCTTTCACATTCAAGCATCATATCTCCGGAAGCCCGTAAAGAAGTTTACAAGTGGGTCTTTTCCTATCGTCACGATCAAGACTTTTGGTGGAACGTTTTCGCCTATTCAAAGCTTGAAGCTCTGAAGGAGTTCCAAGACGATATAAAGGACAGTCTGTTTTTGTCGTCTTCCGAGGATCGTGAAGGTCTCTTTCAGCACTTGATCTTGGCGGAACTCTGTCTTCCTGGGTGGGTTTGGGATTTATTTTTATTTTTGTAGAAAGATGGAGAAATTGAATTTAATTAGGGAAAGGTGTTCCTTGGAGGGCTGGGATGGGCCCTATAGCCTTCCTATCCCCCCTTTTGTTTTGGATGTAGCTTCCAGGGTTGTTCCTAATGTAGAGAATCCTTTTGTTGGTCCAAGCACGACGGGGGAAATTGACATCGTGTGGGCCCCCTACAACGGAAATCCGATTGAGGGTCTTCTTGAGAGGTCCCTTTTTGTTTGCATTGGTGAAGTTGACTTCGACGTCACCGTTGGAGTTGACCCTGTGGTTCCCATTGACTTTGAGGACCCCAAGGACGCCCAAAGGTGTGCAGACCAGGTTTTGAAAGAGATTCAAACTGTTTTATTTGAGGTAGAAAATGCAAAACGTTCATTTTCTTAGGGATATCACAGGAAACGATTTTAACAAGGAAAAACCTCCGAAAACTGGTGCACATGAAGAATGCCTGACTTCCCAGGAAAGGCAGAGACATCCCTTCCGCATCCCCTGAGGGACGTGCACCGTTTTGGTCATCTTTTAGACTACTGTGTCGTTTGCAAACAGGATTGGGGGCCGACCCCTATGGATTGGGAAAAGATTTAAAATGATTAAAGAAGCTTTGAAATGTGAATAACAGCAAGAAAAAAAGAAAAACTCAATTGAACTTCTTCCCATCAAAAGAAACAATTTCTTCAACCCTCCTCTTCTTGTCCTGCGGAACAGTGACTCCAGTAACCTTCTTGTCCCCATCCAGTTGAAATTGAAGACTTCCTCCAGACCTGAGACGCTCCACAAGCTCTTCAGCATTGCGGAATCCAGTGACACGGCACAACGGCTTCAGAGTAGTAGGACGAGGAGCAGACATTGGAGTGGGGTTCTTTTTTCTTTCAACACAAAAAGACAAAGAAAGAAAAAGAGAATGTCTTCCGGTGATTCTGTTAAGTTTCTCCAGGAGGATCTAAGGAAGTATAAGGATACCCTGCGTGTTCAGGAGGAGATTCTTGACGGAAAGGAGGATGCCCTGGAGGAAGCACGTTTTGAGGTGAAAGCACTTGAAAGTGAGGTTGAATGGGTTCGAAAAGCTATCCTGGGACTCCGAGGACACATACTTGCTCTGGAAACTTCAATTGACCTTCTCTCGAAGTAATCGATCAGACCTTTTTCGTTGCCATTTGTTGAAGCACCTGGGGCACTGCACCTGCAATCCAAGTTGACTGGAAAGGTTTTTGCACCTGGGGCAAAGGAAAATTCGGGTTCCAAGCAAATAATATTTCTTTCTACCACCAAACATCAGGAATAACAGCCTTTGCGTCCTCACTGAGACAGTGAAAAATCCAGTTCCCGTCTTGGGAGCAGATCCAGGGCATCCATTTTTTCAAGAACTCGAACTCCACACAAAAAGACCAACTCCGCAAAAGAAAAAAAAGAACCCCTTCTCAAAATGGAAGACGATGGCCTGAAGAAGTGCTTGGAAGACGTTCAAAAAGATCTTGAAGACGTAGAAGGTGCACTGAAAGTGATTCCTTTTTCGTTGGTTTTGATGGAAAGTCGAGTCAAGTTGCTGCGGGAGTCTTTTTTGGAGCTTCGTATTCAAATGACTCGCATACACCTTCGGGCCAAAGGATATCCAATTTGAGTTTTTTTCTTTATCCTTTTTTTGTAAAACTGAAATGGCAAGTGTTCCGGAAATTGAAGCGATGTTAAAGAAAATCGAAGAAACCTTAAAAATGAAACAAGAAACTTTGATTGAGAAAGAATCCGAGCTTGAAATTGCTGAGGAAGCAGTTCAAAACGCAAGGAACTCGCTGGAGGACTTTGTGAGTTACAAAAAAAGTCTTCAGGGTTATTTGGAGTGGACAAAGAAAGGAAAGTGGTAGAAGAATGTCAAGCACAGAAGACTTGAAGCACCCCATTTGGTTTTACCTCCACGAAGAAAACTACATTCCTCCTGAATGGGTTAGAAGGCAGTGGTGTTGTGGGGTTTGTTGCATTAGCCCAGCAGACCCAGAGGACGCCAAGATGCCAGGCCTTCCAATTTACGCTTTCAAATGTTCTCAGTGTAGAGACGACAACTGCGGCAGGGATTGCTGTTGGAAGGTTTGCAAGAGGTGCGGATATTCAGTCTGTAGTGAGTGCTTGGAACCCTGTGGTCCTTTCTGTGGTTCCTCCTGCAATACGCTTCACAACCGCCACCCGTGCGAAATAGAAAAAAAAGAAAAGTAAAAAAAATCCCTTCACCAGAAACACCTTGACCTCTCATCTTCGCTGTTTTCATCCTCCGTCAGTTGGGGCTCCAGGGGCATGGTGACTTCTGGGTCTTCTTCCTCGATGTTCCTCGTCATGATACCCTCAAACGCCTCGCAGAGCCTGCTGTAGGCGTTCTTCTTCCCCTTGTAATGGTCCTGTTGAATTTGGAGAATTTCTTGATAGAGTTTCTCAAGGCCCTCCGGTGTCCCAATGGCCTCATCCATGTATTCCAGGATGCTGCTTGTGCGAAGTGATGGCGGAAGGGCCCTGGAGGCCATGAAGTGGTAGCTGGTGATGATATACCTCTTGTTTTGTTCTTCGGAGGTTCCAGGGGAACTCAGCAGCTTCTCACAAAAGTTCCAGTGCCTCTTCATGATCTTCTTCTCCTGTTCCTCAAAAGTTGAGGTGGCGTCGTTGAGGTAGGAGTTTCTGGCGCATTCCTTGGAACACATCACCCTTTCATCGGGTCCTCCAGTGCGGAAGAAGGCGTCTTCGTTGAGGAGGTGTTCCTTGCTGACGGGTCCAAGGCCACAGTTGGCGCATCTAAGCCTGGACCCTGGTGCGCTGTAAGGGCAGACTTCGAGGACCTTCTTGCCCTTTGCGGCCTTCCTCAGTGCCCAGGCCTCGTATGCCCTCAGTTTGGCGTTGAAAACTCTCCTGTTTGAGTCGTAAACATTTTTCCAATCAACAGCAGCAGCCATGGGGAGGAGTGGGGTTATTTTTTCTTTTTCTTTTTTTCCCCAAATTTTTTTTTGAAAAACGGACCGGTTTTTTTTCCAACCGTAATCACCGCAAAAAATTTTTTCCCTTTCTGAAAGGCCGGAGATTATCTCCGCTGGGAACCTACTGGAACCAGTGGGAAGTAACTGGAAACTGAAAAATATTCAACCCCTACTCCCCGTACGCTCCTTACTCACACAAAAAGACAAACACTCACACAAAAAGACAAGCCAGGTGCAAGAAAAATCAGCAGAGGAAGGCATCTGAATTGTTCCAATGACTTCCCAAGAAGAAAAGGAAAGTCAGCCTTCGTTGCAAACTTCCAGGGGCAAGGGGGGCAAGGGCCTGGGAAAGGGGAAGGCGGCAGAGTGGGCGGCAGGAAGGGAGGAGAGGGAAAGGCACCAAGCAGCCATTGAAGCGGGAGAATCCGAGGACTCCATGGTTTACACGGACTCAGATGAAGATGAGAGGCTTTCAAATGAAAGGGATGAATTTGATCGTCAACAAGCGGACCCCAAGTACTTGGAGTATCTCCTCAAAACCAAGACTTACCAGTACGACCAGAAGACCCTTAGTGCCGCCAGGAAGGGGCTTCCAGTCCTTCCAAGGCACCCCTACCTCCGAGACTCCAGGATGCAGTGCGGCTGTTGTGGCACCAGGGCCCTGGACCTTTGGCACCTGCAAGGCGATGACTATTTCCAAACCTCCTCCGGCGGCATCCCTTTCTGCTCGGAGACCTGCCGTAAGGGGGGGAATTGAACGCTTTTTTTGAGGAAAGGCCGGAGATTTTCGGAGATATTTTTTTTCTAAAATTTGGGAAGAAATTGAAACAAAAAAATAATCAGACCCTACTCCCCTTCGCCCTCCTGGCCCACTTTTTCACACAAAAAGACAAGCCAGGTGCAAGAAAAATCAGCAGAGGAGGGCATCCAAAGTATTCCAATGACTTCCCAAGAAGAAAGTCAGCCCCAGGAGAAAACTCTGGAGCCGACCGATGAAGAGCTGCAGGACCCGGAATTCTTCAGGCGTCTTGTGGACGCGCAGACCGAAAAAGGCCAAAAAGAGGCAGAAGAGAAGAGAGAAGCAGAAGAAGAGAAGAAATTACAACACAAGAAGATGTTGGTCCGAAGGAAGTCGAGGGAGTATTACCTCAAGTTTCAGAAAACCATTTCTAAATCACCTTACTCGGTCCTCAAAGTCAATCCTTACACCATGGACTCCAAGATCCAATGCTCCCGTTGCGACACCGAGGCCCTGGACCTCATGCACCTGGAAAGCGACGACCTCTTCTGCGCCTCTTACGGATCCTCAGAGAGGCCAATGTGTTCAAAGAGGTGCAGGTATTTTGCAGACGAGGAGTCCGACGACGACATCCTGGAGGAAGAACATCCGAAGTGGCTGCCCAAGAGGGGGACCTACTGAATGAAGGAGACTGGAGGAAGGGAAATATTTTTTTACTCTTTCTTTATTGCTGCTTTTGGGAATCTATTGAAATCAAAAAAAGAAAAAATGGAAGTGCCCCTTGGAAGTTTTTTCAAGTATGATGACGATGATGGCCCGCAAGACTGGGAGCCCAGGAAGTGCGAGGTAGAAGCGATGAGGGAGGAGATTCGGAATTTTAGGAAAGAAGTATATGGCAAGACCGACGTCTCCTTTGAATTTAGATACAGAATCGTTCATCACTTCGTCTGGCTCAGTATTCACGCCCTAAAAGCCAGGTCCCCTTCTCGCACCCGGGACTTCGAAGCAAAGATGCAGTGCATGAAATACTTGGTTTCAGTGCGTTGGGAGGACCTGGGGAAGGAGAAGTATTTTCCCGTTCTCATGGAAAAGAAATTCAATGAAAAGGTGGCGGATATGTGTGTTTTCCGGAACTACTTTTGGAGGTTTAGGGGTTCTTTTTGAATTCTTTTTTATTTTTTTCTTCGTTCCTTTGTAAATAAAGGATGTCTTTTGGAAGGGGAAAGGGCGGGAAGGGTTTGGGTCGGTATCAACCGACAAAAGAGGAAATGGAGGAAGAAGCCCAAATGCAATTGAATGAAGATATCATGAAGTACACCGGGCTTACTCTAAAAGAATACCAGCAGGTCAAAGGCGTGAAAGGCAAAGTAGTAGTCAAAAAATGGGAGGAGGGTTTCACCGGCCAGATGGACATCTCAGAAGAAAAACAAATCCCCAGAGTAGGCGACGTTTTTCAGTATGACTTCATGTCCACCTGGGGATTTGGAAGGAAACCAGAAGCCCTGGAAGTGAAGGACAAAGTTCATCGCATTAAATCGTTCCAAAGAAGGATTGGAGAGACTGATCTTCCAAGTAGTGCAAAGACCAGGCTTGGATACCATTACATCTGGCTTGCTCATCATGCCCTAATATCTGAAAACGACTCTACAGAATATGAACGAAAAATGGATGCCTTGGAACTGATGATTGAAAAACATCTTGAAACGAGCAAGAAGTTTTACATTCCAAGGTTAATGAGTAATGAATTTGACGGGAGGATAATGGGTCCTTCACAGTTCAAGAGGGCCTTTGGTTTGTAATTTCTTTTTCTTCTTTTTAAAGAAGAAAGGATGTCAGGTGTAGATGAATTGCTTGGAAAGGCCTCATCAATCCTTGGGAACTACTTTACCCAGAGGCTTGAGGACCTAAGGATTAGTAAATGCGCTTTAAGGAGGGCATTTCAAAGATACGGACCCCGGGATTGGACCGATGAAGAGGTTTCCAAGGAGGCTGAGGCCTTTGTGAACAGCGGCTTAATGCAGGAGTTCATTACCACACTTAAACTCGCTTTGATGCAAGCGATGTATCGAATTACAGGGAAAAAAACTGTTTCCGAATGGACCCTCAGTGCCGAAGACATCGTTGAGCTTGTTTGGCAGAGGTGGGTTTTGGAGGAGAAGTCTCCAAGGGAGATTTCTGGGGAAATCATGAACTCCCAATTAAACATTCAATCCGTTCTTCAAGAGATGAAGGTTCCAAGTAGCACCAATCCAACCCCAGGAACCACTGAACCAAGTTCAATGCTAACAGGGACATCACTTCCCTCCAGTTCATCAGCTCCTCCTGTTCCGCCTGGTTCCCAGTGGGAATACAATCTTTTGCAACAGTCACAAAGACCCTAAAAAATAATGGCCGAACCCTATGACTGGGTCTGTGAAATTTGTCTGGAGAATCCGATCTCCCTTGCAAGGGGGGAACTGAGGGGTGGATATGAAGCTTTCATTCCGCAGTATCCTCTAAGGTGCTACCTCTGCAACATAAGCACTTGTGGACTTGGAAGCTGTATCAGCACTTGCCTTGGTTGCGGAAAGATGGTTTGCAAGGGTTGCAGTTTCAAAGTTGACTCAAAGCTTCTGGAAACCCAGGGGATGTGCTATATGTGTGCCAAGAATAGGATTGCAGAAGGAAAAGATGAAATAGAGAAAAAGAAGAAGCAAAACAATTGAAACCCTTTTACTTTTTCTTTTTCCAAAATTTTTCTTTTTCTTCTTCTTGTTCTTCAATTTCTTTTTCTTTCACCCACCAGAGAAGCAAACAAAGGGCCTCACAGGCGTCCCGTGGCCTGAAGACCTTGGTCTCTTTGAGAACACTTAAAGCACAGTCCACTGGAGCCACAAAATAGGGACCATCCATTAGTGGGTGGGTTCTTTTTTGGTCCCAATTTGTTCCCAGAAAGAAATCGTGGGGTTTTGGGAGAAATTTTGGAAAAGATTAGGAAGATTTAAAAAAGAATGTAATAAAAAGCCTGTAAAAAGTAGTCCCTGCTTTCCTGGCAACTTCCCCCCAATTTTTGGGTCCACAGGATCTCTTTGAGGACCTTCTGGATTTCTTCCTCCGTTTTTCCCTTGATGTCTCCTTCAAAGGCCTGGTAAACGTAGTTGTAAACCGATCCAAGGATCTTCTCGGTTTCGAGTTCCAGGTTCAGCAGTGAAGGATAGATAGTGAACTGTTCCTTCAAGGCCGTACTTTGAGTGTTGAGGATGTCGTAGATGTAGCAAAACCCTATGGCAGCAATGATGTCAAGGAAGGTTTTGGCAACATAGGCATCGAAAGGTTTAGGCAGATCTGAGGTGACTTTAAGGACCCAATTCTCCCAGAATTCCCTGGGGACGGCCAGGACTCCTCCGAGGGGAAGTAGGAAAGGGTTTTGGTTCAATGCGTCCAGGACCAGCTTTTCTTCTGGATCCGAAATGATCATGGTCCTTCTCATTAGCTTCATGAAAAGCTTTGCAAAAAGGACGTTCCTATCATTAACATCTTTGTAAAAAAGAAGATCCGAGTTTTCTCTCAGGATCGGGCTGCACAAAGCTTCTACCAGGTGCATTTCTTTTCTTTTCTTTTCAGGATTCCAGTTTATTCTCAAAAAGAAGAAAAAAGAAAATGACTTCTCCTTCCTCCTCTGGTAGTGGAATGGTTGCAGTTAGGAAGTATTACCCTGGAAAGGCCCCTCCAAGCCTGCCTGGATTCACCACGGTCCTCATTCACACCTCCAAGGACACCCTTGGTGGTCCTCTTTCTCCATACCATTTGAAGAATGAATACGGCCAGTTTCTGGAAAACATTTGGCAATTTTCAAAGATCTACACCGGGGTTGAGGCCCGCAGGAACGCCAAGAGCCGGTTTCAGCCCTTGGAAATCATTTGGGACCACCCTGGAGAAACGCATGTCAACGAGGGTGAACCAAATGAAGCCTATTGGGCCTGGAGGAAGAAAGGGATGAACAACTTCTACCCTGTTCGCTGGCCCAATGGTTTCCACGGTGCCAAAAAGTGTCTTTGTGCCATAGTTACAGAGAAGTGGCTCCAGGATCCTGAAAACACGGACCCTTGTGAACCTGGGCCCTTTGTTCGTCTGGACTACATCGAAGCCAGGAAGAAGATCTACTGTGCTGAATACGCAAGGCTCACCCAGGACCATCCTGAATTCCTCAAGTTGAAGGGGATGCTCAGGAGTGGGAAAAGCCTTCTCATTACTGAGGTTGATGGTCCTGAGCCTGGGGTCATTCTGAGTGAGACTTTGGTCCGTTTTCACTTGGAAGACAAGAGCCGCCCCTTTGGGGACGGCATGGTGATTGGAAGCCTTCTTGTTGGGGGTGAAAAATGGATGCAGATGTAGAAGACATCAAGTTTTCTTCTTCTTCTTTGGAAAAGACCCTAAGGGATGAGAAAGAAGTGTTGAATAGGATGGAAAACCGTGTCCGTGAGAATTGGACCATCTTGGAAAGGGAAAGGGGAGTGGCCTTTTTGGATACGGAAAAGTGGCATGTGAAGTGTTTGGAGATGCAGTGGGAAAGACACAGGGAGATGCTGATGGCCCAAAGGGAGGTTGTTGAAAAGCTTGAAAAAGAAGGACGTTTCAGAAATGAGTAGAACTGATTTCATTTATGTAGTTAGGGACGTTTGTGGACTCGTTTGGGGGAAGCACAAGGACCCCAGGACTGGGAGGTTTCAGGACCCCAAACTTGCCGCTCATCAGGCCTGTCTGAGTGAATGGGAAAAAAGTTTTTACACCCCAATCAGTAAAAATGAATTGGACCATTTTCCAACAATTATTCCTCAATGTAGTTTTTGTGGAGGGCCGCTTTGATTTTTTTCTGATTCCTTTGAATAACAAAAAGAAAAAAGATGGCAAGAAGGAGGACTTCAAGGGTTTACTTGACTGGGTTGGGTGGCCTTAGGCGTCGTCCTAAGCGAACCGGACTAAAGGTGATCCGAATGCCCGGGAGGAGTTGGAAGAGCTGGAAGGCCGATGCTCTAAGCACCGAAAGGCTTGCTTCGTATCCCGCTTGGAAGGCTGCAAGGGGCCGTGGCTTGGACCTCAGGGGGGTGGATACCCGAAGTGGCTGGATCCGACGAGTGAAAAAGCGGCCCCGTCATCGGGCCTTGATTTGGATGTGAAAGAAAATAAGCAAAAAAATAGAAAAGAATTCCTTTGTCTTTTTCTGTGTGGAACTGAAAGTTTTTTTTGTTTTGATTTTTAGTAGAAAGGAAAAGGAAAATGGAAAAAGACAGACTTCGGACGGTCCTCAGGAGGGAGATGAGTGACCCTCCTTCGATGCAGCTCAAGGATTCAGTTTATCAACCTCTTCCATACCTAATCACCTTTGCTTGGGTCAAGGCTCAGATGGTTGGCACTATCCTTTGCTGCATCAAATACAGAAAACAGACTTTTGACTGTGACGACTTCGCTGTTGTGATGATGGGGATGGAAAGGCTTCAACTTGACAAAGTGAGAAAGGCTGAAGGGGGGTCTACGTTTGGCTATGTTGATGGTGCCATTAAGTTTGAAGGAGATGATGAGGCCAAGGCCCACGCCATGAACTTCTTTGTTGATGAGAATGAGAAGGTCTGGCTTGTGGAGCCGCAGACCGGGAGCATCAGGAGCATTGATGAATTTACTGGGAGGATTGATCATGTTTTTGTTTAATTAGGCAGTTGTGTAAGAAATAGAGGTTCCGTAAATACCGGCGTTGTTTGTGATTCCAAAACTTGTAAATGGAATTCCTGCATAGAGAGTCATAGCTCCTCCGGCTGTAACAGCTGCAGTGCCCATTACGTATGCGTTGTTTGAGATTACGAGCATCAGAAACGATGAAGCATACCTGGGACAGTAAGCTGCTGGAAGTACGGTTGTTAAGGTAATGGGTCCTGTTGCTGGATTGGTCCCCTTTGGTTCACTCAGGGATGGAAACTCCAAGGTGACCGTTTTTCCGATTTTTCTGATTCGAAAGGTTGTGTTGACGCTTTGATTTGGAGGATCTCCAGGGTTACCCGCACTGTCGCTCCAAACAGTACTTGTCCACGTGGAGTCGTGTGTGGTTTCGGTATAGACCGGAACCTCATTGGCTCCAAGACCAGTATCAATACTGGTGCAAGTAATGGCCCCAAAAGTAACCGGGTCTGTGGTCCTTAGGTTTTGGTTCATTAAGTGCACCTCTGTGGCTCCTTGACCCGTGTCAATTGTTGTGCAAGTGATAGCACCAAATGTTGGGTCTGAAGTCGTGGTTAAGGCCTGGTCCAAGTCGTGTAATTCATTTGCTCCTTGACCTGTATCAACTGTGGCACAAGTGACAGCGCTGAAAGTTGGATTTGAATTCGTAAATAGGGATTGATATGTGGCACTTCGGGCAATTACATCATCAGACTCCAAATCTCCAAACAACACCATTGTTTGCTTTCAAAATACAACAGAAAATTAAGCGGTTGTGTAGGAGATTGTATGGGCATATATTCCGGCGTCTCCAGTTACGGCAAAATTAGCCCCTGGGGTCCCAGCTGAAACCCATATGATTCCGTTGGGAAGAACCCAGACACTTCCAAATACATTTGCTGAGTTGCTTAGGACTAAAGCCCAACTAAAGATCCCTACAGCGGATTGGGGTCTATAAGCCAAGGGCAATGCACTTGTCAATATCATAATTCCCAGTGCAGGAGCAGTGCTTACAGTCTGAGCAAAGTTAGGCATGCTAAGGATGACGATTTTGCCTATCTTTCGAATTTGTATGGTTAGGGAGGGGCTCACTCCTCCTGCCAAGCCATTCCAAACACTACAAGTCCAAGTTGAATTGTGGGTGTCTTCGATGTATGGAGCAACCTCTGTGGCCCCTAGACCGGTGTCAATGGTCCCACACGTAATAGCACCAGCTCCAGCTGAAAGGCTTGTGCAAGTAATTGCACCAGTTCCAACACTTAGGAAGTTTACTGCATCTGTTGATTTAACATTCTGGTTCATTTCATAGACTTCATTGAGACCCTGACCAGTATTAATCCTGGCGCAAGTAATGTCTCCAAAAGTTGGGCTGGATGTTGTTAGAAGTGGCTGGTTCATTGGGTAAACTTCATTGGGTCCAAAGCCTGTGTCTATGGAGGTCACAGTGATGGGTCCTGCAACCACAAGGCTGTTTCTGAGGGGAGGATTTCCCTCATTCAACATTGCCATTTCAAGATCTTTGAAATAAACAATGAACAAAAATTACACCGTGGTCAAGTAAACGATAACTTGTTCCTCAACACCAGCTGAACCAGCCGCGGGAAAACTTGTGGGAGGATAACCATTCCGAATTGTAACGGCTCCAGTTACGTCGTTAATTTGCACACTTCCTAAAACTCTAAACACATTTGCAATTACAATTACCGGCAATGTTATTTCAGCAATTGGCCTATACGCGGCCGGAAGGTTGCTTGTCAAAATGATGGCTCCAGGGACCGGAGCATCACCTATGAATACTTCGTAAAATGGCAACCTTAAAAAAACCGTTCTTCCGATTTTTCGAATGTTAAAGGTCATTGGAGGACTCGGTCCCGGTAAATTGTCCCAAACCGTGCTGTCGTAGGAAGCTGTGTGCGTGTCTTCTATGTAACTGGTTAGGGGTGTAGTCCCTCCCAAAGTGATAGCAGTGAAACTTGGAGAGTCTGTGGTCCTCACAGCTTGGTTCATTGGGTAAACTTCATTTGCCCCCTGGCCTGTATCAATTGTTGTGACCGTGATTGGCCCACTGATGACTGGAGGATCCCTAATGGGAGGATTTCCCTCGTGCAACATTGCCATTTTCTGGACTCCTTTTTGTAATAAACAAAACAACAAAAAGAAAATTCAATTGTAAAGCTCAAACGAGAGCATTATATCTCCGTTGAGCTGCTGCGTTCCACTATTGGTTGCATAGACCGTGAAGGATCCTGCTGCAGGAATGACGCCTGTAACATACATCCTGGCGTCTTGTGTTCCGGTGTTGGCCAAACTTGCCTGAACACCAGACGTAGCAGCACATGAACTATTTGATACAACCAATAGTGAAGTTCCTCCTATCGCAGTCCCCACCGTTGTAAAAGTAACACGACCTCGTGTCGTATTCAACATGTGAGGACCGACACCGGCTCCGGTAAAACGAGGAGACCTAACGGTCATATCAGTTAATCCATCAGTATTACCGATCAAAACTTGTTTGTACGCTCCGGCGATACCCGTCCCGGCAGATATGCTAACCAAGTGACTGCCGCCCGCATCCGTCAGGTTCCCACCGGCCACATTCACTGCAAGTTGGCTCCCGTTGGAATAGTTTCCACCAGCAATGGATACAGTTCTCACCGCATTTACGTCTGAAGCACCATCAACCCCAATATCAATGGTATCGGCCACAGCGGTTGCAATTAGACCCCCTCCCAAAGTGATGAACCTTGAGGTGGTTGGAACTACATCACCGATGCCAATGGTTGAGGTGTCAGCTTCATGGCCGATCCTTAGGCCACCTGTGCCACACCGGATGTCCAAGCCACCTGCTGCATTTGAAGCTTCGATGACCACTGCACTGGCTCCTGCAAAAGACGAAGAAAGCGAAGTTGCAACAGTTGAAGAAATTGAGGGGCATGTGAGCCCTGCAAATGCGGGTGACGAACCTGTAAGAAGAGGCTGGTCCATATCGTGAACTTCATTTGCTCCCTGGCCCGTGTCGATTGTGGTGCATGCTATGGCCCCTGTTGTTGTTAGGGTCGTTGCTGTAATTGCTCCACTGACTGCCATCGAGGACCTAATTGGAGGATTTCCTTCAGCCAACATTGACATCCTTTTTTCTTTTTGAATAAGATAGAAACATAAAAAAAGAGAAAAGCATTTCAAGTGCTCGACGTAAAAACAAGAGTACTTCCCAAGAAACCGTTATTCCCTCCCGCAATACTGAAAACACCGGTGGCAGCCAGAGAAGTTGCGGAAATCGTTACAGCTCCTGTTGTAGCTACTATATGAATAGACCCAGTGACGGCTGCAGCATTGTTTTCACAACTCAAAAGCGAAGCAAAGTCTGAACTGGGTCGATATGCTGCAGGCAGAGGAGTTGTGAATGTCATCACAGCGGCAACGCCTGCTCCATTTGCAGCAAGAGATGTAGTGTTCAATTTCAAAATCACGGTTTTTCCGATCTTTCGGATTTGATAGACCTGAGTAGCTGATGGAGTGGCAAGTAAAGCTGTGCAAGCCAGAGTTGTGCTGTGTGTGTCCTCGATGTAAGTTTGAAGGGTGTCTCCTCCTGTGTTGAGCAGCGGGGGGTTTCCCTGAAGGAGCATTGCCATCTTTTTTTCTTTTTTCTTTTGTAATCAAAGGAACACAAAAAATTCTTACATGTTTTGCGAGAACGTCCTTCAGGCCTGCCGAATTGTTTCCGCTGTGCTTCTCACTGTCCTCCTCTTCAAAGTAGTTGTAAGTGAAGTATGGCAGCATCATCCTCCTCGTTTGACTGGAACGAAGAAGGAAACCGATTCATCAACAACTTCAGAGTCGGAGTCGAAATCGTCTGCAGGGGAAAGCCCTACACCAAAGTCTACGACTCTTTAAGACTTGAGTGGCTTGAGGCAGTTGAGTCCTGGATCCGACGTCAGAATCCAGAGAAGCATCCTGAAAATGCCTGTGACTTCATGAGGTTCCTTTTGAGGCGTCTTGAGGAGATTGATATTCTTCTTCTTCAGTATTTTGATCCTGATCTTGAAGAGGTCCCAGTTCATGTTTTTTGGACGATCAAAAGCATGATTAGGGACATCAGTGATTGGAAGGTCATTTAATTTTTTGGGAGACTTTTTACAAAGAACCCTCCACCAAAAAAATAAAAAATGCCCTGGGCCTTCTATTACCCCAGGCTTGGTGCTTGGGTGAAGAAATGGAAGTCCCTAATCTATGTCTCCAGGGTTTTCAGTTATGAGTGCTGCAGGTTTCAGTTCTTTCCCCTTCAGACCGCAGATGATTGGAAGAAGCAAAAAGATCAAATTCTCTGTGTCCCATTTACCGTGAATACTCATGCTCCCTTTGACGGTTGGGACCAATGTGATCAAATCGGGTCCTTTGTTCCTGGTGGTGGGAGGTCCTTTTTTTTCATCGTCAATGTCCCCACCAAGTCCCCCAGTGACATTAAGCCTCCCCTTGGAAACGTTTTCTTCAGTTGCGGTCACTCCAAGGGGATGATGAATTCTGTGGTGCTCAAAAACACTTATGGTTTCCCTGGTGTTCGTAATGCGGTTGACTTTTTTGGGGACTCCATGCAGAGGCCCATCTACCAGATCAGCTTGAATGAAGGAAGGCCACTACATAGTCTTCGTATTGATCAAGGGTGGAAGCCTAATATGGAGGAGATTCTTGCCATATTGAGGACCCTTAGGCTTGCTCTTGTTTGGTTTCATCACAAGGGGTGGATTCACAGGGACATTAAGCCAGGGAACATCATCCTCAACTGGCAAGGTGTCCCTAAACTGATTGACATCGAAAGCTCTGCTTTTTTTGCTGACAAGGACTCCGTTCTTCATCCTCTTCCTACCACTCACCAGAACTTCTGCTGGGAGGGCTGGGCCTGGGAACTGATTAAATACGGACCCGAAACTGACCTTTGGTCCCTTGGGACCGTTGGTTCTTTCCTAATCCATGGAAAGGATTGTCCCTTTTTGAATCTGGTTCCTAATCACCGGGAGTATAACGTCCTGGAGATCATCAAGGCCCTTGGAAGTCCTGATAGGGACCTTGTGACCCTGATGGATGGTAGGTTCCGGAGGAAGGTTGATTTGATCCCCCTGAACCTTAAGCCTCGTTACGTCTTCCCCTTCCCTGTGTCTGTTTGGCTCAGCATGGACTGGACCAAAAGGGATGAGCGTCTGGCATCTGCTGCTGAGACTGAGGACGAAGACGATGAAAAGGAGAAGCCGGAGTCTGATGCCGATGAGAGTTTGTAGCCTCCTCTCATTAGGCACATTAGTAGGGCGTCTGCTACGTCGTCTTCCTTTTTTGGTAGTTGGATGTGTGGGAAGAGTCTGTGGACTGCTCTAATGCTTCTCTTTTTGTTTTCTCTGTATGAAACTTTTTTAATTGGTTCATCAAGGACCCTTCTTGCGTATGCGCTTCTTGACTGAGGTGCTACTATTTCACATTGTGAGTGTGGTGGAATGGTTCGTAGCCAGTGCGCCATTACGTGGTTCATCTTTCTGTCTGCTGCTTTTTGGTCCTCGAGTAAAACGACGTCTGCGTCTCCTATTTCACCCAGAACATCCAGAGGTATGTTGTCCTCAAACTCCTTTGCCAGACTGATGAGGTCCATGGAGTCACGGCTGCATACTGGGAATCTAAGGAGTCTCATGTCCGTTACTTTTCCGTCTTCTCCGAATTCAACTGAAGCGAACCCTGTGTTTTGTAGTCCAGGGTCTATCGCTACTATTTTTTTCATTCTTCTACCCAGACGCAGTTGCTACAACTAAGAGGACAAGTCCGGAGGAAACTATTGCTGTTCTTAGGGTCTTTTGTTGCCACCATTTCCCTGGGATTGTGGAGAGGACAACAATGAAGAGACTCAAAAGGAGAAGTAAAATGTCTGAGGCCCACATTTTGTTCTCTGCTTTGATTATTAGTTGAGAAAATATGTATTTCGACAACAATGCTACAACTCACCCCTTTAAGCAGGCCATCGCAGTTTCTTCCTGGGGTAATCCAGGGAGTAAGGGTGCTGTTGGTGTCAGGGCTCATGAGGATCTTGAGGAAGCAAGGAGGTCCATTTTGGAGCATTTTGGTTTGGTTGGTTCTCATGATCTTGTTTTCACGAGTGGTGCCACTGAGAGTAATAATTTGATTATCTCTGGTTTTCCCGGTGATTCGGTGAGTTTTTTGGAAACCGATCACGAAAGTGTGAGGGCTCCGATGGTTTCGAGGGGTGGAAGGGCTGTAGGGGTCCTCAAAAGACATGGCGTCCTGGACTTGGCCAATTTTTTTCCTTCCCCTGGGGGTCTTTTTAGTTTTTCCCTTGTGAATCACGAAACCGGGACTCTTCAGCCCTGGAATAGGATCCTTAATCGTGTGCATGGTTCTGGTGGTTTTGTTCATTGTGATGCCACTCAGGGGATTGGAAGACTTTTGGATCCTCCCTTTTGGAGAGATTTTGACTATATTTCCTGCAGTGCTCACAAATTTCACGGGCCTATGGGGGTTGGGTTTCTTTTTATCTCCAAAAATTCGCCCAAACTTAGGCCTTTAAGTATTGGGGGCACTCAGGAAGGTGGCCTTAGGCCTGGGACTCCCAATCTTCCTGGGATCCTGGGGTCCGTAATCGCTTTAAGGCTTTTGGACGCCAGGGCTTATGAAGCCAGCAGCCGACTGCTTCGTAAGGCTTTTGTTTCTGATGGAAGGTTTGTGATTAATGGGTTTCCTTCTCTTGGGGGGATTTTGAATATCCTTGGTCCTGTTGATCATGACGTCATTGTTGGGAACCTTGCCAAACAGGGGATTAGTGTTGGGACTGGAAGCGCCTGTGCTTCCAAAGGGATTTCTGAGAGTCTTTTGGCTTTAGGGTTGTCTGAATCTGAAGCCAAGAGGGCCATTCGGATCTCTGTTTCTCAGTTTACAACTGGTTGGGAGATTGGAAGATTGAGGGAAAGTATTGTTAGGGAATTTGAAAAGTAAAACAATGATGTTGACTGGTGGTCCAACCCTTTTGGCATTAATCGCCGCAGTCCTTTCTCAAAGTCCTTTGAAAAAGATTCCTTTGGTCATATTAATTGCTTTCCTGGACTGGTTTGGTTGGTCTGTTGTTTCCTGGGTTCTTTCCATCGTCCTTCTTTCTTGTTCTACAAGAGAGCTTCAAGCATGCTCCGTGTGCTCATCAGGGGTGTCAACCCTGTCCAGTTCCCCCACTCGTCCATCTTCGGCTTGATGGCCGTCTTCATTTGGTCCCAGTCCAGATGGAATGGTCCATGTGTTGCCTCCATCCATTGATCTTTTGTTACTTCTGATTTAGGGCTCTTCCACATCTTGTACATTCTCCAAACAATGATTCCCATAAACCGAAGATCTGGGAGAAGTTTGTTTGGATAGGGTTCCATGCTTTTCTTTGAGTCGTAGTAAGCTTTTGTGTTTCCGTGTTTTCTCCAGTATTCAACAAATCGTTCCAGTCCTTGCGCTGCTTCCGTTGGCCAGTGAAGACCTTTTCCCTCAAGTGGGTTTGGTCGTTTTAAATCTTCAAAGATTTTTGCTTGGCTTAGAATCCTAAAAGAACCGTACGGAAAGAGAACCGGCCAATGAATGGTCCAGTCAGTTTGTCTCCTGTATTCCGAAAGGTGAGCACCCATGAGCTTGACAAGGTCTCCCACCATGATGTCCACTTCTCGGGTGTAAGTTCCCTCTTCCAGTGCTTCTTTGTGAAATTTGGCTATCCAAACTGCCCATAGAGCCCCTCGCTTCTGGTATTCTTCGAAATTGAAAGGTCTGAATACTCTTAGGTCCCATGAATGTTCCAGGATGAAATCCGTTGGAATAGGATCCTTTGTCTTCGCATCCTCCAGCCACCTTCTCACAACGATGGCGTGTGCGTTTGGGATATACCAAGGTTTTCGATTTTCCAAGGCGAGTTCCCTAAAGTATGTCCTTAGATTTTCGTCTCCGTCAGATTTCAGTTCAAGCCAAAAATTTTCCATTTGGTCCGCTCCCTTGATTGCCCACCAGAGTTTGAGGAACCGGGACTTCTTCTGGTCGTATGATTCCTCTTTTAAGGTTCCGGCTGCAAGACGCTCAGCTCTCCTCTTGAGCCTTTCCTTGAGTGCCTGTAATCTTTTCGCTGATTCGGCGTCCCTCTTTTGTTCTGCTGCCAATGCATCTGCAATGCTTTTTCCCTTTTCTTTGATTCGATATGCAAGCCCTTCCAGGTTTTCTGATTCGTCCATTACGAGTTCTTCTGTGAGGTTCGCCAGAAGGCTTATTGATCTTCCTTCTGCTCTTTCTTCGGCTGCTGTTGCTGGCCCCTCTTCTTCGTCCTCCTCTAATTCTTCGCCTTCTTCTTCTTCTTCTTCCTTTTCTTCTTTTTCTTCTTCTTCTCCGTCCTCGTCTAATTCGTCTCCCTCTTCTTCAAAGGCCTCTTCCTCTTCTTGTTCCTCTTCTGCTTCTTCTATTTCTTCTTCCTCCTTGTCTTCGTCTAATTCTGTTCCTTCTTCTTCTTCTCCTTCGGGACCCAATGGTGACCTGCTGGCTAAGTATTGTCCGTAACTTAAGCCTCCTGTGATTCTAAAAATGACGTCGTCAACTTCTCGTTGCTGTTCCCAGCTAAAATCTTCCCTCTCAAAGGAGTATTGGTCGAACGTGTATCCGAGGAGGTCATCAATCTCTTCATCGATGGCTTTTTTTTGTTGGGAAACATCGATGCCTGTGATTTCTGCTGGTTTTTTTCCCAGACGAAGTTGCCACATGATATACTGGGATGCTGCAGACTCAAAAGAGAATCCTTCTTTTGTGATTGCTTGGCCAACAAGGATTTCTTTCCTTCGATCTACTTTGGAGGGCATTCCAGCTTCAAACTTTGAATGTTCCTTGTAGTATTCTGCGAACCCTGACAATCCAGTAATCCTTCTCACTTCTGCTTCGATCTTTGGAAAAGCTTCTCTCCAAGAAGGCATGTTTCTTTTGAATTCTTATTCATCAGAAAAAAAAGCCAGTGGCCTGGTGTCCAGGAGTCTTGTTGAGGGAACCAACGCCGCGTTTCCCGGGACGTAAATAACTTCCCTGTTGAACTGAGTCCTGAAATCTTCTTGGACCAAGTTATGGGTTGTTCCTTCTTCTCTGCTTCTCTCGATGTCTCCTATTGGTAAAGCCATCCTTTTTCCTGGAACTGCTTCCAAAACTGTTTGAAAGGGTTTAATCGCTGCGTGTGTTGCTGCTGTTGCTATCTCTATTTCTGGGATCGGGTCGTCTCTCCTTGGGATCATTAGTTCCGGGGTTGCTTTTAGGACTCTGTCCTTTGTGGTTCCTTGGAGTTCAAGTTGGTGCATTCCGGCGTGGTTTGGTTTCAATGGTTGGAGAGTTTCCATCGGAACTCTTTGGGTAATTGATCCCTTTCTGATGCTCACTGCTCCGTTTTCTATGCTCCATCCACTTTTTGGAACCATTGGTTTTGGGCGAATGTTGTCCCCTGCGTCCCAGTTACTTCTTTTTACTGGGTGTCTTTTGGAGTCCGGTGGTTTTGCTGAGTTAGGAAGCAGTCCCCTCCCATATGCCTGTCCGCAAACAAAACCAATTAATGTTAAAACACAAGCCCCTGCAATTCCTGAAAAAATCATTTCCCCTTTCCCTAAAAAGTGTTCTCATTTTTTTTACTCTTTCTTCCAAGGATTCTTGGAAATTCTTTCAATGATTTCTCCGTTTGCCCTTGGGTCTTGGATGAAACCATGTGCCTCTTTTAGAAGTTTTGTGTCCGTTACTTTTTTTTCGCGGCTTTTTTGTCTTGACAAAACCAGTGCTATTTGGTGTTTTGTTGCTTTGTGAACTTCTCGGATGAAAGCTTCTCCTCTAATGCTCCACTCATAATCATTGAGTTCTTTGAGGAATTTGTAGAAAATGTCCCAAACCGGATCTTCCGGAGGAATGTTTTCGAGGTTTTGCTTGATTAGGACGAAGATGCGGACCACTACTTCATTCCTGCGTGACAATGACTTCCTCTCCTCCAGCTGTCTTTCCAACTTCTGTAGTGGCGTCTCCTCTTCCAACTTCTTCGACAACAGAAGGTCGTAGTGCCCCTGCGCCATTTTTTTTCTCCTCTTGAATTTTTCGCAGCCTTTCGTAGAGGTCCTCTTTCATTGCCTTCTGTCTCTTCAGTTCTTGGTTGATCCTTGCTTGGACCTCCTTGTTTGTGAACTCGAATTCGATCTCCCCCTTGTTCTGTTGGAAATTTTCCGGTGGCATAGGGACCCAGACCCCAGCTGGAAAGACTCCCACTGAGAAGTATTTTTTGTTTGCGTTGTATCTTTCCTTTGCGAATTTTTGAGCTTCTTCAAGGTTTGGAAAGACTCCAAGGATCTTTAGGCAACATGCTGGAGGACTGGCGCCTCCCACTGTTGTTGGGTCTGGGGGCGCGTACATCACAGCCACCCATCCTGTGACTCCGGGTTCAGGTGATGCGAAAAAACTAATCGTTGGCTGCTCTTCTCCCTCCGGCCTGTCAAAGACTTTCGTTCTACCGTCAAAAAGGTTTTCCATACTTTTTTCTTTTCAAACTGCAAGCGCTGCAACCGGTAGGATTTTGAGGACAACCCTTACTGCGGCCCAGATTAAAAGGCCCCCAATGATAATCTCAAATGTGGTTCCTACCCATCCTGGGATACTGATCCCTATCATGCATGCCAATTTTGAGTTGTTTTCCTTCTTAATACAGCTTGCCTTTGTATCATTTCCCTTCCAGCAAAACTTTCTTGCTTTCCAGTTCCTTAGGTTAATTTTTGGGTAGTGTCGTCTGCACGCTCCCATTTCTTTCTTTCTTTGAAAGGAGTAGAAAGAGAAAAAATGAAGAAAACGGGGTCTTTTCCTTTTTATTGCCGTGACTTCAGACCTTCTGGTCCTTCCCGAAAACAGATGGACACCACATCGATGAATTTGGTTGTGAAGAAAAGATCGTCTGAGGAAACCGGTCCTCTATGGGACCGTAACTGGAGGACGATTGATGTCACCCCTAAAGATAGCGAGGTTTGCTGGTATTGTTGTTATCCGTATCCAGATGGGATGAAGGCCTTGGGTTTGCCCGAGAGGTATGTCCGTCTTCCCGCCGTAACTACTGAAAAACATCATCTGGACGAAAGACAGAATGAAAGAAGACAGTGGTTTCTTTCTGGTAGTTTTTGTAGTCCGTTTTGCCTTCGTGCCCATGTAATGAGGACTCAAATGAGTGACCAAAACAGAGAAAGATATCTTCACTATATTCGACTTTACCTCCGCGATACTTACGGCTACAGCCAAACCGAACAGTATCAATGGATAGAAGAGAAGAAGGGCGTCAGCCTTCCTTTTTACGCTTTAAAGAAATTTGGAGGTGATTTAAGTTACGACTCCTATCGTTCCTTGGATTGTCCCCGGGAAATGGTTGTTGATGCAATTCCCCCCATCTACGCACCGCACACCATCGTAATCAACGTTCCCTCTTATTCTCAACCCAGGATCGATTTTTCGATGGCCGGAGAAAAATTTGTTTGGACTCCTCCCCCCAAAGTCGCCAAAAAGATCTCTAACAAACGCAAAAAAGATCGTCGTGTTCCCTCTCTTCTTCCGATTCGGAGAGGGGTTTCGGTGGGATTGAAATATCCAAGTGTTTTGGATGCTTTAAAAAAATAATTTTTCAAAAAGAAAACCTTTTAATCGGCTCGCTGTATTTCTCCCATTCTTTGTGAGACCCAACTGCAAATCGTTCCACCTCTTTTTCGGCCCTTTCGTATCGATAAAACCTGTTGTCATTCCCTGGTTTGTCCTGAAGCTGTCTAATTACTAATGCGCTTCCAGGAAGTTTGGTGACCTCCCTGTAAAGCCTTAGAAACTCTTCCTTTGGGATCGTGCTTCCGAAATCTTTCCAGTAATTTTCTTGGTCCAAGAGATTTGTGTTCCTGAAAAGGAATACCCATGTAAATTGCGTTCTAAGGAATTTTGGGATGTGTCTGCTGTCCTGACACCCCACCAAAAACAGGACTCTAAGCCATCTTCCGTTGAGGAGAATGTTTTTGATGGGCTCGCAGTTAAAAAAGCTTCCTTTTCCCCCGTCCCCGTGATACTGAATGTCGTCTGCTACAAGGATTCGGGGTTTTTGTCTGGGCCCCGTTGACGAGCCCGTTGTATGAACTGCCTCTCCCTTTTTGGTTTGTTTCGTGCAGATTCTCCTGAGGGCATCAACAACAACCTCGTCAAAAGTTGTATAGGTTTGTCCCGGAGGAAACTTTTCCTTCCACTTTGGATTGACCTCGACTGTTGGACACACCAAGGTCCCGTTAACGGGCCTTCCTTCACAAAAGACCCTTTTTGTCAAAAGATCTACCATTCCAGTGGTTTTTCCGCATCCTCTGGGTCCAACAAAGAGAATGGAGGCGTTGAAATCAACCTCTTTGGGGTTAAATACTTGCATCTTTGTCAGTAAAATCTGCAAAGATTTTTTTATTCCAACTCTTTTAAAATCAAATCTTTTGCCAGAATCCAGACGGGGTCTTTTGAAAGGGCTGTCCATTCAGTTCGAAGTCTCTCTGAATTAGCCAAGAGAACCAGAACTTCTTCACTTAACTCGGCCAGAGGGCCGTCGATGAACTGTTTTATGTTTAGGGTCCTTTCTGGCATTTCTGGGTCCAAGCCCAGGATCGCTTTCGCTGGAAACCCACAGGGGTCCTCTTCCCGGACCTCAATGGTTTCGTCTCTGGGGTCCCTAACTGGTTTCCTCCATTTTTTTTCGTCAAGGGCTGGTTGTTCGTTTTTTAAAACTCTTTTAAAATCTGCCAAAACTGTGTAATAGTACAGAACTGCACTCAGCCCAGCCATTTTCTTTGTAGAAAGAAAGAACTCAAAAATAAATTCAATGCTTCGCTTTGCTGTCGCCGTTCAAAAAGATGGAAGCAAGTGGTTTGAAATTTGGAAGAATGGATCACAGATTCGTAACTATCTGAGTAGTGTGCAAACCGTGGGCCCCTTTCAAGAAGTTTGGGACTGGGTCAATGGGGTGAAACCTTTCCTGGGGACGTTGGAAAGTCTTTTCGTTGCACACGGTGTCAAGGTCTTTGGAGTCAAGAAGACTTTGCCTCCTCTCAAAGGGCTGACTGAGGAGCAGTATAGGAATCTGATTGTTAACCTGACGGGCCCCTTTGAATTCGAGGAAATGGTTTCAGCTCTGAAAGAGGTGGCAACTTACATTCCTTTCGAAAAACGCCTGTTGTTTGCCTTGACTCTAACTGAGGCTCCAGCTGATACACTTTCCTGGCTGCCTGCTGCGTTTGGTATTTCGGGGCCTCTTCAAGTAAAATTTTATCAAGAGATGAGAAGTCGAAAAGGAGTTTTTGTTTAATTGAAATTTTTTTGTGATTTTGTTACGTGTTGGGGCCGGTAGTACTAATAAAAAGGATAAAACACAGAAGAAAGGAGCAACAGTCCGTACCAATCCCATTAATTACCATTAGTAGCACTATTGGGACTAATTCTCCCTTATCGGGTCCGGTGTGGTGGCTTGGAGGGGGGAGTGGGGCCTCGGGTGGGGTGAGGGCTGGGGTGGGGCCAGGGCGGCGGGTGGGGGGGAGGATGGATTAATTTTCCTAAAAAACTTTTTAATTTTAGTGGATTCAGCTACAGTAGTGAAACTCTTGGAATTCTTTGGATTCGTGCTATTCTTAGTACTAGTACTCTCCGGCCAGCCGGGAATATTTTTGGTATTTTCCGCATTCCGGTCTGGCCACCTGGAATTTTTTTTGATTTTTGGGGCTTGTGGGTTTGAAAATAATTAAAAATAATTCCAGTGAAAATAGCGTCAGTTGCAGACTTCGGGCTAATTATAGCCAGGCTGTTCCAGCATGTTCCCATTTCATGCGGTTCCAGTTTCTTCCCACTTTCACGGGTGTTGCGGGTTTTTCCACTTTCATCCCCCCAATCCGCTTGAGCCGGATTAGCAAAAAATTTTTTCTCATTTTTTTACTTGTGGGTTGGGGTGGGAGGACAGACAAACAGAGCCCAGATTTTTCGCGCGTTAGGGTTTAATTTAGGGTTTAGGGTTTCACATTTAGACCTTAGGGTTTTGGTGCATCAGGGGTTTTAGACCCCGACCGTTAGTGATTTAGGGTTTAGGGTTTCGGGTTTAGACGAAAAAAGTAGGGGTTAGGATTAAGGGTTTAGGGTTTAGGGTTTAGGGTTTGCAGTTTAGGATTAAGGGTTTAGGGTTTAGGGTTTAGGGTTTAGGGTTTGCA
>Ga0209751_10000161_pt1 | contig 69301 bp, 76 predicted proteins | sample RifCSP13_1_FD_184019 | JGI IMG/M metagenome (GOLD analysis project Ga0209751, IMG submission 184019) | Soil microbial communities from Rifle, Colorado - Rifle CSP2_sed 13_1 (SPAdes) (version 2) | ecosystem: Environmental > Terrestrial > Deep subsurface > Rock core/Sediment | place: Rifle...
GGCGTGAGGCGCCACCTGCTCGGCGTCGCCGCCTTGACGGTGGCCGTCGTCCTCGCGATCGCCGCGCTGGGCGAGCTGATCACGCGCGTCTCGGGCGAGGGCGGCGAGCGCCCCGCCGCGGCCGTGATCGCCGGCGTGGCCACGCCCGAGGCGGGTGAGGCGATCTTCTGGGGCAAGGGCAAGTGCTCGACCTGCCACGCGGTGGGCGGGCGCGGCGGCGCGGTGCGCGGGCCGGACCAGGGCGCGACGGGCCCGCTCGGGCAGCCGATCGGCCTCCGCGCCGAGGCGCGGGCGCGCGAGCGGAGCCGCGCGACGGGCCGGCCCTGGACGGCCGCGGACTACCTCGTCGAGTCGCTGCTCGACCCCGGCGCCTACGTCGTCGCGGGCTACAAGAACGAGATGCCGAACCCGCTCCGGCCGCCGATCCGCCTCGCGCCCGACGAGGTGCGCGCCGCGATCGTCTACCTCCAGAGCCTCGGCGGCACGCCCGATCCCGCGGCCATCGCGCTGCCGCCGGGGCTCGCGGCGCAGGCGCGGGCCGCCGCCGCCGAGGAGTGGCGCGCGTACGTCGCGGGCGACGCGAAGAAGGGCGAGCGACTCTTCTTCGACGCCGACGGGAGCGCGGGCTGCGGCCGCTGCCACCGCGTGGGCGCCCGCGGCGGCGACGTCGGGCCCGAGCTGACGCACATCGCGGGCACGCGCGACGCCCGGTTCATCGTCGAGTCGATCCTCGAGCCGTCGAAGGTCATCGCGTCGGGCTACGAGACCGTGCTGATCGTCACGAAGGACGAGCGCCATGTCACCGGCATCGTCAGGAGGGAGAGCGCGGCGGCGGTCGAGGTCGCCGACAGCCAGGGCCGCATCCAGCGGGTCGCCACGCGGGACGTCCGCCGCCGCGCGCCCCAGGCCATCTCGACGATGCCCGGCAACTTCGGCGAGATCCTCACGGTCGAGGAGTTCCACGACGTGCTCGCCTACGTCCTCGCGCTCAGGTGAGCCGTCGCCCGCGGCTGCCGCTCTTCTGGAGCGTCCTGCTCGCGCTCGCGTTCGTCGTCGCGCTGCTCTGGTGGGGGCTCCCCTGGCTCGCGATGTGGGCGGCCGGCGGCGCGCGCCCCCTTCCCCTCCCCGGCGTGGCCCGTGCGATCTACCTCCTGCTCGCCCTCGGCGGCGCGGCGGTCTACGTCACGCGCAGCGACGAGGCCCTCCGGGAGTTCCTCGGCCCCGTCCTCGCCGGCCTCCGCGGCCCCGCGCGCGGCGCGCCGCACGCGCGCTGGCAGCGCCCGCTGCGCGGCGTCGTGCTGGCGCTCGTCCCGCTCCTGGCGGGCCTCGCCCTCTGGGCGTGGACGGCGCCGCGCGCGGAGAGCCCGACGATCCTCCGCATCCAGCACCCGACGCTGCCGGGCGCGTACGAGCGCCTCGAGAATCCGCTGCGCGCGCGGCCCGACCGGGCGGCCGTGCTCGCCGAGGGACGCGAGATCTTCCAGCGCAGCTGCCGGCCCTGCCACGGCGACGCCGCCGACGGCGCGGGCCCGGCCGCCTGGGGGCTCACGCTCAAGCCCGCGAGCTTCACCGACCCCGGCACGATCGCGACCGTCGTGGAGGCGTACGCGTACTGGCGCGTCACCGAGGGCGGCCCGGGCCTGCCGCCGGAGGCCACGCCGTGGGACTCGGCGATGCCGGCCTGGCGGGACGACCTCACCGACGAGCAGCGCTGGAAGGCCGTGCTGGCGGCCTACGACCTCGCCGGCGTCGAGCCGCGCAGGCCCGAGCGGCTCGACGGGGTCGCGCCCGCCGGCGCGGCGCGCGCGCGTCCCGCCGAGGCGCCGGACGCCGCCGAGCCCGGGCGGCGGATCTACGTGAAGCGCTGCCTCGCCTGCCACGGTGAGAAGGGGGACGGGGGGGGGCCGGTGGCGCCCGATCTCGACCCGCGCCCGCGCGACTTCACGCTCGGCTCGTTCAAGCTCCGCACGACGGGCTCGGGCGAGCCGCCGACGGACGCCGACCTCTTCCGCGTCGTCACGCGCGGCATCCCGGGCACCGCGATGTCGGGCTGGACGACTCTCTCACCCGACGAGCGCCGCGCGGTGATCGCCTACGTCAAGGGCTTCTCCCCCGCGTTCCGGGAGGGCACGCCGACGGTGGTCCGCCCCGCCCGCGAGCCCGCGGCCTCGCCCGAGCGGCTCGCACGCGGCCGCGAGGCGTATCGGCAGGCGAAGTGCTGGGAGTGCCACGGCGAGAGCGGCCGCGGCGACGGTCCCGCGGCGCCGACGCTCAAGGACGACGCCGGCGACCCGATCCGGCCCACGAACCTCCGCAAGGGCTGGCGCTACAAGGGGGGCCGCGACGCCGCCGACATCTTCATGCGCCTGTCCACCGGCATGGACGGCACGCCGATGCCCTCCTACGCCGACGCGCTCGCCGAGGACGAGCGCTGGGCGCTCGCGCACTACGTCCGGTCGCTGCAGACGGCCGAGGAGCCGTCGGCCACGGTCGTCCTGCGGGCCTCCCGGGTCGCCGCTCCGGTCCCCGACGGCCCTGACGATCCGCGCTGGCGGGCGACGCCGTACCTGGCCGTGCCGCTCGCGGGCCAGGTCATCGCCCGGCCCCGCTGGCAGTCGCCCGCGGTGGACGCCCTGACGGTCCGCGCGCTCTGGGAAGGGCGCGCGATCGCGTTCCTCCTCGAGTGGGACGATCCCGTGCAGGACATGGCGCGGGAGCCGCGTGACGCCGTCCGTCTGCAGTTCCCGCTGACGGTCGCGCGCGGGCCCGAGCGCCCGCACTTCTTCCTCGGGAACCCGGGCCGCCCCGTCGCCCTCTGGCACTGGCGTGCCGGCGCGCGCGCGACGGGCGGCGCCGCGGTCGTGAAGGAGCGCGCCGAGGGGTTCCGGACGCCCCTCGTCGCGCTCCCCGCCGACGCCCAGGACGTGCGTGGCCGCGGCGTCTGGAGGGACGGCCGCTGGCGGGTCGTGCTCACGCGCGCGCTCGCGCCCGGGGACCCGCGGACCGACGTGACGTTCACGCCGGGCCGGCTCCTCCCGTTCGCCGTCCAGGCCTGGGACGGCGCGAACGGCGAGCACGGGCTCCGGATGTCGCTCTCCTCGTGGAGCTACGTCGTCCTCGACGCGCCGGCCCCGGTGACCGCCTACCTGCTCCCGCTGCTCGCGGTCGGCCTCGTCGCGCTCGCGGAGTGGGGACTCCTCCGGAGAGTGACGCGGCGGGAGATTCAGATCCCGTGAACCGATCGCGTCGTCGAGGAGCGCCTCGGCTCCGCCGGGGCGCGACGAGCGCAGGGGGGCTTGGGGGGCGCCCGGAGCCCCCCATGTAATCAGACCGACGCCGTCGCCCGCGACGCGTAGAGCTCGGCGCAGCGGGCGCACACGCCGTCGGCGGGCCGCCAGGCGGGGAAGTCGCGGGCGATCGCGGCGCGCGTGTGGGCCGGCAGCGCCGCGTCGGCCGAGAGCGTGAGGCCCGGCAGCTCGCAGAGCCTGCACCGCGGCAGCGGCGCAGCGCCCGGTCCACGAGCAGCGAACGCCATGAGGTCCGCATGGGTGCGGTCGTTCTCATCGAAGAACGGCGCGAACGCCGCGGCGGCGGCGTCGCCCAGAGGGGCGAACGCGCGCGTGAACTCACGCAGGCGCTCGGCGCGTACACTCGCGGGGACGAGGCCGCGCCGCGCGAGCCGCCCGTCCACGTAGACGTTCCAGAGCACGCGATAGTTCTCGCGGACGAGGCGCTCGCGCGGGCCGCCCGCCACGTCGGCCGGCACCCCCGGCGCGTACGCGAAGCGCGGGTCCAGCATGTCGGCGACGTGCAGGAGCTCGCGGCGGAGGAGCAGGCGCAGCGCCTCCGGGGCCGCGACGGTCTCGCACGTCACCCGCACGAGGAGCGTCGGACGCGCTCCGTGGGGAACGAGCAGGTCGGCGGCCTCGTCACTGCGCCCGCGCGCCCGGGCGACGAGCCAGCGCGCGCAGCGGGCGACGATCGCGGGCTGCTCCTCGAGGGCCTCGCAGAACGGGCGGTCGAGCGCGAGGCGCGCGAACCACGCCGCGTGGAAGGTGTCGAAGCCCATCTCGCGCTCGGCGCCGTCGGCGACGCGGTAGAAGCGGTCGCGCTCGGCGCGGAAGCGCCGCTCCGCCGCCCGCCCCGCCACGGCGAGGAGCACGGCGCCCTCGACGAGGCGCGGCTCGTACTCGAGCGCGAGGCGCGACGCCGTCATGCCTCGAGCGATGCGTCGACCGGCCCGCAGGCCATCGGCGTGTCATCGGGCGCCGCGGAGCGGAGACGGAGGAAGGATGGACCCACGGCGACGCCCGCACGTCCGCACTCGGCGACGACCACGCCGACGAGGAGACGGCCGAGCGCGCCGTAGAACCCGCCGGGGTCCAGCCTCGCCAGCGCGCCGCCGAGAGCAAGCGCCCAGTGGCCCAGGTGGTCGCGGAGGAAGATCCGCGTGGCGTGGCGCGTCTCGTCGCGCATCGGCGCGTCGCCGAGCGCGCACGCGCGCGCCTCCCGCCGCGCCAGGACGAGCAGGAACTCGCACTCGCAGGCGACGTGGTCGGGCCGCTCGCGGGCGCCGGGATCGAGCGCGAGGCCGAAGGCCCGGTAGAAGGCGCCGAGGTCGCTCATCTCGCGCTGCGGCGCCCAGAGCGAGTCCTCGCCGTACTCGGTCTCGTACGGCGACGCCTCCCCCCGCGCGGTGTGACCGAACAGGCGACCGTACGCGAGGCCGAGCGCCGCGCCCGACGGCGCCGGCTCGACAGCCAGCGCCCGCACCAGCGGGGCGAGCGCGGTCCCGTCCGCGGCGTCGAGCGCCGCCGCCGCCGCCGCCAGCGCGCCCGCCCCCTCGGCCCGTGCGAGCCGCGCGACCGTCTCCTCGGTCGGCGGGCAGAACCCAAGCACCAGCGCTTCCCAGAGGGCGCTTCGACAGAGCAGAAGATCCACCGCTTCGAGCGCGGGCTTTGCCCGCGTCCTCGACGGGGGGAGGTTCGGAAGGGGGGCTCCGCCCCCCTCCGAGCTAGATCGAGTTGGCGTGCCTGGCGGAGCGGACATGGATCGGCTCCTCGACCGTCGTCCGGAAAAGCTCCTTGCCGTCTTTCCCGTACGCGATCACCGTGTCGTTGTAGAGGGTGATCGTCCGCCCGCGCAGCGTCCCCTCGTACACCTTCGGCCCCTCGACCACCCTGTAGCCGAAGATGATCCTGTTCGACCGCCGGAAGAGCTGGAGCACGGCGGTCAGCTCGCGGTCCGGATTCTCGTAGCGCTCGATGGCCGCGTCCACGCCGGGGCCGAACATCTGGCGGAGGTACGGGCGCGGCACCCAGCGGGGCGGGATGTAGTACCCGTTCGGCTCCGTGCCGAGCTGCGGATAGAGCGGGAGCGCGACCTTCGCGACGTGGACGAGGTAGTAGAGCGGGTGCTGCCGGTCCTCCGCCCAGGTGCCGTCCGCGTTCAGCCTGACGAGCCCCTGGAGCCGGATCTGGCCGATGCACGCCGCCATGCAGCGCGTTTCGAGCGGCACGCCGCCGCTCTCCGGATCCTTGCCCTCGACGCGTGGGTAGCAGCCGACGCACTTCTCCGACACCCGCGTGTTGCCGCGATACATCGACTTCTTGTACGGGCACGCCTCGACGCACTTCCGGTAGCCGCGGCACTCGGCCTGATCGATGAGAACGATCCCGTCCTCGGGCCGCTTGTAGATCGCCTTGCGCGGGCAGGCGGCGAGGCAGGCGGGATACTGGCAGTGGTTGCAGATGCGCGCGAGATAGAAGAACCAGGTCTTGTGCTCCGGCAGCGATTCGCCGGTCTTGTGGTACTCGCGGGGCTTGCCGCGCTCGCCGACGGGGTTGTCCTCGTAGATGTTCGGCGAGTTCCACTCCTCGTCGGCGGGGAGGTAGCCGAGCACGCGCGCGCTGTCGGGGGTGAGCATGCGCGCGGCCTCGAAGATCGTCCGCCCCTCGAACCGACCCCAGGGGCCCCGAGGGTCGCCGGCGGGCGCGCCGGTCCAGCGCTGGCCGTCCGGGTTCGCGCGCTCGAGCAGCTCCAGGATCTTCATGTCCCAGAACATCGGGTAGCCGCCGTACGGCTTCGTCTCCACGTTGGCCCACCACATCTGCTCCTGCCCCTTGGAGAAGGTCCACGTGGACTTGCAGGCCATCGTGCAGCTCTGGCAGGCGATGCAGCGGTTGATGTTGAACACGAACGCGAACTGCCGCTCGGGGTACGCGGCCTCGTACGGGTAGGCCATCTCGCGGCCGAGCTGCCAGTTGTGGACGCGCGCCATACGCTAGTCCCCCCCGGTCACTTCGGCGTCCGGCGGCCTCGTGTGGGCGCCGAACACGCCGATGCACTCGCGGATGATTGCGGCGACTTCGGTCTCGCCGAGCCGTCGAAGGGCCCGGTGCGCGCCGGCGTAGAACGGCGACCGGAACAGACCGAGGATCCGCGGCGCGTCGAATCCCATGCGGGCAAACTCCTCGGCGAACACCCAGGCCATGTCCCGCGTCGCTTCCTGGTCCGCGGGGAGCTCGACGCCCACCAGGACGTTGGGATCGGTCGGGTCCGGAGCGCCGTAGGGCACGCTAGGCCTTCCGGTAGAGGTCGCCGGCGATGTAGCGTTTCATGAACTCGTTCTCGTTGTCGGGCGTGAACCCGGTCGTCGCCGGCGCCCAGACGCCCTTGCCGCCGAGACCTCCGTCCTCGGCCTTGGTGATCTTCACGAGCGTCTCCTTGGGCACCGTGTTGAGCGCGTGGTTGTCCGCCTCGCCGCCGAAGATGAAGCCCATGAAGACCTTGGCCTTGTGGAACAGCGAGTCGGTCTGGTGCATCGGCATGTGCCAGTTGCGCGTGACCGACTGCTGCGAGCCGTAGCGCAGGTTCGCCTGGTAGCCGGTGTTCTCGGAGAGCGCGCGGCCGTCGGGACGGGTCTCGTGCGCCTTGACGCTCTTCTCGGTGGCGATGAACGGCGCGTGCTTCATCATGACGCAGTCGTACGGGTACGCGTGGTTGTACTTCACGCGGAGCATGCAGCGCGCGACGCGGTAGAACGGGTCGTCGGGCCGGGCGCCGAGGTACGGCCGATCGGCCGGGTTCGCGTCCACGTAGACGTAGTCACCGTCGTGGATGCCCAGATCACGAGCCGCCTGCGGATTCATGTGCAGCTGATGCTCACCGACCGACGGGGCCCGCTTGTCGAGCCGGTACGGATCGCCGAAGTTCGAGTCGTACAGCATGTGCCAGTCCACGTTCGACCAGCCCGAGTGGACGCGATGGCGGGTCTTCGGCGTGAGGCAGTAGAAGTGGTAGCCCCTCTCCCAGAGGAAGTTCTTCGTCCCCTTCACCCGGCTCCACGGCAGCTTGACGTTGCGGATCGTCCGCTCGTCCCAGTGCTCCGCCGCGAGCGGAATGCCGTAGTCGTCGGGGCGGATCCAGGGGTTCGACGACACGATGACGTTCGGCAGGTAGGGCGTCGCCTCGGGCCCCTCGCGATGCACGATGAAGTTCTCGCCGTACTCGATCGCCTCGGGGACGTCGGCGTACGCGTGGAGCCGCCCGGTGTCGGTGTGGAACGGCTCCGAGTCGCGGACCTGCTCCCAGAACGGGATGCGCGGATACGTGCGGAAGAGCATGAGCGCGCCGCCGCGGGGCCCGTACTTGCCCGCCATGATGTCGGCGAGCCGGTAACCGACCGTGGTCGTCGAGGTGTCGAGCAGGCGCTGGATGTAGACCTCGCGCCTGCCCTCGAGCGCGAACTTGAAGTAGTCGGCGAAGCGCCGGTCGCCGGTGACCTCGGCGAGCGCCTTCGCGATGCCGGCCAGGATCACGAGGTCGTCGCGGCTGTCGAAGACCGGTGGAATGCCGCCCTTCCAGATCTGGAGGAACGGGTTCGAGCAGCTCGCCGTCATCTCGAGCCCCTCGAACTCGAGCCAGCTGTTGGCCGGCAGCGCGATGTCCGCGTACTCGATCGACGCGGTCATCTGGATGTCGATCGCGACGATCATCTCGACCTTCGGGTTCACGTTCTTGATGACGCCGTACGCCCACTTGGCGTTGTTGATCAGGTTGACGTTGCTGAAGATGATCGCCTTCGTCGGCGTGGGCATGTGGGTCTCGCCCGTGAAGTTCCTCCGGCCGAACTTTGGCGTGTTCACGATGAGCGCGAGGTCGCCGTGGTTCCAGTACGCGGGCTCCTCGTCCTTCGTGTACGCGTGCGCCTCCACGTCGCGCCCGTGGGCGCTGGGGTCGAGGTTCGGCTGGAACGGGTCCTCGGCGACCCAGCCCTTGAAGCCCGGGCCCGTCTCCTTCGAGCCCTGGAAGAGGGCCGCCTTGTAGTTCCCCGCCCAGGTGTGGCAGCCCGCGCCGGGCTTGCCGATGTTGCCCGTCAGCATCAGCGGCAGGTACGCGGCGCGGTTCATCTCGGTCGCGTGGAACCAGTGGTTGATCCCCTCGCCCTGGTGGATCGCCGCCGGCTTCATCGTGCCGAGGTCCTGCGCGAGCTGGCGGATCAGGTCCCTGGGCGCCTGGGTGATCTCGACGACCGTGTCGAGGTCGTAGTCCTTGAGGTGCGTGCCGTAGAGGGTCCAGAGCGTCGCGACCTCGACCGCCTTGCCGTCGACGAGCTTCACCTTCCACGTGCCGCCGAGGGCCGGCCGGATCCCCTTCGCCGTCATCCGCGCGCCGACGTCGTCGCGCGTGAGGGCGCGCAGGGCGCCCGCCGGCTCGTCCCAGACGACGTAGTCGCCGAGCCTGGCGTGCTGTTCGGCCGTGAGCCCCTGGGCCTTCATCGAGGGGCCGTCCGGCGCGAGCGTCGTCCTGTAGCCGGGGAAGACCTCGTGCGCGCGCAGGCGGCGCAGCGTATCGGTCCGGACGAGGAGCGGAAAGTCGGTGAAGGCCCGGACGAAGCCCTCGTCATACCACCTGTTCTCGATCATCAGGCGCGTGACGCCGAGCCAGAGGGCGGCGTCGGTCTGCGGCCGGATGGGGATCCAGTAGTCCGCCTTGGTGGAGGGCGGGCCATACTCCGGCGCGATGACGACGATCTTCGCGCCCCGCTCCATGCACTCGATGAACCAGTGGGAATCGGTGAGCTTGTTCTCCACCAGGTTCTTGCCGTCCATGATGATGAGCTTCGAAAACCGGAGGTCGTTGAAGTCGCAGTCCGAGGCCTGGAGCCCGTGCACCCAGGGGTGGCCCGGCGCCTGGTCGCCGTGCCACGTGTAGTTGGACCAGTTGCGGCCGGCCTTGGCGTCCTTCGGTCCGACCCGGCGGATCGCCGCGTCGAGCAGCGCGAGGGAGTTGTTGAGCCGGTACATCCCGTACTTGCCGATGACGCCGAGGAGCCCCATGCCCCCGCGCATCTTGATCGTGCGCGTGCCGGCGTCCCCCATCGCCTCGACCATTTCCGGCTGGTAGCCCTGCGCCAGCAGGCGCGCCTTGCCGTCCTCGCCGCTGTAACGCTCGGCGATCTTGATCAGGGCCTTCGCGATGCAGGCGAAGGCGTCCTCCCACGCGATCTGGACGAACTCGTCCTGCCCCCGGCTGTCGAACATGTACTTGGTCCGCAGCTCCGGGGTCAGCTCGGGGAAGCCCGCATCGGCCCAGGCCTTCCACCCGCGGCGGACGATCGGGTGCTTCAGGCGGTAGGGGCCGTAGAGCACCCGGTGGAAGGTATAGCCCTTGGCGCACTGGCGCGGGTTCCAGTTCGCGGTGGCGTGGTTGCCGTCGAGGTCGGCGTAGGTCTGGTAGTCGTAGGTGTTGCCGAGTCGGGTCACGACGCCGTTGCGCACGAAGGCGCGTACGCGGCAGGCGTGGGTGTCGTTCGGCGAACAGACCCAGTCGAACGTCGCGTCGTATCGGTACTGGTCGCGGTAGATCTTCTCCCAGTCCCTCGCGACCGAGCCCGCCAGCGGGTTCTCGTCGGGACCGGCCGCCGCCAGGAGCCTGAGCGGCAGCCCGAGCTCCGTCGCGGCCGCGGTGCCGCCGACGCCAAGCCAGCGGAGGAATTCTCGCCGTTCCATCAGCCCCTCCTTGGAGCCCTGTCACCGCTCGGCTCGCGCTATGGCTCGAGCGCGAGCTCCTGCCAGATCGTGACCGACTTCTTGCCGTCGCGGTCGCCGGCGCTCCCGTTCCACACCGCGAAACCCACCGAGACCGTCGAGCCCGGCGTCAGCGTGACGGCGCCCGCGCCGCGGCCCGCGAGTTCACGACGGAACATCACGCGGTACGTCCCGGTGGCGTACACGCCGCGCGCGTCCACGGACTGGTCCGCGCGCGGGCGGGCGCGGAGGGTGCCGAAGCCCTGGGCGACGAGGTCTTCGGCCGGGCTTCGCCGCGACGGGTCGGAGACGATGTTGCCGGCGCCCCAGCCGGTCACGAACGTCGGGTCCGAGTCGAGCGTCAGCGCGTGCCGGGTCGGCTGCTCGTACGGCGCCGCCCGGAGGTTCGGATACGAGTCGATGCCGAGGTTCGGGTAGACCTTCTCGAGGTCCTGGAAGGCGGGCTCGAGATCCGCCTGGCGCTCCGATTTCCACATCCAGATGTTGACGAACCGGCCGCGCTCCCCCATCGCGAAGAAAGGGGGATCCGGGGTCGCGGAGAACTGCACGGCCACCGCATCGCGGAAGTCCTGGGGCCGCATCGCGGTGTGGTCGTGCGTGGCGTCCGACCACATGAGGAGCAGGGCCACCCGCTTGCCGTCGTGCAGCGCACGCACCGTGACCTCCTCGGGTCGGTCGGTCCGCCACCAGAGCGGCATCAGGTGGAGGTTCACGGGCTGGGCCAGGCGCCACACTCCGGAGTCCGGATGCTCGGGCAGGCGGTCGACGCGGCGCGCGGGAATGCGGAACTTCCGCATCTCGGCGCGCTCGCGCTGCGCGTCGCTCGACCAGGACCGGACCAGGCTCACGAGGTGCCACGCCTCGTCGCCGTACGCCCAGTCGCTCATCGGCATCGGCGTGCCCGGCAGCCCCGCCACGATCCGCCGGTAGAGGCGAGCGGGATCCGCGGCTCCCTTGAAGACCCCGAGCGTCAGGTCCCGCGGGCGCGTGGGATAGCCCAGATCGTCCTTCTGTGCCTCGGCCCCGTCGCCCTTGCCCGCCGGCCCGTGGCACGAGGCGCACGCATCCGCGTACCGCTCGAGCGCGAGCTTGCGCGCGGCGGCCGTGAAGGGCGGCGCAGGCGGCACGCGGATCAGGCCCGTCCCGGCCTGGCCTTCGCCCTTCGGATCGGCGGCGGAGGCGATGGTCCACGGCTTGGCGGCAAAGCTCTTGATGTAGTGGACCAGGGCCCAGCGCTCCTCCTCCGGCAGATGGCCCCAGGACGGCATCGCCGACCCGGGCATCCCCCGCGAGATGGTGAGGTAGAGATCCTCGTCGGTCGGCACGCGCTCCCACGTCGAGACCAGGCGGTAGTTGCCGGTCGTGAAGTCCCGCGGCTTCGGGTAGAGCAGGTATGCGGCCTCGCCGTCGCCGCGTCCGCCCGTGCCGTGGCAGGCAGCGCACTGCCTGTCGTACACCGCCTTGCCTCGCGCCCGGAGCGGGGGCGAGGCGAGCCGCCTGACGGTCGGCGTGAGGGTGACGGGCAGCGGCCGGCCCACGGCCGGAGGTGCGGCCGGTGCCGCGACCGGGGACGGCGGCGTCGAGGACTGCGGCGGGGTCGCAGGGCGGGACAGGGTGCACGCCGCGAACCCGGCGGCTGCAAGCGTGAGAACCGGAAGCGTGATGCCCAGCCGCACGCGCGCGCTCATGGGGCGCCTCCTCGTTGCCCGCACGGTAGCCCGCCGGCGCGGCGCCCGACTATGACGCGGATCATACCCGGCGCGCCGCATGTTTATGCTTGAATATACTTCAGTGACTGAATATTATTCATCCGTGATCGATGCCTCCCCCTGGCTGGGGACCGAGCACGAGGAGTTCCGCCGCGCGGTGCGCGCCGTGGTCGCGCGCGAGCTGGCGCCGCACGCCGACGCCTGGGAGGCGGCCGGGATCTTCCCGCGCGAGATCTACGGGCTCATGGGCAGGCTGGGCTACCTCGGGCTCCGCTACGCGCCCGAGCACGGGGGTGCGGGCCTCGACTTCTGGTACACGCTGATCCTGGCCCAGGAGCTGGTGAAGTGCGGAAGCGTCGGCACCGCCGTCGGCCTCCTCGCCCACATGGAGTTCGCGCTGTCGGTCATCGATGCGCGCGGGACGCCCGAGCAGAAGCGCGAGTTCCTCGCCCCGGCCATCCGCGGCGAGAAGATCGCGGCCATCGGCATCAGTGAGCCCGGGGCCGGGTCGGAGGTGGCCGCGATCCGGACGACGGCGCGTCGCGAAGGCGGCGACTGGGTCATCAACGGCTCGAAGATCTTCATCACCAACGGCACGCGGGCCGACTTCGTCTCGCTCGTCGCGCGCACCGGCGGGCCGGGGCCGAAGGGGCTCTCGGTCATCCTCCTTCCCTCGGACACGAAGGGCTTCCGTGTCGGCCGGGCGCTCCAGAAGATGGGCTCACGCGCCTCGGACACGGCCGAGCTCTTCTTCGACGACTGCCGCGTGCCGCTCGCGAACCTGGTCGGCGAGGAGGGCAAGGGGTTCGGCTACGTGATGGACCACTTCAAGGGCGAGCGGCTCGTCATTTCGGCCTTCGCCCTCGGGGTGATGGAGCGCCTCTGGGAGGAGGGCACGCGTTACGCGGCCGAGCGCCGGGTCTTCGGCCAGCCCCTCGGCAAGTTCCAGGCCTGGCGCCACCGCCTTGCCGACGTCCGGACGACCATCGAAGCCACGCGCCAGCTCGTCCACTGGGCCTGCGACCGCCTGAACCGGGACGCCCCCGACGCGAGCCTCGCCGCCTCGATGGCGAAGCTCTTCTCCTGCGAGCAGGTCAAGCACGTCGCCAACGAGGTCTTCCAGCTCCACGGCGGCTACGGCTTCATCGAGGAGTACCCGATCTGCCGGCTGTACCGCGACGTCGCGGCCTTCACGATCGGCGCGGGGACGAGCGAGATCATGCGGGAGATCATCGCCCGCGACGAGCAGCTGTGAGCGCGCGCCGACCATGATCCAGGTCGTGTCCGTCTTCAACTTCGACACTGCCAAACGGTCGCTGGAGGAGTGGGAGCGGTATTACACCGGAGAGTACGTCCACGCGCTGCGCAAGGCTCCGGGCCTGGCCCGCATGATGCGCGAGATGGCCCCCGACGCGAAGCTCTATGTGGTCGCTGCCGAGGAGGTGGAGCCGTGACGGTGGGGGCGGGAATGGACAAGATCGGCGCGATCGACGCGTGGGCGACCCTGGTGACGCCCGAGGGCGCCACGCAATGGCCCCCGGAGTTCGTCCACATCTTCAAGCGATACAAGGTGGACCGCCGGATGCTCGAGGGGATGACGCTCGAGACGATGCTCGCCGAGATGGACGAGGCCGACGTGGAGATCGCGGTCTTCTCCGCCTTCGGCTACCGCGATCTCCACGTCCTGTCGAACGACGCGGTCGGCGAGATCGTCAAGAAGCACCCCGACCGGTTTCTCGGCGCCGGCACGGTGGACCCGCGCAGGCGCCCGATGGACGTCGCGCGCGAGATCGAGCGGATGGTGAAGGACCTCGGCATCCGGATCGTCCGCCTCGAACCCTACGCCTACGGCGGCGACGATTACACGGGCCTCCCGCCGAACGACAAGCACTACTGGCCCGTGTACCTCAAGTGCGCCGAGCTCGGCGTCCCCGTGGCGATCCAGGTGGGCCACACGGGCCCCCTCCTGCCGTCGGAGTGCGGGCGGCCGATCTATCTCGACGAGGTCGCGCTCGCGTTCCCCGAGCTCGTCATCTTCGGCTGCCACCTCGGCCAGCCGTGGCACGACGAGATGATGACGCTCGCCTGGAAGCACCCGAACGTGTACGTGGAAACCTCCGCGCGCCCGGCGAAGTTCTGGCCTCCCGAGTTCCTCGACTTCGTGAAGGGCTGGGGCCAGGACAAGGTGATCTGGGCGACGGACTACCCGCTCGTGTCGTTCAAGCGCGCCCGCGAGGACGTGGACGCGCTCGGCCTGCCGCTCCCCGTCAAGAGAAAGCTCCTGCGCGAGAACTTCCTCAGGGCCCTCAGGCTCGCGCGCTGAGGAGACCCGGCCATGATCCACCCGTACGCGTACTACCTCGGCCGCGCGGCGCGGTGGTATCCGGAGCGGATCGCCGTCATCGAGGGCGACCGGCGTCTCACCTACCGCGAGCTGGACCGGCGTGTGACCGCGCTCGCCCGCGCGCTGGGTCGCCTCGGGGTACGGCCCGGCGACCGCATCGCCGTGCTGCAGGCCAACAACCACGAGTTCATGGAGGCGCTCGCCGGCGCCGCGCGCGCCGGCGCGCCGTTCGTCCCGATGCTCGGCATGCTCACCGAGGCCGACCATGCCCACATGGTCGCCGACTGCGGCGCGCGCGTGCTGATCGCGCCCGCGCAGCCGCTCGCGGCGCGCGCGCGGGCGCTCCGGGAACGCGTGCCGGGCGTCAGCCTCGTCATCGCGGTCGGCGGGGGTGCCGGGGCCCTCGACTACGAAGAGCTCCTGAGCGCCGAGGCGGGCGAGGCGCCGGTGATCCGGGGAGCCGAAGGCGACCTCGCGCAGATCCTCTACACCTCGGGCACCACGGGACAGCCCAAGGGCGTGGTCCATACGTACGCCTCCACGCAGGCGGCGATGTTCGCCTGGGTCTCGATCGCCCGGCGCCAGCCCGGCGACGTCGGGCTCCTCTACACGCCGATGAGCCACTTCGCCGCGCGCCTCATGGACTCGGGCTGGGTCGCGGGGAGCACGACCGTCATCCTCCAGGCGCCGGATCCGGCGCAGACGTTCGCGGCCATCGCGCGCCACCGCGTGACGCATCTCCTCGCGATCCCCACCCTGCTCCAGATGTTCCTCGGGCACCCCGAGATCGACCGCCACGACCTCTCGAGCCTCGCGTTCATCTGCTACGCCGCGGCGCCGGCCTCGTCGGCGCTCGTGCGCCGGGCGATCGAGCGCTTCGGCCCGATCCTGCACACGGGCTGGGGCGGCACCGAGGCGTACGGTCTCAACACCCACATGACGCCGGCCGAGCACCAGGCCGCGATCGAGGGCCACGAGGCGCGCCTGCTCTCGTGCGGGCGCGAGAGCTCGCTCGGCGGTCGGGTGAGGATCCTCGACGCCGAGGGCCGCGACGTGCCAGTCGGCGAGGTCGGCGAGGCGTGCGTGCGCGCGCCGTGGATGAGCGCCGGCTACTGGAATCTCCCCGAGCTCACCGCGCAGACCATCGTGGACGGCTGGCTCCACTTCGGCGACCTCGCGCGCGCGGACGAGGACGGCTACGTCTACCTCGTGGACCGCAAGGGCGACATGATCATCACCGGCGGGATGAACGTCTATCCGCGCGAGGTCGAGGAGGTCCTCTACCAGCACCCGGCCGTCCTCGAGGCCGCGGTCGTCGGCGTCCCCGACGAGAAGTGGGGCGAGGCCGTGAAAGCCGTCGTCGCCCTCAAGAGTGGGCAGGGCGCCACCGACGTCGAGCTCCTCGCGTTCGCCAAGGAGCGGCTCGCGCCGTTCAAGGTGCCGAAGTCGCTCGAGATCCGCTCGTCCCTGCCGAAGACGCCCGTCGGGAAGATCTCCCGCCGCGACGTCAAGGCCGCGTACTGGGCGGCCCAGGAGCGGATGATCCACGGGGCCGGAGAACGGGCGTGAAGAAGCCCCCCGTGGACCCCTGGCTGGGCTACTGGACGACGAAGGTCGGCTGGGCGGAAGCGGGCACGATCCTCGTCCGCGGCTACCGCGCCGAGGAGCTGATCCGCGCGCTCACCTTCGCCGAGGCCGCCTACCTCGTGATCCGCGGCGAGCTGCCGACGCGCGCCCAGGCCCAGGCGCTCGACGCCGTGCTGCGGTCGGGCCTCGATCAGGCCTTCATCAGCTCCGCGGTCCCGCCCGCCCGCTTCGCGGCCTCCGCGGCGCCCGAGGCGCCCGCGGCAGCGATCGCCGCGGGCGTGATCGCCTTCGGCTCGGTCACGGGCTCGCCCCGCGAGTGCGCCGAGATGCTGGCATCCGTGCACCAGACGAGACGGCGCGACAGGCTCTCGCTCGCCGAGGCGGCGCGCCTGACCGTCGAGAGCGCCGCGAAAGGCAAGCGCCGGATCCCGGGCCTCGGCCACCCGGTGCACAAGCGCATCGAGCCGCGCGCGGCGGCGCTCCGCGAGATCGCGCTCGAGCTCGGCGTCTGGCGCGAGCGCGCGCGGCTCTTCGACGCGATCGCGCGCGCGGCGGCGCGGCGCTTCGGCCGCCCCCTGCCGGCGAATCTCGCCGGCGTGATCGCCGCGGTGCTGCTCGAGATCGGGTTCGAGCCGCTCGAGATGGTCGGGCTCGGCGTCCTCTCCTATCTCCCGGCGCTCATCGCCCACACGACCGAAGAGATCCGCGAGGGCCATCCCTTGCGGATCATTCCGCCAGAACTTGGCGCGCGCTACGCAGGGCCCCCCGAGCGCCCCCTGCCCGCGCGCCGCGCCAAGGGGCGCGCGGCCGGAGCCTGAGAGGACGGAGGATGTCCGAGATCCCACCGCATGACGCTCGCGACTTCGGCGGACTGGTGGGCATCCAGGCGATCACGCTCGGGGATGGACGCGCGCGCTACTCGCTCACGATCGACAGGCGCCACTACAACCCGAACGGGGTCCTCCACGGAGGGGTCACGTTCACCCTCACCGACGTGGGAATGGGGTCGGCGGTGTTCTCGACGCTTCCGAAAGGGGAGCGCACGACTGCGATCGAAGTCCAGGTCCGCTTCCTGCGCGCGGTCACGGGCGGCACGCTGACGGTCGAGGGCGAGGTCGTGAGGCGCCATGAACGAATCGCCGTCACACGGGCCGATGTCACGGACGACGGGGGACGCCTCGTCGCCACCGCCACCGGGACATTCTATATCTACCCTGACTCCACCAAGGACGGACCATGACATTCGAGACGGTCACGGTCGCAGAGGCCGACGGCGTCGCGACGCTGACGCTCAACCGTCCCGACAAGCTCAACGCCCTCAACGTGACGATGGGTGAGGAGCTGTGCGCTGCGCTGGAGGCGCTGGGCAAGAGCCCCACCGCTCGCGTGCTCGTGGTCACGGGCGCCGGGCGCATGTTCAGCGCCGGGGGCGACCTCGCCTCCATGGACCAGGTGGTCCGCAGCGCGGCCGCCATCGACCACAGCGTCAGGATCTACTGCGAGGTCGCGCGCCGGCTGCGCGAGCTGCCGCTGCCGGCCGTGGCGAAGGTGAACGGCGACGCGTTCGGGGGCTCGCTCGGCATCATCATGGCGTGCGACCTCAGGGTCGCCCGCGACGACGCCCGCCTCGGCTTCGTGTTCACGCGCGTCGGCCTGAGCGGGGCCGACGCCGGTGTGAGCTACCTCCTGCCGCGCCTGGTCGGCGTGCCGAAGGCGATCGAACTGCTTTTCCTCGGCGAGACCATCGTCGCCGCCGAGGCCGAGCGCATCGGGCTCGTCCACCGCGCCGTCCCTGCGGCGCAGCTCGACCAGGTGACCGACGGGATCGTGAAACGGCTCGCGGCGGGGCCGCCGGTCGCACTGCGCCATACCAAACGTGCGCTCTACGAGGGCCTCACGCGAGACCTCGCGGCCGACTTCGAGTACGAGGCCTACGTGCAGTCGCTCTGCTTCCAGAGCGAGGACCACCGCGAGGGGCTCCGCGCGTTCCGGGAGAAGCGCGCCCCCGCCTTCAAGGGACGCTGAGCTCGCAAAGCGAGCTCTTGCACAAGGAGAGTCAACGATGAGAGCCAGGCTCGTTGTGGCCGCCATCCTCGCCATCCTCGTCACCACCGCCGTCGCGGCGCCGGCCCAGCCGCGCGTTGCGGGCCTGACCGACATCGAGGTCCGCCTCGGGACCTCGACGCCCCTGTCGGGGCCGGCCGCCGCCTGGGGGAGCACGGCGCGCGGCATGGAGGCGTGGGCGGCCTACGTGAACGAGCAGGGCGGCGTCCACGGGCGGAAGATCCGGCTCGTGATCAAGGACGACGGCTACGTCCCCGGCCGCGCCGTCGCCAACGTCACGGAGATGAAGGACTCGGTGTTCGCCATCGTGGGCCTGCTCGGCACGGCGATCGTCGGGGCCACCAAGGACGTCGCGATCGGCGCGGGCGTCCCGCTGGTGGCGCCGTTCGGCAACGCGCGCATCTTCGCGCGCGAACCCCGCGAGCGCATGCAGGGCGTGTTCGTCATCAACACCGACTACCCGCCGGAGGGCGAGTTCCTCGCGACCCACGCCATCCGCCAGCTCAAGGCGAAGAAACTCGCCGTCTTCTACCAGAACGACGCGTACGGCAGGGGCGGGCTCGACGGCGTCCGGAAAGTCGTCGCCACGGGCGGCGCGCACCTCGTCGCGGAGATCCCCTACGAGCTGTCCGACCGGGCGCTCGGCACGCACGCGCTCAAGCTGAAGGAGTCGGGCGCCGACGTCGTGATCCTCTATCCCACGACGACCCACGGCGCGCTGATCCTCAAGGAGATGGCCACTCACGGCTACCGCCCGACCGTGATGGCCTCCTTCACGCTGGCCGACCCCTTGATGTTCACGCTGGCGGGTGCGCTGTGGGAGGGCGCCTACGTGAACGTCGCCGGCCAGGTCGGCCCGCTCACGGCGCCGGAGGCGGTGCGAGTGATCGAGATCCTGACGAGACTCGCGCCGAGCCTCAAAGGCAAGGAGTACGCCGGGCTCTACGGCGCGGTCTCCATGATGCTCGCCGTGGAGGGGCTCAAGCGCGCCGGGCGTGAGCTGACGCGCGAGCGCTTCGTGGCGGCGCTCGAGACCGTCCGGGACTTCAGGGCCGAGGGGATCGGCGCCCCGATCACGTTCGGGCCGGAGCGCCGCCACGGCCTCAACGCGGTCATGCTGATGCGCGCCGAGAAGGGGAAGCTCGTGCCGGTCACCGGCTGGCAGCTCTTTCCGCCCCTCTACTGATGCGCGCCGCGAGGTTCTACGCGGCGAAGGAGCCGCTGAGGATCGAGGAGGTCGAGGCCGCGCCGCCGGGCGAAGGCGAAGTCAGCGTCGCCGTCGAGGCGTGCGGGATCTGCGGCACCGATCTGCACGTCGCGATCGAGGGGACGATCCAGCTCCCGAAGACGCCGATCGTGCTGGGCCACGAGGCCGCGGGCGTGGTGGCGGCGGTGGGCGCCGGCGTGACGCGCTGGAAAGCGGGCGACCGCGTGACGATCTTCCCCAACGTCGCGTGCGGGAAGTGCTACGCCTGCCGCCGCGGGCGCGAGGTGCTGTGCCTCCAAGCGCAGGTGCTCGGGATCAACCGCGAGGGCGCCTTCGCCGAGTCGATCACGCTCCCGGCCTCGTGCCTCCTGCCCCTGCCCGCCGAGGTTTCCTTCCCCGTCGGCGCGATCGTGGCGGACGCGGTCTCGACGGCCTACCGCGCCATCGTTCACCGCGGCCAGCTCAAGCCGGGTGAGCGCGTCGCCATCTTCGGCTGCGGCGGCCTCGGCTTTCACGGGATCAAGATCGCGAAGCTCCTCGGCGCCTCTCAGATCATCGGCGTGGACGTCGCGCGCGGGGCGCTGAGACGCACCGAGGAGGCCGGCGCGACCCACGTGGTGGACGGCGCGGGCGGTGACGCGGCGAAGCAGATCCGCGCGCTCACGGCAGGCGAAGGCGTGGACCTCGCCGTCGAGTTCGTCGGCCTCAAGGCCTCCGTCACCGAGGCGATGCGGAGCCTCAAGCGCGGCGGGCGCGTGGTGATCGCAGGCGTCGGCGGCGACAGGGTCGAACTGCCGCCGCTCCGCTCTTTCGTCGGCGGCGAGCTGGCCGTGCTCGCGTCCATGGGCTTCGACCGCGAGGAGGTCGAGACGGTCATCCGCCTCGTCGCCGAGGGCACGCTCGATCTCTCGCCGTCCGTGACCGACGTGATCCCCCTCGACGCGATCAACGAGGGGTTCCGCCGCGCGTTCACCAAGGAGGGCGACCCGATCCGCATCGTCGTGCGCCCGGGGGCGCGCGCGTGATCAACGTCGGGGAGTTCCTCGCCAGGCGGGCCACGCTCGACCGCAAGAAAGACATGAGGGAGGCTAGGATGGAGTTCGCCTTCACACCCGAGCAGGTCGAGTTTCAGCGCAGCGTGGCCGCCTTCTGCGAGCGCGAGATCGTCCCGATCGCCGGCGAGTGCGACGCGCGCGGCGAGTTCCCGCTCCACCTCTTCCGGGCGCTGGGGCGGCTCGGCTGGCTCGGGGTGAAGTTCCCGCCCGAGTACGGCGGCGCCGGTGAGGGCAACGTCACCTACGCGCTCCTCGCGGAGGAGCTCGGCCGCGCCTCGGCGGGCATCGCGCTCGGCTTCTACGTCCACGTCGCGCTCGCCCTCACCGCGATCGCCGCCTTCGGCACGCCGGCGCAGAAGGACCGCTACCTCCGGCCCGGGATCGGCGGCGAGAAGATCGGCGCGTGGGCGTTCGCCGAACCGGGGGCGGGCTCCGATCCCGGCTCGATCGCCTGCCGTGCCGAGCGGACCTCGACGGGGTACCGGATCACCGGCACGAAGATGTTCACCACGAACGGCCCCTTCGCCGACTTCGTCGTGCTCACGGCCTCGACGGCGCCGGGCCAGGGCGTCCGCGGGCTCTCGCTCTTCATCGTGGACCGCGGCCGGCCCGGCTTCACGGTGAGCCGGCGGCTCGAGACGATGGGCATGCGGGCGGCGCAGACGGCCGAGCTGGTCTTCGACAGCTGCGACGTCCCGGCGGACGCCCTGCTCGGCGAGGAGAACCGCGGCGCCATGACCGCGATGCAGACGCTGACGCTCGGGCGGATCACCGCGGCGGCGTACGCCGTGGGCACGGGGCGCGCCGCCCTCGACGCCGCCCTGGCCCACGTCAAGCAGCGCCACCAGTTCGGCCAGCCCGTCGGGAAGTTCCAGGGCGTCCAGTGGATGCTCGCCGACATGGCGACGGCGCTCGAAGCCGCGCGCCTGCTCACCTACCAGGCGGCGTGGCGCGCCGACCAGGGGCTCCCGCACGTCAAGGAGGCGTCGATGGCCAAGCTCTTCGCGACGGAGACGGCCACGCGACTGGCCAGCGACGCGCTCCAGCTCCACGGCGGATACGGCTATGTGATGGAGTCGCCCCTCCAGCGCCTGTACCGGGACGTCAAGCTCTTCGAGATCGGCGAGGGCACCTCCCAGATCCATCGCAACATCATCGCCCGGCAGCTCGGGCTGTGACGGACCACGTGGACCGCGTGCGCGTGGAGCGGAGCGAGGGCGTCGCGACGCTGCGCCTCAATCGGCCGGAGAAGATGAACGCCCTCGACATGCCGCTGATCCGCGAGCTCACCGTCGCGCTCCGTGCGCTCCAGGGCGACGACGAGGTCCGCGCCGTGGTGCTCACCGGCAACGGCCCGGCCTTCTCGGCGGGCGGAGACTTCGAGGCCATCCAGGCGCTCTGGCAGGCCTCGCCCTCCGACAGCCGGCGCACGCTCCTCGGCGGCCTCGACGTGCTCCGGGCTCTCTGGGGGCTCGAGCGGCCGACCGTGGCGCTGGTGAACGGCGCCGCGGTCGGCGGCGGGCTCTCGCTCGCGCTGGCGTGCGACTTCGTGCTCGCGGCCGACGACGCGACGCTCTCGTTCCCGTTCGTCCGGCTCGGCATCGTGCCCGATCTGGGCGCGCTCTACCTCGTGCCCCGCCTCGTCGGCGTCCGGCGCGCGCTGGAGCTCCTGCTGAGCGCTCGGACGTTCACCGCGAGCGAGGCGACGGCGATCGGGCTGATCACCCGGGCCGTCCCACGGGCAACGCTCGCGGACGAGGGGCTGGCGCTCGCGCGCCAGCTCGCGCAGGGCGCCACGCGGGCGCTCGGCGCCACGAAGACGCTCCTGCACCACGGCCTCGAGCTCGACCTCGAGCAGTTCCTCGAGCTCGAAGCCCACGCACAGACTCTGCTCTGGCACACGGCGGACCATCGCGAGGGCGTGGCGGCGTTCCGCGAGCGCCGGCCGCCCCGGTTCACGGGCCGCTAGCGTGGCCAGCGGGACGTGGCTGTGAGGAAGCCCGGCGCGTGCATTGCTGGGGTCGGCCACACCGCCCTGGGTCCCCGCCTCGGGCGCCCGGCCTGGGCGCTGCAGGCCGAAGCCGTGCGCGCGGCCGTGAGCGACGCCGGCCTCGCGCCCGGCGACGTCGACGGGCTCATCACGGAAGCGGGGTACTCGCAGGGCGTCGTCGAAGGCATCACGCCCCACTTCCTGCGTCTCGGCGGGATGCTGGGGCTCGACCCGCGCTACACCGCCACGGAGGTGCTGGGTGGCGCCAGTTCGGTCGCGATGGTCCAGCGCGCGGCGCTCGCCGTCGGCGCGGGGCTCTGCAGCGCGTGCGTCTGCGTCTTCGGGGACGCGCCGTCGGCGGCGCGCGGCACCTGGAGCTACGGCCGCGGTGACGACGCCGCCTTCGGCCTGTTCGGCGCGATCGGGCTCCATGCGCTCGCCGCGCGCCGCCACATGGCGCTCTACGGCACCCGGGCGGAGCAGCTCGGGGAGATCGCGGTGACGCAGAGACGCCACGCCGGCCTCACGCCCCACGCGCAGCAGCGGGAGCCTCTCACGCTCGACGACTATCTCGTGTCTTCCTGGGTCGTGGAGCCGTTGCGCGTGGCGGACTGCTGCCTGGTCTCCGACGGCGCCGGCGCCGTCGTGGTGACGTCCACGGAGCGAGCGCGAGACCTTCCCCGCTGCGGGATCCGGATCGCGGGCTTCGGCCAGGCGCACCGCCTGACCGGCCTCGCCGGCGACGAGCACCTGACCGCACTGCCGGCCCGCGAGTCGGGCCGGATCGCGTTCGGCATGGCCGGCCTCGGTCCGGGCGACGTCGACGTCGCCGAGCTCTACGACTGCTTCACCAGCGTGGTGCTCATGCAGCTCGAGGACTACGGCTTCTGCAAGAAGGGGGAGGGCGGCGCCTTCGTCGAGGGCGGCCGCCTCGGGCTCGGCGGCGCGCTGCCGACCAACACCGCCGGGGGCCTGCTCTCCGAGGGCTTCGGCGGCGGCATGCTCCACGTCGTCGAGGCGGTGCGTCAGCTGCGCGGCGAGTGCGGTGCGCGCCAGGTCGTGGGCGCCGAGATCGCCCTGGTGAGCGGGCACGGCCTCGGGATGAACACGCACGCCACGCTCCTGCTCTGCCGCGACTGATGGACCGGCCCGCGCGCCCCGTCCCGACGCCGGATGCCGTCACGGCCCCCTTCTGGGAGGGCTGCCTGCGGGGCGAGCTGCGCGTCCAGGCGTGTGGCGCCTGCGGTGCACGCTGGCTCCCCGCATCGGTGGTCTGCCCGCGGTGCTGGAGCGACGCCATCGCGTGGATCCGCGCGGCCGGCGCCGGCACCGTGGTGACCTTCGCCGTCTATCACCGTGCCTATCACGAGGCCTTCCGGCCGTTGCTGCCCTACGTGGTCGCCGTCGTGGAGCTGGCGGAGGGACCGCGCCTGGTGAGCAACATCGTCGGCGTCCCGCCCGAGCGCGTGCAGATCGGCCTGCCCGTGCGCGTCGAGTTCGAGCCGATCGAGGGCACGGCACTGCCGGTGTTCCGGCCGGTGGACGAAGGAGGTTAGGACATGGCGGTGGGCTTCGAGACGCGCGGGCACATCGCGATCGTCACGATCGACCGCCCCGAGGCGCGCAACGCCATCGACCCGGCGACGGGCGAGGCGCTGGTCGACGCGTGGCGTCGGTTTCGCGACAGTGCAGACCTCCGGGTCGCCGTGCTCACGGGAGCCGGTGACGAGGCGTTCTGTGCGGGCGCCGACCTCAGAAGCGTGGGCGAGTTCTACCGGTCGTTGACGCCGGTCGAGCGCCTGGCGCGCGCGGAGACCGAGCCGGGCCTGGGTGGCCTCACCCGCAACGTGCAGGTTTGGAAGCCCGTCCTCGCGGCCGTAAACGGCTACTGCCTCGCCGGCGGATTCGAGCTGGCGCTCGCGTGCGACATCCGCATCGCCGCCGAGACCGCGACGTTCGGGCTGCCGGAGGTCGGCTGGGGCATCGTGCCCGGCGCGGGAGGCACCCAGCGCCTGCCTCGGATCGCGCCGCTGGGCGCGGCGCTCGAGCTGATCCTGGCCGGCGAGCGGATCACGGCGGCCGAGGCCCATCGCCTCGGCATCGTGAACCGCGTGGTGCCGCGCAGCGAGCTCGTGCCCACGGCGCTCGCGATGGCCGAGCGCATCTGCCGCAACGGGCCGCTCGCGGTGCAGGCGGCCAAGCAGGCCGTGTACCGGGGCCTTCACCTGCCCCTGGACGAGGCGCTCAGGCTCGAACAGCTCCTGGCCGAGCCGGTCCGGCAGAGCGAGGACGCGCGGGAAGGGCCGCGCGCCTTCCTGGAGAAGCGCGCGCCGGTCTTCCGGGGGCGCTGAGCCGCCGTCCGTAGCAAGATAGGCGCATGGGAACCGCACATCGCAAGGTCAGGGAGCGCCGCGCGCGGCGGCAGGCGATCCAGTCGGCGGCCGTTCGGGTGTTCGCCGACAAGGGTTTCGCCCGGACCACCATGGAAGATATCGCCCGGCGGGCCGAGGTCTCCGTGGGGACGATCTACCTCTACTATCGTTCCAAGGAAGACCTCTACGTCTCCCTGCTCTTCGAGAGCATGCAGCGCTTCAGCGAGGCGATCGAGAAGATCATGGCGACGGGGCTCCGTCCCGATCGGCAGCTCAAGCGGGTGTGGGACTTCTTCTACGACTACCACGCGCGCTCCCCGCAGTCCTATCAGGTGCTCGTCTTCCTCCAGCAGCCCGGCCTCACCGCGGGGATCTCACCGAAGACCCTCCAGGAGATCAACGTCCGCTCCGCGCGGAACTTCTCCCTGGTGAGCCGGATCGTGGCCGCGGCCATCGACAAGGGGCTCTACCGGCGCCACGAGCCTCGCGAGGTGGTCGACTTGCTCTGGTCGCTCTTCCTCGGGCTCGTCCACCTCTCGGAGACGCGGAAGAACCTCGGCGTGACGATCTCCACGCTCCGGGACCTTCACCGGAAGGCGTTCGCCTGGTTCGAGGAGGGACTCAGGGCGTAGGCCGCAGCGGGACAGACCCGCTCCGCTTCCTCCGGCAGGAGCACGCGCTCGGGCACGGCGCCGAGCGCCTCGATCTCGGTGGCGACCCAGGCGCCGAGCAGCGAGGCCGCGGCCGCGTGGAACGGCTCGGGCGTGGCCCCGACCACGGACGCCGCAAAGGCTTCCGCCCAGCGCCCGAGGTGCTCGCCGACGAACGCGCGCGCCACGCCGCGCGTCACCGCGAGGGTGTCCGGCTCGTCGTCGGCCAGCGCGCAGGCCTCCCGGAACGCGAGCCCGCTCACGAACTCGAGCTCGGCGGCGATGTGGTCCTCCGCGCCGGGCCGCGCGGCGGCGGGCCGCGGGCCGAACGTCTCGTAGAAGCCCGCCACGTCGGCCAGGCGCGCGGACGCCTCGCCGAGGGGCGCGAGGTCGTCGTACGCGCTCTCCCACGGGGCGCAGCACTCCTCGCGGCCGAAGAGGTAGGCGTGCTCGGCGGCGGCGGCGGCCGGCTCCACCTCGCTCGCGGCCAGCGCGAGCCGCGCGAGCCGCTCGCGCAGCGGCCCCCGGGCCGCCGCCGCCGCGGTCGCCGCGCCCAGCGCCAGCTCGCAGAGTCGCGCCTCCGAGGGCCCCAGGAACGCGCTGGCGAGGAGCCGGTAGATCAGGGCGCGCTGGAGCGCCTCCGCCACGAGCGCCGCGTCCGCCGGATCCGAGAACTTCATCTCGCCTGCTGGGATCGCAAGAGCGGTGCCAGTGGGTGGTGGCCTCTAAGTCCTTGATTCGCCGAACGGCCCAGGCCCGTGGTTCGAGCGGCCCCGGCAGGGGCCTGGGGCATCAGCGCCCTCGGTGGGGCGCGGGGGCCCTGACGGGCGTCCCCCGCGGTCAGGCGGCCGGCGACGTGGCCGCCGCCTCGCTCATGATCGCGACCAGCGTCACCTCCACCTCCTCCGCGACGCCCCGGAGCTCCGGGTTCGGAAGGAGGCCGATCACTCCTCCTCCGGTGTGAGTGACTGCCGCGCGCCGCTCATGGCGCCCGGCGGCGCGGGCGCGCGGCGCCGGCGCGGACGACCAGGAGCGGCAGCGGCGTGCGGCGGATCACGGCCTCGGCGACGCTGCCGAACAGGACCCGCCGGAGCCCGCTCCGCCCGTGCGTGGACATGGCGATCAGGTCGACTCCCTCCTCCCGGGCGAACTTCAAGATCTGCGCGGCCGGGTCGCCCGCGCGGACGAGCGCGCGCGCCCGGAAGCCGCGGCGCGCCATCCGGTCGCGCACCCGCACGAGATAGCGCTTCGCGATGCGACGGCGCGCCGCGAGCGTGCGCCCCGGACCCGACGGGGCGACCCGCCCGAGCCGCACCGGGTTGACGGGCGCGACCACCCGGAGCAGCAACAGCTCGGCGCCGCTCCGACCGCCAACCTCGCGCAGGGCGCCGAGCGCGCGCTCGGCGAGCCGGGAGCCGTCAAGAGGCACGAGCACGCGGATCATCTGGCCCTCCTTCGTCGGGCGGCGGTCCGGCGGGCGCCTCCGCCGGCGGGCGCGGGGCGCCGCCGGGCGCGCGGCGCCGCGCGCTCATGTAGTACAGCAGCGGGACGGTCATCCGCGAGAGGTCCTCCGCAGCAAGACGACTGCCACCCACACGGGCGCGACGCGCGGCAAGCAAGTAGCTGAAATCGCGTGAGTCGCCCCGCCGCCGGGCGAGCGCCGCGGGGCCGCGGGCTGGGGCGGCGAGCGCCGGCGCTGGGGTGGGGCCGCCTCAGGCTCCCGCGCCCGGGGGCGTGCTACTATCCGCGCGTGCCAGGTCGGGAGGTCGGCGCGTTCCTCCGGGCGAGCCCGATGTTCGCGGGGCTCCCGGCGAAGGAGGTGCACGCGCTCGAGGCGGTCGCGCGCGAGGACGCGTATCGCGCGCGCGAGTACGTCTTCATGGAGGGCGAGCCCGCGCGCTGGTTCTGCGTCGTCAAGTCGGGGCGCGTGAAGATCCTCAAGCACTCGCGCACGGGCAAGGACGTCGTGCTCGAGCTCCTCGGCCCGGGCGAGCCGTTCGGCGGCGTCGCGGTCATCGAGCGGCGCACCTACCCGGCCGCGGCGCAGGCGACCGAGCCGAGCGTGATCGTCAAGATCCCCCAGGAGCCGCTCGTGGCGCTCGCCGAGCGCTACCCGTCGGTCATCAAGGAGATGGCGCTCATGGTCGGCCGGCGCCTCCGCGACGCGCACGACTCCGTGAAGTCGCTCGCGGCGGACCCGGTCGAGGCGCGCCTGGCGGCGACCCTGCTCCGCCTCGCGCGCGAGGGACGGAAGGTCAAGCAGGGCGTCGAGCTGCCGTTCCACCTGACGCGCCAGAGCCTGGCCGACATGGCGGGGACGACCGTGGAGACCACGATCCGCGTCGTGAGCCGCTGGCTCAAGGAGCACCTGGTCGAGGACGACGGCGCCCGCTTCGTGCTGCGCGACCTCGAGGAGCTCCGGACGCTCGCCGAGGGCGACGAGGCGTGAGGGCGCTCTCGCTCGCCCTGCGCTGGCTCCACGTGCTCGCGGCCGTCACGTGGCTCGGCGGGATGCTGTTCGTCGCGCTCGTGCTCGTCCCGATCGCGCGGCGGCTCGACGACCCGGCCCTCCGCGCGCGCCTCCTGCACCTGACCGGCGTCCGCTTCCGCACGGTGGGCTGGATCGCGCTCGGGCTCCTCGTCGCGACCGGGATCGGCAACCTCCTCGTCCACCCCGTCTTCCTGTCGGCCGGGCGCTTCCACGCCAAGCTCGGGCTCGTGCTGCTGGCGCTCGTCCTGAGCGTGCTGCACGACTTCGTGCTCGGCCCGCGGGCGGGCGCGCCCGGCGCCCCGCCCGCGCTGCGCGCCCGCGCCTCCTGGGTGGCGCGCCTCAACGTGCTGGTCGTGCTCGCGATCGTCGCGCTCGGCCTGTCGCTGCGGGGCTAGCGCCGTGCCCCCGCTGGTCCGCCGCTACATCAAGACCAGCTTCGTGTTCCTCGTCGCGGGGCTCCTGCTCGGCGGCTGGATCCTCGTGAGCGAGTTCGTCCTCGGCGCCTGGCCGCCGCGCCTGCTCGTCACCGCGCACGTCCACCTGCTGCTGGTGGGCTTCATGCTGATGCTCGTCATGGGCGTCGCGACGTGGATGTTCCCGCGGCCGGCGCGCGACGACGCCCGGTACCGGCCGGAGCTGGCCGAGGCGGTCTACTGGGTGCTGACGCTCGCGACGGCGGTGCGCGCGGCAGCGGAGGTCGGGGCCGGGCTCGCCGGGGCGCCCGCGCTCCGCCCGCTCGTCGCCGCGGGCGGGCTCGCCCAGCTCGTCGGCGCCGGGCTCTTCGTCGTGAACATGTGGCGGCGGGTGCGCATGCCGACCGTGGCCCCGCCCCCGTCGCGCTGAGCGCCTAGCGCGCACTATTCACGAACGGTCATCGCGCGAGGCGGGCAGGGCCTGTCGCAGGGTGCGGTCCCCGCGGGGCCGGCACCCTGCGCCACCCGCCCGGTCGCGCCAGCGCCGGTCGCGAATAATGCGCGGCTAGCGCCCGGCGCGCTCGTCGCGCATCTTCCGCCCGAGCGCCTCGCCGCGGATCTTCGCCCGGCACGCCTCGCACACGAGCTCCTCGTGCGTGCGCGCGCCGCAGACCAGGCAGGCCGTCGTCTCCCCGCCGTCGGCGCTCGGGGCGTGCGCCGCCGGCACGGCCGCGAGCCCGGCGGGCACCGTCAGGACCCGGCACGGCGCGCGGCGCACGACCGCCTCCGCGACGCTGCCGAGCAGCGCCCGGGAGACCCCGGTGCGCCCGTGCGTGCCGATCACGACCACGTCGATGGCGTTGCGCCGCGCGTACTCCACGATCTGCCGCGCCGGCAACCCCGACGTGATCGCCGTCACCACCGACAGCCCCGGCGGGAGCCCGGCCGTGAGCGCGCGGATCTCGGCGGGGGCGGTCGTCGGGTCGGTGACCGGCGGGACGACGTGCAGCAGGTGCAGGCGCGCGCCGAAGTGGCGGACGAGATCCACGGCGGTGGCGCACGCGGGCTGCGACGCGTCGGAGAAGTCGGTCGGAAAGAGCACCTCGCGGATCACGAGCGGCTCGGTCATCACGGCCTCCTCACCGGACGTGGCCTACGGCTGGCGCCGCCCCTTGACGATCAGGACGGGACGGCGCGCGTCGCGCAGGACCCGCTCGGACACCGAGCCGAGCAGCAGTCGCTCGATCCCGCCGCGCCCGCGCGCGCCGACCACGACGAGGTCGGCGTCGAACGCCCGCGCCGCGGCGACGATCTCGCTCGCCGGCGTGCCCGTCGGGCTTCCGCGCGTCACGCGGGTGAGCTTCTCGCGGAGCTCGGCGGCGGCGCGGGCCAGGTCGCGGTCGAGCTCCGCCCGGCGCTCCTTGTCCATGTCGGCGAGCAGCCTCCGGATCTGCGCGCGGATCAGCCGCGGCGCGCTCGACGGGTAGTGGAGGCGCTCGACGACGCTCAGCAGGCGCACCTTCGTCGTCCGGGCGAGCGGCAGCCCGAGGAGGAAGCGCACGCCCGCCCAGGCGTGCGCGGATCCGTCGAGCGCGATCAGGACGCTGCCCAGCGGGCGCGGCCGTCCCTTGACGACGAGCACGGGGCAGGGCACGTGGTGCGCCACGGCGGACGAGACGCTGCCGAGGAGGAGTCCCCGCACGCCGCCCAGGCCCCGGGCGCCGAGCACGACCAGGTCCGCGCCCCACTCCTCCGCGGTGCGGAGGATCTCCGCCCGCGCGCTGCCCTCGGCGACGCGCGCCTCGGCGGCCGCGCCGCGCGGCCCGAGGAGGCGGCGCGCCTCGTCGAGCACGCGGCGTCCCTCGGCGCGCAGCGCCGCGCGAAACTCGCGCACCGGCGGGACGTCGAGCGGTGAGGCCGGCAGGTCCACCACGGTCAGCGCGAGGATCCGCGCGTCCTCGGGGAGCGGGAAGTCCCGCAGGTAGGCGGTGGCGGCCTGCGCGTCCTTCGAGCCGTCGGTCGCGAGCAGCACGCGCACGGCCGGCTACCCCCGCGAGGGGTTGCGGACGGCGTAGCCCCTCGCCGCGAGGCGCTCGAGCGCGGGCCCGGGGTTGATCGTCTTCACCCGGACCACGACCTCCTTGCGCCCGGTCGGGCCCGGCAGCGTCACGATGCTCGAGATGTCCGCCGGCGCCTCCTCGATCGCGCGCACGACGCCGGCGAGCGAGGCCTCGCCCGCGCCGAGCACGACGTCGATCCGGCTCGAGGGCTCGCCGGCCCCCATCGCGCGCACGAAGAGGCCGAGCACGTCGGTCTCGGTGAGGATGCCGACGAGGCGCCCCGCCTCGACGACCGGGAGCGCGCTGATCCGCTCCTTCAGCATGATCCGCGCCGCCTCCTCGACGGGGTGCCGCGGCCCGACCGTGACGACCCCCCGCGTCATGAAGTCGGCGAGCGCCAGCTTCGAGAGCAGGTACCCGAGCTCGTGGCGCTCGAGCGTCGTCGCGGGCGATGCCATCACCCGCTTGAGGTCCCGGTCCGAGACGATCCCGACCAGCTCACCGTCCGCGACGACCGGCACGTGCCGGATGCCGCGCTTCTGCACGAGCCCGAGCGCCTCCGGCAGCGTGGTCTTCGGGGACACCGCGATCACCTCGCGCTGCATGACGTCCTCTACCAGCATCGCCGTCCTCCCTGCAGCCGGCGTCCGCTCACAGCGGGTACCGGAGCAGCGCCGCGACCCCGCCGGCGCGCGCGAGCCCGCCGGCGACCGCGACGGTGTCGACCGTGCCGCCCGTGGCGAGCACGCGCTGCACGAGCGCCTCCCCCAGCTCGACCTCCTTCGTCGCCCCGCGGCAGCGCCGGCACGCCGTCGCGTCGCCCGGCTGGAGCGCGCCGCACGCGGCGCACTCCCGGCCGGCCTGGCGGAAGGCCGCGAGCACGTACAGCCGGTGCACGGCACCGCGGCCGGCCGCCTCGAGCGTCGCCTCGAGCCCCGCGGTCGCGCGCCCGCCCTTCGCCGCCTCGGTCAGCACCGCCTCCACGCCGGCCGTCTCCGCCGCGCCCTCGCGCAGCCGGAGCAGCGGCGCGGCGCGCTCGACGAGCGCGCCCGCCGGCTCGTGGCGTGCCGCCGCGATCGTGCCGGCGACCCGCTGGGCGATGCGGCCCTCGAGGTACTTGCGGAAGACGGCCAGCGTGCGAGCCTCGCCCGCGAGCACGATATGGTCGACGCCGTGCTCGTCCGCGACGTCGGCGAGCGTGGCCGCGACCGCGTCGAAGTGGCGGCCGCGATGCTCCTCGATGTGCCGCTGGAAACGCGTCTGCGCGAGCAGGCGCCAGCCGCCCTGGCGGTGACGGTTCGGGACGTCGCTCTCGAGCGTGACCTCCGCGCCGACGCCGTCCGTGCCCACCTGGATCAGCCGCGCGCTCTCGCCGTCCACGAACACGACCAGCGCCGAGGGCGTCTCGCGCACGATCTCCGCCAGCCGCCGGAGATAGGGGGCGTCGTTCACGACGAACGTGTCCTCCACGGCCGCGCGCACCGGCAGCGCCTCGCGGAGCCCGAGCGGGCCGCACGCGAAGAGCACGACGCCGGTGGCGCCGGGGAAGAGCGTCTGCTGCACCAGCGCCTCGCCCTGCGCCGCGATCCAGTCCAGGTCCTCGCCGAGCGCGGACCCGGGGAGCGCGCGCGCCTTCTTGATCTCGTTCGCGAGGAACACGCGGACGCGCTCCCGCTGGTGCTCGTCGGCCCAGCGCGTGCCGAGGTACACGCTCACCACGGGCGACGGCGCGCGCGTGATCCGCGCGAGCGCCGCGAGCCGCGCCGACAGCGCGGCGCTCACGCCGCGCTCTCGCGGGCCGCGCGGTACAGCAGCACCGGGACCGCCGCCCTCCGGAACACCTGCTCGGCCACGCTGCCCAGCACCGCCCGCGTGAGGCTGCTCGCCGTCTTCGTCGTGAGTGCGATCAGGTCCGCGCCGAAGGCCTCCGCCTCGCGCAGGATCTCCGCCGCCGGGTCGCCGAAGCGGACGACGCACTCGACGGGGATCCCGCCGAGGCGCGCCGCGACCGCCCGCAGCGCGTCCAGCCCTTCGGCCTCGAGCCGCGCCGCCTCCTGGTCGACGTACGCTACCACGTGCCCGCCGCTCATGACGTTCCCCGGCTCGGGCGCCACGCGGAGCAGCCGCACGGTGGCCCCGCCGCCGCGCGCCATCTCGGCGACGACCTCGGTCACGCTCTGCGCCGCCGGCGTCTCGTCGAGCGGCACGAGAATGCGCTTCGCCATGGTGGTTCCCTCCCTACGGGCTCAGGGCGCGCTTCGCGACGAAGTACTTCTTGGGCCGCCGCTTGAGCGCGCGCGCCGTGTCGCGCACGCGCGCGAGCTGGCGCTCGAGCTTCGCCAGGCCGCCGTCGAAGGCCAGGCGCGGCGTCGTCGAGACGGCCTCGACGTGCACGGCCGTGCGGCGCGGCAGCCTGACCTCGAGCGCGCAGCGGAACGCGTTGCCGCCCTTCGGTCCGTTCTCGTCGGTGAAGGTCGCGCGCACGCTCGTGGGCCGGAACTCGAGTGCGTCGACGAGCCCGGTGAGCTGCGCGCTCACGCGCGCGCGGAGCGCGCGGCCTTCCCCGCTCCCCCTGAATTCGATCTTGATCGCCGCCATGCGGCTCCCTTCCCCGGCGTCAGTCGGACAGGCGGATCTCGCCGTCGAGCACCCGCCGGCGCGCGCCGCGCGCGTCGCGGACGACGAGGTACCCCTCCCGGTCGACGCCCAGCACGCGCCCCTCGTACGCCGTCCCGTCGCCGCGCACCTCGACGCGGCGCCCGGTGAGGATGTCGCGGTCGCGCCAGGCCTCGAGCACCGGCCCCGGCCCCTGGAGCGCGTAGATCTGCGCCCACTCGTCCACGAGGTTGAGGAACGCCGCCGCGAACGCGTTGCGGTCGATCTCGCGGCGCGCGGCCTCCGCGAGCGACCCGGCGGCGTGACTCGCCTCGCCGAGCGCGGCCTGGAGCGCCCCGCGCCCGACGTTCACGTTGACGCCGACGCCGAGGATCACCCAGTCCACCTGCCGGTCGCTCGTCGCGCACTCCACGAGGCTGCCGGCGACCTTGCGCCGCTCGACGAGCACGTCGTTCGGCCACTTGATGGCCGGCGCGAGCCCCTCCGCCTGGATCGCGTCGGTGAGCGCCAGCGAGCTGATGAACGAGTAGCCCGGCACCTCCCGCGGCGGGATCGGGGGCCGGAGCAGGACCGACGCGTACACGTTGACGGCAGGCGGCGAGAACCACAGCTTGCGCAGCCGCCCCTGCCCCGCGGTCTGCTCGTCCGCGACGACCACCGTCCCCTCGGGCGCGCCCTGCTGCGCGAGCAGCCGGAGCGCGCCGTTGGTGGACGGCACCGCGTCGAGCAGCCGGACGTCGCGGCCCACCGTCTTGCCGGACAGCTGCTTGACGATCAGGTCGCGGTCGAGGTCCATGATCATCTGGCTGACGCAACCCCGATGCCAACCCGAACATCAATGATTTCCGAACGTTCGATGACGTCGCCGCACCCGCCGGTGGGGTGCGGGCGCCTCAACGGTGCGCCTCGTCCACACCGAGATGCCGGGCCCGGGCGCGCGGCGCATAATCGCGCTGATGGCCACCGACACCGCGGCGGCCGACGATCGTGCGTACCCGCGCGAGCTCGAGCGCGCCCTCGTGCTCCGCGACGGCAGCCGGGTCACGCTGCGCCCGATCCGGCCCGACGACGCGCCGCGGCTGATCGCCCTCTACGACCGCCTGAGCCGGCACACGGCCTACCAGCGCTTTTTCACGATCATGAAGCGCCTGCCGCCCGACTGGGCGGCGATGCTCGCGAACGTGGACTACCGGCGGCGCCTGGCGCTCGTCGCGGAGCCCGCGGACGGCGACCACGAGCTCATCGCCGTCGGTCGCTACGAGCCCACCGACGACCCCGCGACCGTCGAGGTCGCGTTCGTCGTCCAGGACGGCTGGCAGGAGCGGGGGCTCGGCACGATCCTGTTCCGGGCGATCCTGGCGGCCGCCGTCGCGCGCGGCGTCCGCCGCTTCCGCGCCTGGGTGCTCGCGGAGAACCGGCGGATGCTCGACCTGATCGTCCGCTACGGGCGGGTCGAGCAACGCCGCACGGAGCAGGGCGTGACGGAGCTCGTCTTCACGCCCGCCCCGTCCGCGGATCCGCCCGCCGCGCGCTAGCCCCGCATTATTCACGAAAGAAGATGGCGCGACCGGGCGGGTGGCGCAGGGTGCGGTCCCGCGGGGACCGCACCCTGCGACAGGCCCTGCCCGCCTCGCGCGATGACCGTTCGCGAATAATGCGGGCTCGCCCACCGTCCGCGAGCTCGCGCGCCCTCGCCGAGCGCTCGTGTGCCGTTCCCGACGTCATGTCGAGCGCGGCACGTGGCGTCGGGCCGACGGGCGCGCGCAGGAGGGCTCGACGGGGACCCGTTCCCGCCAACGGGCAACGGGCTCAGCGTGCCCGGATGGAGCCCGAGCCGCGCCTCACGGGCACCAGCTGCGCGGGAACGGGTCGCGCGCGTCCCAGGCGCGGAGCCAGACGGGCTCGAGCGGCATCCGGGGACCACGCCGCGCCTCCCGCACGTCGCGCTCCCACGCGAGCTCGTCCTCGAGGCTCGCGGCGACGAACGCGCGCGCCTCGTCCGGCACGCCCGCGAGCCGCATCACGCGCGCGGCGCGATCCAGCTGCGCGGCGGTGCGCGGGTGCACGTCGAGCCCGCGGAGGGCGGCAAGCTGCGTCACCGCCTCCTGGTCCTGCCCGCGCCGCCAGCTCACGAGCGCGAGGTAGAGCCGCGCCTCGGCCCGCGCCGGCTCCGCGACGACGGCGCGGCGGAGGACCGCCTCGGCCCGGTCGAGCGCGTCCTGCTTGTAGAGGGCGACGCCGAGGCCGGTGAGCGCCTCGGGCGCCCCCGGCTCGCGCGCCAGCGCGGCTTCGAAGTGCGTCGTCGCGTCCGCCCAGCGGCCCTCGGCGAGCGCGACGCGGCCCTGCACGTACGCGGCGGCGCAGCCGCTCAGCGCGAGCGCCGCCACGAGGACGAGCGCCCCTACGGGAACGAGACGACGATCGCCTGGCACTCGGCGCTCCCCGGGTCGCAGCGGCAGATGCGGCGCAGCAGGTCGGTCTCGGTGACGATGCCGACGACGCGCCCGCCCCGGCTCATGAGCTCACTGACGCGCATGGCCCCCCTCCCCCGGGATCAGCCGGCTCGACGCGCGCCGGCCGACGTCGAGCGCCCCGATCCCTCCCGCCTCCCAGCGGGTGAACCAGCGATCGAGATGGTTCAGGAACGCCGCGGTGAACGCGTTGCGGTCGACGCCCGCCGCCGCGTCGCGCCGCGGCCGCCACTCGGCGCCGACGCCCAGGATCACGTACTGCGCGCCCTGCGCGGCCATCGTGCACTCGACCGCGTCGGGCGCGCCGTCGGCGCCGAGCGTGTCGGCCAGCGCGAGCGTCGCGATGGACGCGAAGCGCGCCGCCGAGCGTAGCGGGAGGTCCGGGCGGAGGAGCACGGCGAGATGCAGGCGGGCGCCGTCCTCGGCCAGCACGACGGTGCCCTCCTCCGCGCCCGCATCGGCGAGCTGGCGCGCCAGCGCGCAGGACGACGCGGTCCGCCCGAAGAGGTAGATGTGGCGCCCGAGCCGCTCGCTCGCGAGCCCCCTCCGGATCAGGTCGATCGAGAGGCCGTCGACGCCCACGTCCGCATCCTCCATCTCCGCGTCCCTCCCCCCTGCTCCTCCGTCGTGCAACCGGGACGCCAAGCGTGAGCGCAATGAAATCAGTCCATTGCGGGGCGCACGCGCTCGCGGCTCCGCCCCATGGTGGGGAGGCCGCGCCTCAGCGCAGCGACGAGAGGTACGCGCCCAGCGCGCGCACCTGGGCCTCGCTCAGCTCGAGCTTCGGCATGTGCGCGCGCGGCCGCTGGGCGGACGGGTCGCGCAGCCAGCGCTCGATCTCGTCGAGGCCCCACCTGGCGCCGAGCCGCGCGAGGTCGGGCCCGATGGGCGTGCCCATCGCGCCCACGGTGTGGCAGCCGTGGCAGCCGCTCTCGATGAAGAGCCTCCGCCCCGCCTCGACCCGCCGGGCGGGCGCCGGCACGTCGTCGGCGACGCCGGCGACCACGAGGCCGAGGCAGAGGGCGGCCGCGGTCAGCGCGAAGGCCCGCGAGGTCATGGGAGGCCACCGATCCGGCCGCGGACGTCGATCGCCAGGGGGCCCGCGGCCCCGACGAGCAGCGGGTTCACTTCGAGCTCCAGCAGGCGCGGCGCGTCGGCGACGAGCAGCGCGAACCGGCAGATGGCCTCGGCGAGCGCGGCGAGGTCGGCGCGCGGCCGGCCCCGCGCGCCCCGGAGGGCGGGCGCCAGGCGGAGCTGGTCCACCATCGCGCGTGCCTCGCCCAGGCCGAGCGGCGCCAGGCGCGTGGCCGTGTCGGCGAGCACCTCGACGTAGATGCCGCCCGCGCCGAGCACGACGAGCGGGCCGAACTGCGGATCGCGCACGGCCCCGAGCAGCATCTCGAGCCCGTCCGGCGGCGCCATGCGCTGCACGAGCACGCCCGCGAGCCGCGCCGCGGGCCGCGCGGCCCGGACGCGGGCGAGCAGCGCCTCCGCCGCCGCGCCCGCCTCCGCCGGCGGGACGCCGAGCCGCACGCCGCCGACCTCCGTCTTGTGGGAGATGTCGGGCGACAGGATCTTGAGCGCCACGGGTCCGCCCAGCTCGCGCGCCGCCCGCGCCGCGCCCGCGCCGTCCTCGACCGCGCGCGCGCCGAGCACCGGCACGCCGTACGCTTCGAGCAGCGGGGCGCCCTCGAGCAGCCCGAGCGACGCCGTCCCCGCGGCGGCGAGCCGGTCCACGTGCGCCCGCGCGCCGGCGCGGTCCACCGCCGGCGCGAACGCCGCGCGCGACAGCGCGCGCCGCTCGGCGAGCGCCGCCATCCCCGCGAGGGCGCGCACCGCGCGCTCGGGGAACGGGTAGCACGGCACGCCGCCGTCCTCGAGGCTCTGCGCCCCCGGCCGCACGCGCCCGCCGCCCGCGAACACCGCGAGCACCGGCCGGCGCCAGCCGCGCGTGGCGCCGAGCACGGCGCGCGCGACGCCGGAGGCATCGGTGGCGGCCTGCGGCGCCAGGCACACGAGGTGCGCGGCGTCGCCGCCGCCGAGCGCCGCGAGCGCGTGGCCGTAGCGCGCCGCGGTGGCGTCCCCGACGAGGTCCACGGGGTTGCCGAGCGCCGCGCCGGGCGGCAGGACCCGCGCGAGCCGCTCGCGCACCGCGGGGGCGAGCGGCGGCACGTCGAGCGCCACGGCCCGCGCGGCGTCGGTGGCGAGGACGCCGAGGCCGCCGCCGTTCGTCACGATGACGACGCCGCGGCCCACCGGCAGCGGCTGCGCGGCGAGGGCGCGCGCGAGGTCGAACAGGTCCTCGAGCGTCTCGGCGCGGACCGCGCCCGCCTGGACGACCGCCGCCTCGAACGCCGCGTCCGATCCGGCGAGGGCACCGGTGTGGGAGGAGACCGCCCGGGCCCCCTCGGCGGAGCGGCCCGCCTTCATCAGCACGCAGGGCTTCGCCGCCGCCACGCGGCGGAGCGTCTCGAAGAATCGCCGGCCGTCGGCGACGCCCTCGACGTAGCCGAGGATCACGCGCGTCTCGGGATCCTCGGCGAGGGCCTCCAGCAGCTCGGTCTCGGTCAAATCCGCCTGGTTGCCGAGGCTCGCGAACAGCGAGAAGCCGATCCCGTGCTCGCGCGACCAGTCGAGGATCGCCGTGCAGAGCGCGCCCGAGTGCGAGAAGAAGCCGATCGGCCCCGTGCGCGGCATGCCCGGCGCGAACGTGAGGTTGAGCCGGCGCGTCGGCCGGATCCAGCCCAGGCAGTTCGGCCCGAGCAGCCGGAGCGGCTGGCCGGCGAGCCACGCCCGCAGCTCGGCCTCGCGCGCCGCGCCCTCGCCGCCCGCCTCGCGGAAGCCCGCGGTGACGACCACCGCGCCCCGCACGCCGTGGGCGACGCAGTCCTTGAGCGCGGCGAGCACGGCGGGCGCGGGCACGGCGACCACGGCCACGTCCACCGGCCCGGGCGCGTCGCGGATCGAGGCCACCGCCGGCAGCCCCTGCACCACCGTGCGGCGGATGTTGACGGGGACGATCGTGCCCGGGAACCCGCCGGCGCGCAGGTTGGCGAGCACGCTGCCGCCGACCTTGGACGGGTCGTCCGACGCCCCGAGCACGGCGACCGACGCCGGCTCGAAGAACGCGGCGAGGCTCGGGTCCATCGGCTCAGGCCGCGGCGTCGCCCTACGTCTGGCGCACCGTGAGCACGGGGCACGGCGCGGTGCGGATCACGCGCTCGGCGACGCTGCCGAGCAGCAGGCGGTTCAGGCCCCCGCGCCCGTGGGTGCCCATGACGATCATGTCGGCCTGCTCGTCCTTCGCCGCCTTGACGATCTCCTCGAACGGCACGCCGACCGACACGCGGAAGCGCGCCGTCACGCCCGCCTTCCCGAGCTCGGCGGCGCGCGCCGCCAGGCTCTCCTCCGCCCACGTCCGCTGGGCGTCGTAGACCTTCTGCGCCTCGCGGACGTTCAGGAGCCCCTCGCCGTAGAGCGGCGCCTCGACGAGCGCCTGGAACAGCACGACCTCGGCGCCGAGCTTCTGCGCGAGCCCGAGCGCCTGCTGCTCGGCGAGGGTCGCGCACTCCGAGAAGTCGGTCGGGTGCAGGATCTTCATGCCCGCCTCCTGCGCGGCCGCCCTTCCTCGGCGTCGGCCGCGTCGCGCTCGAGGTGCCAGTAGAACCGGTCGCGCTGCTTCAGCAGCTCGTCGGAGGTGTGCACCTGGGCGTCGGCCTCCTGCTCGACGCCGAGCGCGCGGCCGAGCTCGTCCACCACGTCCTGGTCGGGCGTGGCGACGCTGCCGCCGACCGCCTCCTCGCCCGTCGAGGAGGCCGACTGCCAGTCGGCGTCGAGGTCGCCGCCGGAGAGCGCGGGGCTCGTCTCGGTGTGGCCCACCACCTCCCGGGCGAGCTCGATCACCTCGCCGCGATCCTCCAGGCTGCTCCGACGCCGCGGCGCCGGGCGCCGGGCCGTCCGCCGCTTCTTGCGTGGCATCACGCGTCCTCCCACACGACCTTGAGGTCCTTCGGCAGCTGGGTGTGGATGTCGTCGGCCTCGCCCGGCGAGAGCTGCGCCTTGAGCGCGGCGAACACCGCACCGGTCACGAGCCGCGCCTCGCGCTCGGAGCCGAGCCCGGCCTCCTGCTGCACGCGCGCGTAGAACTCGCGGCGGTGCATCTTGAGCGGCTGGCGCGCATCGTCGGTCTCGCCCTGCCACCACAGGGCCTTGAGCTCGCGGGGCAGCTGGGCGGCGGCCTGCCCGGCCTCCGCCGGCGTGAGCCGGTCACGGAGCGCGCGGAGCACCGCCCCGGTGGCCCGCTTGGCGTCCGCCAGGCTCGGGCGGCCGGTCTCGACGAGCACCCGCCGGTAGAATTTCTGCGCCGTCATACCACTCCTCAGGGCTGCAATGCGACTGCCAGACACGAGCCTCGTTATTTCAACGGCTTGGACGCTGAACGGGGCACGCGGTGAGGCGTGCCGACCCCGGCCCTGGCCCGCGGCCGCCCCAGGCGCCCCCTGGCGGTCAGGACCGGCGGGTCGCTCCCCCCGACGTCGATCAAACCACGCCGGTGAGCGGGCAGAGCACCCGGAGGCCGAGCCAGATGAGGACCGCGCCGAGGGCGTCGAGGATCAGCCCCGAGCGCACCATCTCCCGGAGGGGCACGAGCCCCGAGCCGTAGACGATCGCGTTCGGCGGCGTGGAGACGGGCAGCATGAAGCCGAAGCTCGCCCCGAGGGCGGCGCCGAGCGCCGGGGGCACGGGGCTCACGCCGAGCCCGCCCGCCACGGCGATCATCACGGGGACCACGACGCTGGCCGAGGCGGTGTTCGACGACGCCTCGGAGAGCAGGATGCCGGCCACGATCGCGACCGCCGTGAGCGCCCACACGCCCTCGGCACCCGAGGCGCCCACGAGCGCGCGCCCGACGGCCGCGGCCAGGCCGGTCTCGAACATCAGGTGACCGAGCGAGAGCCCGCCGCCGAAGAGCAGGATCGTGCCCCAGTCGATGCGCGAGGCCTCGCGCCACGAGACCGTGAACTCGCCGCGCCGGGCGTCCGTGGGCAGCAGGAACAGGAGCACGGCGCCGGCGAGCGCGATGACCGACTCCGGCAGGTGCGCCTCGAAGAAGCGCGGCAGCGCCGCCTCCGGCGAGGCGAGGGCCGCGACGGCGCCGGGCAGCATCCAGAGCACGGCCACCAGCACGAACACGACGAGGACGTTGACCTCGGCGCGCCGCCACGGGCCCAGGCGCGCCCGCTCCGCGGCGATCCACGCCCGGACGTCGCCCGCGCGCGCCGCCGGTTCGCCGTAGCGCCGGTCGAGGACGACCCAGCAGAGGGCGAGCATCAGCACGGTCAGGGGCATCGCGACGGCGACCCAGTCGAAGAACGTCAGGCGCCGCCCGCCGAGCTCGCGGATCATCTCGATCGCGATCAGGTTCGGCGGCGAGCCGACCGGGATGCCGACCGCGACCGACGACGACCAGGTGAGCATCAGCATGAGCCCGATCGGAAAGCGGCTCTGCGCGCTGTCGCCCGCCGCGCCGAAGCCCCGCAGGAGGCCCCGCCCGACCGGGAGCATGATCGCGGTGGTCGCGGTGTTGCTCACCCACAGGGACAGGGCGCACGTGATCACGCCCACGGTGGCGAGCAGCCTCCCGGGCGTGCGCGTCGCCCAGTCGCGGCGCAGCAGCGCGAAGGCGAAGCGCGTGTCGAGCCCGCTCGTGCGCATCGCGGCGGCGATGATGAAGCTGCCGATGAACAGGAAGATCACCGGGTCGGCGTAGGGCGCCAGCACGGTCCGCGCGGGCGCCACCCCGAACGCGATCGCGAGCACGGAGGACAGCAGCGCGGTGACCGCGAGCGGCAGCGCGGCGGTCATCCAGTAGACGACGGCCCAGGCGAAGATCCCGGCGAGGACGTGGGCCCGCGGCGCCAGACCCGGCAGCGGCCAGACGAGGATCGCGACGAAGAGCGACGGCCCGAGGCAGAGCCCGACGAGGCGCGGCCAGTGCTCCGCGCCGCCCGCCTCCGCCCCGGCTACTGCGTCACCGGCAGGTCGTCCCGGTTCCCCCACTCGATCCAGGACCGGTCGTAGCCCGCGAGCTTCGGGTAGCCGAGCAGCCGCAGCACGAAGTAGGTGTGCGCCGCCCGGTGATGCGTCTGGCAGTAGGTGACGACCGTCTTGTCGGGCGTGACGCCCTGGCCGACGTACATGGCCCGGAGCTCCGCGAGCGGCTTGAAGGTCCCGTCCGTCCGGAGGTTCTTCCGCCACTCGACGTTGACCGCGCCGGGGATGTGGCCGCCGCGCTTGGCGCGGCGATCCTTGCCCGTGTACTCGGCGGACGTCCGCGCGTCCACGAGCGCGAGCGCCGGGTCCTTCAGGTGGTCGCGGACCCACTCGGCGCTCACGACCCGCTCGCCGCGCACGACCGGCCGGTAGTCCGTCGGCGCGACCCGGGGGATGTCCGTCGTCAGCGGCAGCCGCGCCCGGCGCCACGCCTGGATCCCGCCGTCGAGGAGCGCGACCTTCGTGTGGCCGAAGACGTCGAGCGTGAAGAACAGGCGCGAGGCGTGCAGGCCGCCGCTGTCGTCGTAGATCACGACCCGGGTGCCGGGGCCGATCCCGAGGCTCCCGAGCAGGCGTGCGCCCTCCCCCGCGGTCGGCAGGCGGAAGCCGCCGGCCGGCACCGCGACGCGCGCGTCGCTGACGTCGAGATGCACCGCGCCCGGGACGTGGGCCTTCTGGTATTCCTCCGCGTCGCCGACCATGTCCACGATCCGGAGGTCCGCGTCCTCGAGGTGCGCGGCGAGCCATGCCGTGTCGACGAGCAGCCCCTCGGCGGCCGCCGGCGCCGCGAGGCCGGCGACGAGAGCCGCGGCGAGCAGCGCGAGCACGAGCCGTCTCGTCATCGGTTCGCCTCCTGCTTCGGCTCGAGCCTGCGCACGAGCCAGAACGCGCCGAGGGCCATCAGGACGACGGCGCCGGCGAGCACCCAGAACGGCACGCCGAGCAGCTCGGCCAGCGTGCCCTCGCCAAGCTCGCCGCTCCACACGAACGCCGCGAGCCGCGGGTAGAGCTCGGCGAAGACGAGGATTCCCGCGACCAGCCCGCCCATGAACGTCAGCGCATCCACCCGCCCCGCGGCCGCACCCACGGCCGAGGAGCCGGGTCAGTAGCCGCCGAGCGCGAACCCGGCGCCGAGGACCAGGCCGCCGACGATCTGCGGCCAGAGGTAGGTGGGCTGCACGGCGATCTGCGAGAGGTCCATGACGCCGAGGAGCGCCAGGACGCCGATCCCGGCGGCGGCGAGCGCGATCGCCGTGAACATCACCTTGAGCATGGTGAAGTCTTGCAGGTAGAAGAGGCCGGTGAGCTTCTTCGGGTCCCCGAGGCCGCCGCGCTCGAGGATGAAGCCGAACGCCACGCCGAGGAGGAGCCCGGCGACGAGCCCGCCCGCGCCCTCGAGCCCGAGCGGCCAGCTCATCGCCACGCCCTCCGCACGATCCACGCCATGACGAAGCCTCCCCCCATGAACGCCATCAGGAACGCCCACGCGCCCGGCGCGAGCACGGCGCCGCCCGAGAGCGCGAGCCCGCTCGTGCACCCCTGGGCGAGGCGGCTTGCGAACCCGACGGTCGCGCCACCGACGAAGGCGAAGAGCAGTCGCCGGCCGCGGCCGATCCGTGGGCCCCGGTCGAGCCGCCACGACAGGCGCCCCGCCGTCCAGGCGCCGAGCAGGGCGCCGAGGACCACGCCCGTCATCTCGAGCACGATCCACTGCGCCCAGAGCCGCCCCGCCTCGAGGTAGCCCGCGACGTACGCGTTCGCCTGCGCGCGGCCGGGCGCCACCGCCCCCTCGAGGTGCGCCGCGACGTGCGTGTAGGCACCGGAGGCGCCGAGCCCCCAGCCCATGAGCACGTAGCTCGCGAGGAGCGTGCCGCCGAGCGCGACGCCGGCCACGTAGGCGTTCCAGTAGCGGGGCGCCGCCGCCGTCATGCCCGGACCTCCGGCTCGACGCGCACGGCCACGTCGAGGCCCGCGCGCAGGCTCTCGGTCACCGTGCAGAACGACTCGTAGATCTCCAGGCAGCGGCCCATGCGCGCGCGCGTCTCGGCGGTGACCGTGGGCACGAGGCGCACGTCCACCCGGCCGATGCGGAGCCGCCCCTCGGCGTTGCGCGTGGTGGTCACGTCCACCTCCGCCTCGAGCCCCGCGACGTCGAGGCGCGCCTTGCCCGTGCAGAAGAGCAGGCTCGCCGCCAGGCAGTTGCCGATCGCGGCCGCGAGCAGCCGCGACGGGCTCGGCCCCGAGCCCTGGCCGAGCGGCGGGGGCTCGTCGGTGAGCAGGTCCGGCATCCCCTCCTGGTCGAAGCGGACGCGGAACCGGTAACCGTCTTGGCGCGTGAGCGTGGTGCGGACGGGCTTCTCGGCGGCGTCGCTCGCTTTCACGGCATCCTCCGCGCAGGAATGTGCAATGGTACGCTGCTCGAAGTCAGCAACTCGGATGCCAAGCGCGAAGGGCGGAGATTCGGGCAGTTACGCGATGCGGGGCGGGGGCGGTGAGGCGGCGCCGCCCCAGCGGCCGCGGTGACGGCCCTCGGCGGCGCGACGCTCGTCGCGCTCGGCTTCGTGGTGGGCGCCTTCGGCACGCTCATCGGCGCCGGCGGCGGCTTCCTCCTCGTGCCCCTGCTGCTCCTGGGCTACCACTTCCAGCCGGCCGACGCCGTGGGCACGTCGCTGGCGCTCGTGTTCCTCAACGCGCTGTCCGGGAGCGCCGCCTACCTGCGCCAGCGGCGGGTGGACCTGTCGCTCGGCTGGAAGTTCGCCGCGGCGACGGTGCCGGGCGCGATCGGCGGCGCCTACCTCACGCGCGCGCTGTCCTCGCACCTGTTCAGCCTCGCCTTCGGTGCGCTGCTGATCGTGATCGCGCTCCTGCTCTTCTCGGGCGTCACGGCCGCGCCCTCGGCGCGCGCCGACGCGCGGCAGATCGTGGACGCCGGCGGCGAGCGGCACGTCTACCACGTGGACGCCTGGAAGGGCGTGGTGGTGAGCGTGTTCGTCGGCATCCTGTCGAGCGTCTTCGGCATCGGCGGCGGGGTCATCCACGTGCCGTTCCTGATCGTCGTGCTGAGCCTGCCCGTGCACGTGGCCACCGCCACCTCGCACTTCGTCCTGAGCATCTCCACCTTCGTCGGGGCGGTGACGTTCCTGGCCCTGGGCCACGTGAGCCTCCCGACCGCGGGCCTGACGGGCGCGGGGATCCTGGCGGGCGCCCAGCTCGGCGCGCGCATCTCCACGCGCACGAGCCCGGTCGCGATCCGGCGGGTCCTCGCGGGCGCGCTCGCGCTGGTCGGCATCCGCATGATCCTGCACGCGCTCGCCGTCGGCCCCTGGTGAGCCCGGCGCGGGACGAGAGGCTCGAAGACGCCCTCGTGCTCGAGGACGTCGGCGGCCGGCCGGTCGAGGTCCGGCCGGCCGCCGCGTCCCGCGAGGGCCCCGCCCTCACCAGACCCGGAGGCCGGGCGTGTTGAACGGGGTCGTGAGCGCCAGGCGCACCAGCGTCGGGCCGTAGGCGATCGCGATCAGCACGAACGCCAGCGCGATCCACGGCCGCCACCGGTCGAGGATCGCCGGGGCGTGGTCGGCCCCGGACAGCGCCTCGCTGAACGCGGGCACCGCCGGCGCCGGCGCGCGCGAGGCCACGAGCGTCAGGACCAGGTTCAGGAAGAACAGGACCGAGCTCAGGAACAGGAGCGCGCCGCCTGCGCCGACGAGCGGCAGGAGCACCTTCCACTCCGGCTGGACGTACGCGGCGGCGCCGATCATCGTCCGCCGCGGCATCCCCATGAGGCCGAGGCGGTGCAGCGTGTTCGAGAAGACGATCATGCCCACGAACCAGGTCCACACCTGCGCCAGCGCGAGCCGACGGCTCCAGAGCGCTCGGCCCGCGAGGTGCGGCACGAGCCAGTAGCAGATGCCCATGAACGTGAGCGTCACGGCCGTGCCGACGGTCAGGTGCAGGTGGCCGACGATCCAGGCGGTGTTGTGGACGACGAGGTTCAGGTTGTAGGAGGCGTTGATCAGGCCGCCGATGCCGCCGAAGGTGAACAGCAGCATCGCGAGCACCTGCGCCGCGAGCGACGGGTCGCCCCACGGGAGCCGGGCGAACCACGCGACCCAGCCCCGGCCGCCCCGCGCCCGCGCGCCGCTCTCGAGCGAGGCGACGACGTTGAAGAACGTGAGCAGGCTCGGGAAGAAGACCGCGAAGGTCAGGAAGGCGTGGACGAGCTTCCAGCCGACGTGGATCCCGGGGTCCGTGTACTGGTGGTGGAAGCCGAGCGGGGTCGAGAGCACGAGGAACAGGATGAACGAGGTCCGCGCCAGCGGGTCGCTGAAGAGCTTGCCCCCCGCCTGCCGCGGCACGAGCGCGTACCACGACATGTACGCGGGCAGCAGCCAGAAGTAGACGATCGGGTGGCCGGTGAACCAGAAGAGCACGCGCGCGAGCAGCGGGTCGGTCCCGCCGATCAGGCCGAGCGACCACGGGATCAGCATCACGAGCATCTCGGCCGCGATGCCGAGCGAGGCGATCGTCCACATCGCGAAGGTCACCAGGCCCATGAACGCCGCGAGCGGCGTGCGCTCGGCCGGGTGCTGCCGCCGCCACGCGCGCCACGTCAGCGCGAGGTTCAGGGTGACGAGCCACGTGCCGACGACGACCAGCGTGAGGCCGACGTAGAAGGCCCAGTGCGCCTTGAGCGGCGGGTAGAACGTGAACATCACGGTGGCCGCGTTGCCGAGCAGCGGGATCGCGGCGAGCACGAGGCCGCCCAGCATCACCCAGAAGGTGAGCCACGCGAGCCCGGGCAGCGCCAGCGGCCTGCCGAGCGCCCGCGTCACCAGGAACGGCACGAAGCCGCAGATGAAGAACGTCGTCCACACGAGGACGTTGAGGACGCCGTGGAGCGTCAGGCTGTGGTAGTAGGACTTCACGAGCGGCGTGCTCGGGTACACGTTGAGCCCGGAGTGCTCGAGGGCCTGGAAGACGCCCGTGAGCGCGCCACCGAAGAGCGCGACGAGCGCGACGGCCACGAACGCGGCGGTCAGGCGGTCCTCGGAGCGCGTCATCGCGCGGCCTCCACGATCACCTTGCCGGCCATCGTGTGGTGGGCGATGCCGCAGTACTCGTGGCAGATGATCGGGTACTCGCCCGGCGTGTCGAAGCGCGCCACGGCGTGGGCGACCTGCCCGGGCAGCAGCATCACGTTGACGTGCACCTTCGGGATCAGGAGCCCGTGGACGACGTCCTTGCTCGTCGCCCAGAAGTGCACCGTCGAGCCGGCCGGCACGCGGATCTCGTTCGGCGCGAACGCCCAGATCTGCGCCGTCATCCGCACCTCGTACTGGCCGGGCGCGAGCTCGACGAGGCCCGGCGTGTCGAACGGCGCGGTCTCGGCGACCTTCGTCGGGTCGATGCGCCGCTCCTGGCCCGGCAGGTGGATGCCCGCGCCGAACGCCGTCACGACGAGCGCGACGAGCATGCCCACCGGGATCGCGAAGCTCGGCAGGATCCAGGCCAGCTCGTAGAGGTAGACCGTGGTGGCCTTCCGCGTGGCCATGGCCTCATCCCCTCCAGAGCTTCAGGTAGGCGTTCGTCCACAGCGCGGCCAGCAGGAACAGGTAGATCAGCATGAACAGCAGGGCGCCCTTCGGATGCTCGTTCTCGTCCATGAGCCCTCCCCGGCCGTGCCGTGGTTCGACGCAGCCGCCCACGAGCATGCCAGCGCCCACGGGCGACAAGTCAAGCGCTTCCTGCCCGGGCCGGCCGCGACGCGCGCGCCGGCCGCCCCGGCTGGGTCAAACGGACTACCCCGCGGCGCCCGCGCCGCGCGAGGCTCGGCCTGCTATGACTCGGATCATACGCTCGCCTCACGAGCGGCCGGTACGCTCGGAGGCGAGGAGGGCGAGGCCCCGGCATGATCTCGGCCGACACCACGCTCCTGCACCTGCTCGACGCGCACCCGGAGCTCGTCGAGGAGCTCGCTCGGCACCACGCACACTTCGCGCAGCTCCGTGACGCGACGACGCGGCGGCTGGTGGCGCCGCGCGTGACCGTCGCCCAGGCCGCGGCCATGGCGGGCGTGCCGCTGGACGAGCTGCTGGCCGCCCTGCGCCGCGCGGCCGGCGAGCCGGCGGGGACGCCCGGGGGCGACGAGCGCGGCGCGCCGCCGCCCGCCCGCGAGCCGAAGCCTGCGGCGCTCGCCGCGCGTCCCGACGCGGCGCTGGTGCACCTCGACGTGCGCGAGGACGTCCGGCGAGGCGCCGAGCCATTCGCGCGGATCATGGCGGCCGTGAAGGCGCTCGGCGCCGAGCAGGCGCTCGTCCTGCGCGCCCCGTTCGAGCCGATCCCGCTCTACGACGTCCTCGGTCGCCAGGGCCTCGCGCACTGGACCGAGTGCCGCGCGCCCGACGACTGGTCCGTCTGGTTCTACCGTGCCCCGGGCGGCGCCCCGCGCGCGGCGGCCGCCGCCCCGCCCGCGGCGCCGGCGCCGGTCGTCCTGGACGTGCGCGGGCTCGAGCCGCCCCAGCCGATGGTGCGCGTGCTCCTGGAGCTGGACCGGCTGGTCCCGGGGCAGCGGCTCGAGATCGTCCACGACCGCCGCCCGACGCTCCTCTATCCGCTCCTCGAGGAGCGGGGCTTCGCCCACGCGACCGACGAGCCCGCGCCCGGCGTGGTGCGCATCCGCGTCGAGCGCCGGGGCGGCGCCCGGTGAGCCTCCCCCACCCGGCGCCCGGACGCGTGCCGGAGGCGACGGTGCCGCTGCGCTACCTCGTCGCGGCCGTGCTCGCCTTCGTCCTCGCGGCGGCGGGCGTCGTGGGCCTGGCGCGCGAGCTGGCCGGCCACTACTACCACCCGCGGCTCGCCGCGCTCACGCACACGGTGACGCTCGGCTGGATCACGCTGACGATCATGGGCGCCTCCTACCAGCTCGTGCCGATGGTGCTCGAGCGGCCGATCTGGAGCGAGCGGCTCGCGCGCTGGCAGTTCGCCGCGCTGGTCGCGGGCGTCGTCGGCCTCGTCGCCCACTTCTACATCGCCGAGTTCTCGGGCATGCTCTGGGCCGCGGGCGTGCTCGCCGCGGGGATCGTCGCCCACGTCGTGAACATGGCGGCGAGCCTGCGCGGCGCGCGCCCCACGTTCACCGCGCGCCTGTTCGCGCTCGGCCTGGCGGGGCTCGCGCTCACGCTCGGCTTCGGCGTCGTGCTCGCGGTCGACCGCGTCGTCGGCCTGCTGCCCGGCGCCGGCTTCTTCCCGGCGCTGCACGCGCACTTCCACCTGGCGCTGCTCGGCTGGGTGGTGCCCGTCGTGTTCGGCGTGGCGGCGCGCGTGTACCCGATGTTCCTCCTCGCGGGCGAGCCCGCCGGCTGGCCGGGCCGCGCCCAGCTCTGGGGCCTGCTCCTCGGCGTGCCGCTCCTGACGCTCGGCCTGCTCGCCTCCCCGCTGCTCGCGCGCCTCGGGGCGCTCGCCGTCGCCGCCGCCGTGCTCGGCCACGCCGTCTGGGTCCTCCAGATCGTGCGCGCGCGGCGGCGGCCCGCGCTCGACTGGGGCCTCCGGTTCGTGCTGACCGGCACCGCGCTCCTCCTGCCGGCGACGGCGCTCGGGCTCGGCCTGGCGTTCGACGTCCTCGGCGGCCCGCGCCCGGCGCTCGCGTACGCGGTGCTCGCGCTCGGCGGCTGGGTCTCCCTGACGATCGTCGGGATGATGCTGAAGATCGTTCCCTTCCTCGTCTGGTACCGGGTGTACGCGCCCGAGGTCGGCCGGGGCACGGTGCCGACGCCCGGGCGGCTCGGCCGGCCCGCGCTCGAGGGGCTCGCCTGGTGGCTCCTGACGGGGGGCGTCCTCGGGCTGGCGGCCGCGCTCGCGGCGGGGCACGCGGCGTGGATCCGCGCGGCGGGCGCCGCGCTCGCGCTCGGCGCGCTCGCGTTCGTCGCGACGCTCGCGACGGCGCTCCACCACCTGAGCTCGCGCGCGGCACGGGCGCGCGCCGCGGGGGCGGGCGCGCGCTGACCGCGCTCCCGGCTGCCCGCTCCACGAGGTCACGCCGCGCTCGCGTTCGATCCGCCGTCGACGCCGGACCGGATGGCGGTATCATCGCGGGCATGAGGACCTACGCGGTCGTCTTCCTCAGCGTGCTGCTGGCCGAGCTCGGCGACAAGACACAGCTCGCGACGCTCTTCTTCGCCACGAACCCCGCCGTCAGCCGGGTCGGCGTGTTCCTGGCCGCCGCGGGCGCACTCGCCGTGTCGAGCCTCGCGGCGGTCCTGGTCGGCGCCCAGCTCGGCGCGTGGGTGGCGCCCGCGCACCTCAAGATGATTGCCGGGCTCGCGTTCCTCGCGATCGGCGCCTGGATGCTCCTCGTCCGCTGACCCGCGCGCGGGTTAGCCGAGCGCCCGCTCGAGCTCCCTCACGGCGGCCGCGGCGTGCTCGAGCGAGGCGTCCCGCCCCTGCTCGGCCTCCACCGCCTCGAACGCGCGCGCGACCGCCTGCATCGCGCGGTCGTCCAGCACCGACTCGGCCATCGGCCACAGGACGCCGTCCTCCTTCGCGATGTGCTCGCGCAGGAGCGCGACGTACCGCCGCCCGGCGCTCGCGCGCTCGGCCGGGCTCCCGCCCGCGGCCATCGCCCGGATCAGCGCCCGCCCCTGCTCGTGCTCCCCGAGCATCACGGCCACGGGCCCGCCCTCCGACGGCACGCCAGCCTTGACCAGGGCCGGGAAGAGCGACTTCTCCTCCTTCGCGTGGTGGTTCTTGTCGGCGAAGGCGCGGAGGAAGTCGATCCCCCGCTCCCACCAGCCCGCGGGCAGCGCGCCACCGGCGGCCAGGCGGGCGGCGGCGGTCTCGAGGCTCGCGAGCGCCGCGAGGATCACCTGGTGCTCGGCGCGGAGAACGTCGGTCGGTGTCGTCATGGAGTCCCTCCCGCCTCCCAGTCTCCCCCCGCGGGCAGGCGGCGGGTATGATCCAGGTCAGACACCCCCGCGCGAGGCCTCGTAGGCCGCCTCGTCCACCACCTCGAGCCCGCGGGCGCGCGCCCAGGCCTCGGCCCGGCGGACGACCATCTCCCGCACCGGCGCGAGCGGGATCCGCCGCACGCGCTCCTCGGCGCCGGCCGTCCAGAGCATCGTCACGCCCGCGAGCGGGCCGTCCGCCCGGGCGCCCCCCTCGACCGGCGCGGGCGCGCCGCCGAGCCCGGCCAGGCAGCGGTCGACGACCGCGCCCGAGACCAGCCGCTCGCGCGCCGCGCGCGCGGCGGCCTCGACCGCCTGCCGGACGCGCCCGCGCAGCGGCTCGGGCACGCGCTGGACCCGCGCCAGCGCCTCCTCGGTCCACGGCAGCCCGCGCGCGGGAAGCGTCTCGAGGTAGCGCTGGAACTTCGCGAGCACCATCGCGTTCTTGTCGGTGCGTCGCGCGAGGAACGCGCGGATCTCGTCGATGACCTCGAGCTTGCGCGGGAGCCGGCGCATCTTGGCGCGGGCGACGTCGAACGCGCCCATCGACAGCTCCTCGAAGCCGAAGCCGCGCAGGCACTTGGCGACGAGGAGCATGGACTCGTTGCGGATCTCGGTGAGGAACGCCGAGTCGATCGTGGTGCGCCCGCGCTCGCGCGCGCGCCGGGCCATCAGCTTCACGATGCCCGGCCGGACGAACGCCGGCGCCCGATCGAGCCGCTCCCGCGCCTCGGCGGTCCACCGGGCCTCGGGCGCGGCCCCGCTCGAGCCCGGCCCTTCGTTCGGGGTCGACGCAGACGTCGGCAAGCTCACCGTCCTCCCCGCCGCGCGCGGGGGCGCCCGTGGGCGGACGCCCCTGCGTCGCCACGGCCGTCAGATCTTGAACAGCTCGCGCGCGTTGTCGCGGATCAGCTTCTGCCGCGCCTCGGGCTTGAGGCCGAGGCCGTCCACCTGGTCCAGGCTCTCCTTCCACGGCAGCCCGTTGGTGCCCCAGACCGCGCGGTCCATGCCCATGCGGCTGCCGATGAAGTTGAGGATCTCGGGCTTGAGGTACTTGGGCATCCAGGCGTCGACGCCGAACCACACGTTGTCCCACTTGTAGCAGACGCTGATCAGCTCCTCGACCCACGGCCAGCCGGTGTGGGCGCCGAGCAGGCGGAGGGTCGGGAAGTCGGCGGCGATGTAGTCAAGGTAGATCGGGCGGCCGTGCTCGCTCGGCATCGACTCGAGCACGTGGCCCGCCTGCACCGAGACCGGCACGTCGAGCTCCACGCACTTGGCGTAGAGCGGGTACATCTTCTTGTCGTGCAGCGGGATGTCGAAGCCGTAGATGTGGACGTACACGCCCTTGAAGCCGTGCTTCTTCACGGCGAGCTCGATCTCGGCCAGGCTCTCCTTGATGCGGAAGGGGTTGTAGCCCGCGAGCCCGACGAAGCGGTCGGGGTACTTCTCGGTGTACTGGAGGACTTCCTCGAGCTGGGTGTCCATGTACATCCACTTGTTCCAGTACGACCACATCTTGGTCTGCGTGATGAAGACCTTCTCGACGCCCGCCTCGTCCATCTTCCGGAGCATCGTCGGGATCGACTCGAACTGGGGCAGGCTGCCGATCGCGCGCTCCATGCGGCAGATCAGCTCGCCCTTCTTGGCGTCGGTCCACTTCGCGATGAACTCCGGCGTGGCGACGTAGTACATGATGTCGATCGCCTTCGGTCTGTCCGTCATCGTCGGCCTCCTTTGGAGGCGTGGGCCCCGGACTGCGTCACGCCCACGCCCGCGTCGTTTCTGTCCTTGCAGGCGTGGGCCCCGGACTGCGTCACGCCCACGCCCGCGTCGTTTCTGTCCTTGCAGGCGTGGGCCCCGGACTGCGTCACGCCCACGCCCGCGTCGTCTTATGAGGCGCGGGCACCCGGGCTGTCGCCCGCCCGCGCCTGATCCTCCGCTCACCGAACTCAGCCGGGGGAGTCTGAGGGGGGGGCGCCCCCCTCAGCCCCAACAGCCGCCCGCCCGCGCCTGATCGTCCGCTCACCGAACTCAGCCGGGGGGGTCTGAGGGGGGGGCGCCCCCCTCAGCCCCAACAGCCGCCCGCCCGCGCCTGCGCCGTGTCACACCATCGTCAGACCGCCGGAGACGCTGAGCGTCTGGCCGGTGATGTAGCTCGCCTCCGGCGAGGCCAGGAACACGACGGCGCCCGCGATGTCCTCCGGCTCGCCGATCCGGCCGAGCGGGATCGCCCGGCCGATCGCCTCGATGACCCTCGCGTTCTTCTCGGACTCCTCCCGCATGCCCTGGAGCAGCGCGGTCTCGGTGATGCCCGGGCACACCGTGTTGACGCTGATCTTGTGGCGGGCCACCTCGCGCGCCAGCGTCTTGCCGAACGCGATGATCGCGCCCTTCGTGCCGGCGTAGACGGCCTCGTTGCTCGAGCCCACGCGGCCCGCGTCGGACGCGATGTTGATCACGCGGCCGCCGGCGCCGCGCTTGATCATGTGCGGCAGCGCCGCCTTGCAGACGTACAGCAGCCCCTTGAAGTTGATGCCGATGATGCGGTCCCACGTCGCCTCGTCCGAGTCGAGGAACGGCTGCATCTTGTCCCAGCCCGCGTTGTTCACCACCACGTCGAGCTGGCCCCACTGGGCGACGATCTCCTCGACCGCGCGCTCGACCTCGGCGCGCCTCGTGAGGTCGGCGCCGAGGGCGAGGCCCTTGACGCCGAGCGCGTCCACTTCCCGGCGCACGGTCTCGGCCGACTCGCGGACGACGTCCAGCACCGCGACCTGCGCACCCTCGCGCGCCAGCGCGAGGGCGATGGCCCGGCCGATGCCCCGGCCGGCGCCCGTGACGAGCGCAGTCTTCCCCTTGAGCTTCACGGCAGGCCCTCCTAGCGGTCCTTCCAGACCGGCTTGCGCTTCTCCATGAAGGCGCGGAGCCCCTCGGCCGCGTCCTCGGTGGTCATCAGCTCGTAGTGGTAGATCGTCTCGAGCGTCGCCAGCGCCTCGTCGAACGGCGCGCCGAGCGCCTCCTGCACGGCGCGCTTCGTCAGCCGGAGCACCACCGCGCTCTGCGCGCGCAGCCGCTCGATCTCGGCGTCGACCGTCTCCGCCAGCCGCTCGCCGGGCACGACCACGTCGGCCAGGCCGATCCGCCCCGCCTCCGCCGCGCCGATCACCACGCCCGAGAGCAGCAGGCGCAGGGTCTGCGACGTCCCGATGCGGCGCGGGTAGTGCAGCGCCGCGATCGGCGGGAACACGCCCACCTTCACCTCGGGCTGGCCGAACGTCGCGGCCTCGCTCGCGATCACGACGTCGCAGAACGTCGCCAGCTCGGCGCCGCCGCCGAGCGCGGCGCCGTGGACGACCGCGAGGGTCGCGCACTCGAGCGCGCGGAGGCGCCGGAAGATCCCGTGGAAGGTGTCGAGCATCGGCTTGACCCGGTCGCCGACGTGGTCCTCCACGGCGACCCCCGCGGAGAACGCCTTGCCCTCGCCGTCGACGACGAGCGCCCTCAGCGCGGGGCTCGCCGCGGCGCGCTCGAGCGCCTCGTTGACCTCGTGCATCATGTCGATCGTCATAATGTTGAGCGGCGGCCGCGCGAGCGTGAGCCGCGCGACGTCGTACTGCTCCACGTAGCGGATCAGCGTGAACGCGCTCATCGCGCGGCCCCTCCCTTCCCGCGCAGGTCCTCGACCCGCTTGGCCTTGCCGGCGCTCCGCTCGATCGACTTCGGTGGCAGCACGGAGACGTCCGCGCTGAGGCCGATGACCTCGTGGATCTTCCGCTTGAGCTGGGCCGCGAGCCCGCGCATCGCGTCCCCGCCCGCCGCGGCGACCGCCGCGGCGGCCTCGACACGGACCTCGAGCGAGTCGAGCGCGTCCTCGCGCCGCACGACCAGCAGGTAGTGCGGCTCGACCTGCGGCACCTGCATCAGCGCGTGCTCGATCTGCGACGGGTAGACGTTGACGCCCCGGATGATCAGCATGTCGTCGGTGCGGCCGGTGATGCGCCCGATGCGCGCGAGCGTGCGGCCGCACGCGCACGGCGACCGGTCGAGGGTCGTCAGGTCGCGCGTGCGGTACCGGACGAGCGGGATGGCTTCCTTGGTGAGCCCGGTCAGCACGAGCTCGCCGGTCGCCCCGGCGGGCACCGGCTCGAACGTCACGGGGTCGAGGACCTCCGGCAGGAAGTGGTCCTCGGCGACGTGCATCCCGCGCCGCTCGGGGCACTCGACCGAGACGCCCGGGCCGATCACCTCGGAGAGGCCGTAGATGTTGAGCGCCATCACGTTGAGCCGGGTCTCGAGCGCCGTGCGCATCCCCTCGGTCCACGGCTCGGCCCCGAAGAAGCCGACGCGGAGCTTGAGGTCCTTGGCCGCGACGCCCGCCTCCTCCAGCGCCTCGGCCAGGAAGAGCGCGTACGAGGGCGTGCTGCAGAGGACCGTCGAGCCGAGGTCCTGGAAGACCATGAGCTGGCGCTCCGTGAACCCGCCCGAGATCGGGATCACGGCGGCGCCGACCAGCTCGGCGCCGTAGTGGAACCCGAGGCCGCCCGTGAACAGCCCGTAGCCGTAGGCGTTGTGCACGACATCGCGCGGCCCGACGCCGCCCGCCATGAGCGTGCGCGCCATCACCTCGCTCCACGTGGCGAGGTCGCGCCGCGTGTAGGCGACGACCGTCGGCTTGCCCGTCGTGCCGGACGAGGCGTGGATGCGCACCACCTCGTCGAGCGGCACCGCCAGCATGCCGAACGGGTACGCGTCGCGGAAGTCGCTCTTGGTCGTGAACGGCAGGCGGCGCAGGTCCGCCAGCGAGCGGACGTCCCTGGACGTGACGCCCGCCTGGCGCAGCCGCTCGCGGTACAAGGGCACGCGCTCCGCGGCCCGCGCCACCAGCGCGCGCAGGCGCACGAGCTGCAGGCGCTCGAGCTCCGAGCGAGCGACGCGTTCGACGGCGGTCAGGTCTTTCATGGCTTCGACTCCCCTCGGGCCAGCGCGAGCCCGTAGGCGTGGCGGGCGGCGGGCACGATGCGGCCGCCCGGGCTCAGGACGTAGCCGCGGTCGGCGATGCGGAAGGCGGCGCGCGCGTTCTGCTCGACGAGCAGGATCCTGAGGCCCTCGGCCGTGAGCGCCGCAAGTCGTCGCATGGGATCCGCCTTCTGTTACGCCTCGGCGCTCTTCTCCATGTGGATCATCGGTCCGTGGTGGAACCCGAGCCGGGTGAAAAACTCGCGCACGTCCGCCTGGCCCAGGTCGATGAGCGTCGCGACCTTCCGGATCGCGCGCAGCTCCTGTCCGCCCGACACGAACCGCTCGACCAGCGCCTGTCCGACGCCGCGGCCGCGGTAGGCCGGGTCCACGCCGATCATGTCGATCCATGCCGTCGGGCCCGGCATGCCGAACTCCGACTCGGCCACCCACCCGAAGAGGAAGCCGACGAGCCGGCCGTCCATCTCGGCGACCGAGGACATCCAGGGCGGCCGCAGGGCCGCGATGTCCAGCCGCGTGCGCCAGTAGTCCTTCCGCGTCTGCGCCGTCAGCTTCTCGTCGATCCGCATGATCGCGTCGACATCCGACGGCTCCACCGCCCGCACCACGATCGAGGTCCGGCTGCTCATAGTCCTCTCCCTCTCAGGCGGCCGCGGCCGTCGTGAGCTTGCGGTAGCGCTGCAGCCCCAGGACGGCCGCGCCGAGCGCTGCGGTCAGGTGCGGCTCCGCGGGCACGTGCACGGTGAGGCCGAGCTTCTCGCGCAGCGCGACGACCATCCCCTGCTGGAGCGCCACGCCGCCGATCAGCGTCACCTCGTCGTCGAGGCCGACCCGCTTGAGCAGCAGCAGCGCCCGGTCGGCGAGCGAGTTGTGGATGCCGCGCAGGATGTTCTCGACGGCCACGCCCTCCGAGACGTGGTTGATGATCTCGGTTTCGGCGAGGACCGCGCACACGCTCGAGATCGTCTGCGGCTGCGTGGCGTCGAGCGACATCGCGCCCACGTCCGCGACGCTGACCTCGAGGTACTTCGCGGCGCGCTCGAGGAAGCCGCCGGAGCCCGCGGCGCACTTCTCGTTCATGTGGAATTCCTTCACCTTGCCGCCGTCGCGGAGCTTGATCGCCCGCGAGCACTGCGCACCGATGTCGAGCACGTACTTCGTCGACGGGAAGAGCGTCGCCGCGCCGCGCGCGCCGCAGGTGAGGTCGGTGATCTGGATGTCGCGGAACGACACCGCGTAGCGGCCGAGCCCGGTCGTCGCGGTGTACGCGACCTCGCGGCCGCTCGACGCCTCGTCGAGCACCTCGCGCGCGACCTTCTCGAAGTTCGCCTTGGTCTTGACGGCGGCGCGCCCCTGGACGGTCCCGTGCTCGTCCACCAGCACGCACTTCGTCGTCCCCGAGCCGATGTCGATGCCGGCGATCAGCATGTCAGTCTCCTATGAAGGCGCGGGCCCCCGGGCTGTCGCCCGCCCGCGCCTGCGTGTCCACTCCCCGCACTCAGCCGGGGGAGTCTGAGGGGGGTCGCCCCCCTCAGCTCCAACAGCCCCCCGGGCTGTCGCCCGCCCGCGCCTGCGTGTCCACTCCCCACACTCAGCCCGCCCGCGCCTGCGTCCACGCGCCTACCGCGCCGCGCCCGAGGCGACCGGCGTCCCCGCGACGGCAGCCATCGAGCGCTCCAGCGCGAACAACGCGGCGCCGATCGCGCCCATGAAGTGTCCTTCCGGGCTCACGTTGATCGGCGTCTTGAGCACGTCCTCGAGCCCGCGCACCATGCCGATGTTCAGCGAGACGCCGCCGGTGAACGTGACCTCGGGCTCGACGCCGACGCGGCGGACCAGCGACATCGTCCGCGTCGCGATCGCCTTGTGGACGCCGCCCAGGATGTCCTCCACGGTCTTGCGCTGCGCCAGATAGGACATGATGTCGGACTCCACGAATACCGTGCAGACCGACGTGAGCCGCACCGGGCTTTTCGCCTCGAGCGAGATGGGCCCGATCTCGTCGAGCCCGACGCCCGTGACGTCGGCGGCCGCCGACAGGAACCGGCCGGTGCCCGCCGCGCACTTGTCGTTCATCGAGAAGTCGAGCACCGAGCCGTCCGGGCCGACCTTGATGGCCTTCGTGTCCTGCCCGCCCATGTCGATCACCGTGCGGGTCGCGGGGAACAGCGACTGCGCGCCGCGCGCGTGGCACGTGATCTCGGTGATCTGCGCGTCGCCGAAGGTGATCTTGTACCGGCCGTAGCCGGTGCCGACCACGTAGCCGACGGCCTCGCGCGGGATCCCCGCGTCCTCGCACGCCTTCACGAACGAGTTCTCGCCGGCCCGGGTCACGTTCGCGCCGGTCGCGATCAGCGAGCGCCCGACGATCGTGCGCGCCTCGTCGACGATCACGGCCTTCGTCTGGGTGGAGCCGACGTCGACTCCCGCACCGTAGATCATGGGATCCTCCTCACTCCAGCACGTAGTACGCCGAGGGCCGGAGCCCCAGCTCCGGCATGAGCGGCACCGCGCGCCCCTCGGCGACGATCTGCGCCACCTGGCTCTTCGGGTCCTCGAGATCGCCGAACAGGATCGCGCCCGCGATGCACGCGACCGAGCACATCGGCGTCGCGTCCGGGTCCACGCCGGGCGTGAGCCCCTGGGCGCGGCCCGCGTCCACCCGCTCCTTGCAGAAGGTGCACTTGGTCATCACGCCATGGCGCCCCGGAGGCGCGGTGGCCCGCTCGGCCGGCGTCGGCACGTCGAAGTAGCCCCGCGCCTCCTCGACGAGGTGCCGCGCGTGGTACGGGCAGGCGACGGCGCAGAAGCCGCAGCCGATGCAGGACTCGTACACGATGTGCACGATGCCGTCGTCGCGCTGCTGCGAGGCCCCGGTGGGGCAGACGGGCACGCACGGCGCCTCGGCGCAGTGCATGCACTGCATCGGCAGGAAGAGGCGGCGCACGTTCGGGTACTCGCCGACCTCGCAGTCGGCGACGAAGCGCCACTGCGTGCCCGCGGGCAGGCCCTGCTCCTGCTTGCAGGCGATCGTGCAGGTCTGGCAGCCGACGCAGCGCCGCGTGTCGAGCACCATCCCCCACTTCATCGCGCATGCCCGGCGTCGAGACGACGCACCGCAACCGGCACGAGGTCGGCGCCGCTCCCCGTCGCGTCGGTCAGCGCCAGATCCATGCTCGCGACCTCGTTGAGGCTCGGCATGCCCAGCTCGCGGGCGAAGGGCGTCGCCCAGTGGCCGAACTGCTGGAGCGCGACCACGACGTCGGGCCGCACGCCCTCGCGGAGGATGGCGCGCCCGCGCGTGCGCCCGGTCGGCGACTCGATCTCGACGAGGTCGCCCTCGGCGATGCCGAGGCGCTCGGCGGCGCCGCGGTTCAGCATCAGCCCGAAGTGGCCCTTCACGTTGCGCGCGACGTCGGCGAGGATCGGCAGCGAGACGTTCGAGCCCCAGGAGTACTGCATGCTCCGGCTCGTCAGCAGCCAGAACGGGAACTCCGCGGACTCCCGCCCGTGCGCCGCCGCCGTCCCGCGCCAGATCCCCGGAAAGTCCTTCCACTTGGGCAGCGCCTGGTACTCGTCGAGCTGCACGTCCCACCACGTGATGCCGCGCTCGTGCAGGCGGGCGCCGAGCTCCTCGCCCATGCGCGTGACCCGCTCCTGGTAGGGCAGCTCGTAGCGCAGCCCCCGGGCGACCATCGCGCCGTGCAGGAAGTAGTTCCGCATGTCGAACGGCACGAAGTACGCGCCGTTCCGCCGGAACCACTCCAGGTCGCGCACGTCGCGCCCGCCGGTAAGCGACGCCGTCGCCGCGCGGCACACGCGGTCCCAGATCTCGGCCGCGGTGGGCCGCGTGCCCGGCGGGATCGCGTGGTCCCAGCCCTCGCCCGTGAGAGACACCGTGGTGCCGGCGCCGCGGTTGACCGCCGCGAGGTACTCGTCGAGGATGCCGACGCGCGCGGCGAGGTCGGTCGCGACGTCGGTGAGGTCGCGCGTGTCGCACGGCGACGCCAGCACCGGCTGGCGCAGCGCCCAGCCCGCGTGCTGCCAGTACTGCTCGATGTACTTGGTCCCGCCGACGCGGTAGAGCTGGAGCGACTCGAGGTCGGTCGCCTCCGGCAGCAGGAGGTCGGCGTACCAGTTGGTCTCGTCCTGCGTGTAGGCGAAGGCGGCGACGAAGGGGAAGCGCTCGAGCGCGCGCTCGATGCGCCCCGTCTCCCAGTTGGAGATCGCCGGGTTCGTGCGGTAGATGATCCACACGTCCGGCAGCGTCGGCGCCGGCCAGTGCTCCGGCGGGTTCTCGAGGAACAGCCACGGCAGATGCGCGGGGCCGAGCGCCGCCGACCACGGCGAGTCGGCCGCGAGCGGCACGAGCGTGCGGTAGGCGTTCCTGATGTGCGGCGCGCCCTTCCACGTGTCCTTGCCCGTCGGGTTGAGCGGCTGCTCCATGAACCCGTCGGGCCCGGGCCGGACGGAGTCGAGGCGGTTCTGCGCGGGGCGGTTGAGCCGCACGGTCGTGCCGAGGATCCCGCCCGGCACCTCGAGGGCGCCGACGAGCGCGGTGAGCGTGGTGCGGGCCCAGCAGCTCTCGTAGCCGCCCCAGCCGTTGGTGACCGACTTGCCGAGCAGCACCGCGACGGGCCGGTGGGGGTACGTCGCGCCGTCGATCTCGATCGTCGCGCCCACGGTCGCTTCCCGCAGGTAGTCGTCGGCCAGGGCCCGGATCGTCGCCGCCGGCACGTCCGCGATCTCGGCGGCCCACTCGGGCGTGTACGGCCGCACGTGCTCGAGGAGGAGCTGGAAGGCCGGGCGGACGCGCTCGCTGACGCTGCGCCGCGCGCCGTCCGCGCCGATCTCCACCCCGGCGGCGATGTACTCGCCGTCGAGCGCCGGGCGCCTGCACGCCGGGTCGTCGAACGGCACCGCGTAGCCCCGCGCGGGGTCCCACACGAGGGGCTTGCCCGTCCCCGGATCGCGCAGGTACCAGCCCGCCGGGCCGACGAGGTAGGGCGAGCTCGTCATGTTCTCGAGGAACGGCACGTCGCAGACGGCACGCCAGTCGTGCTCGAGCAGGACCGCGTGGAGCAGGGCCAGGAGCACCGCCGTGTCCGTCTTCGGGCGGATCGGGACCCACTCGGTGGCGCACGCGCCCGTCACCGAGAGGTGGGGCTCGCACTGCACCCAGCGCAGGCCCCGCGCGCGCGCCTCGGCGTGGCGCCAGACACCGGTGACGCCGCCCGACGCGTCGCCGTTGTAGCCGAACGAGAGGACGAAGTTGCACCGCGGCACGTCGGCGGCGACCGTGAACGCCCGGTGCCAGAACTCGCCGTACAGGTGCTCGGAGTGGTAGCACTTGACGCCCTGACCGCTGCCGATGCCCTGGTCCACCGGCCCCCACGCGGCGAGGAGCGCGGCGAACGTCCCGAGGTAGGCGGGCGCGATGCCGCCCGAGCCGAACGTCACCGCGAGACGGGGGTAGCCGGCCGAATCCACGAGCCCGGTCGCCCGGAGGGCGCGGAGCTTGCCGGCCAGCAGGTCGAGCGCCGCGTCCCACGAGACCGGCGTCCAGCCCGGATCCTCCCCGCGCGCCTTGCGCGGATTCGTCCGGACCAGCGGCGTCTTGATCCGCGCCGGGTTGTAGACCTTCTGTACGAGCCCGTAGGCACGCACGCAGACCTTGCCGCACGCGGGGTGCTCGGCCGCGACATCGGCGTTGGGCTCGACGCCCACGGCGACGCCGTCCCTCACGATCACCTTGAGGAGGTCGGGCCCCGCGACGCACTGGTAGCAGTACGTCGGCACCTTCTCGATCGTCGGCTGCACCGTCCCGCCCATCGCCCGCCCCCGCCTCAGTGCGTCCCCGCCGCGACGACCTTCTTGTGCTCGAGCGCCTCGAAGAAGGCGTCGATGCGGTTCCGGAGCTGCGCCTCGGCGTAGTAGCGCGGGTCCTCCAGGTCCGACTCGACCAGGAGCGTCGGCACACCCAGCTCGCGCGTGAAGTAATCGCGCATGTCGCCCTGGCCGGCCGAGAACAGGCGGCACGACTTGATCGAGTGAATGACGAGCGCGTCCGCCTTCCACTCGTCCACGTAGCGCCGGATCTGCTGGTACCGCGCCGTGATCGACCGGTTCGTGAGGTTCTCGCGCAGCATCTGCTCGGCGATCGACTCGAGCGGCCGCGCGGGATCGTGGCGGAAGCCCCACTCCCAGATCCCGCCGACCGTCGAGTACGTGGACTGGACCGCGACGGCGCCCCACTTCGAGAACAGGTTGCGGAAGTTCTTGTAGTAGGGGTACGGCGGCGGTCCCTCGACGACCGTGCGGAACCGCTCCTCGCTGAGCGGCCCGAGCCCCTGCCCGACGAGCCCCGCGAACTCGGCCACGGCGACGTCGAAGAAGTCGGCGGCCTCCCGGGTCCCCCGCAGGACGTTGATCGGCCCCATCATGTTGATCGAGTCGAAGTAGGCGTCGAACGGCGCCGGGTGGCTCTTGCAGAGGTCCTTGCAGCGCGCGTAGCCGTCCTCCGCCCGCGCCGCGTGGGCGAGCACCTCGCGCAGCTCGTCGATGTCGAACGTGTGGCCCGTGAACCCCTCGCAGAGCGCGATGAGCTCCTCGAGCTGGCCGACGACGTACTGGACGTCGGCGGCCGTGGGCTCGGGCGTCCGCGCGAACGGTACGTCGAGCATGAAGAGCTTGGCGCCGCTGATGTCGGCGAGGTGCTCGAACCACTTGACGTACACGTTGCAGCCCACGTAGTTGCAGACGATGAGGTTCGGGAACGGCATCGGCTTCCCGGGCCCCATGCCGCCCTCGAGGAAGAGCCCCATGTCGGCCTTCACGTAGGCGCAGTTGTCGCTCGAGTAGCCCGCCTGCTCCGCCTTGAGGATCAGCGGCAGCGACTTGTGGCGGATCGCGTTCTGGAGCGCCGTCACCTCGGGGAACATCGGCAGGACATGGCACGCGCGGAGCAGCTCCACGCAGTTGCCGGAGATCATGAGGGCGCCCGTGGTCCGCCCCTCGGCCTCGGCGCGGGCGAGCTCGCCCATCCACGCGGACATGAGCCGGCGGGAGTGCTCGTGGACCTTTCCCTGGTACTGCCGTTCGGTGACTGGCGTCGCCATGCGGAGCCTCCTCGGCCTAATCGAAGAGCATCGACTCGACGAAGGTCTCGATCTCGTTGCGCGTGCGCTCGAAGGTCCACATCTTCTCCTCGAACTCGACGATCATGTGCGGGATCCCGGCGCGCTCGAGGCCCTGCTTCATCAGCACGTAATCGAAGAGCGCCGGCTCGCAGAACTTCGCCGGCATGAAGATCACGGCCGTGGCGCTGGCGCGCCGGACCTTCTCGATGAGCCCGGCCGACCGGTGCTCCCGGCCCTCGTGCCGCGTCGAGGACGGCACCGACTGGTTCACGTACGCGGCGCCCAGGCGCTCGAACGGGTCGCCGTCGGTCGGGACATCCGAGGTGAACCAGCGCCAGCCGAGCAGCAGGTCGTCCTCGACCACGTAGCAGCCGGCCTCCTCGAGCACCTCGAGCAGGCCGAGCGGCGGCTGCTCGCAGAACGCCCCCTCGATCACGACACGCAGCCGGTCGCGCGGGCGGGCGTCACGGCGGGGCAACCCGTCCAGGAGCGCGTCGAGCCACGCGATCGCCTGCTCGGGCGGCACGAGCGTCGTCGCCCGGAGCGCGACGTACAGCTCGGTCGTCGAGAGCTTCTGCGGCTCGGCGATCCGGAACGCGTAGAGCGCGCGCACGCGCGCCCGCACCACGTTGTAGATCTCGATGGCCTTCGTGAGCGCCGCCTCCGTCAGCGTGAGCCCGAACGCGGTCTCGAAGCCCGCCGCCAGCCGCCGGAGCTCGCTCGCGGCGTAGGCCGTCACCCCGGGCGACGTCGAGTTCTGCGGCAGGTGCAGGTACTCGACGAACACGCCGGGGAAGTTGCGCTGGTAGATCGAGCCGAGGTTGCGGGCGACGTCGCAGATGTTCGAGAACACGAAGCCGTCGATGCCCTTGACGATGTCCTGGAAGCCGAGCTCGAGCGTCGACTTCGCGATCGAGCAGACGAACGACTGGAACCGGGCGTCGGCGTGCGTGAGCTCCACCGAGGTGCCGCCCCCCAGCAGGGACAGCGGCAGCATGCCCGCCGCGTGGACCAGCTCGGCCGGCGTCCACACCGGGTAGGCGGCCACCACCCGCCCGCCCGGGCGCTCGGCTTTCCACCGCTCGGCGACGGCGCCGAGGGGCTGCCCCACCAGGTCGCGGCACTGCTCGAGGATCTGCTCAGGCGTCATGGTGTGCCTCCACCGGTTCCAGGAAGCCGTAGAGAAAGAGGGCGCCGACCTCGCCCGCGAGGGGCCGCGCGTCGTCGCTCGAGCGCAGGAAGGGGCGGGTGGCGATACCGTTCAGCATGCCCAGGAGCAGGTTCGTCGCCGAGAGGAGCTCGTCGCCCGAGCGCCCGCGCGGGTCGAGCTCGCGCAGGAGCGCGAGCCCGCGCTGCAGGTACTCGCCGCGCTTGGCGGCGATCTCCGCGCGGCGCGGCTCCTCGAGCAGCTCCCAGTCGCGGTTGATGATCTTGAGGTCGGCGGCGTGGCGGAAGCCGAAGTCGAGGTGCGTCTGGATCAGCGCGAGGAGCTTGGTCTCGGGCGTCCGCGCCCTGGCGAGCGCCGTGTCGAGCGCGCCGAGCAGCGTGTCGAGCGCCCGGTCGAGGACGAGGAAGAGCAGCTCGTCCTTGCCGCCGACGTAGTGGTAGAGGCCTGCGAGCGAGAGGCTCGCGGCGCGCGCGATCTCCCGGATCGAAGCCTGGTGGTAGCCGCGCCGGGCGACGACGTCGCGCGCGGCCTCGACGATCCCCTTGTAGCGGTCCTCGATCGCCACTCCGAACCTCCCACCGAACGATCGTTCGGTTGCGCGTACAGTAGGGCGTTCGGTCAGGCGTTTGGAATCCGGCCAGCGCCTCATTTTCGTGAGGCGAATGGCCTATTTCTAAGGGACCAGAGCGGGCGTCAGGCCACGAAGGGCGGGATCGGCGGGATCTCGACCAGGCGCGCCCGGACCTCGCGCACGCCCGGCACCTCGCGGGCGACGCCAAGGGCCGCGTCCAGGGCCGTGGCCGACTCGAGCGTGACCACGCCCTCCTGCGCCTCCACCTCGATCCGATACTTGCGCGTGTCCGGATGGGTGACGAGGGCGACCTGGACGCGGGAGGCCAGCGTGCGGTCGGCGACGAGCTGGCGCGCCGCGGGGCTCGGGGCGAGCTCGGGCCGCCCGGCCAGGGCGGCGAGCACCTGCACGGCGGCCTCCGTCGTCAGCCGCTCGGTGCTGAGCACGAGGTCGTAGAGCGCGGGGTCCCGGAGGTCCGCCTCGTAGAGGTAGCGCATGCGCCCGAGCCGCTGGTCGTCGTCGCGGCGCACCATCTGCGTCACGCTGCGCGACGTCACCTGGTCGCCCGTCTGGGCCGACAGCCGCTCGGTCAGCCGCTTGACGCGCGCCTCGAACGGCGCCGTCACGCGCACGCGCAGCACGTGCGGGATCCCGCGCAGGAGCCACTGCCCGCCGCGGCCCATGAGGACGACGTTGTCGGCGGCGGCGAACTCGAAGAGGACGCTCTGGATGACGGTGATGTAGCGGCGCGTCTCGACGTCGAAGCGCTCGAACAGCGAGGGCTTCGCGTCGCTCAGGTGGGCCAGGCGGTCCTCGACGAGCCCGTAGCGGTGCGCGGCCTCCGAGATCAGCTCGTGGTCGACGTAGCGGTAGCCGAGCCGCCCGGCGAGCGTGGACCCGATCTCGGGCCCCCCGGCGCCCATCGCGAAGGAGATCGTCACGATCGCCATCGGGCCCTCCCCCGGCTCCCGCCCGGAGTATAAGCGCGGCGCGCCGCGGCGTCGAGGGCCAGCACGAGCGCCGCGACGCCCGCGCCCACCGCCCCGGCCAGGGCCCAGTCCCCCGCGTGTAGCGGCTCGAGGTGGAGGAGCCGCGCGAGCGCGGGCGTCTGCACGAGCACGAGGGAGAGCGCGACGGTGCCGGCGGCGACCGCGCGCGCCGTCCGCGTCGCCAGCCGCGAGAGCGCGGCGGTGAGCGCCGCGCTCGCCAGCGTGAGCACCGCGAGCGCCATCGCGCGCCCGTGCTCCACCCGCCCCCGCTCGCCCTGGCTCGCCAGGTACCCCGCCGCGACGGCCAGCGTGAGCAGGGCCCCGACGACCGCGATGGCGGCCCACTCCCGCCGGGAGAAGAACCGGGTCCCATCCCGCGCCGCCGCGCGGGCGAGCCGTCCGCTCCCCGCGACGTCCTGGAACACCAGCAGCGCGGTCGGGTGGATGATCAGCTCGAGCCACACGATGTGGGTCGGCAGGTACAGGAGCGGGTAGCCCGCGAGCGGGATGAACGCCGCGGTGATCACGAGCGGGATGTGGATCATCAGCAGGTACTGGAAGCTGGCTCGCAGGTTCTGGAAGAGCTGGCGTCCCTCGCCGACGGCGCGGACGATCGTGCGGAAATTGTCGTCGAGGAGCACGATCGCGGCGACCTCGCGCGCGCTGCGCGTGCCCCGCTCGCCCATCGCGATCCCGACGTCCGCCGCCTGGAGCGCGGGCACGTCGTTGACGCCGTCGCCCGTCACCGCGACGACCTCGCCGGCCTCCTGCAGCGCGCGGACGAGCGCGAGCTTCTGCGCGGGCGCGGCGCGGGCGATCACGTCCACGCGGCGGAGCGTCGCGCCCTCGCCCCGGGCCACGCGCGCCTCGATCTCGTCGCCGGCGATCACCGCCGGCGCCTCCCCGCCGAGCCCGATCTCGCGCGCGACCGCGCGCGCCGTGAGCGGGTGGTCGCCGGTGACCATGATCGTGTGGATCCCCGCCTCGCGGCAGAGGCCCACGGCGTGCGCCACACCGTCCCGCACCGGGTCCTCGAAGGCGAGCAGGCCCGCCAGGCGGAGGCCGCGGGCCAGCTCGTCCCCCCCCGGCCACACGCCGGCGTCGAGCGCCCGCCAGGCGCAGGCGATCACCTTGTGGCCGCTCGCCGCCAGCTCCCCGACCTCCCGGTCCCACGCCGCCCGCTCCTCGTCGCCGAGCTCGCACATCGCGAGGACGACCTCCGTGGCGCCCTTGGTCACCGCGATCAGCGCGCCGTCCGCGTCGCGGACGATCGCGCTCTCGCGCCTGCGCCCCTCGGTGAACGGGAACGTCGCGACGAGGTCGACCGGCAGCCCGCGCGCGCCCGCGTCGGCCGCCTCGCGCAGGATCGCCGCGTCGAGCGGATCCCCGCTCTCGGACCGCGACGCGAGCGCGGCGAGAACCCGGAGCCGGCGCTCGGGGACGCCGGGCGCCGGCAGCAGGTGCGTCAGCGACAGCCGCCCCTCGGTGATCGTGCCGGTCTTGTCCGCGCAGATGCACGAGATCCGGCCGATGTTCTCCACCGACACCGCGCGGCGCACGAGCGCCTGCCGGCGGGCCAGGCGGTACACGCCGACGCCGAGGAAGAAGGTGAAGACGACCGGGAACTCCTCCGGCAGCGCGGCGGAGGCCAGCGTGACCGCGCTCACCAGGGCGTCGAGCCAGCCGTGCCCCTGCCGGAGGCGGGCGAAGGCCATGATCAGGCACACGACCGACGCGGCCGCGAGCAGGACCGTCACGAGGCTCCGGATCGCGCCCTGCAGCGGCGTGAGCGCGTGGGCGCCGCGCACGGCCGAGCGCACGATCTCGCCGTAGACCGTCGCGCCGCCCGTGTAGGCGACGCGCAGCGTCGCGGCGCCGGTGAGCAGGCGGGTGCCCGCGAGCCCCCAGTGCTCGTGCTCGACCGCGGGCTCCGGCCCGTCGCGGGGCGGCGCCGCGAGCGGCGCCTTCGGCACCGGGTACGCCTCGCCCGTCAGCGCCGACTCGTCCGCCTGGAGGCCGGCGCCCGCGACCACGACGCCGTCGGCCGGGAAGGGCTCGCCCGTCGCGACGCGGACGAGGTCGCCGACGACGACCTCCGTCGCGGGGACGTCGCGCGCGACGCCGTCGCGGACGACGCGCGCGCTGGCCGCGAGCCGGCTCTGGAGCCCCTCGGTCGAGGCCCGGGTGCGGCGGTGCAGGAACGCGTCCATCCCGACGAGCGGCACGATCGCGACGAGCAGCGTGAGCGCCTCGACGCGCTGGCCGACCGCCGCGTAGAGCACGCTCGTCAGCGCGAGGAACCAGAGCATGGGGTCTTTCGCGGTGTCCGCGGCGAGCGCCCGGAGGGCACCGCCGGGCGCCTCGGCGATGTCGTTCGGGCCGAAGCGGCGGCGGCGCTCGTCGGCCTCCGCCTGGGCGAGCCCCCGCTCGGAGAGCCAGAGCTCCGGCAACCGCTCGGCGGGCAGCGCACGGCGCAGCATGGGCGCCGCTTATTGTGCCACGCCCGCGATCAGCGCCTCCGCCCGGCGGATCCCGTGGCGCGCGGGGTGCAGCGCGCCGGCGGGCGCCGCCCTCACGGCGCCGGCTTGGCGCGGACCGTGACGCCGGCCACCCGCTCGGCGGGGATCACGACCGCCGCCTGGTCGAGCTCGCCGAGGCCGAGCCGCCGCATCTCCTCGTAGCAGTGGCGGGCCGCGGCCGCGAGCGGCAGGCGCACCGTCAGCGCTTCCGCGGCCTCGAGCGCGCAGTCGAGGTCCTTGGCGGCGAGGTCGGCGGTGAACCGCGCCTCGAACGCGCGCGCGAGGATGGCGGGCGCCTCCTGCTCGAGCGTGCGGCTGCGGCCCGAGGCGGTCGAGAGTGCGGCGACCAGCCGCTCGGGGTCGAGGCCGCCCTTGACGCCGAGGACGAGCGCCTCGGCCACCGCGGCGTAGGCGGTCCCCGTGATGATCTGGTTGCAGAGCTTCGCCAGGTGCCCGCTGCCGGCCGGGCCCAGGTGGTGGACGTGGGCGCCCAGCGCCTCGAGCACCGGCCGGGCGCGCGCGACGGCCGCGGGCTCGCCGCCCACCAGCACCGTGAGCGTGCCGGCGGCCGCCCCCGACGGGCCGCCGCTCACGGGCGCGTCCACGTACGCCACCCGCCGCGCCGCCGCGACCGCGGCCAGGCGCCGGCTCGTCTCGGGGTCGATCGTGCTCGTCTCGACGACGAGGGTCTCCGGCCGCGCCGCGCGGAGGACCGCGGTCAGCACGCGCGTGACGTCCACGGGGCGCGGCAGGCAGGTCAGCACGCACTCGGCCTCCGCCGCGAGCGCCTCGATCGAGGCGACCGCCCGTGCGCCGCGCGCGACGAGCGGCGCCGCCGACGCCTCGTGCCGCGCCCACACCGCGACCGGGAAGCCCGCGGCGAGGAGCCGCTCGGCCATGGGACGCCCCATGCGCCCGAGGCCGATCATCCCGATGCGCATCAGCCGTACCGCTCCGTGTACACGGCGGAGGGCGCGGCGGACACGACGAGCAGCACCCGGAGGCCGTTCGCGATCATGACCGGTCACGATAGCAGCGGCCGCGGGCCCGGAGAATGCGCCGGGCGGCTCAATCGCGTGGGCCGATCGTCACATTGGAAACGACGAGCCGATCGCGTAGCATAGCCGCATGAGCTGCCGATTCTCGATCTCGGGCCGGCCGAGCGTCGCCGACCTGATCACGGCGCCCGAGGCCGCCGAGCTCTACCGCGACCTCGTCACCGCGGGCCGGTACCATGACTTCCGCTGGTTCGCGCTGAGCCAGGGCGTGCCGGAGGAGCGCGTCGAGGAGCTCTGGCGCTACCTCGGCCCCGCCGACGCCCTGCGCGACCTCTAAGCCGTCCGCCCCACGAAAACCGTCCGCTCGCCTCATTGATCCGCACAGGCATCCTGCGCTTTGATGCCTGGACAACGATGACCTTTTTCCTCCTCGATCACGCATGCGCCTCACGCGCCACGGCGACTACGCGGTCCGCGTAGTCGTCGACCTCGCCTCCCGGCCGGCGGGCGCGATCGTGCCGCGCGCGCGGATCCAGGAGCGCCAGGACGTGCCGCCCGCCTTCCTCGCGAAGATCGTCCAGGCGCTCGCGCGCGGCGGGCTCGTGCGCACGCACCCCGGCGCGCGCGGCGGCGTCTCGCTCGCCCGTGCCGCGTCGGCCATCAGCCTCCGGGACGTGATCGAGGCCGCCGAGGGCCCCCTCGCGCTCAACCGCTGCGTCGTCGCCGCCGGCGCGTGCCCGCGCGACCGCGGGTGCCCGGTGCATCCCGTCTGGGTCAGGCTGCAGCGCCTGCTCGCGCGCGAGCTCGAGGCGGTCAGCATGGCCGAGCTCGCGGCCGCCGTGCCCCGCGTCTCCAGGGAGGAA
>Ga0209751_10000162_pt1 | contig 69182 bp, 60 predicted proteins | sample RifCSP13_1_FD_184019 | JGI IMG/M metagenome (GOLD analysis project Ga0209751, IMG submission 184019) | Soil microbial communities from Rifle, Colorado - Rifle CSP2_sed 13_1 (SPAdes) (version 2) | ecosystem: Environmental > Terrestrial > Deep subsurface > Rock core/Sediment | place: Rifle...
CTGGGACTCCGGTACGCCCCCATGCGTACGCCGCTCCAGCAGCAGGAGGTCTGTGCCGGGGAGTGGGCGTGGGTCGAGTGGGAATGGTGGTGGAGTAAGGCCGTTGGGTTGTCGATTTTTGCGCTGCCCGAGGGGGGTTTAGAGCAAAGATGGGCAAGATGACGGTTTGCCACGCGGGCTGAGGAATGATACTCGGCCTCAGTCCTCACGTGTCATCAACGGCCCGAGGGCTTCGCCCACCGGGATCAACCCGAGTGCCACGAACGGGGACACCGCCCAGGTCGCCGCCAGGGAGATCAGCCAGAGCTGGGTGGTCGTAGCCTCGACCTGGAGCGCAGTGGTTAGCAGCAGGTATGTCCACAGAGCCAGAAGCGGGAAGGCCGCCAGTGCGTTCAGCAGAAAGGCCGGGGTGCGGCTGGATGGATCCGGAGCCTCGGCGGCCCGGCTGCGCGTCCAGCGCCAGACGAGGGCCGACCAGAACGCCAGGCTATAGGCCAGGGCGACGAAGGCCAGGACCAGGAGCAGCCCCGGATCGGGCCTCCACCCTTCGATTTGTCCCCGACTGAAGAGATAGCTCGAGATGGCCAGGGCGTTGGCGACCAGGCCAACCAATCCGGTGACGATCAAGAAGGCGTTTGGACGACGCATGCCTTTCCCTCTCAGGCAGCCTGGCGGGTAAGGGCGAAGCACTCGCGCTGGATCTCGCGGAAAGCAGAGGTTGCCAGTAGCGAGTGCTCCGCCCCTACCGGCCGGGCGTTCGCCAGCATCGGCCAGCGGCCGTCCGTGCCCGGTGGTGGTAATACCCCAACGGGTCCCCAATAACTCGTCTGACCGAGAAGCCAAGTCTCGAGTGTGGACTGATCCACACCCACCGGCGCCAGCAGGCTCTCGATCGCGCGTATGAACAGTTGGAGATACGCCTGACGGTCGTAGGGGATCTCTCCCTGGATCAATTCCCAGGCGCGCGCCTTTTCCGGCCCTGGAACGAGAAGGAAACGCAGCTTTTCGCCCGGGCTGAGCGACACGCCGGCCTGCGTCAGTTCCAGAGCGACCCGAGCGGCGACGGTGCGGGCGATGTACTCATCGGGCTGGCGCGACAACCGGTGAGTGACCAACAACTCGCGAACGGGGACCTGGCCGGAGCGCAAACGATGCAGCTGACGGGCAGCGTATTCGATCGCCGCCGGCACGGCCGCCCGAAACCCGGCCACGCCCTGCCCTTCGGCCAGGATTGCCAGCATCCCTAGTTGGGTCTCTCGGACGAAGTTGGGTGTGTCATGACGGCGCGCCTCGATGCCGCGTACTTTGGTCGAGCCATCCTCGAAAGTGCCGAAATAGCGGTTGGCGACGGGTACACGCGCTTCGACCCGCGACGGCAAAAAAGCCAGCCAGCGGTAAACGCCTTCCAATCCGATTTGCAGCCCGGTTTGGGCCCGGATCTCGTCGAGGAGCGCCTCGTAATTGGGGCGTTGACTGGCCCCTGGTTTGTCGATCCACAGGCCGTCGACATACAGGTGCAGCACGCGGAAACCACGTGCCTCGACCAGCTCCTTGGCCCGCAGCAGCACCTCCCGCCCGTAGGCCGTCACCGCTTCGTGGGCCTCGATCCGGCCGAAGCGGGCGTTTTTGTAGCCCAGGTAGCCGAAACAAGTCACCAGCAACCACTTGTGGGCCGAGTAGCGCCGGCGGAAGATCTCCTTGCGCGGGTCGTCCTCCGGTAACTCGCGGATGCGCGCTTTGTACTGGTTGCGTTTTTCCAACAGTGGGGCCAGCGTCTCCGGCACCAAACCCTGGCGGTGGTTGCAAACCGGTGTGCCCAGCTCAGGCACCGGCACGCCCTCGCAGCACTTGGCTCCGACGGTTTCCGGCGACAGGTTGAAATGCACCATGATGCTCGGGTACATGGCGGTGAAATCGAGTTCGGCCACGTGCTCGTGCAGCCCCATCAACGGGGCGTAGACCAGACCGCCCTTGTCGGCTGCCAGCAGGTCGAGCCCGGTCTTGAGCGATTCGGGCTGGCGCTTCTGCCAGGGGACCAATACCCCGCGGCGCCAGGCGGTGGAAACCTGCATGGCGCTGATCCCGGTGCCGGTCGACACCCGCGCCACGGTTTGCACGGGCAAGCCGGACAAGCGGGCGATCTCCAGGGCTCCGTCCAGGCCGTAGTCGTCGCCCAGGAAAGCGTTTTGCCGGTCGACATGCCAGCGGCCGAAGAGCAAATGTTGTTCGTCGCTGAAGACAATCCGCCCGTAAGAGAAGTAAGAGCGGGCCGGTTTGTGGGCGATCGCCTGGTCGGGGTCCCGGTTCAGTGGTAAGGAGATGCCGTAGTGGCGCGCGAGTTCGAGCAGCCGGGGGAGAAGATAGGAATCGCCGTAGGCGGTAACGAGCACGTCGGGGTCATGTCGCTCGAGCAGATGGCGAATCCCCAGCACCATCTCACGGCTATGCTCGCGCTTGAACGGGTATTCCTCGCCCTCGACCTGGACCAGCAAGTCACCCCGATGGCCGCGGGCCGGGTTGCGCAGCTCTCCTCCCAGGCGCATCGCCATCACCCGCAGCGGAGGCAGGCGGTAGTCGATTTCCCAGGGCGTGTCGAGGGCCTGAATGTGGCGGATCTGGCCGGCCTCGTGCTCGACGGCGCAGTGAGCCAGCGGGAAAACCTGGCGGGTGAGCACATAGCGCTGCGGGAGCGGGATGTCGGCGTCGTAATAGGTCAGGTAAGGGTTGAAGTCGGCTACCTGTCGGAAAAGGCGCGGCAGCAAACCGGGCGAGCGCACCCCGACCCGCAGCACTTCGACCGGATGGTCAAGGAAGAGGTCGATGCGCTCCGTTCGATCGAGCTCGACCGGTTCCCGCCGGGCGCGCAGCATCTGACAGAGGTCATGCAGATCCTGGCGCGGGCCGCGCACGTAAAAGACCGGGGTGAAATCGTCGTGAAACATGTGGGCTTGCCCATCGGCATCGATCAGCCAGACAGCCATTCCCGTACCCGAAGGGTAGGCGTCGAAGAGCCAACCATACAGGGTGGGCTTGTTCGAGGGAGAGGCGATTGCCAACGGGCGCCCGGAGAGTTCGGTCACGGTTTCGAATGCTCCTGGCCGCGTCCTGTCTGTCCCCCGGACGCAGGCCGGGGGGAGCTTGTCGAAAGGCTGCGGGCATCCCAGCGTAAAGTCTCCAACTCCTCCCGCAGGCGGAGGACCTGTTTGTGCTCCTCGACCAGCATCGCCAGCAGCATGATCTCGAAGGGGAGCAGGTGAGAGGCATAGGCGGCTTCGGCCAGGTGATGGCGGGAGGCGGCCAGCAGGTCATCGAGCGCGCGTTGATCGTCCAGGCGTAGCGCGCGCCGGAAGCGGGCCAGTGATTGCTGTTCCTGGAGAAAAGTCTGGGTGATGGAAGGTAAGGTGCGGCCCATGTCAACCTCGTGTGCTTCGAATCGGGTGATCGGGATCAGGTTCCTGTTTCTTGCTCATTCGCGCGTTTCCCTTCTTGCGTCAAAAGAGGCTGGGTTGAAGAGGCCCGATCTCTTCCGGCGCGCGCAGCAGCCAGGTGGCGTCGGCGGCGGTCTGAAGCCGGTCGAGCAGTATCCAGCGATCCTTGACCAGGCTTTGAGGTTCGCGCGCTCCGACGATCACCGGGCCGGTCGCCGCCAAACGCTTGAGATGGGCGATCGTCGTTACCAGCAGGCGTTCGGTGTCGCGCAGCGGTACGCTCTCGTCGTAGAAAGTGGCCAGCAGATCCAGCACGAACAGCGGCTGCAGGTCGGTCGGTGTGTTCTCGATCAGCTCGGCCATCTGGAAGCAGGTGAAGGCGCGCGACAGGCGGATGTGTTTCAAGGTGGTCTGGGGATCGGTGCTCAGGCGGCGCGCCAGTCGGGCGACGAAATAGCCGTCGAAGCGGTTGCCGCCATCGAAAATGCGCAACGCCTGGCCGCGCGCGGCCAGGGTCGTGGCCGCAGCCAGCAGGGTCCGGGTCGGCGTGTGGGCTCCCCAGAAGAGCGCCAAGCGCGGCTGGAGCAGTACCTCAAGCAGGGCCGGATCGGCGGCCGGGTAGGGCAGGCTCTCGGCCTGGGGGTCGATGAGGCTCGTCGTCCGGGTGGTCGCAACCGGTATGAGTTGCGTCTGTTCCTTGTCCATGGGAGACCTCCTATGGCAGGGACGGTGCGCTGGGAGTGGAAGGCGTGGAGGCGCTGTTGGTAGCGCACCATCCCTGACTAGAACATTTGTGCTAACAGTGTAGGCTGGAATGGGGGTGGAAGCCATCCCACTTTGGGTGGAATCGCGCGGGGGATCGCGATCTCCCCCGCGCGGGGGAGACTAATAGGACTACCGACCTTGCGGCGTGACTCAGAGGAGAGGAGAAGGAGTGCCGCACTGGGCGGCCGGGCTCATCATGGTGACTGGACACAATCGGCAATCGTCGGCAAGCGCAGCGACTGCAATGATCGGGGGATTGAAAGACGAGTCGGATCCGGCCAAGACCTGTCGGCCAAACAGGCGGTCAGGGGTGTCAATCCTGGAGCAGCGACCGGCGGGTCGCCGCATCGAATGGGTCCAGGCCATTCTCAAGCGAGACGATCCATGCTTGGCGGGTGGCGGAGTAGCGTGCATACGCAGAAGGATTGCCAGTCCGGATCCGATCAAGGAAGATCCGGAACTCGTCGATGGCTTCCAAGTGCCGGCCAAGCATGGCCAGGGCGACGCCCCGGCTGTCGTTGCTTAGGCCGGAGGGGTCAAGCCGGACCGCCTCATCGCAGTGGGGTAAGGCCTGGTCTGGCTTTCCGGCCAGGCTGAGATCCCAGCACAGGGCATTCTGGATACCAGGCGAGTCCGGCTCCAGTTCCTCTGCCTGTTCAAGCAACGCAAGGGGCTCATCGAAATCGTCCGGATTGTCCCGCAAGAGTGATATTGCCAAGTTCAGGTGAGCGGCAGAGAAGTCAGGGCCCCAGCCGATGGCCTTGCGAAAGTCGTCCTCGGCACGGGCGTGGTCACCCTCCTCAGCACGCTCGAGATAAGCCACGCCGCGATTGTTCAGGGCGGAAGGAAGCCGTGGGAGAAGTTCGATGGCCTGAGTGTAATATGCGATCACCTTGTCCAAATCAGGAGTGGTTTTCTGGGTCTCGAGCGAACCCAGGTAGTTGAATACCGCTCCGCGTGCCGTGGGATCTTCGGGGAGATTGCCGAGTGCGCGCTCGAAAACCGCCTCCGCCTTCTCCACCCGCCCTGCCCGGTAGTGAACCTGTCCCAGCGTGTACAAGGCCATCCACTGAATGTCTTGAGGCAGATCGGTATTGATGGTTGTGCTGAGTGCTTCGCTGGTCTCCAGAATCCAGCGTCGTTCCTGGCTCACCGTCGGAGCTCCTTCGCCCGGCGCCGTAACGTGAGCAATAACCCGTCCGCTGTCGTACTCACCCCAAATCACCAGGTCTGCGGCGAGCTGCATTCCGGACCGGCGGGCGCCGGCCTCATTCATGATTGTCTCGGGTAGGACCTCTATTCGGACCTGCTCGAGGCCTGATCCGCCAAAGACTTCGCGCAATGCCTCCTGAAGACGGCTAGCAACATTGAAGCCGATCTGCCCGCTGCCATAGTTTGCGAATGGACTGACGAGGATAAGAGTCTCATCGAAGGTCGCCGCCACCGGCTCCATGGGCGTACTGCCGGGGATCATCAAGCCAAGTCGGGAGGCCAGCGATTGCCAAACGTCAGTGGAGGTCAAGCCGATCACGAGCACGATCAACCCGGCAAGGGCGGCAAAGAGCCATCGCCGTCGAAGCACGGGTCGCAGAAAGGTGGCCTCGGCCGGCCAGGCAGGTCCGGCGGGAATATCCCGGAATGGCTGTTTTGGGTACTGAGTAGCGGGTATCGGTCCGACGTCGGTCTTGCCGACATCTCCGACCGGGGCAACAACCTCCGGACGAAATCCGGCTGACATCAAGAGCTGATCGCGCTCGTTCGCTTCAAGCCGCAGCTTTGTGGCGAGCGCGATCACATCTTCCCTATGCCGGGGGCGTTGCGTCTGACCCTCACGCCAGCGGAAGACCGTCTGACGGCTGACTCCCAGCCGGCGGGCCAACTCGGCGTCCGCCACACCGATGCGGTTCACGTATTCAGAAAGGAGCTCCGAGAAAGATCTCACTTTCCTCCGAGTACTGTACCGGCGATGTTGCACAGAATGTAACACACCTGGCAATTGAAGTGTACCGGAGCAACGAGAGAATGGGATCGAGATGCCCAATCCTATCTTTCGGAGGTTCCCATGTATCCACGAACGCGATTGCCATCAAGACTGCTCCCCTTGGTATTCGCCATGAGCCTGGTCAGTGGATGTGCGGCAGGTGTGGATGCCTCAAAGGCCTACAGCCGCGGGGTCATCAACCGGGGGGACATCGTCCCGGCCGAAGCCGTCCGCATCAATGAGTACCTCAACTACTACGAACAGCGGTTCCCGGAGCCGGCCGATCAGCCGCTTGGGCTCGACCTCCGCCTGGGAAACCCGCAAGTTCCTTCGAGTGGAGGCGAGGTGTGGGTGCAGATCGGGCTGCAGACCCGGAGCGACTCATCCGAAGGGCGCACACCCCTCAACCTGGCATTGGTGCTCGACACCAGTGGCTCCATGGTCAGTAAAGACAAGATGACCTATCTCAAAGAATCGGTGAGGGTGTTCCTCAAGAGCCTTGGCGCCGATGACTGGGTGAGCATTGTCGCCTACAACGATAGAGCCTGGGTGTTGCGCCATTCCCAACCCGTTGGGGACGGATCCTGGATCCAAGAGGCGGTCGAGCAGCTCCAACCTGGCGGCAGCACCAACCTGTATGACGGCCTGATGACCGGCTTCGACGAGGTGGACCGCAGCTTTGATCTCCGGCGCAACAACAGAGTCATCCTCCTCACCGACGGTTTGGCGAACGTGGGAATCACCAATCCGGAGAAGATCGCCGCCGATGCCCTGGTCTTCAGCCAAAAGGGAATTTACCTATCTACGATCGGCCTGGGGATGGACATGAATGACCCGCTCCTGGGGGTGTTGGCCCGGCAAGGCAACGGAGCATACCACTTCGTCGACTCGGCCCGCGAAATGGAGAAGGTCTTCCTCGAGGAGGCCGAGGGCCTGGTTGAACGCGTGGCGGATGATATCCGGGTCAGCATTCGACCTGCGCCGGGTGTTCAACTGTTGGCAGTCACAGGCATGGAAGGGCCCCCTCCGGCGGAAGGTGCACAGGTCAACATGCCACCGATGGGTGCGGGTGACAGCCAGGTCTTGATGATCAGGCTGCGGACCCGCCCAGCCGCGTCCGGGCCGCAGGCACTGGCGGAGATCGACGTCAGTTATGCCGACGCCTTCGCTCAGCGCACAAGGGACATCCGCCGACAGGTCGAGGCATCGGTCGTGCCGATCGACAACTATAACTCCCTGGCGGATATCGAGGTCCGGCGGAATGCGACGATTGTGCGTTCGGCGGAAGCCCTCAGGGTGATCGATCGGATGTTTGGCGAGGGTCGCTATGCCGAGGCGTGGCAGGTGGCGCACGCCATGGAGCAAGAACTGCGGTCGGTGGCGGCGATCGCCGGAGATTCCCAAATGGTACAGGACGCTGACTTGTTCCAGCGCTACCAGCTAACCCTGGCCAGCGCGCTGGGCTATGACCCCTCCGTCGAGCCGGCCGAGCCGCCTTCCGACTCAAGCGGCCAGCCTCAGCGGTGGGGCGCATCGCCTGTCCCGTTTGAAATCGTCCTTCCCACGATTGAGGTGCGCTGAGTCGGCTCGGGCATGCGGCACTCACAGGCGCTCGGTCAATCGCGCCGTCAGCCGGCTGGGATCGCCTCGGACCGAGGGGTCCCAGCCGCGTGGCGGCGGTAGCCGAGGATCACCGAGGCTCAACATACAAAGGCAGATTCGATGCACTGGCCGAACGCTGGGGACGGAGAGCTCAGGCGGAGAGAAACCCCAGCCCAAGGAGGACGTTCGCCAAGGCCACCAGCAAGAGCGGCGGCCGGTAGCGTTTCGAGACGAGGGCTAGGCCAAGCCCGAGAACCGCAGCAGGCAAGGGCAAGCGGCTCCAAAGGCTCCCGGGTGTGGAGCCCAGGAGAAGCGAGAGTCCGCCCAGACAGGCGGTGAGTGTAAGTCCCCAACCCCCGAAGGCCCCGACACCGCGCTCGGTCAAACCGCGTCCGAGCTGAACCATGGCCACGACCACAGCCGAAACCAGGCCGATCCCCAAGGTCAGGCGCACATTTGCGAAGGTGCCGGTCCACATGCCGGCGGCCAGCAGGAGAGTCGCCAAGCAGGCCAGCCCAACCTGCACGCGGTAAGACCGAACCATGGCGGCAAGGACGACCGCCACTGCGGAGGTGACCAGGATCAGGAGGGGACCGATCGAGAAGCCGGCCAGGAACGCCATCGCGTCCAGACAGGCGAGCAGGGTGAGCGCCGCCAAAGGAAACGAAGCCGTCTCACGGCGGCGAGACGACCGCACCAACTGCACCAAGGCGCCGATCGCGACCAGCACCAGGCCATAAAAAAGGAGCGTCAAGGGGTGAACTGGAAAGGTCGTCATGCGAGGTCAGGTCGTCGATGGTATCACCCCAGATTGGGGGTTGTGAAGCAAAAGACGCAGATCAGTGAGTATCTGGTCGAGGAGAGAGCGCGACCTGGACCGAAGCCGATGGCTCCAAGAGCTCGGCCAGGCGGGGATGGTCGCGATACACGCCGCGATACTCAGAAGGCAGCATCGCTGCGATACGGCACATGACCTCATCCGTGTCGCGCCGCAGGGCGGTGGTGCGCTCACCTGGAGGCGGTGGCGACAGGTGGATCGGTTCGCCGACGCGCACTCTAATGACTTGTCTGCGCAGACGGAACAACGTTCGGATCGCGTCTTCTGTTCCGGAGTGCGCCAGCGGAAGGACCGGGACGCCGGCCTCGTGCGCCAGGTAAGCGACGCCGGTCTTGCCTCGGATCAAGGCTCCGGTTCGGCTGCGTGTTCCTTCCGGCGCAATGCCGAAGATCTTTCCCTGGCCCAGCCAGCAAATGGCTGCGTCGAGGGCCCTTCGGTCCACCACGCCGCGCTGGATGAAGATCGCCCTTCCCAGTTTGAGGATCGTCCCGAAGACTATGTGACGCTCCCACTTCTCGGCCGCCCAGCCGCTAAAGCGTTCGTCACCGATCAATCCGTAGATCAGAGCCGGGTCGTATAGGCTCAGGTGATTTGTCGCCAGGATATACGGCCCGTCCGCCGGAAGTCTCTCGAGGCCTTTGACATCGCGGACGGTGAGCAGCGCAAAAAGCGCGTTGAAGAGCCAACGCAAGAAGCGGGCTGTCACCCCGTGTGGGTTCCCTGCCTGCATGGCGGACAGATTGTAGGCGGTTTGGCAGGGTGTTACAATGGGTCGAACATCCTCCCGAGGCACCCGTGTTGAGCGTTGACCCCGTGGATGTCGGCGACCGACGTGATGTCGGTCGATTTCTGCATCTCCCTTTCCGACTTTATCGGGGACACCCGCTGTGGGTGCCGCCGATCATGATCGACGCCGCCGCCCAGTTGAGCCCAGCCAAGCACCCATTCTACGAGCACTCCGAGGCGGCCTTTTTTTTGGCCCGGCGCGCCGACGAAGACGTCGGACGGATTGCGGTCCTCAACAACCGGCCCTTCAATCACTATCATGCCCACCAGGACGCCCAGTTCTATCTCTTTGAGTGCATCGAGGACATCGAGGTCGCCCAGGCTTTATTCGAGAGAGCCTTTGCCTGGGCCAGGGGGCGGGGCCTGGATCGGATGGTCGGTCCAAAGGGCTTCGGGGCGCTGGACGGATACGGGATGCTCATCGAGGGTTTCGAATTCCGGCCGGCCATGACCATGATGAACTACAATCCTCCCTACTACCCGGCATTCATGGAGGAGCTTGGCTTTCAGAAAGAGGTAGATTTCATTTCGTGCTACCTGGGCGCGAACCAATTCAGACTTCCCGAGCGCGTGCACCGGATCGCCGAGCGAGCTGCGGCGCGGAGTGGGTTGACGGTGAAACGTTTCGAGAGCCGGAAAGAGCTTCGGGAGTGGGCGGGCCGGATCGGACGGATGTACAACCAGTCCTTCATCAACAACTGGGAGTACTACCCCCTTTCGGATCGCGAGATTGCGTTTCTCACCGACAACCTGCTCACCGTCGCCGACCCGCGTTTGATCAAGCTCATCACGCATGGCGATGAGGCGGTCGGCTTTCTGTTCGCCTTCCCTGACGTCTCGGCCGCGATCCAGCGAAGCCGGGGAAGGCTATTCCCTTTCGGCATCATCGATCTCCTGCTCGAGTTCAAGCGGACGAAATGGGTGGCGCTCAACGGGGCCGGGATCTTGCCCGAGTATCAAGGGCGAGGTGGGAACGCGCTGCTCTATTCGGAGATGGAGAAGACCATCCGCCAGGCGCGCTTCGTTCATGCCGATCTGACGCAGGTGGCTGAGACTGCCGTCCAGATGCGGCGCGACCTTGAAAATATCGGCGGTGTGCCGTATAAGAATCACCGTGTATTCAGCCGGCCAATGTGAGACGGTTCAAGATCAGCCTGGGCGTTCGGTCCCGGGCGGCGTGGTTATGGATGAAGTGTGAGGTGGGATGATGGGTGTGGCCAAAGAAGAGATCGAGGCGAAACATCTCCACACGTGGCTTCGGACGCTTCACGTAACCTACGTTCCAGGCCCTGAGTCGGCCCTAACAGCCGAGGTTGCCGGCGGGATCCTGGATCAATTCCGGCTCGCCGGACATCACCTCCAGCCCAGACCGGACGATGAGACGGACATCATCCTTACGACGGCCACCTTCGGGGAGCCGGTAGGCTGGCGCGATTCGCTGATGCTCTCGGCGCGCCGACGTTTTGGGCTGCAACGCTCGCCAACGATCTATACACTGCTTCACGTCACGCCGCCGCTGCTTGAAAGGACGCTGGATCACTTCCGCTCGGCGCTCTCGAAAGACCCACCGGATCCCGCCGATTTCGCCTTCCCGGGCATGGCCCCGCAGGCCTATCGGGTTCTGATCGAGCAAGGACGCCGGGGGGGGCCGATCATGGCCCTCGAGCGCCTGGTGCAGTCTCAGACCATGAGCATCCACGTCCTGCTCCTCGTCGGGGATGACACGCCGCACTATCTCTATCACTTCGACCTGGTAGGGGCGCACCCGAGAAGCACGGCCGACGACCCGGAGTCTTTCTTCCGCGATATCGTTCTGAGAATCGTCACGGTTGAAAGCACGCACGAGGTGACCGGGCACGAAGTCGCTGGGGACATGATCAGCGATTCGATCTGGAAGGGACTCGCCGCGCCCAAAGCGATGCGGGCGGCGGCGCTCGAGCTCGGCCAACGCCAATTTTTTACCGAGATGGTCCGTGTTGCCGATCTTGTTCAGGTTCCGGCATTGCATGAAGCGGTGGCGGACCAATACAGCGAGGGCTGTTTCGCAACATGGGAGCCGGCGCTGGGGGCGCTTGTGGCGACGGTGACCGGAAGCGCTCGACCGGTGGACAAGGGGAGGATCAGCGATGATGATCTCGCCGTGATCGTGGGTGTACGTCCGGACGGAAGGGGCGCGCTCATCCGTCAGGTTGAGGGAATCCGAAACGATCCGCCTTCATCGGAGGCGGTCGAGATGATGGAAATGGACATACGCCTGCCGAAGAGCGTCCTGGGTCCGGCGTGGGGACAAGGTGGCGAGGTCCCTGTCGCGCGCTCGAAGCTCCACGGACATCGCGGGGTCGCGGCCTACGATCCGCGTTACGTCGAGTTTCTTCCACTCGACCCTCCCTACTATCACTACCTGGTGTCTTGCGCCACGGAGGCGCAGGCCAGGGGGATCAAAGAGGCCTTTGCACGCTCGACCGCCCTCAATCGTCCGGAGGATCCGCGCCAATTAGCGTTCACCGTGCTCCCGGGGCATGGGGTAGTGATCGTCGAGAAGTGGATCCCCGGCAAGGCGCCGTTCCAGGTCATGTGGGAGGCTATGGACAGCGGGAGGCTGGAGATGGCCAACGCGATCCCTCAAGGACCGATGGAATTCGTAGCTGGCGAGGACGGGAGGATGGTCCTGCGCACCGGCTGACCGCCCGAAGTACTCGACTGCCGAATGAACTCGACACCTGGGCCCACGACCCGGGTGTTTTCTTTGGGGTCAGGCGGGAAGCTTCATCTTCATCCAACCGCTCGTATTGTGGAAATCGCTAACCGCGCTCCCGGGCGGGACAATAGCATCCAGCTCGCTAGTTGCCAGCGGATCAAGCTGCATCTCGAGCACAGCCAACGCCTCGGCAAGGTGGGCTTGTGTGCGCGGGCCGATGATCGGGGAGGTCACGGCCGGCTGATTCATGACCCAAAGCAAAGCCAATTGTGATCCCGGCATGCCGTACCGGCGGGCAACGTCTCCCACCTGCCGCGCCGCCGACAATCCGCGTTCGTTGACACGCTCAGCCGCCCAGGCTTGGATCCGAGCCGCGCGCGAGTCGTCGGGGAATTCACTGGCGGTGGCATAGCGCCCGGCAAGCATCCCCATCGCCAGAGGCGACCAGGGAAGGAGCGCCAGATTATAGCGCTCGGCCAGTGGTACGAGCTCGTTCTCGATTCGGCGGTCGAGTAGGTTGTAGGGAGGCTGCTCGGAGACGAAGCGTGCCAGCCCGTAACGCTCGGAGATGGCCAATGCCTCCATGATGCGCCAGGCGGGGTAGGTCGAGCAGCCGATATAGCGCACCTTCCCCTGGCGGGTGAGGTCGTCGAGCGCCCGAAGGGTTTCGTCCTGTTGGAGTTCGAAGACCGGGCGGTGCATCTGGTAAAGATCGATCCACTCCGTCCCGAGACGGCTCAAGGAGTTCTCGACCTCCATGAGGATGTGCCGGCGCGAGGCTCCCTTGTCATTGGGATCATCCGAAATGGGGAAATACACCTTGGTGGCCAGGACCACGTGATTGCGCTTCCCGCCATCGAGCGCTTTCGCCAGGACGCGCTCGCTGCCTCCCTCAACGTACACATTCGCCGTGTCGATGAAATTCAGACCGGCGTCGAGGGCCTTGTGCACGATTCGGATTGCCTCGGCCTCCGGCGTCGGACCGCCGAGATTCATCGTGCCGAGGCACAACGGTGAGACGTAAACTCCCGTCCGTCCGAGAACACGATATTCCATCCTGACCTCCATTCGTCGGCGTTAGCCTCTCCGTTGGCTTGCGTCCTCCATCCACCGAACCCCCTGACCTTCGTCTCAGTACGGTTTGGCGGCACGGGGAAGGTCATCGGGGGATGAGGTTGACCGATGAGAATCTGTGCAGCGAGCCTGGCAGATGGTTAGCTCCTGCCCGCCGGTCGGCTCAGCCATTCGGCCAGCTCTATGTGGTCCTTGGCTCGGGCTACATCCTCCGGGGTCTGCTGATCATCGGTTTGGACGTCCGTTAGCGCTCCGCGCTCAACGAGGAACCGCGCCATCTCCGCGTCACCGAGGTCTGCGGCCTGATGCAGGGGCATGTATCCGCCGGTCTCAACGGCGTTGACATCAGCGCCCTGCTCCACCAGCCGACGCGCGGTCGCCCAGCTCCCGCCGGCTAGGGCGGCGTGCAGGGCTGTGTTGGCCAGATCGTTTGTCGAGCGCGCGTCAACCTCGGCGCCGCGCGCCAGCAGAAGGTCGACGACTTGCAGTTGACCGAAGTGGGCGGCGAGGTGAAGCGACGTCCACCCGTCGTGGCTGTAAGCAGCCAATAGCTCGGGCTGGTCATCCAGGATCTGTCGAACGCGTTGAGCATCCCCGAGCGAGGCTGCTTCGAAGACGGAGACGGGCGCGCCTCGTTCAAGCAGGAGTCGGATCAGATCCTCGGCGCGGTAATACGTCGCTACCAGGAGCGGCGTGTCGCCGTTTTCGCCAAGCCCTCCGACCAGGTCTGGCTGCTCATCAAGAAGCCTCCGTACCTGGTCGGCGTCCCCGGCTTTGATACCGGCCAGGATGGCGGCCATCCCTTCGACGAGCTCAGGGCGCGGCCCTTCTATCGATGGTCGTGCGCTCATGGTGATTGCTCCTGTGTGTACGGTCTGGTCCCGCCCTTCGGCAAGCTCCCCCCGGCCTGCGTCCGGGGGACAGGCAGGGCGCGGCCTTTTGGCAAGCACGGGGCGTTGCTCGGGCTTCCCTCGCATGATCGCTGTCTTGCCGCTCGGTGAGCCGTGAACCTCTCCTCGTCCATTCTAAGCACGAACCGGGGGGATATCAAACACGAGGGGTGTACTAAGGTGACTTGTGCGTGTCAGAATGCTGCTGGGCTTGCGCCGTTACTACCGGCCGCTTTCCCACCAGCGCACACCCAGGTCGAGGAGACGCACGCGCAGTTCTGCCTTGCTTCGCACGCCGAATTTCTCCAGGACGTGCGCCACGTGGGTCTTGACCGTCTCGGGTGAGATGATCAGGGCCTCGGCGATCTGGGGGTTGGTGTGGCCGCGAGCCGTTAACCAGGCGACCTCTTGCTCGCGCGGGGTGAGCGAAGCCAGCGCGGCTTCGGCCTGCGAACGCAGCCCATCCTGCTGCAGACCGCGGGCGATCAGGTCGGTGACCAGCCCGCCTACTGTCTGACCCCGGGTGCGCGCCTTCAGGCTGAGTTGGGCTGACAACTCACCGTCGATCTCGAGGGCAAGTCGATTCCCCCGAGGGTCTTGGGCCTCGAGTGAGTGTTCCTTCGACAAGCTCCCTGGCCTGCCGGCCTGCCTGCCCACCTGTGCCTGCGCCACCCTGGCCCGACCGCCAGGGCGGGCAGGTGCAGGCAGGCCGCTCCCTTTCGGCAGGTTCAAAACGTCCCCCTCCGGGGGGCGACGCCTGGCCGGCCTTCCTTCGACAAGCTCCCCCCGACCTGCGTCCGGGGGACAGGCAGGACGCAGCCCTTCGACAGGCTCCCCCCGACTTGCGTCCGGGGGACAGGCAGGATGCAGCCCCCCGGTAGGCTCAGGATGTGCTCCATCGGCGGGCTCAGGACGGAACCACACATAGACCTCCCAGGAAAGGTGTGTCATGATTATATAGAACAAACGTTCTGATGTCAAATGACATTGGACCGGTTAGACTCGATTTAGCTGACGAGGAGATGGCCATGAGACGAGGGGCGCTGACCACAGCCTGGATCGTGATCGTGCTGCTCGGCGGGTGCAACTTCCCCGGGCCGCAGCCAGCCGAGCCCACGGCCCTGCCGCCAACGCCCATGCCGCCAGCAGCCACGGCCACACCTCCGCCAGAGCCGAGCCCCACTCTGGAAAGCGCCACACCCACATCTGAGGCTACCGCTCCCCCGGTCAGCGGCGCTCAACCGGCGGAGGCGATCCTGATCCTTGAACCTGGGCCGGCCTCGCGCGTCACCAGTCCGGTTCACATCGCCGGGCTGGCAGACCCGACTTTTGAGCAGACGTTGGTCGTTCGGGTCCTGCTCGTCGATGGGACGGAAGTCGCCACCACGCCGGTCACCATCACCGCCGACGCCGGCCAGCGCGGCCCGTTCGAGACCGATATGTTCCTCAACGTTCCCGGCGGAGGCAATATATTCATCCAGGTGTTCAGCCAAAGCGCGCGGGATGGAGGAACGACCCACCTGGCCTCGGTCGCGGTCGTCCTGGGCCAAGGCGGGCCGGCGATGGTCGTCCCGGGCCGACCTCACCCCGACGACATCAACATCGAGCAGCCCAGCTCGGGGCAGACGATCAGCGCTGGAATGCTGCACGTGCAGGGGATTGCGCTGGCCTCGTTCGAGCAGACCCTGTTGATCGAGCTGCACGACGCCGATGGAAACGTGATTGCATCTCAATCAGTGATCGTCAATGCGCCGGATTTGGGTGAACCAGGACCGTTTAGCGCCGACATCCCTTATAGCGTGAGCGCGCCCGGTCCGGGACGGGTGGTCGTGCGCGACCTGAGTCCGGCCTTCGGGGGCGATGTCCACCTGGCCAGCGTCGAGGTTGACCTGAACCCCTGACCAACCGCGGGGTTGTCCACCACAGTGGCGGCCGGTCGTTGGACCCACCACACCATGGAGAAAACATGACCCACGACACATCCGGCGGCCGGCCCAGGCCGACGGACGTCGAGACTGCACGCTCCGACCGGGGACAGAAGCCCAGATGGAGTGGGACTCGGCTGATTGCGGTCCTCCTCCTGATCCCGAGCATTCCGATGCTTCTCGGCTCGGTCGGCGCGTTAGCCTTGTTCTATGTTGCCCCCGTCCGCTTCGGAGGACTGATCGCGCGGCTCCCGGGGGACGAGTTCATTCAAACCGTGCTGTTCTTCGCCCCGGCGACGCTGTTCGCCGTGGTTGTCCTGGCATTCCTCTACGCGCGCGAGCCGGGGCCGGCGGTGGCTCTCACTCCGAGCCAGGTAAGCGCGGTACGGTCCACCCCGGCCCAGTCCGTCGCCCGGTGGGCGCTGGGCCTGATCACCCCCGCGTTCCTGGTGGCGGTCCTGGTTCTCCTCCTATCCCTCGTCGCCCCCGGCCGCTTCTCGAGGTGGATAGAACCGCTACCAGGTGATCGGTTCCTGCGCCCGCTCGTCACGGCAGCGCCCTTGCTCCTAATGATCGTTGGCGTCTTTACCGTGCTTGTCGCCTTCCCCCGTAGGAGGGCACAACCACCGGCTGCCGCCGCCGGCCGCTGGGCTCGGCTGGCGCGTAGGGCGGTCGGACTGATCCTGCTCTCGACCGTCCCGATGCTCGTCCTTTCTCTGCTTGCCCTGGGAACCTCCTACCTCGAGCCCGAGCGTTTCCAGCGCTTGATGAACCGCCTCGATCCGGACGCTTTCCTGCGACTGGCTCTGTTGTTCGCCCCGGCGATACTGGCCGCGGTCGTTATCCTGGCTCTGCTCTACCTGATCGGACGTACTTCGGGTGAGCCGGCCCACCTGGTTGCAACAGCAGAGACACAGGCCCGAGCCGCCGAGAGGCGATCGACGCTGGGTGTGTCAATCCTGGTGAGCGGGTTGGTGCTGTCGACGATCGTTGCGCTCGGCCTGCTGGCCGTGCTGGTCATCTTGCTGTTGCGATGATGGAGACGAGCATCCGAGGAGAATACGGGTCAGTAAGAGGATGTTGGCCGAATCCCGGTCAGGGTCTCCGCGCCAGGCGATAGATCCCCCCGCCCGAAGCCCGAGACACTGAAATGCGTATCGAAGAGCTGGTCGCTGTGCCAGCCGCCTCCGCCCTGCAACAAGCCCCAAATCAGGCCCGAGCAGTAGTCGCCGTAAAGAAAGACCCCCTGCCATTCGGGCAAGGTGGGATCTCGGACGACGATGCCCCCCGTGACGGAACAGCCCTGTGCATGGCTGTACTCGGTCACCGGATCGACCACCTCGGGCGCCTCTCCGCCCGCGAACTCGTGCATCCCCTCGCGCAAGTTCCACCCGTAATTCGCCGGGGGTGCAGCACGAGCTGGTTGGAAGTCAATCTCTTCCCAATTCCCTTGCCCCACATCGCCGATGAAGAGAGAACCGGTGAGCGAATCGAAGGCGAAGCGCCAGGGGTTGCGCAGTCCATACGCCCAAATCTCCGGCAACCCACCACCATCGGCGAAGGGGTTATCCGGAGGGATGGCATAGGGATCGCCGGAGTCGACATCCACGCGCAGCAGCTTGCCCAGAAATGTGTCAAGCCGTTGTCCGTTGCCCAGCGGATCCCCCGCCGACCCTCCGTCGCCAAGGCCGATGTACAGGTAACCATCGGGCCCGAAAGCCAGGCCGCCGCCGTTGTGATTGCGGTACGGCTGTGCGACCCTTAGGAGATTGACTTCACTGGACGGATCCGCCCGGTCCGGGTTGGGGCTCAAGCTGAAGCGCGAGATGAAGGATGCGCCTTCAGCTCCGGTGTAATTGACGAAGAACAGCCCGCTGCCCGCAAAATCGGGGTGGAAGGCCAGCCCGAGCAAACCTCGCTCACTCCCGCTGGCGTTGACGCGATCGCGCAAATCGAGGAAGGGCTCCGGGAGAAGTTCGCCGCCGCGCACGATCCGGATGACGCCGCCCTGCTCGATCACAAACAGCCGAGCGTCGCCCGCGTTCTGTAGGTCGACTGGAGCGACCAAACCGTCGGCGATCAGCACCCATTCGAATGCTTGTGGATCGGGAAGGCCGGCCGGTGGTGGCAGAGTTGGGGTGAAGGTCGGCTCGGGCGATGGAGTGATCGTTGGGATCGCCGACGAAGTCGAGGTCGGCGGGATCAAAGGCGTGTCAGCGGGCGTGTGAGTCGGCGTCGCGAGTGTTCCGTTGAGCAGAGTACACGCGAGAGAAGTGAGTGGAAGAAGCAGAACCAGTCGCTTGAGAGATGAGTTCATCGAATGCGCTTACAATAATTGTACCGTACCTCGGATGCGGGCGACCTGAGACTGAATCTCTAGAATTGCCTGCGTTCCCGCGATCCAGAGGTCACCAACCTGGAGCCGATGACAATTGAGATTCAGCCCCTACGGACCTGAAGCGGTGTTTGCGCTACAAGCGGTCAGGACGGCTTCGCGCTTTGTCCGCCACATCCAGAGGCACATGGTCGTGCCGAGCATGGCCAAGAACGACGCCTCGCCGGTGACGGTCGCCGACTTCGCCTCGCAAGCAGTCATCGCGGCTATGCTCGAACAGACTTTCCCCGATGACCCACTTGTAGCGGAGGAGGGCAGCGAAGCGCTGCAAGGCGCAAACGGCGCGCAAACCCTGAAGAGCGTGGTCGACTTCGTCACGCAGCTTCGCCCGGCTGTCGATGCCCGGGCGATCTGCGCCTGGGTCGATCGCGGGAAAGCCGCTCCGGCTGACCGCTTCTGGGTACTTGACCCGATCGACGGGACGAAAGGATTCCTTCGCGGTGATCACTACGCTGTCGCCATGGCGCTGGTTTGCTCCGGCCAGGTAGTTGTCGGCGCGCTCGGATGCCCGGGACTTGATCCTCTGGAGGGGAGCGCCGCCGCCGGGTCTGCGTATCTGGCCGTGAGAGGCCAGGGGACTTGGGCGGCCGATCTGGATGCCGGGAACCTTGCTCAGGTCCACGTGTCGGGTCGCGCAGATCCGCGCCAGGCCCGCCTCCTGCGTTCTTTCGAAGCCTCCCACACCGACGAAGGCCAGCTCGACCGCCTGGCGAGCGCCCTGGGTTGCCTGGCGCCTCCCGAACGGATGGACAGTCAGGCGAAGTACGCCGTGATGGCCTCAGGTAAGGCGGACATGCTCTTCCGTCTGATTTCGCCCGCGCGACCGGACTACCGGGAGAAGATCTGGGACCAGGCGGCCGGCTCGATCATCGTCGAGGAGGCCGGCGGGCGAGTAACCGACCTCGAAGGTAAGGCGCTCGACTTCACACCCGGGCGCGAGCTGGTCAAGAACACCGGCGTCCTTGCCTCCAATGGAGCGCTACACGACGCCGCCCTTCGAGCACTGGAGGAGGTCGGGGCCGTCGACGGGCAGAGGATGGCGTGAAGTCGCGCATCCCGGCGGCAGGCGCAGGTCTGATCGCGATTGCCGCATTCTTCTTCTCGGCTTGGGTGGCCGACCACATCTACGAACGCCTTCCGCATCTCGAGGACGACTTCGCAAACCTCTGGCAAGCACATGTTATTGCCCGCGGGCACCTCGCCCTGGCGACGCCTCCCGAACCGAACTCGTTCCTCGTCCCGTTTGTCGTCGATTACAACGGCCTGCGTTTCACCAAGTATCCCCCGGGCTGGCCGGCCGCGCTCTCACTCGGGGTCCGCATCGGCGCTGGCTGGCTGGTCAACCCCCTTCTGGCCGCACTGGCGCTTTGGTTGACCTTCCGTCTCGGCTCGAAGGTCTGCGGACCCTGGGTTGGCCTGCTGGCGACCATTCTGATGTCGGTCTCGCCGATGTTCGCCATGATTTCCGGCTCATTGCTTTCGCACAGCCTCAGTTTGTTCCTCGGCCTGGCATTCATTCTTGCCTGGGTGGACCTCTTCCTTCCGCTGGAAGATCCGGCGGAGGCCAACCGCTTGCCGAGGTCGATCCCGGTGCTCGCCGCCGGCATGTCGCTGGGCTTGCTGGCTCTGACGCGGCCCCTCACCGCGAGCGGCGTCGGCCTGCCCTGTGCGGCTCACGGTTTATGGTTGCTCGTCCACGGCCGTCCCGCGCAACGCAAGAGTGTATTGAAAATCGCGGGCGTGGCCGTGGCGATCGCTGCCCTTCTTCCGGTCTGGCAGTGGGCCCTCACCGGGAATCCCTGGCTGAACTTGTACACACTCTGGTGGCCGTACGATCGCTTGGGTTTCGGAACGGGGATCGGTGTGACCGAGACCGGCCACAATCTTCGACTGGCTTACAGCAACGCCCGCTTCAGCCTGCGGGCCGGCGTTCACGACCTGTTCGGCTGGCCGTACCTCTCGTGGATCTTCCTCCCGGCCGGGCTGGTTGCGCTGCGAGGGGTACGAAGGGCATGGCTTGCTTTCGGCGTCTTCATCGGGCTGCTTCTGGTCTATGCGTTCTATTGGATCGGATCTTGGCTGTACGGACCGCGCTACTACTACGAGGCCCTGCCCGGCCTTGCGATTTTGAGCGCAGCCGGGATCACCTGGATCGGCGCGTGGAGGAGGCAGCCGGCGCGATGGCGCGGGTTTCGGCGCAGGGCCATGGCTGCGCTTCTCGCAGGGCTGATCGCGACGGATCTTGTCTTCTACCTCCCGGCGCGATTGGGCGTCATGCGTCATTTATACGGGATCTCGCGCTCCGCCATGGCCCCCTTCGAGTCGGCTGATCTGGGGCGGGCGCTGGTCATCGTCCACGTCGAGCAGCACTGGATGGAGTACGGCACTCTGCTCATGCTGGCACCCCCGTTCTCGGCCGATGATGACACGCTCCTGGTGATCGATCGCGACGGCGATCAAGACGCACGGCTGGCGCGCGCGTTCCCGGATCGATTGATTTATCACTACTACACGCGGGATCCCTCGACGTTCTACCGAATCGTAGAATGAGCGATCGGCTCCGCCGAGATCGCGATGACCCGCCGTATAATGTAGACCGTGGCGACGATCCTGGTTGTCGAGGATGATGCAACCGTGCGCGAGACCCTGGCGCTCAATCTGCGCGGGGAAGGCTACGAGGTCGAAGTCGCTGATGACGGCGAGACCGCGCTTGAGATGGCGCGCGCCTTGAAGCCGGATCTGTTGGTGCTGGATGTGATGCTCCCGGTATTGGACGGCCTTACGGTCTGTCGAGTGGTGCGAAAAGAGAGTCAGATGCCGATCATCCTGCTCACGGCCAGGGGGACGGAGACGGACAAGATCATCGGGCTCGAGACGGGAGCGGATGATTACATCGTCAAGCCCTTCTCACTGGGCGAGTTTCTGGCGCGCGTGCGGGCGGCCTTGCGCCGCGGACACTCAGCGGAGCCGGCGACGGCCCTCGTATCGGGCGATCTTCGCCTCGACCTTCTGTCACGCAAGTGTTACCTGGGGGAGGAAGAGTTGCAGCTCGCGCCGCGAGAGTTTGAGCTGCTGACGACGCTGGTCCGCAATCGGGGGGCCGTGCTCACCCGCGATCTTCTGCTGGCCACGGTCTGGGGCGACGACTATTTAGGGGACAGCCGGACCGTGGATGTCCATATCCGATGGCTTCGACAGAAAATCGAGCAGGATCCGTCTGCGCCGGTACGGATCCAAACCTTGAGAGGCGTAGGCTACCGCTTCGAGGGCTGATCCGTGGAAACGGCGATCATCCTGATGCTGGCCGCAGTTGCGATTGCCCTGGGCCTGTTGTGGCGCCGGGAAGCCGCCGAACGACAGGTCGCGGAGCGTCAGGCGCGTCTCTCGGGCGATGAGTCACACAGGCAGACCGAGGCTTTGAGGGCCGAGCTGGCCTGGGCGAAATCTGCGGCAGGTACGTCGGATGACCTGATGCTCGTTTGCGATCGTAGACTGTTTCTGCGTTACACGAACCTGGCAGCAGAGGCTCGTTTCGGGCAGGTCCCTCCCGGCACGAGTCTCATGGCCTACACCGGGAGTCTGGAACTCGAGCAATTAGCCCAGGACGCCCTGGAATCGCAGGCCGAAGTCACGGTTGAGCGGGTGATCCGATTGGATGATTCACCGTTCCAGGTGCGCGCTGCCTCCAATCCGGAGGGGGTCGCACTTTCGTTGAGCAACATCGCTGAGTTGCAGCGCCTGAGCCGCGCCAGGCAAGACTTCGTGGCCAACCTGTCTCACGAGCTGCGAACACCGCTGACCTCCTTGCGTCTCCTGGCTGACACACTGATGGGACAAGCCGGGAGCGGCTCATCGGGCGTCCGAGATCTGGTAGGAAAGATGGTTGTCGAAGTGGATGCCCTGCACCAAATGGCCCAGGAGATGCTCGATCTAGCCGCCATCGAATCCGGCCGTCAGGTCGTCCGTCTTGTGCCGATGGGTGCGCCTGAGGTGATCTCAATGGCCGTCGCCCGTCTGGCGGATCAAGCCAGCCGCAAAGGCATCGATATTCTGATCGAGATCCCGCCCGAGCTCAGCCTCCTGGCAGACGCCGAGCAGGCCGGACGCGCCGCGCTGAATGTCCTTCACAACGCCCTGCGTTTCACCCCGGAAGGCGGCCAGGTGCGGATCGCCGCCCGCGCCGACCCGTCGCTCGAGATGGGGGTAATCTCCATCGAGGATACCGGGCCCGGGATTCACCCTGGAGACCTGGAGCGGATCTTCGAGCGCTTCTATCGCGGGGCTCAGCCGGCAAAGTCGTCCGGCACCGGTCTGGGGCTAGCCATTGCCCGGCACATCATGAAGGCCCACGGTGGGCGGATCTGGGCTGAGAACCGCAGGCCTCCCGAGAAGGGGGCCATCTTCTACCTGTCGTTTCTCCTCGCTTAGCCTCCTTGAAGTTCGAACACCTCTTAACCCGCCGCCGAGTTAAGCCACCTTAACCCGGCCTTGACCGTGGGTTAAAGGGCCCGGGATAAGCTCACCACGATGAAGAGACAACAAAGGAGGAGATTCAGAATGCGTTCGTCGCAGCGTGTCCTATTTGCCTGCTTTCTTGTGGTTTCTCTTGTTCTGACGGCTTGTGGTCCGGCCGGGCCGGTAGCCGAGCCGACGGCCGCTCCCGCGCAACCCACCCAGGCCCCTGCCTCGGATCCGATGGCCATGTATGAACCGGCCGCCGTGACGGGTGACATCATCGCCGCCGGCAGCTCGACCGTCTTCCCTCTGAGCGAGGCGGTTGCCGAGCTCTTTCGCGACGAGGGATATGGCGGGAACCTCACCATCGACAGCATCGGCAGTGGAGCCGGCCTGGAGCGTTTCTGTAAGACCGGGGAGACGGATATCGCCAACACCAGCCGCGCCATCAAGGACTCCGAGGTCGAGTCCTGCCGCGCCATCGGGCGCGAGCCGCTGGAGATCCGTGTCGGCACGGACGGTCTGGCCGTCGTCGTGAACACGCAGAACGATTTCCTGACCGAGATCACCCAGGAGCAGTTGGCAATGGCGTTTTCCACCGCCGAGACCTGGGCCGACGTTGATGCTGCGTGGCCGAATGAGCCGATCCTGCGCTTCAGCCCCGGCACCGACAGTGGGACCTTCGACTACTTCATCGAGGTCGTGATGGATCCGATGTATGTCGTCGATGCCACGGCCGATGCGGGGAAAGGCGAAGAGGCGCTGCTGAACGCCTCCAACCTCCAGCTGAGCGAGGATGACAACGTCCTGGTTCAGGGCGTCGAAGGCAGCCCGTTCGCCATCGGCTACTTCGGCTACGCGTATTACCAGGAGAACGCCGATCGGCTGACGGTGCTTGCCGTGGATGGCGTGACCCCTTCGGCGGAAACCGTTGATAGTGGACAGTACCCTCTGGCCCGGCCGCTGTTCCTATACACCACGGCCGAGATCATGCAGGAGAAACCGCAGGTCGCCGCCTTCGTCTACTTCTACCTGACTCGAGTCAACGAAGTGATCGACGAGGTCGGTTACTTCCCGGCGGCGCAAGACGCGCTCGACGCCTCGCTCCAGGCCTGGCGCGACGCGACCGGGTCGTAAGAGTCTATCCACGCATGCCCGGCCCATCCGGACGAGCACTCCCCCCAGAGCATAGGGAGGGGCAACTCTCCCTGTGCTCAATGTTTGGACGGATCTCACAGTACGGTCCTCGGCGCCACCATAGGCCCCGCTCGAGGAGAGGGAAGTGATGGAGAACACTGCGGCGGCGCATGCCCCATCGTTGGATGCGGGAGGTCCGGCGCCGCTTCCGATGGTCCTGCGCCGACGTCTGCGAATCGGGGAAGGGATCATTCAGACCTTCCTGTTTTTCGCCGGTGCCCTGTCGATCGTGACCACGATCGGCATTGTCTTCGTGTTAGGAAGCGAGTCGCTGCTGTTTTTCCGCGATCCACGGGTCGGCCTGGTCGAGTTCCTCACCGGCACCAGATGGCAGCCAACGATCCTCGAGTTCGGCATCTTGCCTCTGACCAGCTCCACTCTGATCACCAGCACGATCGCGTTGGTGGTCTCTCTTCCGCTGGGACTGGGGGCTGCGATCTATCTAAGCGAGTATGCTTCCCAACGGGCGCGGAGCGTGCTGAAACCGATTCTGGAAATCCTGGCGGGGATCCCGACCGTGGTTTACGGCTACTTCGCCTTGACCTTCATGACGCCCGGGTTGCGATCGATCTTTGGGGCTGAGACCGTCCAAATCTACAACATGGCCTCCGGCGGGATCGTGATGGGGATCATGATCCTCCCGCTCATCAGCTCGATGAGCGAAGATGCCCTGAATGCTGTTCCGCGCTCGTTGCGGGAGGCGGCCTACGCCGTCGGGGCAACCCGGCTGGAGACCGCCTTGCGCGTCGTCGTGCCGGCGGCCCTCTCCGGTATCGTGGCGGCCTTCATCGTCGGCATGTCGCGTGCCCTAGGCGAGACGATGATCGTGCTCATCTCGGTGGGTGCCGGCCCCGACCTTACCTTGAACCCTTTCCGGGGCGCCGAAACGATCACCGGGCATATCGCCCGAATCAGCGGGGGCGACCTCTCCTACAACAGTCTGGACTACAACAGCCTCTTTGCCCTTGGATTGGTGCTGTTCTTGATCACTCTGACGCTCAATTTCGTCAGCCGCCGGATCGTCAGCCGGTTGCGTGAGGTGTACGAATGACCTCCCCAATACCCGGCGGCGTGACGGAACGGTACCGCACGGATGTGCCTGCCCGGCGCCGGCGTGGCCGAATCATGCAGGGGGTTTTCCTGATCTCCATGGTCGTCGCCCTGGGAGCCCTCGCCGCCCTGGGTTACACGGTCTTCAAAGAGACATTTGGGTTGGTAGCCATTGAAGACACGCTAGAGCCTGGCGAGCTCTCGGTGAGCCCACTGGAAAAGATTTCGCACGATGAGCTTGTCGCCATCCTTCAGTCACACGTCTCACCCGCGGTGTTCCGCCGGCTGGACGGGGAACGCCCGTTTGCCGAGCGGAGTCGGCAGGACGTGTACGACATCGTCATTGATCGCGTGGTCGAGCCGGAGGTCGTAGGCAGCTGGCCTTTGAACGAAGCGCTGTTCCAGCGCTCCGCCATTGAGACTGAAACTGCCCACGACCATCCCCAGGCCAGGCTGCAGTGGAAATCATGGGTGGGGGCGGAGTTCCTGGCCCGGCCGATGTCCAGCGACCCGGCGCGGGCGGGCGTGCGCACCGCGTTGCTCGGGTCCTTGTGGATGATCGCGATCACCCTCGTCGTCGCATTCCCGCTCGGCGTGGCCTCGGCCATCTACCTCGAGGAGTATGCCACTCGTAGTCGGATGAGCCGCCTGATTCAAACCAATATCGATAACCTGGCTGGCGTGCCCTCGATCATCTACGGCATGCTCGGCCTGGCCGTATTCGTTCGAGTGCTGGGACCTCTGACGAGTGGAGCCGCCTTCGGGATCACCGATACGAACGGCCGAACCGTGCTGTCGGCGGGATTGACGATGGCCCTTCTCATCTTGCCGGTGATTATCATCAATGCCCAGGAGGCCATCCGGGCGGTTCCGAGTTCTCTGCTCGAAGCTGCCTACGGTCTGGGGGCGACGAAGTGGCAAACCGTATGGGGGCACGTGTTGCCGTACGCCTTGCCGGGCATTCTGACCGGGACGATCCTGGCAATGTCGCGCGCCATTGGTGAAACCGCGCCGCTCATTGTCGTAGGTGCCTCCACCTACATTGTGGCCGATCCCAGTGGGCCGTTCTCCAAATTCACCGCTCTGCCGATCCAGATCTACAATTGGACCTCCCGCCCGCAAGACCTGTTTCGTGACATCGCCGCCGCCGCCATCGTGGTGCTCCTGGCGACCTTGCTCTCCATAAACGCCGCAGCGATTCTGCTGCGAGACCGATTCAGTCGACGGGTGCAGTAACCATGTCCGAGACTCTTCGTCGTGTGCTTCCCGAACTGACGACCTTCGCCGCCTTGCGCGCCGTTCCGATCGAGCGCGTCGTCGCCCACACCGTTGCCGGGGTGGACTACGCCATTCGGGCACGGGGCTTGAAGGTCTACTATGGCGACTTCCTGGCGGTGAAGGACATCGACCTGTGCATCCAGCGGCAGCGCATCACCGCCGTCATCGGCCCCTCTGGATGTGGCAAAAGCACGCTCCTGCGCTCGTTCAATCGGATGAACGAATTCGTGCTGACCTCGCGCACGGAAGGTGAGGTGCTGTTCGGTGGTCAGAACATCTACGATCGGGCGATAGATCCGGTCTCGCTGCGCCGCCGGATCGGTATGGTGTTCCAGAAGCCCAACCCATTTCCCAAGAGCATCTACGAGAACGTCGCCTGGGGGGCCCGCATCAACGGCTTCCGGGGGAACTTTGACCAGCTTGTGGAGGAAACTCTGCGGAAGGCGGCCCTGTGGGACGAAGTGAACGACAAGCTTCAGCAAAGCGGTCTGTCGTTGTCGGGCGGTCAGCAACAACGGCTGTGCATTGCCCGGGCGCTGGCGGTCGAGCCGGAAGTCATCCTGATGGATGAGCCCTGTTCGGCCCTTGATCCTATAGCTACCCTGAAGATTGAAGAGCTGATGCGGGAATTGGCCGCCAGCTACACGATCGTCATCGTCACCCACAATATGCAGCAAGCGGCGCGCGTCTCCGACTTCACCGCCATGATGCTGATGGACGAAGACCGGGCCGGTACAGTGATCGAGTTCGGCGACACGGACACGATCTTCACTCGGCCCAAGGACAGGCGCACCGAGGACTACGTCACCGGGCGCTTCGGCTAGGGTGTGTCATGCGGGGGGCTTCGGTGCAGAAGTGAGTTGGGCGGCCTGCTGCGCCCGTATGGAGTCTCGCGCGAGAAGCTCTCGGCCTTCGAGAGCACTACGCCCACACAGGTGCTGGTGATCGTTCACCCGATAAGCCCGTGAGCGGACTACGGCACCCTGATTATCCTCGCCGCGCCTCTCAACCGTACGAATTTGGTCGTGCTGTGCTTGCCCTGCCTCGATAAATACCAACAAGCCCCCGCTTTTCTCCTGCCCACACTGTCTATCACCCCTACTGGGACGAACCCATGGCATTCTTCCCGAGTCCAGTGGACCTGAGCCACGTCTAGCCCTGGGGATAGCCGTCCTACCCCGTCGCGAGTTCATTGGAAGAGACGCGATCACACGCAAGGTGCCGGCGGAGAGACTACGCCGGTGGGTGAAGGCGGCGCCCCCCCCAAAGCGAATGCCAGCTTGAGGCCGGCAAGGGCGCCACGCGCTCCGCTGCGGCGCGTAGAACGGTCGGTCCCAAGGTTCGCGTTTGCGGTGCTTGTCTTCGAGGCGCTACCCGTGTCGGCCGGTGACATACGATTCGGTCTGGGGATGCGCTGGGCGAGTGAAGATCTTGTGCGTGTCATCGAACTCGATGAGTTCGCCCAACCAGAACAGTCCGGTCCGGTCCGACACCCTGGCCGCCTGCTGCATGTTGTGGGTGACAATGACGATCGTGTAGCGTTCTTTGAGCTCGTGCATCAGATCCTCGATGTGGAGCGTGGCGATCGGATCCAGGGCCGAGCAAGGTTCGTCCATCAGGATCACCTCGGGCTCGACCGCCAGGGCTCGGGCAACACACAGCCGCTGTTGTTCCCCGAGCGAGAGCTCAAGCGCGCCACCAAGCAAGTTGTCCTTCACCACATCCCAGATCGCCGCCTGTTGCAGCGACGTCACGACCCGTTGCTCGAGGTCTGCACGACTCCCCGCCAGGCCGAGCACCCGCGGCCCGAACGCCACATTGTCGAACACCGACTGCGGGAAAGGGTTGGGTTTTTGGAAGACCATCCCCACTCGGCGGCGAAGGTCGACGACATCCACGTCCGGCGCATAGATCTCCTCCCCGTCGAGGAGAATCTCTCCCGTGAGTCTCGTCCCTGGAATCGTGTCGTTCATCCGGTTCAGACAACGCAAGAAAGTCGACTTGCCACAACCTGAGGGGCCGATCAGTGCCGTAATCTGGTTAGCCTGGATGTCTACCGAGACACCGCTCAGGGCACGCACTGGGCCATAGAAGAAGTCGAGGCCGTGGACCACGATCTTCGGGGAGGATGCTTTTTCACCCATCGTCGGAATTGTATATCATCCATTCCTGGCCGAGTTCTCCACCAGGCGGCGGGGAGAGGGTCTGTCCGGAAGCCTCCGCCGCGAGCGAACGCGCGCCCGATCCTTCCTCGCGCCTGGTGGAACACTCATCACAACTTGAACCCCCAGCAGCCACTGACTATAATGATTGGCAATGCACCCTCCGCTCCGCGCTCAGTTGGCTCTGCTGCTGACCGCCGTAGTGGTGGCCGGCTGCGGTGGTCCCTCCGCCAACGGAAATCAGCCCACAGCCGCCCCTTCCACGACGATCGAGAACAAGGGATCAGACACCATGGTGAACCTGGCCCTGGCCTGGGCCGAGGCCTACCAGGCCTCCCACCCGGCCGTGCGCATCTCCGTCACCGGAGGCGGATCGGGCACGGGCCTCGCGGCTCTGATCAACGGCACACTGGACATTGCCAACGCTTCCCGCAGGATCAAGCCGGAGGAGCAATCGGAAGCCCAGGCGAACGGCGTCGATCCCGTGGAGTTGGTCGTCGCTCGAGACGCCATTGCTGTCATTGTCAACCCCAACAACCCGGTCGACCACCTGACTATCGATCAGCTCTCCGACATCTACAGCGGCAAGATCGGCAACTGGGCCGAGGTCGGGGGGGAAGACGGTCCGATCGTCCGCCTCTCGCGGGAGACCAACTCGGGTACGCATGTCTACTTCCTTGAGGAGGTTGTCCGCCGCGGAGACGGCCAAGACGTAACGCTGTTCGCGCCCGAGACCCTGCTCCTGCCTTCCTCGGAAGGGATCTCGGCTGAGATCCGTCAGAACCCGAACGCCATTGGCTATGACGGCCTGGGCTATGTCACTCCGGACCTAAAGGTCGTGGCGGTGGCGCGGGAAGCCTCCGGCCCCTTTGAGCTTCCATCGGCCGAGACAGTTGGTGCCGGTCGCTACCCCCTCTCGCGCGACCTGTATATGTACACAAATGGCAAACAGGCCGGCGAGACGGCGGCCTATCAGCAGTGGATCCTTGGCCGGGACGCCCAGGCGATTGTGACCGGCCTCGGCTTCGTCCCGTTGGCACCCTAATCAAGCCATGCGCAGCGTGACCTGGAGCGAGTTCGTCATTACGCGCCTGATCAAGACAGCCGGATATTCGGCGATCCTGTTTATCGGGCTGATCTTCATTTTCCTCCTGCGCGAGGGTGCCCCGACCCTCCTGGAGGTTCCGCTGCGGTCTCTCATCAGCGGCCGTTGGTATCCCATCGAGGGATATTTCGGGCTTCTGCCCCTGATCGGCGGATCCCTCGTGGTCACGCTGGGCGCCGCCATGATCGCTATCCCGTTCGGGCTTGGGACGGCGATTTACATCGCGGAGATCGCCCCCCGCTGGGCGAGGGAGCTCCTCAAACCGCTGATAGAACTGCTGGGCGGCCTCCCGTCCGTGATGCTGGGGTTCCTGGGAATCCTCGTTCTCACCTCCTGGGTACGAACGACCCTGGATCTCCCCACGGGCCTGACGGCATTTACGGGTGCCTTGCTGCTCGGCGGCATCGCCATTCCGACGATCGTGAGCGTGGCCGAGGATGCGTTGGATGCCGTCCCGCGCTCCTACCGGGAGGCAGGGCTGGCACTGGGGGCAACCAACTGGCAGACTATCTGGCGCGTTACGCTGCCCGCCGCCCGATCGGGTGTCCTGACCGCGATCATGCTCGGCCTGGGACGGGCGATCGGTGAAACGATGGCGGTAATGATGGTGACCGGAAACGCCCCGGTGGTGCCCACCGGACTGGGAGCCCTCTTTCATCCGGCACGAACCATGACCGCTACCATCGCTGCCGAGATGGGCGAGGTCGCCAATGGCAGCGTGCATTACCACGTCCTGTTCTTGATCGGAATCGTGCTCTTCTTGATATCGCTTGCAGTCAACCTGACGGCCTCCAGCCTGGTCTTCCGGGAGAGAAAGCGGGCCGAGAGGATCCTCTCTTAGCCGCAGATTGCGATCCGCGGCAAGATCGGGGTATGGCACGGAATCCATGGCCACATTGACACGTCCCCGGAGACTTAGAGAGAGAGCCGGCTTTGCCGGGCTGATGTTGGTCGCGTTGGCGACGGGCGCCCCGATCCTGGTCGTGATCGGGTACATCGTCTGGCAGGGCGCCCCCGCGATTTCCTGGGAGTTCCTTACAGGCTTTCCGCAAGAGGGGATGCGCGCCGGCGGCGTCTTGCCAGCCATCGTCGGGACCCTCTGGCTGACGCTTGGCACCGGAGTGATCGCGGTCCCCCTGGCTATTGGCGCGGCTGTCTATCTGGCGGAGTACGCGGCGGACAACCGCTGGACCCGCGCCATCCGCCTGGCGATTATCAATCTGGCCGGCATCCCCTCTGTCGTCTATGGCCTTTTCGGCCTGGGGCTGTTCGTGCTCTTCTTGGGATTCGGCACCAGCATCCTGGCCGGGTCGCTCACTCTGGCCATTATGACTTTGCCGGTGATCATTAGTACTACAGAGGAGGCTCTGCGCGCCGTCCCCTACAGCTTCCGGGTCGTGAGTGTCTCGCTCGGGGGAACCCGTTGGCAGACGATCCGCCGCATCGTCCTGCCACAAGCGCTGCCGGGCATCATTACCGGCGTGATCCTCGGCCTGGAGCGCGCTGCTGGCGAGACCGCCCCCATCCTCTTCACCGTGGCAGCCTTCTTCCTGCCGCGTCTGCCCTCCTCACCCTTGGACGCCACGATGGCCCTGCCCTACCACCTGTTCGTGATCTCGACTCAGGTTCCGGGGATGCCCATTCGCATCCAGTACGGAACGGCCCTCGTCTTGCTGACCTTCGTGGTGAGCCTGAACATCGTCGCCACCTTGATCCGGTCTCGGGCCCGCGCCAGGAGGCAATGGTGAAATACCAGGCCGCGGCCGGAGGGGCGGGGTCGAACCGCAACCGCCCGATTTGCAGGTACACCCGGATGCCAGGTCCCCGGACTCGGGCGCTGGGCCGAGTCGACGACAGAATCGACGGAGCCAGCCCACCTCCGATCAGCGGCGGGGCTCCAGAGGGGCGCATCTCAGAAGGATTGGGAGGTCGCGGGGACATGGTTTGCGACTCCCATTGGGCGGAGGTCGTCACGGACGGCGACGCACTCGATGAGGGATAGGGATTTGTCTGCTAACCCCGAGGTAGATCTGGATCCCGCTCCGCCAGGTGCAAAGGCTAAGTTTGTGATCGAAGGCCTGAGCGTTGTCTATTCGGACGGGACCGAGTCCCTGCGGGGCATCAACCTGACGATCCCGGCCCATGCCATCACCGTCCTTTTCGGCCCCGCCGGTGGGGGTAAGTCCACACTCCTGCGGACCCTCAACCGCCTGAATGACCTGGCGGACGTCACCACCCTCTCTGGCCATGTCTGGCTGGACGGGGAGGATATCCTCAGCCCCGAGACCGACACGATCGCATTGCGCCGCCGGGTGGGAATGGTCTTCGCCCGCCCCGTCGTTCTGCCAATGAGCATTCGTCAGAATCTCACCTATGGTCTGGAGCTGGCTGGCGAGAGGAATCACTCCCGGCTTTCGGAGGCCGTGGAACGCAGCCTGCTGGCGGCAGCCCTTTGGGACGAAGTGAGCGATCGGCTCGAAGAGCCCGCGGTGGCCCTTTCGGGCGGACAGCAGCAACGACTTTGCCTGGCCCGGGTCTTGGCGCTCGAGCCGGAGGTCATTCTGCTCGACGAACCGACCTCGGGTCTGGACCCGATCTCGACCGGCAAAGTCGAGGCGTCACTCCAGGATCTCGTGCAGCGCTATACAATTGTCCTTGTCCCGCATAGCATCCAACAGGCCGCCCGGACTTCCGACTACGCGGCGTTCTTCTTGAACGGACAATTGGTCGAATACGCCCCAGGCAAAGAGATCTTCACCCGTCCACAGGACAAGCGGACGGAGGACTACATCACAGGCCGGTTTGGCTGATCGGGGCTGCGCGTGGAGATAAGATCCGCCTGCGGCCACGCTTACTCTCGGATGTCTGTCGGGGGCCGGGAGAGGCAATCCACTCCGCAAGCGTGGCAGTAGAGGAAACTCGCTGCGCGAGTCTATCCGCTCAATCCGCCGGGCTGCTCACAACCGGAGAGGGCCCGGGCTCACAGGTCGGCGGGCTGGCGACGGGTGATAATGGAGGACCACAATGAGCGGCCAAAGTCGTGGCGTACTCGATCGGGAGATGCACAGCGTCCAGGATGATTTGCTCAGGCTGGCCGGGATGGTCGAACAGGCCGTCGAAGGCGCGGTTCGGGCCATGGTCGGCCTGGATGAGGTCCTTGCCCGTCAGATCGCGGCGGATGATGCCAACGTCAATGCTCTTCGCTTCAAGATCGAAGAGGCCTGCCTGGCCCTCATCGCCACCCAGCAGCCTGCCGCCGGGGATCTGCGGGCGATCGTCGCCGCGATGAACATCGTAAGTGACCTGGAGCGGATGGCCGATCACGCAGCCGGGATCGCCCGGACTGTGTTCAACATCGCCGGGCCATGGTCCCTTGAACCACTGACCGGGTTCCCGCGCATGGCCGAGCTGACTCGCGACATGCTTCGTCGAGCGATGCGAGCCTACGTCGACCGTGATGCAGCGAAGGCGCACAAAGTCGCCGAAGATGACGACCAGATCGACGACCTCTACCTTCAGGTTTTCGGCGAGCTGGTTTCGGTCATGATTGAAGATCCGGCAAAGACCTCCCAGTCTCTCAAGCTCCTGTTCGCGGCCCACAATCTTGAACGGATCGGCGACCGGATCACCAACATCGCCGAGCGCGTCGTCTTCATTGCCAGTGGAGAGATGCAGGAGCTCAACCCCGAGCCGGACGAGACACGCTTGTTGTAGCCCCAAGGCGCGACGATCCCCATCCAACCGACGCAAAGCCGCTCGCGGCGCGAGATAACAAGCGGCGTGGTTTCTCCATGCCGCTTTCAAATTTGCCCATCTTACTACTCTCCCCCTTCCCACACGCATTCCGACGAGCGAGACAGGTTGCGAGCAAGCTCCACGCATTTAGCAGCTTGCTGCCTCATCTGAGGGGGACCGGAGGCCGCGGCTTGAGCTGAGCGCGTGCCGAAAGCCATGCTTGCGCACGGGGTTCCCCGGGGAGGATAGCTAGATCCAAGGCATGCCGGGCGCGACTCAAGGTATGGCTTGATTGGACAGCCCATGATGGGAGGCGCAAGCGAAACCGCGACGAAGGCGAACTGGGTGGGGTTTGTCAGCAACCTCGCAGTCAGCCGTCAGCCAAGAGGCCGGGGGCCACATGCTATAATGCGCGCGGCTCTCAGCTTGAAGAACACGATAACTAGGAGCGATGACTGACGGGAATCCCCAGCGTGAAGCCCAACCCGGATGAACAAGCCGAGCGGCCTGAGAGCGCGCCGGAAGCGTGGCATGCCAGCGAGCCTGACCGTGTGCTCGTTGGGCTTCACACGTCACTGGAGACGGGGCTGAGTGAACCCGAGGCTGCGCGCCGACTAACGGAGCACGGTCCTAACGAATTGGCCGAAGCCGCTCGGCCTAGCTTCTGGCACAAGCTCCTCGAGCAATTCAATAACTTCATCGTGATCATCCTGATCGTGGCCTCGGTCGTCTCGGCTGTGCTGGGAGACTACGTCGAGGCCGCCGCGATTATGGCCATCGTACTGCTCAATGCCATTCTGGGCGTGATTCAAGAGGGCAAGGCCGAGGAAGCGCTTGCGGCCTTGCGGAAGATGGCCGCGCCGGAGGCGCACGTGATCCGCGCTGGCAGACGCCAGACCATTCCGGCTCGGGAGCTGGCACCCGGGGACATCGTCCTGCTCGAAGCGGGCAACTACGTCCCCGCCGATCTGCGCCTCCTGGAAAGCGCCAACCTGAAGATCGAAGAGGCCGTCCTGACCGGCGAGTCCGTGGCGGTCGAGAAAGACGCGCGCATCACCCTCCGCCAGGACGTGCCACTGGGAGACTGGCACAACACCGCATTCTCCGGGACTCTGGTGACCTACGGGCGCGGCAAGGGCGTGGTGGTCAGTACGGGGATGCACACCCAGATCGGGTTGATCGCCACCATGCTGCAGCTAGTTCAGGAAGAGCCCACCCCTCTCCAGCGGCGTTTGGAGCAACTGGGGAAGGTCTTAGGATGGGGTGCGTTGGCGATCTGCGGCATGGTATTTGTGGTCGGCTGGGTGCGCGGCTATGACCCACTGGACATGTTTCTGATCGCGGTCAGCCTGGCCGTGGCGGCGGTGCCGGAGGGGCTGCCGGCCGTAGTCACGATCACCCTGGCGCTCGGCATGCGGGAGATGATCAAACGCCACGCGCTGATCCGCCGCCTGGCCTCGGTCGAGACCCTGGGCTCGGCGACCGTGATTTGCTCCGACAAGACCGGCACCCTGACCCAAAACCAGATGACCGCCACCCGCCTGTGGGTGGACGGTTTGACTTTTGAAGTGACTGGTCACGGCTATTCGCCCCTGGGGCAGTTCCGCCTGGACGGAAACGCCGTCGATCTCAAGAACTACCCCGGGGCTTTGAGTGTGTTGTGGGTGGCGGTGTTGGCCAACGACGCTGCCTTGGAGGAGCCGGAGGAAGAGACCGGGGCGGCGTACCGGATGGTGGGTGATCCCACCGAGGGGGCGCTGATCGTGGCCGCGGCCAAGGCCGGAGCGCGCCAGGAGGACATGGTGCTGGCCTTCCCGCGCATCGACGAGGTCCCCTTTGACTCAGCCCGCAAGCGCATGACAACAGTCCACAAGATCAAAGACCCCCGGGGCGATGACATCAGTCCATTTTATGATGCCAGCCTCACGGGGTGGGAGGTGGCCGCGACGAAGGGCGCTCCCGATGTGATCCTGGAGCTGTGCAACCAACGCCAGACGGTGGACGACCGGATCGAGCCGCTGAGCGATCAGGCGCGGCGCGAGATCCTGGAGGCAAACGACAATCTCTCCAGGCAGGCCCTGCGAGTGTTGGCGGTCGCTTATCGCGCCGAACCCGATCTCCCCGACCATCCAGTCCCTGAGACCGTAGAACGAGACCTGATCTTCGTCGGGCTGATCGGCATGATCGACCCCGCCCGGCCTGAGGTTCGGCCGGCCGTGGAAAAGGCCCGCCGGGCAGGCATCCGGACCGTGATGATCACGGGCGATTACCCGGAGACCGCTCGGGCGATCGCACAGGACATTGGATTGCTCGGGCCGGGGCACCAGGTGCTTTCTGGCGCCGAGCTCTCGCGGATGTCGGACGAGCAGCTGCGCGAGCAGGTCATGCTCACGGACGTGTTTGCCCGAGTCTCACCAGAGCACAAGGTACGCATCGTCGAGGCCCTCAAAGGCAACGGTGAGGTCGTGTCCATGACCGGAGACGGCGTGAATGACGCCCCGGCGCTCAAACGGGCCGACATCGGCGTGGCGATGGGGATCACCGGGACCGATGTGGCCAAAGAGACCGCCGACATGGTTTTGACCGACGACAACTACGTCAGCATCGTAGCGGCCATCGAGCAGGGGCGGGTGATCTACGCCAACATCCGCAAGTTCGTCTTCTACCTGCTTTCGTGCAACCTGGCGGAAATCGCGGTGATCTTCGTGGCGACGCTGGCGGGGCTGCCGTCTCCGTTGACCGCGATCCAACTACTCTGGCTCAATCTGATCACCGATGGGGCTCCAGCGCTCGCGCTGGGGGTTGAGAAGGGCGACCCGGACACGATGGACCAGCCGCCCCGCCCGCCTCGCGAGCCGATTATCAACCGCACGATGCAGGTCGGGATCGCCTTGCAGACGGTAGCCATCGCCTCGGTCACGCTGGGGGCGTACTTTGTCGGGCTCAACGCTCACCCCGACGCCCCCGAGTACGCCGAAACCATGTCCTTCGTCACACTCTCGTTCTCAGAGCTCCTGCGCGCCTTCACGGCCCGCTCGGAGCGCTACCCGGTGCTGAAGATCGGGTTGTTCACCAACCGCCTGATGGCGTATGCGGTGTTGCTCTCACTCACCTTGCTCCTGGCCGTCGTGTATGTGCCATTCTTGCAGCCCGTGTTCAACACAGTTCCCTTGGGACTGGCACAGTGGGAACTCATGCTTCCGCTGTTATTCATCCCAGCCGTTGTCGCCGAGCTGACCAAATGGGCACTCGGGCGAAGTTCGCCACGTTCCGTGGCCGCCTGACCGTCCGCCGCTCCGCAATGGGCTTCCCTCACTCCGTCGATTAGAGGAAATTCCACGGTGAGCTTGTTGGCCCCTCGGGGTCCGTCGTCCGGATGACTGCTACCTCCCGCCCAACCCGAATCGGTTTCCATCCGTCGCTTCGCTTGCGCCATGCCCGCGTGCTGGCCTTCTTCGCCTGGACGGCCGTCGGGATACTCTGGTGGGACATCGTCCTGCGCCGATCGGGATTGCGGAGCCTCTCGCGTCGCACGGCTCCGGGACGGTACCGGCGGGTTGCCATGCGCTTTCGCAAATTGGCGGCGGACCTGGGAGGCGTGTGGATCAAAGTGGGACAGTTCCTGTCGGCGCGCGTCGATATTCTCCCCCCGTCGATCACCGACGAACTGGCAGAGCTGCAGGATGAAGTTTCGCCCGAGGGCTTCGAAAGCGTGAGACCGACCATTGAGTCCGAATTGCACGGTTCGCTGGAGACTGTGTTCGAGTGGGTGGAGGCCCAGCCGCTGGCTTCCGCATCACTCGGTCAGGTGCACCGGGCCCGGAGCCGATCGGGTGAGGCAGTTGTCGTCAAGGTCCAGCGGGCGGACATCCGCTCGATCGTGGAAGTCGATCTTTCGGCATTGAGGACGGTGATCGGGTTTCTGAAGCGTTACCGGCCGATCAGCCGGCGGGCGGATCTGGATGCCTTGTATCAGGAGTTCAGCCGGACCTTGTGGGAGGAGCTCGATTACCAGGCTGAGGCGGAGCACGCGCGCCGCTTCGCTGAGATGTTTGCCGATGATCCGCGTGTCCGGATCCCGTGGGTGGACAGCGCACTCTCCACGACACGGGTGCTCACACTTGAAGATGTGTATTTCGTCAAGATCACCGACTATGCGGCAATCGAGGGGGCTGGAATCGATCGCGTTGAAGTTGCCGACCGGTTGTTCCGAACATACCTGAGGCAGATCTTCGTCGAGGGCTTCTTTCACGCCGATCCTCATCCGGGGAACCTGTTCGTCGAGCCGCTCGAGGCGGGCGAATGGCGGCTGGTCTTCGTCGACTTCGGCATGGTTGGGCGACTGAGGCCGGAAGCGGTTGCGGGGCTGAGGGAGATGGCAATCGGCGTGGGTGCACGCGATCCCGACCGGCTAGTTCGCGCCTATCAGACGCTGGGGGTGCTGCTTGCCGATGCGGATCTGGATCGGATCCGCCAGGCCGAGGCCGCGCTGTTTGACAGGTTGTGGGGAAAGAGCATGCGTGAATTGGCGCACATCCATCCGCGGGAGATGTCCCAGTTCATGCGGCAGTTTCGCGATCTGATGAACGAGATGCCATTCCAGGTGCCGACCGACTTGATCTTTCTGGGCCGGTGCGTGGCTATTCTGTCCGGAATGTGTACGGGCCTGAATCCCGATTTCAACCTCTTCCAGGGCCTGGCACCATTCGCCCAGCGGCTGGTTTCGGAACAGGCCGGAGACTGGTGGGAGGTGGTCTGGGAGCGCCTGACCCAGGAGGGTATGGCTTTGGCCTCGCTCCCCTCCAGGTTGGACGCTTCACTACGCAGGCTCGAAAAGGGGGAGCTCATCGTGACGGCCAGAGCCGCGCCCGACCTCGAGCGACAATTGGCCGCGTTGAGCCGAGCCATCAATCGCCTGGTGGGCGCAGTATTCTTCGCCGCACTGCTGTTAGGAGGGGCGTTGCTCTACCTGAATGGAGAGACGCTCGTCGGGGGTGTCGGCCTTGGCCTGGCAGTCTTGGCCTTCCTGTGGTTGCTGCGGGGATAGGACGGACGTTCGTCGGGTCGGCGCGTGTCCCTTAAGCGCGGGAACAAGACTCCTTCGCCTCACATGAGGTGGTAGAGAGTGTCTTCGACGACACTCTCACAGTCGTAATACTCAGATCGTGTTGGACCTGGTCGATAGTAGCTGTCTACTAGAGGCCGTGGTTTGAATGACCCACTTTGTTCGCCACAAGGCAGAACTAGAACATGGCGGGTTGAGTGGGATTTGGAGGGGATCCATTGTCCCGACTGTCGGCGTTTGCGTCCGCGACCAGCGCGCCGTAGAGATCCGGCCGGCGGTCGCCAAAGAGATCTAGCTCGTACTCGCCCGGGATGAAGACGCGGCGTTTGGCCTCACTTCGAGACAGGTCGATCTCGGCGCAGATTATCTGATCGTCGCTTGGGCCGGCTTCGGCCAGGATCTCGCCATTCGGACCGGTAATGATGCTCCGGCCCAAATACCTCGTGCCGCGCTCTTCGCCACATCGGTTGGCGGCGATAAGGAACAGGCTGTTCTCGGCCGATCTACTTTGTGCCATGAACTCAGGATAGAGCGTCGCCGACGATGGCCAGGCCGTCGGGAGCAAGATCGCCTGTGCGCCGGACAGAGCTAGGGCCCGGGTCGGTTCGGGGAAGCGCAGGTCGTAGCAGATCAGCATCCCCAGCTTGCCGAGACGGGTCGGAAACGGACCGTTGATGGACCCGCCGGCAGCCAAAAAACGATCGACCCCCAGAAACGGCAGATGTGTCTTGCGGTAACGCCCAAGCAGCCCGTCAGGTCCGATGAGCATGGCCGTGTTGAACACGCGCCCCGCTTCGTCCAGCTCAAGGGTTCCGACGACCGCCAGCATGTCACGTTCCCTGCACTCGGCGGTCAGCCGCGTGAGCCGCGGGCCAGGGATCCTCTCGGCGATCTCGCGCGCTTCTTCGGCGGTTAGCGAGTAGCCCGTGAGAACACACTCCGGGAAGACGGCGATCTTCGCCCCCAGGCGGGCAGCCTCATCGAGGCGCTTGACGACAGAAGCCAGATTGGCTTCCGGGTCGAGGAGTTCGGTTTGCATCTGTACGGCCGCGATCTGAACCATGACGCCCTCCGTCAGAGTCTCGTAGGAGGCAGCGAGCCAGGGTTCCTAAGTATACTTCGCTCACCCGGAGGGACCCTCCGTTGGATAGGTTGCTGTCTTCGACGGGAGGCATTGACGTTCTGACGGGCCGCGTGGCCTCGCGCAGTTCAGCATTCGAGGAGGTGCGTCTGGCGCAGGAAGGGAGTTGGTCCTACACGCAAGCCCCCGCGCCACAGGGCGCGGGGGCTTGATGATCTTGATTCACGTACGAGCAGAGATGCCGAAGCGCTCTCCCTCGGCCGGTTACTCCGCCATACGCTCCAACGCGTGATCGATGAGGCTGCGGACGGCGAGAAGCGCCTCACGCCGAGCCGTCTTGCGTTTCTCGAGGAATCCAGCGGGAAACAGGACTTCGATACTCTCGCGAAACGCTTGGCCTGCCGCCAGCAAGTGTTGACGCGTATCCTCCGGCAGCCCTCGATGGGGCTCCTTCGTTGAGCGTCCTCGTTCAGTCTCCGGCATGGCGCCCTCCTTTCAGGTTCTCATCCACTTCCGGCCTCGATTATACCTCTCGAGGCAACGGTCTTACATGCGGCCGCGGACATGGGTCTCACTTCCGAGGATCATACAATCGACAAGGCCGGTATCGACCCCGGAGCGGGCGGCGACGACCTTCAACACCTAAGCCGCGAGATCGACCGGAGGCAGCGGGACCACGGCACACCGGTCCGGCTTCCCAGTGCCCATTGGCGTCCGGGCGGCAACGATGAGGTAAACTTCCGACATCGGTGGGCCTGCTTACTGCCATCCGGTGTGGCCCTACCATCGGAATGGTTAGCGCTCTCGTCGGGGATAGGAGGGAGTGGGTAGGTCGTCCATAGTCGTCGCTCTTTCGCGCCGAGTGCGTCTCCTGCGAGACAGCCGGAGAACGAAGTGAGTTTGTGGCCAAGGGATGGCGGCCAGGGCTCGCAAACACGGGCATCGCCCCGCGCCCTGTCACAACGAGGTTGTCCTGGATGACCGGGCTTCGATCGACATTCCCCACCCGGCTCAGGCCAAGGCGGGGTGGAAGCTGGTTTGTTTCGTTTGCGGTGTGCTCCTTCCTCCTCTTCGGATTGGCAACTTGCTCTCGACCGAGGCAGGATCAGGCTCCTCCAGCCATCGAGACTTCGGAAGACTTGTTCGACGCATTGACGAGTGCTGGAGCTGAAGTGCGGGCGTCCCCGGCCGGCGCTGAACCGACTCTCAGGGTCCCCGCCTTGCCCCTGATGGTTGGAGGGGAGGAGGTCCTTGTCTACGAGTACGCGACGCCGGAGGACCGCCAGGCCGTCTCGGCTTCGATCTCCCTGGATGCAGCAACCATCGATGGGACAGCCGTGGAATGGCCGGTGACGCCGACGGTCTGGGTTTCAGGACGATTGATCGTCGTCTACCCGGGTCAGGATGGCGGAACAATACTCCTGCTCGACGGACTGCTGGGCGATCCTATCCTGGTGCAATCTCCCGTGGTGGATGAGCCCTACCCGCCGGCCGTGGCGGCGGCGATCGAGGCTCTGAGCCAGCGCCTCGGGTCTGATCCGACATCGATCCAGGTCACAGGCTTCGAACCGGTTGAGTGGCCGGACGCTTGCCTCGGCCTGCCGGAGGAGGGCGAGCAATGTGCCCAGGCTGTGACCCCTGGCTGGCGAATCCGGCTGACCGCGGGCGATCGGGCCTACGAGGCTCACACCGACCTCCTCGGTCTCCGGGTTCGACTCAAGTGAGCCGCCAGTCAGTAATACTCCTCCTGCAAGAGGATCGGGTGATGTCGGAGTCTAACGCGGCCATTCCATCGCCTAATCCCCTGGTCCGCTTCTGGCGATCGCCGGGAGTGCGCTGGTCGATTCTCCTCTTTGTGGCGCTGCGGCTCGGATTGTCCGGGTTTGCGCTGGCGGCGCGCGCTACTCTTCCCGACGTGATCACCCCCGATCCTGTGCTTCGACCCTACGTCGGGATGGAGCCTGAGACCAACCCATGGCTGGAACCGTGGCAACGCTGGGACACTCTGTACTATCAAGCGATCGCAGAGCGGGGCTACGCTGCGTTCGAGTCGAGTGCTTTCGCGCCTCCACTCTATCCGCTCCTCATGCGATGGGTCGGACTAGCCGTTGGCGGCAATACCCTATTTGCGGGACTGATCGTTTCCAGTCTGGCCTACCTGGCGGCGCTCATCTACTTCTATCGGCTTACCCGGATGGAGACCGACGAACGAGTCGCCCGGTACGCCACGGTGTACCTGGCGCTCTTCCCGACCGCGTTCTTCTTCCTGGCAGGCTATGCCGAGTCGTTACTCCTCCTATCTGTAGTCGCGGCGCTGTACCACGCGCGCCGTCACGAATGGCTAATGGCCGGGGTGTGGGCTGCTCTGGCACCGCTTGCACGCGTGCAGGGCTTCGCTCTTTTCCCGGTCCTGGCTTATGAGGTGGCTCGCGTTTGGCGCGAGGCGGGGATGCAGAGGGTCATGGCGATCCTCGGGCTCACGTTGGCGGGTGTTGGGTTAGTGGCTTTCCCCGTCTATGGCTGGCTAGCTTTGGGCAAGAGCCCGGCGCAGATTATGACGATGCACAGCGGCAGATTCAGAGGACGGTTTACGATCCCGGGGGTGGCGATCTTTGTTGCCACGGGGCTGTTGATCAGCGGCCGCTTTCTTCAGGCCGACTACTTCGATCTGGGGTTCTGCCTACTGTTCGTGGGGCTGACGGCGCTAGCCCTGCGATGGCTGCCAGCAGTCTACGGGGTGTACAGCTTGCTGATGCTGGCCCTAATCCTCACCAAAGTGAGCGATTTCGAGGCACTCCTTAGTGCGTCGCGTTATGTGCTCGCTCTATTCCCAGGGTTCATCGTCCTGGGTCGACTTGGAGCCTCAAGAGCCTGGGTTCATCGCTTGATCGTCTACCCATCGATCGTCGGCCTGCTCTATCTGACAGGTCAGTTCGTGATCTGGGGCTGGGTTGCGTGACACGCAGGTGGGCCGCGCCAGATTTCCGGCCTGGTGGTGAGGTGACGCTCTGAATACAGACAGTTCGCTTCAAGCCAATGACCGCCGCAGCCTGCCGCGCAACGTCTGGGTGATGACACTGACAAGCTTCCTCACCGACGTCTCGTCCGAGATGGTCTTCAACCTGTTGCCGATCTTCTTATTCAACGTGCTCGGCGCCCGAACGGGACTGATCGGTGTGATCGAGGGCGTGGCCGAGACAACGGCCAGCCTGTTGAAGATGGTCTCGGGCTGGCTCTCGGATCGTCTGCGAAGGCGCAAGGCATTGGCAGTCGCCGGTTACGCGCTGTCGACGGCCGCCAAGCCGTTGCTCTACTTCGCCACGAACTGGGTGTGGGTGTTGGGGATGCGGTTGGTCGACCGCGCCGGGAAGGGGTTGAGGACAGCTCCGCGGGATGCTCTGGTGGCGGACAGCGTCGACGAAAGGCGGCGCGGGTTGGCTTTCGGCCTGCATCGCGCGGGGGACACCGGCGGGGCCGTCGTCGGGATACTGATCGCGTTGGGAGTGCTGCTCGCAAGCCAGCAAGGTATCGGGACATTGTCACGGACCACATTCCAGCGCATCGTGTTACTCAGCCTCCTTCCGGCAGCATTAGCAGTCATCGTGTTGGCACTGGGTGCGCGCGACATCGCCCGTCGCCAAGAGACGGCCCGCTCGGTCACCCATGCAGGAGCCAAGCCTTCGACCTCAGGTCTAAGGCAGTTCGACCGGCCTTTCACTTTCTTTCTGGTGATCATTGTGGTGTTCACCCTGGGGAACTCCTCCGACGCGTTTCTCATCCTCAGGGCGCAGAACGCTGGGTTGTCTGTCGCCGGCGTGTTGGGGATGATGATCACTTTCAACCTTGTCTATGCGGTTTTGTCCGGCCCGTCCGGGGCACTCTCCGATCGCATCGGGCGAAAGACACTGCTCCTTGCCGGTTGGGCGGTATACGGTGGGGTGTACCTCGGGTTTGCCGCGGCCAATGCCGGTTGGCAGACCTGGATACTCATGGCGATCTACGGCGTGTACTACGGATTGTCGGAGGGCGTCGCGCGCGCCTTTGTGGCGGATCTGGTACCCGCCTCGCGCCGGGGCGCGGCATTCGGGGCCTACCATGCCGCAGTCGGTCTGATGGCGCTCCCGGCCAGCCTGATCGCCGGTGTCCTCTGGCAAGGTGTCGGCCGCTGGCCAGGCTTTGGGCCCTCGGCGCCGTTCGTGTGGGGCGCGGGCGCGGCATTCTCGGCGGTGGTGTTGCTGGCCTCGATGCCGAACAGTATCGGGCCGCAGCAGGAGCTGGCCAGGAGGGACTGGTCGGGGTGAATCGCATCATCCATCGAGTCCGCGGTCCGGTGCGGCGTGAGGGCGCCGGGGACTACATTCTGCTGACCCTGCTGAGCTTTGCCGCCACGGTCTCTCTCACCCGCCTCTTCTTGGAACTGACCGGTTATCCACAGCTGGGGAGCGGGACCCTGCACATCGCCCACGTGCTCTACGGCGGCGTTCTGCTTTTCGCCGCAGCGCTCCTTCCGCTCATCCTGGCCAATCGCTGGGCCTATACGACCGGAGCCCTTCTGGCAGGGGTGGGGGTGGGCCTGTTCATCGATGAGGTCGGCAAGTTCATCACACAAGCCAACGACTATTTCTTCGCGCCGGCCGCGCCGATCGTCTACGCGTTCTTCTTGCTGGTTGTCCTGGTTTACTTGCAGCTTCGCCGTCCGCCAAGCGATGACATCCGATCCGAGCTGTACCACGCCCTGGATGGGCTTCAGGAAGTTCTCGATCATGATCTGGAGCCGGGAGAGATGGCCGCGCTTTCCCAGAGGCTGGAACGGATAGCCCGTCAGCCAGAATCCCCCGAGAGCGCCAAGCTTGCGCACGAGCTCCTGGAGTTCCTTGACTCAGGTATGCTCAGCGTTGTGCCGGAGGAGCCTGACTTGTTGCAGCGGGTATCCTCCTCAATCACCGCGTTCGAAGAGCGTTGGCTCGGTCGGGCCCGTCTGCAGGCGGGGCTGGCCGGAGGATTGATGGCTCTCGGGTTTCTGGCAAGCCTCGGGGTCATCGAGCTTCTCATCCCAACGCTTGCGCCGGGTCGCGTGGAGCGAATCCTGCAGGCCCTCGTCGAAGCGGGAAGGGTGGCCGGCGGGCGAAGCCTGGGATGGTTCGCGGCCTGGATGGCCCTCGATGGTTCGGTTGGGCTGATCCTTCTCGCAGCCGGCGTGTTGATGATCACCGGACGTGACAAGCTCGGGGTAGGATTGGGGACCCTCGCCCTGTTGCTATCCCTGACGACGGTGGATCTGGTCGTGTTCTACTTCCAGCAGTTCCGAACGATCATCACGGCCGCGGTGCAATTCTCCTTACTCGTCGTCATCATCTACTACAGACGCCACTACCTACCGGTCACAGATCTCCATTCCAGGGACGGAAACGGTCGGCGAGGTTAAAGCTCCGGCAACCGGTGCGGGCGAGGCGCGATCCGGCCGTGCTAGGGATGCTCCTCGTAGGTCATCTCGCCCGCCCGGATAGGCACCATAACGCGGTTCTCCGGCGGCGTGATCGGACAAGACCAGTTCTCGTTGTAAGCGCAGTATGGGTTGTAGGCCAGGTTGAAGTCGACCTTCAGTCGTCGATCGGGAAGCTCCTCGGGCTCGAGGTAGCGCCCGGCGCCATAGGTCTCCTTCCCCGCCTGCGAATCGGCAAAGGGGAGAAAGTAGCCGTGCTCGTTGGCGTAGACCGTGAGGCTGGCGGTCTCGCCGCCGATGGTGAAATCGAAGCGTCCCAGGCGAATATAGCTTTGAGCGTCACCCGTGTTGGTCATGATATTGACACGTTTTCGACCGGGGAAGGCCTCGAGGTTGACCTTCAAGTCCAGGGCGGGGTCCTCGGGGAAATAGCGCAGCCCCTTGAAGGTTGATCTTTGTTCGCGGGTGAGCGGGCTTTGGGGATCGCTCCGGAAGAAATCGTCCTTGGCCTTCCGGAAATCATCTAGTTCGCCCATCATGCCTCCTGGCCGGTTCGATCTTCTCGAAGAGGAACACGATTCTCATAGGAACGGGCAAGAGTGGCAAGGTTGACCAGCCCTCGGTCAGGCCGATACCGGCATCCTGGAGAGTGGCGCCCATTGACGTTCCGCTCAGGCCGCATTCGATCCGGGAACTCCGGGACAGGCGAAAACAACCATGGCTACGCCCAGTCGGTCGGTTCCCCCACTGCCGGCCAACGCCCGTCGGAGGGGGCTCAGCCTCGTTAACGATCTTCTACTGCGAGTCGGTTAGCATTGCTTGGTAGCTCAGACTGTTGGAACGAGGTGATTTCTATGGCGAAGATAATCGGCATTGACCTGGGAACGACCAACAGCGTCGTCGCCGTTATGGAAGGTGGGGATCCCACAGTTATCCCCACGGCCGAGGGCGGGCGCCTATGCCCGTCCGTGGTCGCGTTCACCAAGAATGGGGAGCGTCTCGTGGGGCAAACGGCCAAACGACAGTCGGTCGTGAACTCAGAGAATACGGTGTACTCGATCAAGCGCTTCATGGGCAGGCACTTTGACGAGGTCGAGACGGAACGCAAGATGGTCTCCTTCGAAGTTATCCCAGGATCGAGCGGAGATGCCCGGGTGAAGATCGCAGCCACCGGCAAGGAACACACCCCCCAGGAGATCTCGGCGATGATCCTGGCCAAGCTTAAGACCGACGCTGAAGCGTACCTGAGCGAGCCGGTAAGCAAGGCGGTTATTACGGTACCGGCCTACTTCAACGACTCGCAGCGCCAGGCGACTAAGGACGCCGGAAGGGTCGCCGGGTTGGAAGTCATGCGCATCATCAATGAGCCGACTGCAGCTGCTCTGGCCTATGGGCTGGACAAGAAGGACAACGAGACCATCCTCGTGTTCGACTTGGGTGGTGGCACCTTTGACGTCAGTCTCCTCGATGTCGGGGAGGGGCTGGTTGAGGTCAAGGCCACCAACGGTGACACCCACCTGGGCGGGGACGACTGGGATCAGGTGATCCTGAACCACGTCGCCGATGAGTACAAGAAGGAGATGGGGATCGATTTGCGCCAGGATCGCCAGGCGCTTCAACGGCTGCGTGAGGCGGCGGAGAAGGCCAAGATCGAGTTGTCAACGGTGACGGAGACGGAAATCAACCTGCCTTTCATTACCGCTGACGCAAGCGGCCCGAAGCACCTGCAGACGCGCCTGACCCGATCCAAATTCGAGCAGTTGAGTGAAGAACTCGTAGCACGCATCCACGGACCATTTGAGGCCGTGCTCAAAGACGCCAACATGCGCGCCGCCGATGTCGACGAGATCGTTCTGGTCGGCGGGGCCACCCGCATGCCGATGGTTCAAGAACTGGTGCGCTCCTTCACCGGCAAGGAGCCTCACAAGGGTGTCAACCCGGATGAGGTGGTGGCGGTCGGGGCAGCGATCCAGGGCGGCGTACTGGCGGGCGAAGTCAAAGACGTGCTCCTGCTCGATGTGACGCCGCTCTCCCTGGGTGTAGAGACGCTGGGAAGCGTGATGACTACGCTGATTGAACGGAACTCGACAATCCCGATCAAGAAGACCGAGACGTTCTCCACCGCAGAGGACAGCCAGACGGCAGTCGATATCCATGTCCTTCAGGGTGAACGGCCGATGGCCAGCGACAACATGACCCTCGGCAGGTTCAGGTTGGAAGGAATCCCGACGGCGCCGCGCGGAGTGCCGCAGATCGAAGTGACTTTCGACATCGACGCCAACGGCATTCTCAACGTAGCCGCGCGGGACAAGGCGACTGGCCGTGAACAGAAAGTGACCATCACTGCCTCAACCAATCTCGAGAAGACCGAGGTCGAACGGATGGTCCAGGAAGCCAAGAAGCACGAGGCGGATGATCGCAAGCGGCGCGAGCTGGCCGAGGCCCGCAACGCCGGTGACACGATGGCTTACCAGGCAGAGAAGGCGCTACGTGACCTTGGCGAAAAAGTCCCGGCCGGCGACCGGACCCGGATCGAGGAGAAAGTGAAAGCCCTGCAAGAGGCGCTCAAGGGGGAGGACGTGAGCCGGATCCGGCAATTGACCGAGGAGGTTCAGCAGGCCAGCTATGCGTTGAGCCAGCAGCTCTACGCCCAGCAGGCGGCTTCCGAGCCGGGAACTACGAACGGAGGCGGCGGCCAGAAAGAAGGCGACGTTGTAGAAGGTGAATTCCGGGAGGCCTAGGGGCCTCCCGTTCGTTTACGGGCCCTGGTCTCCGCTCCCCTCCGGAAAGTCGGGGAATGTCCGATTGTCCTCGAGGGCGATGGCCTAGAAGGCATCCTTGTCAGGGCGCGAGACGCCAAGCTATAATGGTTCGAGACGACCATCCACCCTCCCACATACTCACCGGTCTCAGCCCATCCGTGTAAGTCCCTCAAGGAGGTTGTGCACCGTGAAGCTTCCCCGATATGCGTACTTCGAAGGAAGGATCGTGCCGTATTCTGAGGCCAGAGTGGGCGTGATGACCCACGCTCTGAACTACGGCACCGGCGCTTTCGCGGGTCTGCGAGGTTACTGGAATTCGGACGAGGAGCAGCTGTTCCTGTTTCGACCGATCGACCATTTCATCCGTATGTTGGACTCTGCGCGCATTTTGTGCGCGGAGGTCGATTTCACGCCCGAGATGATGCGTGACATCGCCGTCCAGCTCCTTCAAGAGGAAGGTCTGCGTGAGGATTGCTACCTCCGGCCGCTCATCTACAAGGCGGATGAGATCATCGGAGTTCGGCTCCACGATCTGCATGATGAGCTGACGATGTTTGCCGTGCCCTTCGCGCGTTACGTCGAACGTGACGAGGACGCTCATGCGACTTTCTCGTCCTGGCGCAGGGTCGACGATAACGCCATCCCGGCCCGCGGCAAGATCACCGGCGCCTACGTGAACTCGGCGCTGATCAAGACCGATGCGGTACGGGCTGGCTTCGATGAGGCGCTGGTTCTGACGGATCAGGGACATGTTTCAGAGGGTTCGGCCGAGAACATCTTCATGCTGCGCGGCGGCGTGCTGATTACACCGCCTGTCACAGAGAACATCCTCGAAGGGATCACCCGGCGAACGATCATCGCCCTGGCCCGCCAGGAGCTTGGGCTGGACGTGATCGAGCGCCCGATCGACCGGACCGAAGTCTACTTGTGCACCGAGCTCATCATGACCGGCACCGCGGCTCAGGTGACCGCCGTGACACACGTCGATCACCGGCCGATCGGCGAAGGACAGATGGGGCCGGTAGCCGCAGAGCTTCGAAAGCTCTACGATCGTGTCGTTCGCGGGAGAATGCCGAAGTATCGATCCTGGACGGTGCCCATTTACGTGAAGGAGCCGGCGCCGGCCGTGTGACCGCGGTCGTCCCCCACTGGTCGCCTCTCGGGTGCCGGAGTGAGGGGGCCGGCACCCATTTGCCAGCATGGTTTTCATCCCACCTCGTGCGCGTGGCCTGATTATCGGCGTGATTGCCCTGCTCTTGGTCTTCGGCCTCGCAGGGCTGGGGATGTCGCGTCTGGCGAGCGCCCCCATCTCCCCGTTCATCGTGGTATGGGTCATCATGCCTTTGGTCGGACTGCCTTTGGGCTTGATGGTTGCCTATCGGCTGTATGGTCTCTTGACGGCACGCTATCGGCTGGATCGGGATGGACTCTACATTGTCTGGGGCCAGGCGACCGAGCACATCCCGCTGTCTCTGGTGAAGAATGTGGCTCCGGCTACGGAGGCCTCCGCCGCTCTCCGGCCACGAAGGGGTTTGTGGTGGCCAGGTTGCATCGTCGGAAAAGCCAGACAGGCAGACAACTCCGACCTGGAGTTCTTTGCTACGGGTCTTGGGAGTAGCCTGGTGCTGGTGAGCACCCGGGTCGGGGATTTCGCGATCTCGCCAAAGGATCCGGGTGAATTCGGGCAGGCATTCGTCGACGCCACACGGATGGGGTCCCTAAATCAGATTCAAGCTCAGAGTCGAAGGCCGGACTACTTCTCGGCGCGTATGTGGAACGATCTGCTCGCGCGCGGCCTGGTCCTGGCGGGCCTTGTACTCGATCTGCTATTGCTCGGGTTTCTGGCCGTTAGAGCTTCTGCCCTCAGCGGGAATGTACCCTTTGGTTTCGACCCCAGTGGTGTCCCTGGCCCTATGGTACCTCCCGGGCGGCTCCTGCTTCTGCCCTTGATTGCCGGCTTCTGCTGGCTGGGAGATCTCGGGCTCGGAGCCTGGCTATATCGGCGGGAGAGGGAGAAGCCTCTCGCTTACGCTGCGTGGGGCGCGGCAGTGCTCGTAGGCGGCCTCTTCTGGGGTGCTACGCTCCAGCTCTTGGCTATTCTTTAGCTGTCCTGGTCTTATCCACAGGCCGGGGCATGTTCTCCACCGAAAACCAATGGATTATCCACAAGGATATCCGGATCCGTATGATGGGTTGGCCGCAGTGGGTTCTCGGCTTGGGGCTCGGCATCGCTGCCGGTGGCGTGGGGTACCTTATCCATGCCCTTACCCCGGCAGGGGCTCTGGCGGCAGCCGTGGTTGGTACGCTGACCATGGGCGGCGGGGGGATCGCGCCGGCGGTGTTGCTGCTGCTGTTTTTCTTCTCTTCCAGCCTGCTGTCGAGGGCGAGCAACGAAAGCAAGCGTCGGGCACAGGCTTACTTCTCAAAGAACGACCGTCGCGACCCAGGTCAAGTCCTGGCCAACGGTGCCCTGGCCGCCGTCCTGGCGGTCTTGTACGGCCTGGGAGGGGAGGAGATCTGGTTTGTAGGCCTCGCCGGGGCCCTGGCGGCTGTCACCGCGGACACGTGGGCGACCGAACTGGGGGTACTAGCCTCCGGGCGACCGAGGTTGATCACCACGGGCGAATCCGTGGAGGCCGGGACCTCGGGTGGGATAACCCTGACCGGGACGGTGGCGGCGGCGGCCGGGGCGTCTCTGATCGCGCTTGCGGGATCCGGTCTGGGAGGTCAGCGGCTGGCCATATCAGCGGCCATCGGCGGGCTGAGCGGGGCGTTGTTCGATAGCCTCCTGGGAGCGACCATCCAGGCAAGCTATCACTGCCCGGCGTGTGACAGGCAAACCGAGAGACACCCGCTTCATGGCTGCGGCACGGAGACGTTTCTTGTGCGAGGCTGGCCTTGGCTGGAGAACGATGCCGTGAACTTCATGGCCTCGGTGGCGGGAGCGTTGATCGCGATGGGGGGGTGGAGATTGCTCGGATAGACGGCAGACGTTGGAAGACGGACGACCGGGGACAGGGGACGGGGGACCGGGAGTCTGGCGGCTGATGTTCTCCCCGTCATCTGTCTTCGGTCCCCGGTCACTCGCCGTCTGTCGTCCGTCGTCCACCGTCTTTTCAAGAGGAGGACTAGAATCATGGAAGAGGGAACAAGCCGCGACGACATCCGCCGCTTGCTGAAGACCTTTGGCGTCAAAGCGGACGAGGCCATCCTGGGGCATCTGGCACGAAACCCGAGGGTCGGTCCGCTCCGATTGAGGTTGTCCTTGGAGGATCTCACGGATTACGGCGACGGGCCCCCGGAGCGACCTCTCAAGCTTGAGGTCGCCGGCGAAGTGCGCCGTCAAGAGCTATGACTTGAGATAGCCTGAAGCCGGCAAGGCATGTAGACGGCCTGGGTCTTCCCTGCAGCAGGTTTGAAGATCGGCGGGAGATTGCGGAGAAGGGGAAGGAGCCGCACATGACGACGCAGAACGTGCTGGCGCTGGTCCTGGGTGGCGGCCGCGGCTCGCGGTTGTGGCCGCTCACGAAGCTCCGGGCGAAACCAGCCGTGCCCATCGGCGGCAAGTACCGCCTGATCGACATCCCGGTCAGCAACTGCCTCAACTCCGATATCCACCAGATCGCCATTCTCACGCAGTTCAACTCGGTTTCACTTCACCGCCACATCTCGCGGACCTATCAATTCGACTCGTTTCACCCCGGCTGGGTTCAGATCCTGGCGGCGGAGCAGACATTGACCAGCGCCGACTGGTATCAAGGCACCGCCGACGCGGTGCGCAAGCAACTATTCGAGATCCAGGTGACCGGGGCGACCGAGGTGCTCATCCTGGCCGGAGATCACTTGTATCGTATGGACTATGACGAGATGGTGCGGAATCACCGGGATGTCGGCGCGGACGTGACGGTCGGTGTGCGTCCGGTTCGTCGACAGGATGCATCCCGGTTTGGGATTCTGAGGCAAGACGCAGAAAACCGAATCACGGCATTCGTTGAGAAACCGAAGACGGACGAGGCGTTGAAAGGCTTTGCACTGGAGGGCGAGGAAGAGCTCTATCCGGGGTCGATGGGGATATACCTGTTCCGAACGGAGGTCCTCATCGATCTGCTCAACTCGGATCTCGACGACTTCGGGAGCGACGTCATCCCGGCGGCCATCCAGAGCCACAAAGTCTACGCGTGCAGCTTTGGGGGCTACTGGGCGGACATCGGGACCATGCGCGCCTTCTACGAAGCCAACCTGCTCCTGACGCAGCCCGACTCACCTTTTCGTTTTCACGATCCGGTTAGGCCCATATACACCCACCCGCGTTTTCTCCCCGGATCCCGCATCTACGACGTACGTCTCGACCGCGTGTTGCTTGCGGATGGCTGCGTCGTCGAGGGAGCGGACTTACAGCATTCCGTCATCGGGATCCGGAGTGTGATCGGTGAGGACGTGATCATTCGGGACACGGTAATCATGGGTGCGGATTACTATGAGGAGGAGGCAAGCGAGTTGGGGGAGAAGCCGGTACCGATGGGCATCGGCCGCGGATCGAGGATTTCGGGGGCCATCATAGATAAGAACGCCCGGATAGGTGAGGGGGTGCGGATTGAGCCCTTTCCGCGGGGCACGGAGATGGACGAGGCCGATTGGAGCGTCCGCGATGGCATCGTGGTTGTGCCAAAAAGCGCAGTCGTCCCGTCGGGGATGGTGATCGCACCGTAAGAATGCGCATTGTGAATGGTTTGAAGCTTCCTCGGCCTCCCGGACTTGAGGCAGCTTGCTCACGATCGGGGAGGCAACTTGAGCGATCGGGCGAGGACGCCAACCTGGAACACAGGCGGGACACAGACGATGATTGGCCCGCCCTCCTCGGCCACATGCCGGCCACGCCTCCCGACACTAGTGGTCCTGGTAAAGCCAGCAGGACACCCAATGCCCCGGACTGTGTTCGATTAGGCTTGGCTCACGCAGCGGGCAAATATCTGCCATGACCTCCGGGCAGCGTGGGTTGAAGCGGCAGCCCGTGGGGGGGTTGAGCGGGCTGGGGACATCCCCGGACAGGATGATCCGCTTCCTCTTGCGTCGTGGATCTGGCACGGGGACCGCGGAAAGAAGTGCGCGGGTGTAGGGGTGGAGCGGGTTGTTGAAGAGTTCTTGAGCAGGGGCCACCTCGACGATCTTCCCTAAATACATGACCGCCACCCGGTCAGAGATGTGCTTGACGACATTCATGTTATGGGCAATGAATAAGTAGGTCAGACCCATTTCCGACTGCAGGTCGCGCAGCAAGTTCAACACTTGAGCCTGGATTGACAAATCCAGGGCTGAGACCGGCTCATCGGCGATGATGAACTTCGGCTTGAGCGCCAAGGCACGGGCAATACCGACACGCTGGCGCTGGCCTCCGGAGAACTCGTGGGGATAGCGTTGGGCGTGGTAGTCCTCGAGACCGACCTTGTGAAGTATGTCGAACACCTGTTCACGGCGCTCTTCGGGCGTGCCGACGTGGTGGATTCTCAGACCTTCTCCGACAGACTCGCCAATCGTCATGCGAGGATCCAAAGAAGAAAACGGATCCTGGAAGATGATCTGCATCTTCCGGCGCATCTCCTTGAGTTGGCGAGGTGGCAGACCGAATAGATTTGTTCCATCGAAGCTGACGCTTCCGGATGTGGGATTGATCAGGCTCAGTATGCTACGGCCCACGGTAGTCTTGCCGCAGCCGGATTCACCCACCAATCCAAGTGTCTCCCCTTCGGAGATCGTGAAACTCACATCGTCGACAGCCTGTATCCAACCCTGAACCCGCTGAAAAAGCCCGCCGCGCACGGGAAAGTACTTCACTAGATTCCTGACGACCACCAGGTCCTTCTGGTTATCCGGAGATGCATGCTCGTTCATAGGTTGGCTTCCAGACCACCAAGCGGGGCGCGATGCTCGCCGTGACTCTGGTACAGGTAGCAGCGGACACGATGGCCCGGTTGTAGCTGGATCAAGTCAGGTTCACGTTCGGTGCAGATGGTGAGCTTATGCTCGATGCGAGCCTTGCAACGGTCTGCGAAGCGGCACCCGGGCGGCATATCCAACAAGTCCGGGACGTTGCCGGAGATGGTTTCCAGACGCTCCTTCGGTGGTCCCTGAGTCGGCACTGAGGCGATAAGACCCTGAGTGTAGGGGTGGAGCGGTTGCTCGAAGATGGTCTCAACCCGGGCCTCCTCGACGATGTGACCGGCGTACATTACGGCAACCCGGGCCGCCATCTCAGCGATCACGCCCAGGTCATGCGTGATCAGGATGATCGCCATCCCCAGCTTCTCCCGCAGCGCCAGCATCAGGTCCAGGATCTGCGCCTGGATCGTGACGTCGAGGGCCGTCGTCGGTTCGTCGGCGATGAGTAAGGCCGGCGAGCAGGCCAAGGCCATGGCGATCATCACACGCTGCGCCTGTCCCCCCGACAACTCGTGCGGGTAGGCGTGCAATCGCGACTCGGCGTCCGGGATCCCCACCGAAGATAACAGCTCGCCAGCCTGGTGCCAGGCCTGGTCGCGGTTCACCCCCATGTGGAGGCGAAGCACTTCGGCGATTTGCTCGCCGACCTTGAAGACCGGGTTCAGGCTCGACTGCGGCTGCTGGAAGATCATCGAGATCTGACTGCCGCGCAAATCGGTCATCTGCTTCTCGGTTAGGGTGCCGAGAAGTCGACCGCGGAACGTGACCTCCCCGCCCACGATCCGGCCGGGAGGATCGATCAGCCGCAGCAAGCTGAGGGCCGAAACGCTCTTGCCGCACCCCGACTCCCCCACCAGGCCGAAGATCTCACCCTCTTGAACGATGAAATCTGCGCCGTCCACAGCCTTCACCACGCCCTCGTCAGTGAAGAAGTACGTGGCCAACCCCTTTACCTCAAGCAACGGGTGCGAGACCGGTTCTCCAGTGTCATGACTTGGCTTCATAGCGGTATACTGGTTCCTTAGATCGGGGTTCGAGGCCGCAGCTAAGCCGCGAAGCCCGGCCTGTCAGCCTGCACGAGATCCCTAAAGTAATACCATATCTCGCACCGTTGGAGGTCAGGGGAACGAGATATCCCGGGCCCGGCGAGTCTTGGCGCCCCGGCGGAACCCAATCGCTCGCTGTCGACGTTGACAGGGCCGGATTGTACGGATAGAATGTTAGCCTACTAGGCTCGCTACTCCCCCCGTCGTGTGGCAGTTTGTGCTTGAATACTTGCCCTTATGGGTGACGCGAAGGTCAACCTGCGTGGGTATTCGGAAAGATGGCAGAACCGAGAAAGGAGGTCAGGACAGACACCATTGGTTGCCGTTGACCGCCTAGCGATCTTCTATTCCCCTGAACACAAGGAGGAGATTACGTGAAACGCCGAACCATGTTCGTTATGCTCAGCCTGATCATCATGGCCTCGATGGTCCTGGCGGCCTGCGCGCCGGCAGCGACCCCAACAGCGGCGCCCCCGGCGACAAGCGCCCCGCCGGCGGCGGCCCCGACGGAAGCTGCGCCGCCACCGACGGAAGTGATGGTGGCTGAGCCGCTCGTACTCGGCACGACCGACAGCTGGTCGAGCTTCGAATCGGCCTGGGTCTACAGCTTCCACGACTGGGAGCTGTTCCATCAGTGCGCGGACGGAATGCTCAATGCCGTCGCCGGTGGGGCGGGTGAAGTCGAGCCTGCCCTTGCCGAGAGCTATGACGTCAGCGACGATGGCACCGTATACACGTTCCATCTACGCTCCGGCGTGACCTTCCCCAATGGGGACCCGTTCAACGCCGATGCGGTCGTGTTCTCCCTGGAACGCATCGCACCGATCAATGAGGCGGCAGGCGAGAACGTCGGCTTTCTGTACACCGGTTACGTGAGCGGCGTCGAGAAGGTCGACGACATGACGGTCAATGTGACTTTCAATGCGGTATACCCGTTTGCACCGCAGCTCGTCGCCACCAACGCCTGGAAGATCGTCAACCCCAATCAGTGGTCGGCGACCGAGGCCGACACCGAGAACACCGCCTGCGGTATCGGGCCCTACGTACTGACCAGCTTCACCGAGGGCGAGGAAGCCGTCTTTGAGGCCAATCCGACCTACTACGGCGATCCACCCAAGACGGCAAAGCTGATCGTACGATACTTCGCTGACTCGCCCACGATGGCTCTAGCGCTGCAGAATGGCGAGATCGACGTGGCTTGGAAGAGCCTGTCGCCTTCGGACTTCGAAGCCTTGCAATCGGCTGCTGGCATCGTGAGCGAGACCGCCGGTGGGACGGAGATCCGCTATATCGTCTACAACGCAACGACGAAGCCCTATGACAACCCGAAGGTCCGACTGGGACTGGCCATGCTCCTGAACCGCGAACAGGTGACGGATCTGGGCTGGCAGGGGATCAAGGTACCGCTGTTCTCGATGGTGCCCCCCGGGTTCCTCGGGCACAAGCCGACGTACGAAGGAACCGAGGATGTCGAGGCCGGCAAGGCCCTCCTGGCCGAGGCCGGCTTCACCGCGGCCAACCCGCTGGTGCTCGATCTGTGGTACAGCCCGACCCACTACGGTGACACCGAGCCTGATGTGGCGGCCGTCATCAAGCAGCAGTGGGAGGCCAGCGGCGTCGTCAAAGTCACCCTGAACTTCCTCGAGTGGGCGGCCTACCGCGACGCAGGCCGGGCCGGAGAGCTACCGGTGTCGCTGCTCGGTTGGTATCCGGACTACATGGACCCCGACAACTACACCAATGTCTTTGCGCACTCTCCGGCAGCCTGGTCGGGTTCGTACTATAACAACCCGGCGATGGACGCGCTTCTGGAGAAACAGGCATCCGAGCTGGATGAAACGGCGCGGATCGCGGCCTTGGGAGCTGTCCAGGATCTTTGGGTCACGGAAAGCCCCTTTGTACCGGTGGCTCAAGGCAAACTGTTGATTGGCTACCGCGACAACGTCTCCGGTGTTGTCCTCGATCCGCTCGCGCTTCTGCACTACTTCTTGCTCGAGAAGAAGTGAGCCGAGGCGGATGCGCCTGATGGGCGTGTGAATAACGTGGGGCTCGAACGCGCAGGACTGGCGTTCGAGCCCCTGCTCCTCAGCACCTACCCGATCGAACCGGGACAGCAATTTCGCCGCCTCAGTTGAGTTGCGCATGTCACCTGCCCTTCGACGATACATCGCTGTCCGAGTCCTGCTGACCTTTCCGATGCTTCTCATTCTGGTCACACTCGTGTTTGTCGTTCTGCGCGTTATGCCGGGCGACCCGGCGGTGGCGATCATGCGCGAGGGAGCCTCGGAGGAGCAACTGGATGCCTTCCGGGCGGCGGTCGGATTGGACAAACCACTGCACATCCAGTACCTGAACTTCATCGGCGGTGTGGTGCGCTTTGACTTTGGCGAATCCATGACGCGCAAACTGCGGGTGACCCAGGAGATCAAGACTTTCTTCCCGGCAACGGTCGAGCTGGCGATTTCGTCCATGCTCATCACCGGGATCCTGGGCGTGTTCTCCGGCGCATTCGCCGCCCAACACCGCAAGAGCCCTGCCGATTATGCAATCCGGATTACCAGCATCATCTTGTATTCATTGCCGATCTTCTGGCTCGGCCTGATGTTCCAGATGTTCTTCGGGGCGCGGCTTGGATGGCTCCCGGTCTCGGGTCGGCTCGATCCCGGGATGACACCGGAACGGATCATCACCGGGATGTACACCGTGGACGCCGTGCTCACGGGGGATTGGCCGCTTTTGAAAGATGCGCTGCGCCACCTGGTGCTGCCGTCGCTAACCCTGGGTCTGGTCCTGGCGGGCATCTTCACCCGGCTGACTCGAGCGAACATGCTCGACGTCCTCGAGCAGGACTACATCACCGCCGGCAGGGCTCGAGGACTGCGTGAATCGGTGCTGGTGTACAAGCACGGCCTGCGCAACGCCTTCATCCCGATCGTGACCCTGCTTGGGCTGCAACTGGCGATCTTGTTGGCCGGAGCGATCCTTACAGAGACGACCTTCTCCTGGCCCGGGCTGGCCCGATTGGTCATCGATCGTATCTACGACCGCGATTTCACGACGGTCCAGGGGGCCATCTTGTTCTTCGCCATGCTGGTGGCGGGCATGAGCCTGTTTGTCGACGTCCTCTACGGTTTCCTGGACCCCAGGATTCGGTTCTAATCCCATGGCGACCACCACCCCCGACGCCGTTCCTGTCCGCCCGCCTCTCCTTCTGGATGAGAACGTCGGCCTACTGCGACGCATCTGGCGCGGGCGGATCTGGTACGGCGCTGAGTGGTACATCACGCTTTTTGGGGCGCTGATCCTGGTGTTCATGACAACCATGACTCTCATGGCTCCCAGGATCGCCCCCTTTGACCCGAACGAATTCATCGGCGCACAATTCACGCCCCCTGGCGGGGGAAAACAGGCCCTGCTGGCCCGGGCCGGAGAGGGGCCTATCGGCCCGGGCGCCGATCTGGCCGGTCAGATTATCGGTGTGCAGCGTAACGAGAATGGCGTCAACCTGGCCAGGGAGATCGGCGCGACCGGTGAGCGGTTCTTGGATCAGAAGTCGCTCCTGGCAGCACTCGCCGAGCACCAAGTCGATCTCATTTTCGTCAGCCAGGAGAAGGTCGCCGAAGTGCAGGCGCTACAGCCGGGCCTGGAGGTGATCGCCAGCGACCTGGGACGCAGCTTCCTCCTGGGGACGGACAACCTCGGTCGCGATATCTTGAGCCGACTCATCTGGGGAGCACGCACGGTGCTGGGAGTAGCCCTTTTGTCGGCCCTGCTTTCCTCCAGCGTTGGGATCAGCTTGGGCTTGATCTCCGGTTTCGTCAGCGGACCTGTCGACCGGGTGCTCTCTTTGACTATGGACAGTGTGTATTCCTTCCCCGGCCTGCTGCTGGCGGTCGCCATGGCCGCCATGCTTGGGCCGGGGCTAATCAACGTGGCGGTGGCGATCTCGGTCATCTACATCCCGACTTTCTTCCGGGTGGTTCGTGGACAGGTGTTGTCGATCAAGGAAGAGCTGTACGTCGAGGCCGCCCGCAGTATTGGGGCCAGGCCGGTCACAATCCTCGCCCGTTACATCTTTCCTAACGTCATCCCGTCGGTGGCTGTGGTGTTTTCATTGAACGTCGCCGATGCGATCCTGACCGAAGCCGGTCTGAGTTTTGTCGGATTGGGATTACCGCCGGATATCCCCGACTGGGGTTACGATCTCAGCAAAGGCCAGTCCTTCCTCGTCGCCGGACATTGGTGGATGGTCACCTTTCCCGGCATTCTGATCACAACTGTTGCAATGGGTTTCAGCCTGCTTGGAGAAGGACTGAGCGAGATCCTCAACCCGCGTCTGGTCAAGAGCTAGGACTCAATGTCTGTAGACCAAGTCCTATACAGCATTCGTGATCTGGTGGTGGAGTATCACACCCGGGTCGGCACACTCACGCCCGTCGACCATGTGTCCCTCGAAATCCACCGAGGCGAGGTCTTGGGCCTGGTAGGTGAGTCGGGCTGCGGCAAGACGACTTTGGGGAAGGCCCTGTTGCGCATGATCGATGCTCCCGGCAAGATCGCCTCGGGCGAGCTCGTGTTTGATGGCGTAGATCTGCTCACGCTTCCGGCGCGGCGAATGCGCGAGCTGCGCGGAAGCCGGATCAGCATGATCTTCCAGGACCCCATGACTTCGCTCAATCCGGTGCAGCGGGTGGTCGAGCACGTGACCGAGTCAATCCGTGTTCACCAACCATCGACCAGCCTTAAGGCCGCCCGGGCCCGTGCAGACGAGCTGGTAGATCGGCTCGGGATCCGAAAAAGCAGCCTTACAGACTACCCGCATCAGCTCTCCGGGGGAATGCGTCAACGGGTGATGATCGGGTTGGCGCTCGCCCTGCGGGCCGACATCGTGATCGCCGACGAGGCGACGACGTCCCTCGACGTTCTGGTTGAGGCCCAGTTCTTGGATCTGTTGCGGGAATTGCAGCAGGAGTTCGAGCTGACGATCGTGCTTATCACCCACAACATCGGGATCGTGGCCGAGCTTGCCGATCGAGTGGCGGTCATGTACGCCGGTCAGTTGGTCGAGTTGGCCGAAGTGCGTGATTTGTTCCGTGACCCTAAGCATCCCTACACCCAGGGGCTGCTGCGCGCCGTACCGAATATCCGTCTGGGAAGGGATGATTTGTACAAGATGCCCGGTTCACCGCCGAATCTCATCGCCCCGCCGCACGGGTGTCGTTTCAATCCGCGCTGTCCTCACGTCATGGACATCTGCTATGAGCGCGCGCCGGCTCTCGAGCTGGTGACGCCCGGTCGTAAGGTTCATTGTTGGCTCTATCAGGAGCAGCCAAAGATCCCGGCGGCGGAGATCGAGGCCCGAGGGTGAGCGCCCAGGTGGGAGCTCAGTCATCGACCGCCGACAGGCACCTTGTCGAGGTCCTGGACCTCAAGAAGTGGTTCCCGGTACAGCAGGGCGTCCTCGATCAGATCCTGGCAGGCGGGGGTGAGCATGTACGCGCCGTGGACGGGGTCTCTTTCCACATCGATCGTGGAGAAGTCCTGGGGCTGGCCGGTGAGAGCGGCAGCGGGAAGACGACGATTGGGCGTCTGGTGCTGAGGCTGCTCGAACCGACCGCTGGCAAGATCATCTTCGATGGTCTCGACATCACTCACCTCAAGGGGGAGCCACTGCGCGAGCTACGACGGAAGATGCAGGTCGTCTTCCAAGATCCGTTCGCTTCGATGAACCCTCGAATGAAGGTCGGCGAGCAAATTGGACATCCGCACCGGATCCTGTTCGGAACTACACGCGCTGAGAGCCGGGCGATTGTCGAGAAGATGATGGCGCAGGTGGGTTTAACCCCAACCGGGCAGATTTATGACAGGTATCCGCACCAACTCTCGGGCGGCATGCGCCAGCGCGCCGTTCTGGCCCGGGCACTTGTCCCACACCCCGACCTGGTGGTGGCCGATGAACCGATCGCCATGGCCGACGTCAGCGTCCGGGCGTTGCTCCTGGATCTGATGGTGAGGCTGAAGAATGAGTTGCGCCTGACTTACCTGTTCATCACCCATGATCTGGCCACGGCTAAATACATTTGCGACAGAATCGGGGTTCTGTACTTGGGTCGGATGGCAGAAATCGGCCCGCTCCCTATGGTGTACTCCCGTCCGCTGCATCCGTATACTCAGGCGCTGCTCAGCGCAGTTCCGGTGGCCGACCCGAGTTCGCGACGGCAGGGCCCGATCCCCAAGGGCGAGATCCCGAACCCGATCAATCCGCCTTCAGGCTGCCGCTTCCATCCACGCTGCCCGATCGCCAAACCTAATTGTGCGGTTGAAGAGCCGGAGCTGCGGGTCCTCGAGCCCGGACACGCGGTTGCGTGTCATTACGCCGAGCAGTTCCTGTAGTTCCTCGCCAGTCCCTCACCGTTAGCATCGCTCCGGGTGCAGCCGACCGACCTTTGTTACTGCCAAGTCACCCGCTCTGGCGTCCTACCCTCACCGCCTCAATCGCTCTTGCCCGACGGTCCGGGGGTTCTTCAGAACGGGTCCTTCGTGGAGTAGAGCTCCAATCAGGCGGCCCGTGCTGGAAGCGGACTCCGATGCCGCTTCTCTGAGAGCGGCCTCCAACATGCGGACGCCCGCATCTAGCCCTTCTTTGGCACTCGTCCGGCGAGTGTCGATCCGGTAGTACGCGGTACACTCGGCTCCATGAAGTCTTGTGAACAACGGGCCGACAGCCTATCAGATCATAACTCACACCACCCGATCGTCTCGGTCCTGATGCCCTGCTACAACTCGTCGGACACCGTCGACGGGGCAATTGACTCCATCCTTCGTCAAACGATGCAGGCCTTAGAGATGGTCATCGTCGACGACGGATCCGACGATGAAACGCCGGAGAAGCTGACCGATTGGTCCATGAAGGACCGCCGTGTCCGAGTGATCCACCAGGACCACGCCGGGATTGTGCCAGCGTTGAACGTTGGCTTGCAGGCTTGCCGGGCAGCGTTCATCGCCCGCATGGACGCCGACGACCTGTCGGACCCCAACCGGCTTTCCAAACAACTTGGCTTCTTGGAGGCGGCCCCTGAGCTTGCCGGCGCCAGCTGTCTGGTCGATGTCTTTCCGCCAGAGGTCGTCCGTCAGGGGTTCAAAGTGTATGTGGATTGGTTGAACAGCCTGGTGTCTCCCGAGGATATCCATCGCCAGATGTTTGTGGAGAGTCCGATGGCCCATCCCTCGGTCATGATCCGCCGAGCCTGGCTTGAGCGAGTCGGTGGATATCAGGACAAGGGCTGGCCGGAGGACTACGATCTCTGGCTTCGGCTGCACCTGGCCGGCGCACGCTTCGCCAAGGTCCCCCAAGTGCTACTTTCGTGGCGTGAGCACCCCGGAAGACTCACCCGCACCGACAGCCGCTATTCCGTTGAGAACTTCCTCCGGGCGAAGTCTCACTACCTTGTTCGTGGCCCGCTGCGCGACCGGGGCTCGGTAATCATCTGGGGTGCGGGCCAGATGGGCGGTCGCCTCTCCAAGCACTTGCTCCGGGATGGCGCCCCGCTGGTGGCGTTCGTCGACGTCGATCCCAAGAGAGTCGGAGGGCAGCGCCGTGGTCGGCCCGTGGTCGGACCGTCAGGGCTCATGGCCATATGGCAACAGGCCGATCGGCCGATCGTGCTGGCCGCCGTAGGCGCCCGCGGGGCCCGCCAGTTGATCCGGGCTCAGTTGAAGGAGATGGGCCTCCGGGAGGGCCAGGATTGGCTGGCCGCAGCCTAGCGGCACGATCATGACAAGGCCTCCTGGGGGCTTGACCCGAGTTTGAGGGGGATCCTGACCACCCAGCCCACCGGGAAATTCTTCGGCGATCGGCGGGAGTGGTTCCGCCTTGCGCATTCCTGAAGAGCTCTCGCTTCCGTGTCGCTCAATCGCTTTCCGAGCCCTTGAGGAGGAGTAGCAGCATGCTGACCGGCGTCTCAGCCCGGATTCCGTGGACCAGGTTGGCGGGCATGTACACCCACGATCCTGCCGTGGCTCTCCTCTCATCGCCCGCAAGCGTGAGCAAAGCCTCGCCTGCGAGAAAGTGCAGGATCGCCGGGCGGGAGGCCGTGTGCTCGCTGAGTTCCTGGCCGGATGCAAAAGTGAAGGCCGTCACTTTGATCTGGTCATCGGCGTAGACCGTCCGGCTCAAGATGCTGTCGGGAGGCACATCCGGCGTCGGAGTGCGGACGTCCTGGACGAACGTATAACCACCCGATGATCCGTCCCTGGGTTTCATTTCCCTCTCCTCTAAAGCGCTTGGCGGTAGCTTCAACGGCATCATCTTATCAGAGCCGGTTCTGGGGCGGTTTGCTCCCTGCGGCCGTGACTTCCGCTTTCCGTCGGTGTTATCAACAACAGATTCAGGACCTGACCCCCCTCCAGGAAGGTCGTTTCCCAGCGTGGCTACAGGTACATCTCATGTGCGCTCCCTCACCAGCCGGGACAGCCTAACCCGGCACCCCATCGGCTTTCAGATGGGGAGGTGATCGCTGGGCTGGTACAGGCTGCTCCGTCTTGGGAGCAGTTTTGTTGCCTGGAGAAAGGAGGTAGGCACACACCTCACTCGACCCATCCCACCGGCCCACCTCACGGCCAGCCTCGGCGTGAGGCTACCACTGGTCTCAGGAGGAGACTGCTATGGCTGAAAAAAGTGTACGCGGTTACCTGCCTAACGACACGCCCCCCTTTGGACAACTGGTCCTGCTCGGTTTCCAGCATATCCTGACGATGTTCCCGGCGACGGTGTTCGTGGCCGCATTCACCGGCTTCCACGTCGGCACAGTCCTGCTCGGATCCGGGATTTCAACCATCGTCGCCCTGGTTCTGTCGAAGAGGGGTATAGGCAAATTCATTCCTCTCTACTATGGGTCAAGTTTCAGCTACATCGCCGCCTACCTGGGCATCGTGCAGCAGATGACCGGCTCGCTCCCCACCTTTGGCGTGCCTGTCCCGGATAACGTCATCCGCACGATGCAGGCCGGCATCGTGGTCACCGGGCTCTTGAATATCGCCGTCGGCTTTGTCATCCGGGCGGTAGGCAAATCTGCCGTGGACAAGATCTTGCCGCCCGTTGTGACTGGATCGGTGGCCGCCATTATCGGTTTTGGGCTCGCCTACGCGGCCCTGGGCAACCTGGCCAGCGCCAATTTCCTGGTGGCCCTGATCACGTTGCTGCTCACGGTCCTGTTCTCCGTCTACCTGCAGAACCGGGGCTTTATCGGAATGCTGCCGATCTTCCTGGGAGCGGTCGTCGGGTACATCATCTCGGCCGTGATCGATCCGGGATCAGTAAACCTGGCCTCGGTAGGCGCCGCACCGCTTCTCCAGGTGCCGCACGTCACCCTGCCCACGTTCAGCGGGCCGCTAGTCATCACCGCCATCGTCAGCGTCGCGGTCATGGCGATTGCGACCATACCCGAATCCACGGCCCACCTGTACCAGATCAGCCTGTATGTGGATCGGTTCGCCGAGGAGACCGGGCGGGAGAAGCTCCGCCTGGACGAGAACATCGGTTTCAACCTGGTTCTGGACGGGGTTGGCGACTTTCTGCACGGCCTGGTCGGGGCGACAGCCGGCACGAACTACGGCGAGAACAACTCGCTGATGGCCATCACCCGCAACTACTCAGGTCCGGCCCTTCTTGCCGCAGGCGTCATTGCCATCCTGCTGGCGTTTGTGGGTAAGCTCGCAGCGATCGTTGGGACGGTTCCTCTTGCGGTGAGCGGTGGGCTGGCGATCTACCTGTTCGGTGTCATCGGGATGCAGGGCATCGCTCTGATGCAGGAGAACAAAGTCAGCATGTTCGACCCGCGCAACCTCGCCGTCGGGGCTACGATCATGGTGGTCGGCATCGGGGGCAACATTGGATACGGAGGGTTCATTCCCGTAACTGTGCCGGTGGTCTTCCCGAATGGCCTGCCGGCGATCGCCACGGCGGCGGTGTTGGGCATCTTGATGAACCTGATCTTTGTGGTCTTCGCCCCGCCGCTGGCGGAGACCGCCGCTATGCGGGCCGCTGCGGCCGACTGAGCCTGGCGCAACCGTCTATATCGACACGCTGTGTGAAGCCGGGAGATGGCCTTTTCAGGGGCAGCTCCCGGCCTCTTTTTTTGGTTCGGCTGGATGCGAGAAGAAGATCCCTCTCGGATGACGGCCTCGGGGAGACGGCCCGTCCCAGGGGAGATCTGGTGCTGCCTCCGCCCGCTGCGGGCTTCCGACCGAAAGGGGGTAGGGTCCACGAGCCGGCCTCGTCTTGGTCTGCCTGCCATTGCCAGGCGACCCAACTGAGCTGGCGTCTCCGTTCCGCCTTACGCCCGGTTTACACTTCCTTCAGGTGCTCCCCGAATGCCGCCATAATAGTGCCAGGAAGGCCGGCCTCACAAGCAGCGACCGGCAAGGGAGGCACCATGACGATTACCGACATCCTTGGGTATGCATTAGTCTCGATCTTGCTGGCAGGCTTCGGGTGGGCGCTGATCGACCTGCTGGTACGGATCGCCAAGCAACCTAAGCGCGAATCTAACGGGGACATCCTCCCGCTGCTACCCTATCCTTTCCTTCCGCCGAGGGAGAATGAGAATAGGCCGGGGCTAAAGCGGGCCGGGCGGCTTGCCTTACAACCGGTACGGGTGAAGAACCGAAGTACGGGTAAGTGAGCCTGAGTTGAGGTTCCAGAGGTAGCTCCGTCCTCTGGTAGGGTCATGCGCACACGGGATCCGGCGAGCTGGCCAGCCGGATCCTGTTTTGTTTCTCAGGCTCGAAGAACGGTCCCGGACCGCCGGGGGTGCGGGTCCGTCGGGCCCACAGTCTGGTTTGGAAAGCGGAGATCAGACGAGGGATTGATTGACCTGAGACACCTGCGAGCGCCAATGGATGGGGGTGATGTGCACCATGACGAACCCGGCTAAGGCGTCCGCTCCCGATGTATGACCGAGGTTGATGAGTTGCCGGCAAACCCGGGTCACCAGCTCCTCATCCTCAGCGCGAAGAGCATCTACGAGGTCGTGCCACGCTTCGATCGCCTGACCCTTGGCGGCCGCCGCCAGCCAGGCCGCGGAAACCCTGTTTGTCCTGCCTATGCTGGATGTGCAGATTGCTTCTGTGAGCGCCTTGGCTTTGGGGGTTGGCAAAGACGACCACAGGCCGTACATCGCGCCGATGAGGAAGTCGTCCCCCGATGGTGTCAATCCGGGTCCCAGCCCGGCGAGTGCCCCGCTCGCAAGGCTCACTTCATACTCGTCCCCCGAGGCCAAAGTCCGGGACAGGCGGAGGCAGGCTTTGGCGGCCGCCGAAAGCTGTAGCTCGCGGAGACGGGTTCGGGGATCGTCGGATGTGCTCCTCTGAACAGACAGGGGAGCCACGACGCAAGCAAGACTCTCGGGTGGAGCGCAGGCGCGAAGGGTGGCGATGATGAGGGAAAGGAACCTGCCTTGCCAGGGGATTGCTGGGAGAGCTCTCCATTCCGGCCGGGGGTTCCACCTCGCCGCCAATGTCAGGTCGATGGACCTGCCGCCAATGACGAGTGCTGATTCACTCTCAAGTATGAGCGGGTCAGCATTTGGTTGGCCGCCGAGGATTGTCTCATGAGGGATGGACTCCACTTCGAGTGAGAAAGGACCCATACGGGCTCGGCCGTTGACAAGTGAGAATAGCCTGCCCTTCGAATCGACATAGTTGCACGCGTGCGCATGCGATGAAAGAACCCTCCATCCGGAGCCGGCCCGCAGGGCCTCGAACGCGCCGGGGGCGATCTTGATGGCGTGCAACGGATGACTCGGCCGACAAGGTGTTTGGCTGTTGCCCGCAGTCTGCATGAATGACTCTGACTGGTTCAACCGGTCGGAAGATCTCACCTGGTTGAGGTGCCCGCTCTGACTTTGGCCTCTCGGACCAGCTCCCACAACCGGCTTGGGCTGAGAGGGATCTCGAGCAGTTCCAAGCCCAGGATCTGAAGTGCGTCTTCAATCGCCTGAGCGAAAAGCGCTCCGACGGGTATGGCTCCCGCCTCGCCGGCGCCTTTAACCCCCAGCGGGTTCAGGGGCGAGGGGGTCTCCTCGTGGCCGACCTCGATCGGTGGCATATCGAGCGCCGTTGGCAGCAGGAAGTCCATAAACGACCCGTTAAGCAGCTGACCGTTCTCGTCGTAGACGAGCTGCTCGTACCATGCGTTTCCGATCCCTTGTGCCACACCCCCGTGAACCTGACCCTCCAGGATCATGGGGTTGATCACACGCCCGCAGTCGTGGACCACGACGAACTTCTCGATCTTCAGCTCCATGGTCTCCGGATCGATCTCGACGATCATGGCATGCACTCCGCTGGCGGTGGCCCCGCGGTCCGGCCCGAAGTAGTTTGTCGCCTCCAGACCTGGTTCGGTACCGGGTTTGACGGCGCCGCGCAACGGGTTGGCTCTGGAGGCAAGCTCGCCCAATGCGATGGCCTGCTCGGGGTCTCCCTTGACACGCACCTGACCTCCGACAAGCTCGAGGTCGTCTTCAGTGGCGTCCAACTCTTCAGCGGCCGCTTTCAAGATCTTCGCCCGCACGTCTCGGGCAGCCTCATTGATGGCATTGCCGGCGACGACGGCCCCCCGGCTGGCAAAGGTCCCCGTGCCCCAGTGAAACTGATCTGTGTCACCGGTTACGATGTTCACGTCCGAAGGCGAAACACCCAACTGATCGGCCACGACCTGGGCGAAGCTGGTGAAATGGCCCTGGCCCTGGGTTCCAATGCCTGTGGCGACGGATACCTTCCCGTTCGGGTGAACCTGAACACGAGCTCCCTCGTACGGCCCGATGCCGGTTCCCTCGACGTAGGCCACGATCCCGATCCCGACGTACTTGCCATCCTTGCGGCGTTGTGGCTGGGTTGTCTTGACGAAGTCCGCGTAGCCGATCATGCGCACCGCCGAGTCCATGATCGGCTGGTAGTTCCCACTGTCATAGACCAGCGGGGCGAAGTCCTGGTAGATGATCTGGTTGTCGTGAGGGAATGAATCCGGGGGAAGGAAATTGCGGCGCCGGATCTCCACCCGGTCGATCCCCAACTCGCGCGCCGCCAGGTCGAGCATCCGCTCGATAACGAACACGCCGTGCTGGCGGCCGGCGCCGCGGTACGGCGTGACGATGGTCTTGTTGGTGAAGACCGCCGTGAACTCGCTGTAGTAGTGCGGAATGTCGTATGGCCCGAGCAGAGTGCATTGGCTGTTGATGGGTACGGTGAGTCCGTAGGGATCGTAGGCGCCCGAGTCGTGCAGGAACTCGTCGCGAACACCCAGGATCTTGCCGTCGCGCCTCAGGGCGATCTCGGCGTTGTGGATTTGCTCGCGTTCCTGGGTCGTGGCGACGAAGTTCTCCGAGCGATCCTCGATCCACTTCAAGGGACGGCCGAGTTGCATAGCCAGCCAAGGGATCAGCATCTCCTCCGGGTAGAACATCATGATCTTGGGGCCGAAACCGCCTCCGATGAAGGGGGCAATGACGTGGATCTGATGCTCGCCCAGCCCGAGCATATCGGCCAGTCCGTTGCGGATCGGGATCGGCGCCTGGGTCGTGTCCCAGATGGTCAGGCGGGCGGCACGCGGATCCCAGTTGGCGACCAGGCCGCGATTCTCCATGGCGGCGGCGGTGCCGTGATCGTAGCGCAGGCGTCGTTTCAGGATGAGATCGGCTTCCTTGCGGGCTTCGACGTAGGCCCCGCGGTGTTGGATCACATGCGCGGCGACGTTGGAGTCGAGGTCATCGTGGACCCGGGCCGACCCCGGCTCGAGCGCCCGTTCCAGATCGACGACCGCAGGCAGCGGTTCGAAAGCGACGACGATATCGGTCAACGCGTCCTCGGCCAGGGCGCGCGACTCGGCGGCGACGGCCACAAGCGGCTCCCCGACGTGCCGGACCTTGTCTCTGGCCAGGATGGGCTGGGTTCGCTTGTTGAAGACGATGTCTGGGATGGGTGGCGGGTCTACCAGAAGCGCGCCGGTGCGCCAGTAGGAGCCGAGCTCGGCGGCGCCGTACGCGGCGACAACTCCCGGCCGGCGCAACGCCGCCGTCAGGTCGATATCCTTGATCCGCGCGTGGGCATAGGGGCTGCGCAAGAACGCCACATGCAACATGTCCGGCAGATGGACATCGTCGACGAAGAGGGCCTGGCCGGTAAGCAGTCGAGGATCCTCGTTCCGCTTTACCCGTTTGCCGATATACGGGGTCGCCATTCAGTCACTCCCTTCCCTGGTGCCACAACGTGCTCTGTCTTGTCAAGGCTCCCGGAGCCTTGGAGGCTCCGGAAGCCTTCAGGGAGCCTCCAGGGAGCCTTCACCCGATTACTCGTCAAGGAACGCTACGGCCCGGCAGAATGCGGCCTCGCCCCCCTTGAACTTCCACGGGAATGCGCCGATGGTCAGCCTCCGGTTCTGCAGCTCGGGTGCGTCGATCTCCCCGCCCATGTTCTCCACGTGGACAC